>Ga0134128_10009445_pt1 | contig 11698 bp, 7 predicted proteins | sample KB31754_FD_96462 | JGI IMG/M metagenome (GOLD analysis project Ga0134128, IMG submission 96462) | Terrestrial soil microbial communities with excess Nitrogen fertilizer from Kellogg Biological Station, Michigan, USA - KB3-175-4 | ecosystem: Environmental > Terrestrial > Soil > Unclassified ...
GAGACCGGCGGCTCGAACATCCAATTCGGGGTGCATCCGGAAACCGGGCGCCAGGTGGTGATCGAGATGAACCCGCGCGTCTCGCGCTCCTCGGCGCTGGCTTCCAAGGCTACCGGATTCCCCATTGCCAAGATAGCGGCCAAGCTGGCGGTGGGCTACACGCTCGACGAAATCACCAATGACATCACGCGCAAAACGCCGGCGTGCTTCGAGCCAACGCTCGATTATGTGGTGGTAAAAATTCCCAAGTGGCAGTTCGAAAAATTCCCCGGAGCCGACGAGGGGCTGGGCCCGCAGATGAAGTCAGTGGGCGAGGTGATGGCTATCGGCCGCACCTTTAAAGAGTCGCTGCTCAAGGCGGTGCGTGCGCTGGATACCGGCAAGCGCCCGGGCAGCGAGCAGATTGAGCCCAGGATCCTCACCCAGCGGCTGGTCACGCCGCACCCCGAGCGGTTGTCTTACATTCGCTACGCCTTGCGCCAGGGCATGACAGTGAAGCAACTGGCCAAGATGACGTCGATTGATCCCTGGTTCCTTTACCAACTGAAGCAGGTCACGGACATGCAGCTGGAGCTGGAGAAATACCCAGCTGAGAACGTCCCTGGGCCGATGCTGCGGGAAGCCAAGCGCATGGGGTTTTCCGACGCGCGCCTGGCCAACGTGTGGCGCCTGGAGAACGGGCATTCCGGCGCGGAGAAGGTGCGCCAGTTGCGCAAAAAGAACGGCTTGGCGCCGGTCTTCAAGCGGGTGGATACCTGCGCCGCGGAATTTGAGAGCTTCACGCCCTACCTTTACTCCACCTACGAAGAGGAAGATGAGGCCACGCCCACCGCGAAAAAGAAGGTGATGATTCTGGGAGCGGGGCCGAACCGCATCGGACAGGGAATTGAGTTCGACTACTGCTGCTGCCACGCTTCCTTCGCCCTGCGCGAGGACGGTTACGAGACAGTAATGGTGAACTGCAATCCTGAAACCGTGTCCACCGATTACGACACCAGCGACCGGCTGTACTTCGAGCCCCTGACGGTGGAAGACGTGTTGTCGGTATATGAACACGAAGCAGCGGGCGGCGCGCCGGTAGGAGTGATTGTGCAGTTCGGCGGGCAAACCCCGCTGAACCTTTCGCTGCCGTTGAAAGCTGCGGGAGTGAGCATCATCGGCACTTCACCGGAATCCATTGACCTGGCGGAGGACCGCAAGCGCTTCGGCAAGCTGCTGGATGAACTGCAGATTCCCCAGCCGGCGGGGGCCATGGCCACCTCGGTGGAGGAAGCGGTGGAAGGGGCGCGCCGCATCGGCTACCCGGTGCTGGTGCGGCCGTCCTACGTGCTGGGGGGGCGGGCCATGGTCATCGCCTACGATGACGAATCGGTCATCCGCTACATGAAGGAGGCGGTGGAGTACTCGCAGGAGCGGCCGGTGCTGATTGACCATTTTCTGGAGGATGCCATCGAGGTGGACGTAGATGCGCTCTCCGACGGGGAAGACGTGGTTATCGGGGGCATCATGCAGCACATTGAGGAGGCCGGCATCCACTCCGGCGACTCTTCCTGCGTGCTGCCCGCGGTGGACATCCCCGATTACCTGCTGGCCACCATGCGCGAGTATACCTTCCGCCTGGCGCGGGCGCTGAAAGCGATCGGGCTGATGAACATCCAGTTCGCCATCCCGCGCAATCCCATGGAGAGCGCGCTGGGCGCGAACGGCAAGGGTGAAAGAGTGTACGTGCTGGAGGTGAATCCCCGGGCTTCACGCACGGTGCCTTATGTTTCCAAAGCCACGGGCGTGCCCCTGGCTAAAATCGCGGCTCGCCTTATGACGGGGCGCAAGCTGCGGGAGTTCCTGCCGGAGAACGTGGAGCGCGCCACCGACCTGGGAACAGGAAACTGTTATTACGTGAAATCGCCGGTATTCCCGTGGTCCAAATTTCCCGGAGTGGACACGGTGCTGGGCCCGGAGATGAAGTCCACCGGCGAAGTGATGGGTGTGGGCGATAGTTTCGGCGAAGCCTTCGCCAAGGCGCAGCTGGGCGCGGGCCAGACGCTGCCCACCAGCGGCACCGTATTCATCAGCGTGACCGACCACGACAAGCCGCACATCGCTGCCGTGGCTAAAAAGTTTGTGGATCTGGGCTTCAAGCTGGTGGCCACCAACGGCACCGCCGACGTGCTGGAGGCCGCTGGGCTGGCGACCGACCGCGTGTACAAGGTAAAAGAGGGCCGCCCCAACGTGGTGGACCTGCTGAAAGGCGAGAGGATTCAGCTGGTCATCAACACTCCGCATGGGCTGGAGCCGTGGTTCGATGAGAAAGCCATCCGGCGCGCCACGGTAACCCATCACATCCCCACCATTACTACTCTCTCTGCCGCGCGTGCGGCCGCGGAGGGCATTGCCGCCCGCCAGCGTGGCCAGATCAGCGTGCGCGCCTTGCAGCAGTTGCACGCAGAACGGCTGGCTTCGGTAGAGAAATAATCTCACCGCGGAGACGCCGAGAACGCCGAGAGATGCAATCACTTCAAAACCTTTTATCACTTGTCATCTTGAGCGCAGTGGTACGATTCGCTTGCGAATCGCTCTGCGCAGTCGAAGGACCCGCTTGCACGACTGGAGACGCAAGGTTCCTCGACTCGCGCTCCCTTTCCCGCAAAGCGGGATGGGTCGGCGCTCGGGATGACAGTGTGAAATGCGGCCTGAGCGTCCTCTGCAGTTTTCATTTTCTGCCGGTAAAACTACAATAACGCCATGCTACTGCACGGTATTTTTCCGCCGATTACCACGCCGTTCTACCCTGACGGACGGGTGTATTACAAGAAGCTGGAAGCCAATGTGGCGCAGTATTCGAAGACGCCGGTGGCGGGCCTTGTGGTGCAAGGCTCGACCGGCGAGGCCATCATGCTTTCCGACCAGGAACGCCGCGACGTATTCAAAGCGGCGCGGGAGGCGGCGGCACCGCACAAGGTGCTGATTGCCGGGACGGGCATCGAATCCGCCATTGAGACTCTGCGGCTCACGGAATACGCGGCCAGCCTGGGCTACGACGTGGCTATGGTGCGCACCCCGCACTACTTTAAGGCGCAGATGCATCCCCTCAACATGGCGACGTTTTTCCGCGCCGTAGCTGACCGCTCGCCGCTGCCCATCATGATCTACAACTTCCCCGGGGCCACCGGTTATGACATTCCAGCGGAAGTGGTGATGGAGCTATCCGGGCATGCCAACATTATCGGCATCAAGGAATCGAGCGGCAACCTGGAAAAGATCCGCCAAATGGTAGAGGGCACTCGCCAGGTGAAGCGCACAGTTACGGTGACGGAGGTATTCGCGGCGGTTACCGGGCGCATGCTGGCGATGGAGCCGGCTTCCGCCAATGGCGATGTGGTGCCGGTGGGAGCTCTGGCAGGGACGGCGGCAACGGCGGTGCAGGCCCCGCCCAAGTTCAAGACCCGGACCAAGGAGGTGGGATTCCAGGTGACGGTGGGGGCGGCGCACCAACTGGAACCTTCGCTGCAACTGGGGGCGGTGGGCGCAATTCTGGCCTTTGCCTGTCCGGCGCCGACGGCGTGCTTTGAGATTTACGCGGCCTTCAAGGAAGGCGACCATGCCCTGGCCAAGGAGAAACAGCAGCGCATCAGCGAGGCCGCCAAGCGCGTGGTTGCCGACCTGGGGGTTGCGGGCGTGAAGTATGCCATGGACCTGAACGGCTACTTCGGCGGACCGGTGCGGCTGCCGCTTCTGTCGCTCAATGCCGAGCAGAAGGCGGAAGCAGAGCGGCTGATGGCGGGGATTAAGAACTAGGTTGCAAAGATTCGCGGGTTCCACGGCTTCCCGAGCCGAAAAGGGCGGGGCAGAGCCCCGCCCCCCAGCTAGGCGATACGGCGTTTGCGGTTGGGTTTGGTGACATGCACGGAGCGGCTGCCGCCCGTCTGCGGTTCTTTCTCCCCATCACCAGCTTCCTCCAGGTCACGCGTGTCGGCCTGGGTCGTGGCTTGGGGACGTCGTTCCGGGGTGACGGCTGAGCCGCGCCCGGCGAACTGCTCTTTCTTCTGATCGGACCGTTGCTGGTCGGAGCGCCCGCGCCCCTTTTGCGTACTGGCGTCAGTGCGCTTGTCCTCGGGATGCAGGTTGAGCGGGTGAGTGCCCGGGTCTTCTCCCTCGGCGCGTCCGCTGGCCGGGTCCACGATGTAAAGAAGGTCGGTCAAGTCGGTGGCGTGCTCCTCCTCATCCTTGAGAATGCCTTCCATAAGCACGCGGGTAGTGGGATCATTGTCGGCAAAATGGCGGATCATTTCCGTGTAAACCTGGATGACGACGCGCTCGGCGACCAGGTCTTCGCGAATCATGTCGGCCAGGGTTTCCCCTTCAATATATTGCGAGGCGGAACGCTCCAGCAGATTGCGGGGATTGAAGTCGGGCTTGCCGCCCAGTTGTTGAATGCGTTCGGCGATGCCGTCAGCGTGTTCGCGCTCGGCGTCGGCATGCTCTTTGAACTCGCCGGAAACCGACTTGCCGTGCACGCCTGTGGCCATGAAGTAATGGTGCATGTAGCGCAGGACGCACACGATTTCGGTGGCCAGCGCCTGGTTCAGAATGTCAATGGTTTGTTCTTTATCTCCGCGATAGGAGTCGGTGACCGAGCCGTCCTCGATACCGCGGCGGGCACGCTCGCGAAGCTGCTCAACGTCTTCGATGAATTGCGCCATATTCACCTCACTGGGAATTTTTGCCGGGAAAGGATGATTCTCTCTGGCAAGGGGTTAGATTCGGGCAGCGCGAGGTGCAGATGCCCGAAGTGCAGTCGTCAGTCGCTCGTCCCAGATGGTTCGCCCGAGCGGGGGATCACCGCGAACAGCCAAGAGCCAAGCACTGACAAGCGCCTCACGGTGACTCGCGTAACCAGCGCGGCCACCGGCGTAATCTTTACCGGTTCGGGTGGTGGCGCTAAAGTCGGGGCGTGATGCAAGAGCAAGGTCACGACACCTCGCGGCTGGCGGAAGGGGAACCGGGGGACGGGCCGGAAGCGGAACCGGGCCGGTCTGACCTGGCCGGTGGCCGCCGGACGGGGTTGGGGAGCGTGATCCTGCGAGGCGCGACGGTATTGCTGGAACTGCTGACCTGGTGGCCGGAGGCAGCTTCGGCGGGCCAGGCATGTGTGACGGTCTTGCAGGGCCGGCAGGGTGCCGATCGCGAATTAAACAGGCAAACAAACAACTAACCAGCTAAGAGCGGGCGATCAGAGCCGGGGAGAGAAGAGCTCCGGTGCTGGTCGCCCGCAATGATTTGCGGCCCTCGGCCGCCGTCTTAAGGGGCGAGGACGCCCGCGGGCGAGCCGGCAAGCCGCCGGCGCTACCCGATGAGGTGCGCTTACAGGCAACTTGCATCCCGGGCAAGCCCTCAGTATCATGTAGAACGAACGTTCGATAAGCCTCCAGGGGTGGGGGCGCTCAACTCAGCATGGCTTCCCCGACTCGCTCCAGTTCGCTCTCCGGCCGCGGCTCGGCCCGGGTTTCCGCCGGGCAGGGCACGCGCTTCGACCGGCGCCTGGCCAAGATCCTGCAGCACGCGACCGAGGTGTTCTGCGAGAAGGGTTATGAGGGCGCTTCCATGCGCGACCTCTCGCGAGCCACCCGCATGTCGCTGGCCGGCCTTTACTACTACTTCGATTCCAAGGAAAAGCTGCTCTACCTGATCCAGAAGTACACCTTCAGCACCATCCTGGAGCGCCTGCGCGAGCGCATGGAAGGCGTGACCGATCCCGAGCAACGGGTGCGCATCTTCATCCAGAATCACCTGGAATATTTCCTGGCCAACCAGAAGGCGGTGAAGGTGCTCTCTCATGAAGATGACGTGCTGAAGAACGGCTACGGCTCAGAGATCGCGGCCATCAAGCGCGAGTACTACCGCATTTGCCTGGAGCTGGTGGATGAGCTGAAGCGGGCACAGGGATTAGAATTCTCCAGTCGCATCGCCGTGCTCAGCCTGTTCGGCATGATGAACTGGATTTACACCTGGCACAACCCGCGGGTGGACGCCGACGCGGGCGACCTGGCAGGGGAAATGGGCGACATTTTCCTGCATGGAGTATGTCGCAGCCGAGGGAATCCCGGGCCGCAGGCAAAACGAGTTCGAGTGATGTGAAAGCGGATTTATTAACCACAGACGGCAGAGTACACAGAGAAAAGGAAATATATACGAGTTGTTGGGAAAATTGTTTCAGAACGACAAGAAATGAACTCTCAGTGTGGCCTCTGCGTCCTTTGTGGTTAAAAAGAGTTCTCTAAAGGAGCATTGCACATGGCAACGACAACCCAGCCGGTAAGCGCCGAAACCACCAAGCAGCTGATCAATTACCGCACCGACTCGGGCGTGGCGGTGATCGAGATGAACGACCCGCCGGCCAATACTTACACCTACGAAATGATGCGGCAGCTGGAGGACGCCATCCTGCGGGCGCGCATGGACAACAACGTTTACGTGCTTCTGCTGACGGGAGCCGGCGACAAGTTCTTCTCCGCCGGAGCCAACATCAAGATGCTCTCCACCGTGGACCCGACCTTCAAGTATTACTTCTGCCTGCACGCCAACGAAACCCTGCTGCGGTTGGAGCACACGCCCAAGCTGGTGATTGCGGCGCTCAACGGCCACACTGTGGGCGGGGGGCTGGAGATCGCCATGGCGGCCGACATCCGCATCGCGAGGAAGGATTCGGGAAAGATCGGGCTGCCGGAAATCAACCTGGGCGTGCTGCCCGGCACCGGCGGAACGCAGCGCCTGTCGCGACTGGTGGGGAAGAGCAAGGCCATTGAGCTAATGGTAACGGGCAACACCTACACCTTCGAAGAGGCGCTGGAGTACGGCATTATCAACGACATTTACGACCGGGAAAACTTCATGGAGAACATCATGGAGTACGCCCGGCAGTTCTGCCCGCCTAATAAGGCGGCCAAGGCTGTGGGGCGCATCAAGCGCGCGGTGCAGACGGGCTGGGAAATTCCCATGGAGTCGGCATTGGCGGTGGAACGCGAGAACCAGCAACTGTTGTTCCAGAGCGAAGACGCGAAAGAGGGGCTGACCGCGTACGTGGAGAAGCGGCCGGCTACTTTCACCGCAAAATGAAAATGACTTATTAACCACAGAGGACACAGAGGGCACAGAGGAATAGAAATAAAAACCAAGAAGTTGTTGTCTTCCCTGTGGCTTGCGGTTCCTAGTGGTTCGATGGTGCAGAATTGAGCTGTTTTATGAGAGCGGAGATCCAGATTTCCTGATTCCTCTGTGGTCTCTGTGTCCTCTGTGGTGAAAAACTATGTTGGCAGCGAGTAAGACGAAAGTAGAACCCGGCAGGCTCCTGATCGGCGGCGAGTGGCTGGCGACCGCGAAGACATTCGACACCGTCAACCCCGCCACCGGCGAGGTAATCACCCAGGTTGCCGAAGCCGGCCCCGCCGAGGTGGACCGCGCAGTCAAAGCGGCCCGGAAGGCTTTTGACGAGCGCGGCGGTCCCTGGCCGAAGATGTCAGCCAGCGAGCGCGGCAAGCTGCTGTGGCGCCTTGCCGACCTGCTGGAAAAGAACATCGAGGAATTTGCCGAGCTGGAAACCCTGGACAACGGCAAGCCCATTTTCGAGTCGCGGTACGTGGACATGCCCATGGTGTGCGACGTTCTCCGCTATTACGCGGGCTGGGCCAGCAAAATCCACGGCGAGACCATCACTTCGCGTGCCGACGCGTTTACCTACACCCTGCGCGAGCCGGTGGGCGTGGTGGGCGCCATCGTGGCCTGGAATTTTCCTCTTCTCCTGACGTCCTGGAAGCTGGGCCCGGCGCTGGCCACGGGCAACACCGTAGTGCTGAAACCGGCGGAGCAGACACCGCTGACGGCGCTGCGCCTGGGCCAGTTGGCGCAGGAAGCGGGTTTTCCACCCGGCGTTCTGAACATCATTACCGGTGGTCAGCAAACGGGGCGGGAACTGGTAAAGCACCCGGGGGTGGATAAGCTGGCCTTTACCGGCTCCACGATGGTGGGCAAGGAGATCATGCGCAGCGCCGCCGACACCATGAAGCGGGTGACGCTGGAACTGGGCGGCAAGTCTCCCAACATCGTATTTGCCGATTCCGACCTCGATGCTGCTGTAAAGGGCGCAACGACAGGAATCTTCTATGGCAAGGGGGAAGTCTGCGCCGCCGGGTCGCGTCTGTTCGTGGAGAAGAAGGTGCACGATGACTTTCTCTCCAAGCTGGTGGAGCGGACGCGCAAGATAAAACCCGGTGATCCGCTCGATCCCAAGACACGGCTGGGAGCCATTGTCAGCGAGCAGCAGATGAACACGGTTTTGGGTTATATCGAGTCAGGCAAGAAGGAAGGTGCGCAACTGGTGGCGGGCGGCAATCGGGCCAGCGTGGATGGGGGCAAGGGCTTTTTCGTAGAGCCTACGGTGTTCGATGGCGTCAGCAACAGCATGACAATCGCCCAGGAAGAAATCTTTGGTCCAGTGCTGGCCACAATTCCATTTGACGATGTGGAGCAGGTGGCAGAGCTGGCTAACCAGAGCGTATACGGGTTGGCGGCTGCCATCTGGACCAACGACATCAGGAAAGCGCACGGCATGGCGCGACGCCTGAAGGCGGGCACGGTGTGGATTAACGCTTATAACTTGTACGACGCGGCGCTGCCCTTCGGCGGCTTCAAACAATCGGGCTTCGGCCGAGAATTGGGCAGGGAAGCGCTGGACCATTACACGGAAGTGAAGAGTGTGTGGGTGAACTTGAGCTCCTAGGCGGCTAGCTCGAGCTACTAGCTTGAAACTGCCCTGGAAGGCAGGGAGCTAGCAGCTAGAAGCTAGCAGCTGATACAGAGGTGTTATGCCAGGCAAAGTACCAAGAATCGGGACCTTCAGCGACTGGGTGGGACTGTTCGAAGAATGGCGCAAGGAAGTGGGCGTCGAGACGGGTGAAATCGCCGGCTTCCAGTTCCAGACCCTATACGGGCAGATCGAGACAGAAGAAATTCAGTTCGGCCACTACAAAGGCCGGCGCAAGTGGGAGTCGGTGCGCCAGATTCCCACCCAGAATATGCGCGACGCACTGCTCAACATGATCGTATACCAGGGCGACACCGAGTTCGCCAGCGTGGAGCAGCAGCGTTACCTCTTCGAAAGCGCGCCTACAGACTGGGACCGCCGGGCGCTTACGCGCGTCATGATCGAGGAAATGCGCCACGGGTGGCAGATGTGCGCTTTGTTGATCGAACACTTCGGCCAGACCGGGAAGGTGGAGGCGCAGAAGATGCTGGAGCGGCGCGCCTATGAGAGCAAGCGTCTGCTCAACGCCTTCAACGAGATGGTGGACAACTGGATGGACCTGTACGCTTACACCGACTTCGTGGACCGCGACGGGAAATTTCAGTTACAGATGCTCAAGTATTCGGGCTTCGCGCCCCTGGGCCGGTCCATGTCATACATGCTGCGCGAGGAAGCCTTTCACATGGGCACCGGTGACACCGGCCTGCGGCGCGTGGTGGAAGCCGGGGTGGTGCCGACCTGGTTGATCCAGAAGTATCTCAACAAGTGGATTTCCGAATCGCACGATTTGTTCGGCACCGACCACTCTTCTTCCGCGCACTGGGCATATGTCTGGGGCATCAAGGGCCGCTACGACGAGCCCAAGAATCAGAATCAGCCGGACCTGGACGACGTGAACGACTACAACCGCCACCTTTACCACCAGGAGGTAAGCACGCTGGTGGAGCGCTTTAACAATGCGCTCAAGCCCGACCAGCCACGGCTGTACGTTCCTGATATTAAGTTCAATCGGACTATCGGGCGCTGGGCGGGGCAGAAGTTCCATCCGCATACTGGCGAAGCCGTGGAGGAGAAGGAATACGAACGGCAGCGCAGCGAGTGGCTGCCAACGCCGGCGGACCACAAGCTGCTGCTGGACATCGTCAAAACAGAGAAGAAGTGGATCGTGCCGCGCACCGGTGCCCGCGATCCGCTGGAAACCATTGCCGAGCCGCGCAAGTCGGCGATTAACATCTAGCTGGATAGCTGAGTGGCTGGTTAACTGCCTAGCTGAAAGCCAATGGCCGACCGGCGACGCACCATGACCACGACTGCCCCTGACATCTCGACTGCCGCCGGCTACACCATGGGCGAGCTCATGGTGGCCGCCGCGGCGCGCGAGATCCGGGATGGCGAAGTGGTGTTTGTGGGCATGCGCCTGCCTCTGATCGCCTTTGTGGTAGCCAAGCGCACGCATGCTCCGAACGCGGTCGGGTTGTTTGAGAACGGCGTGGTTCGCACGACGCCGGCGCGCGAGCTGATCTACACCATGGCTGACCCGCCTAACGTTCTGGGCGCCACCCAGTGCCTGGACATGCTGGCGGTAATGAGCCTGCTGCAGTCCGGCCGCGTGCACCTGGGTTTTCTGGGCGCCGCCGAGGTGGACCGTTTCGGCAACTTGAACTCCACGCAGGTGGAGACGGAAAAAGGGATGGTTCGCCTGCCCGGCTCCGGCGGCGCGTGCGACATCGCTTCGCTGGCACACCGGTTTGTGGTCCTGCTGGAGCACGACAAACGCCGGCTGCCGGAGCGCGTTTCTTACGTTACCAGCCCGGGGAACGGCGACGGGCCAGGGTGGCGCAGGAAGGTTGGTCTGACGCGCGGCGGTCCGTCAGCCGTGATCACCACGAAAGCGGTTTTGCGCTTTGGTGAGGATGGCGAGGCGTACCTCGCGTCTGTGCACCCGGGTGGGACCGTGGAAGGCGTTCTGAGCAACACCGGATGGAAGCTGCGGATTGCCGAAGAGCCTGGCGCCACGCCCGTGCCCAGTGCCGCCGAACTGCAGGCGATCCGGGAATACGACAAGGAAGGTTTCTGGACGAAATGACTATTAGCCACGCAGATTCGGATATGTCCGGGAGCCGGGGAAAACATAAGGGAACGAAGTCGAAGGGGACAAATAATAAAGCCCAGGACCCTTCGACGGCGCTCAGGGCAGGCTCCAGGCCTGGGAAGCCTGGTGCAACACGGATCTGAGTCCCTTTAGGGAGGCACAAGGAAATTGCCATGGCTACCCAACCGAAATCCCGCTTCTCCACGATCGCGCTCGACTATGACGGCGCAATCGCCCGCATCGTGCTCAACAATCCTCCGGTCAACGTCCTCACCGTGGCCATGATGGAAGAACTGGTTGCGGCGCTGGAGGAGGTGGAAGCCCGCCCAGAAATTGCTGCCCTGGTGCTGCGCGGCGCGGGAAAGGGCTTTTCCGCGGGCGTTGACGTGGCTGCCCACACACCCGACAAGGTGCGCAACATGCTAGTCGCGTTTCATGGGGTGGTGCGGATGCTGGCCGCCTCCAAAAAGGTGGCCATCGCGGCCGTACATGGCAGTTGTCTGGGAGGGGGCGCGGAACTGGCGGCGGTTTGCGACCTGGCTTTTACTACCGAGTCCGCGACCTGGGGTTTTCCCGAAATCAGCCTGGGCTGCTTTCCTCCGGTGGCGGCGGCCATGCTGGCCCAGGTCGTCGGCCAGAAGCGCGCCGCCGATCTTATCTTGACTGGCAGAAAGATTACCGGTGATGCCGCCTTCGCCATGGGCCTGGCCAATGAGGCGGTGCCCGAAGGCGAACTCGATGAGTTGGTGGAGGAAACTTGCGAGCGCTTGCGTAGTCTCAGCCCGGCATCTCTTCAGCTTACCAAGAAA
>Ga0134128_10009446_pt1 | contig 11698 bp, 11 predicted proteins | sample KB31754_FD_96462 | JGI IMG/M metagenome (GOLD analysis project Ga0134128, IMG submission 96462) | Terrestrial soil microbial communities with excess Nitrogen fertilizer from Kellogg Biological Station, Michigan, USA - KB3-175-4 | ecosystem: Environmental > Terrestrial > Soil > Unclassified ...
GTGGGCAAAGCCAAGCGCGCCCACGCCAGGGCCGGCGGTACTGTTGGTCGAAGTGCCCAGGGTCAGCACAGTGAAGAACACGATGAGGAGCGAAGACCCCACCAACCCCAGGGACCGAGCCGCGCGCCCACGCATGGCGCCGGGATCTTAACCCATGGGTTTCAGCGCCGATGTCATCGAAGCCGTCGCCCGCGAGCACGAGGTGACCCTCATCACCACCGGGCGCAAGTCAGGCAAGCCGCGCCGGGTAACGATCTGGACCACGACCGACGGTACGCACGTCTACGTCCGCTCCGGCGAGGGGATGCAGCGCGACTGGCCGCAGAACCTGGTGGCGTCAGGCGAGGCCACGTTGCGTGTCGCCGGCAAGGACGTGAAGGTCAAGCCGCGCCACGTCACCGATCCGGAGGAGGCGCGCGGCAGCTCGCAACTCGCGCGCGAGAAGTACGGGAGCTACGTCAAGCCGTCGCAGCCTGGCCAGCCCCTGACCAAGGGGGAGACGGCCGTCTTCGAGCTGCTGCCGGCCGGAGGGGTTGATCCGCAGCCAGCGCGTCGCCGTCTCGGTCGCCTTCCTGGCTTTCGGCGCGGTGATCGGCGACCTGATCCCGCGCCTACCGGCCATCAAGGACCAGCTCCACCTCAGCGACGGCCAGATCGGGCTGACGCTCGTCCTCTACTCGCTGGGCGCCGTGGCAGGCGCCGCCGCCTCGCGGCTCGTCCTCGCTCGAGGGTCGCGGAGATACGTGCGCGGCGCCACATTGACGCTGGCCCTCGCCCTGGTCGTGCCAGGGCTCGCCTCCAACCTCTACGTACTGGTCGCGTCCTTCTTTGCGATCGGGGTGTGCGCCGGCCTGATCGACGTCCTGATGAACGCCCAGGGCGCCGAGCTCGAGAGGATCGCCGGCAGGCCGCTGATCAACTCCTTCCACGGGTTCTGGAGCCTGGGCGCGGCGCTCGGGTCGGGGGCCGCGAGCGGCGCTGCGTCCCTGCGCGTCGCACCGGTCGTGCAGTTCGCGATCGCGGGGTTGGTGATCGCGGCTGCGTCGGCTCCGTTCCTGCGTGACCTTCCCGACACCAGCTCCGGCGCGGAGCGGGTGGCTCCAGCCGGCGCCTCGCGGATGTGGCTCACCGGCGTTGTCTTCGCCGTCGCCACCATCACCTTCGCCGCGATCATCGTCGAGGGTGGAACCTCTGACTGGAGCGCGCTCTACCTCCGCGAGCTGAGCCACGCGGACCCGGGCGTGGCCGCTCTGGGATTCGCCGGATTCTCCCTGGCCGCCATGTTCGTACGTTTCCGCGCCGACATCCTCACCGCGATCACGAGCCCGCAGGCGGTGATGCGCATCGGCTCAGCGACCGCCGTGCTCGGGCTTCTTCTGGCGATCGCGGTCCCGGCCCTGCCCGGCGCGCTGATCGGGTTCGTTCTGGTCGGTATGGGATGCGCGGTACAGCTGCCGCTTGCCTTCGCCGCGGGGGCCAACCTCGGGCGCAGCGGGACGTCCCTCGCGATCGTCTTCATGTCCGCCTATGGCGGCGCGCTGTTGTCGCCTGCGCTAATCGGTTTCGCCGCCGACCGCGTCGGCCTGCGCACGGCGATGTGGATTCCGCTCGTGGCCGGCCTCCTCGTCCTCATTCTCGCCGGGAACATCTCCACGCGAAGCGGCGTGGTGCCTACACCGCAGGAAGCCGGCACATGAAGCGGATCAGCGCCTCGATGCCGCGGTGATAGTTGTCGATGGACAGGTGCTCATTGGGTGAGTGGAGCGCGCAGTCGGCTTGCGCGATGCCGCTGATCAGCAGGGGCGCCCCGACCGCCTCCTGGAAATCGACTGCGACCGGGATCGAGCCCCCGACTCGGATCAAGGTCGTGTCGCGCTCGAACGCCTCCTGGTAGGCGGAACGCATCGCCCGTGCGGCGTCGTTGTCGACGCTGCATGTGACTGGTGGCGCGCTGCTCAGCATCGCGACTTTGATCGACACGCCGGGAGTCGTCAGCTCGGCGACACGTTTTTCCAGCGCCGCGAAGATCGCTTTCGGGTCCTGGTCGGGCACCAGGCGCATGCTCACCTTGGCGAACGCCCGGGCGGGAATGACGGTCTTCTGGCCTTCGCCGACGAAGCCGCCGAGCATGCCATTCACGTCGAGCGTCGGCCGCGAGCCGGAACGTTCGATGGTCATGAATTTGGGCTCGCCCTCGAGCTCCCGCGAGCCCGTCACCGTCTTCACGCTCTCGGCGTAGGCGCGGTCCTTCGCCTTCCATGAGGTGAGCTCTTCCTCGCTCGGCTCACGCACCTCGTCGTAGTAGCCGGGAATCCTGACCCGGCCGTCGCGATCTTTCAGCTCACCGATGACGCGCGCGAGAGTGTTGAGAGGATTCGGCGCCACCCCGCCGTATGTGCCCGAATGCAGGTCTACCGCGGGGCCCTGGGCCCGCAACTCCGTGTAGAGAAGGCCTCGAAGGGCGGTCGCGAGGGTGGGATTGCCCTCCTCGTCCATGCCGCTGTCCCAGATGAGGACCGCGTCCGTCTTCAACTCTTTGCCGTGCTGGTGCAGGAAATCCGGAAGCGACTTGCCGCTGATCTCCTCCTCGCCCTCGAATAGAAAGCGCACGTTGACCGGCAGTCCGCCCGCGGCGACCAGGTGCTCGACCGCCTTGACCGCCGTCATGTGATTGCCCTTGTTGTCCGCCGCGCCTCGCGCCCACAGGTGACCGTCCCTGATCGCGGGCTCAAAAGGTGGCGAGCGCCACTCGTCGAGCGGGTCTGGCGGCTGGACGTCGTAGTGGCCGTAGACGGTCACATGAGGCTTGCCGGCCTGGTGCTCGGAGTCGGCGACGATTACCGGCAACCCTTCCTTCCGCACGTCGACGATGCGCGCCTTCAGTCCCATCCGCTCGAAACGCCCGACCAGCCATCGCGCCGCGCGCAGGCAGTCCTCCCGCCGTTCCGGAAGCGTGCTCACCGAGGGGATCCGCAGGAGCTCCATGAGGTCTTCGAGGTCCTGGTCGCGGCTCGCGCGCGCGTTCGCCAAAGCGGATTCGAGGAGTGAGTCGGTGGTTGCCATCAGGACCTGCCGCGTGCGCGCTTGATCTGATCCGCGTGATCGTGAGCGTGAGACGCGTAGATGCGCAGCCATTCCTCGCTGCTGTAGCGGCCGCTCTCGGTGTGCGTGCCCACGATGCGCCAGTCGTCCTCGGACATCCGGTCCAGCAGCTGCGCGGTCGTCTCTCGCGCCCACCGCATGGCTTCGAGAGACGGCTGGATGGGACGGTCTCCCGTGAGCCGCTCGGCGAACGCCTTCTCGTCATAGCCATGGATCACCGGATCGGGTTCGGCAAGCAGGCGGCGGATGCGAAGGGCGGACGTCATCTCACTGTCGGCCAGGTGATGCGCGATCTCTCGCGGCGTCCAGTCCCCGGTGGCGGAGCGGTCGAGCTCCTCTTCCGTGACTCCGTCCAGCGCCTCGACCACCACCCGATAGCCATCCCGATAACGCTGGATGAGCTTTGCTCTCTCTTGCGCGTCCATTTGCCAATCGCCTCCCTTAGAGCCGCCGTTTGGTCTGCGGATCCTGAATGTTCCACGAGGAGCCGCGTTAGTCGCGACTATCCCGCGTTTTCGACCACGAAAAGTGACGTTAGTCGCGACTAACGCGGGTTTGGACGCCACCTGGAGCCGCCGACAGGAATCGAACCCGTAACCTGCTGTTTACAAAACAGCTGCTCTGCCAATTGAGCTACGGCGGCGTCGAGAAAAAGAGCGTAGCGGAAGCCGTCCAGGACCTCGTGCGGCCGGACCGTCGGAACTCCCAAGCCGGGGAGCCGTATTTGGCGCCCCCCTCCATCCTTAACGGTCCGCGCTAATATTCCTGAAGCTCGCGCCGAGTCAGCGAGCCAGGTGTGCCGTTGGGGATTTGAACCAAAGAGGGGTGTGTATGTCTTATCGACGACTCGGACTGTCTGTGTTCGGACTGGCTCTCGTCATCGCATCACTGGGCGCGACGCCCGTGACCGCCAAGACGATCCCGGTCATCAGCGATTCGCAGCTCAAGGCGATCACCACCACGATGGGTGGCGCGAAGCCGCTGTCGACCACAAAGACCCTGACCCACTTCTTCCGGACGTCCCTGAACCCGGATGACGGGGTCACCTACGGCTGGAACATGGTCGGCGTCGACCCGTCGACCAACGGCTCCTCGACGATCACGGTCGACATCACGCCGATCAACGTGATCGTGGACGGCACGACGTTCAGCGCGACCGACATCCTGGCCGGCACGCTGGCCTCGCCGCAGTTCGCCAACAACGACTACGGTTCCACGCCGGCCGCGACCGCAGCGGGAGCGTTTCCCAACGCGCCGGCGCTGATCCGCGGGCCCGGCGGCGCCCTTTCCCAGAACGACGCCGGCAACCAGCTCCAGCTCGAAGACGCCACGATGCGCGCCCAGTTCAACGCGACCGGCGCCAGCGGTTACCACCTGCGTCTCAACCCGTCGGTGCACCCGGCGCTGACTTTCACCGCTCCGAACGGCGTCGGCACGCTGCTCCAGAGCGGACGCGGCGTGGTTTTCGGCAGCGTCGGCGTCACCTGGTGGGCGTCCATCGTCCAGAACCTGATGCAGAGCGCCGACCCGACGCACCTACCGCTCTACCTCACCAACAACATCCTGCTGCACATCGGCTCCGACCCGACGAACTGCTGCATCATCGGCTTCCACGGCGCGGGTGAGGTGAACGGCCACGGAACCGGCTCAGTTCACGGCAACGGCAACCAGGCCGTGCAGACCTTCGCGTGGGCCTCGTGGGTCCGGCCCGGCATCTACGCCCGTGCCAACGGCGGCACCGACTGGGCGCTCCAGGACATTCACGCCCTGAGCCACGAGATCGCCGAGTGGGGCGACGACCCGTTCGTCAACAACACCGTGGAGCCCTGGCTGACGCCGACGGCACCGCAGTACGGCTGCACCGACGTGCTGGAGACCGGCGACCCGGTGGTCGCGATCGGCTTCGCCATCGGCACCAACACGACCGACCAGACGCCGAACCCGACCGGCGGCACCATCAGCTTCGACGGGTTCTACCACCCGGAGGACGAAGTCTTCCTGCCGTGGTTCATGCGCTTCCCGTCGAACGCGACCGGCACCGAGCCGAACCAGACCAGCGCGGGAGGCCGCTACACCTTGATGGGCGACCTCAATCCGTTCCCAGGATTCCGCCAGCCGGCAACCGGCTGCTGATTTTCACTTAACAGGGTGGTGGGCGTGAGCCCAAGGGGGGAGGCCCGGTTCAGCCGGGCCTCCTCTCCGGTCCAGCGGATTTCGTGCGATTTGAGCAGAATTTCGACGAATTCGAATCACTTGACAGAATTTTTTCGTTAACTTGAGGATCCGTATTCGACCCTCGCTAGTATCCCGATCAGCCCGCCACAGACGGCGGGACCCAGCAGTCAAAAGTCGTTCTGAAGAGGGCCCTTTCTCAGATGCAGCAGCGGGCGTGTCGCCTCCCCCTTTCTTTCGCCATGGCCGCGCTCAGCTGGCTGGTCCTCGCCTCGATCGGGGCCTCCGCCGCGCCGTCGCCGCAGCCGTTCGAAGACGACTCGTTCCAGCCCAGCACCACGAGCTTCGGCGGCGCTGATCCGCTGGCAACGACCCGGACCGTGGAGCACTGGTCCGGTCAGACGACAAACCCGCTGAACGGCGTCACCTACCGCTACAACGTGGTCGGCGTCGACCCGAGCACCAACGGCTCGACGACCGTCGGCGTCGACATCATCCCGCTCAACGTCAACGTGGGCGGGATGACCTTCAGTGGCTCGAACAGCGTCGCGGGAGTGCTGGCCTCGCCCCTGTTCAACGACTTCAACTACAGCTCCAGCTTCCTTGGCACCGCGCGCGATCCCGCGACGGGCGTGTGCTGTGTCATGCGATGGGCCGGCTCCCCGATCCCGATCTCGAGCGGTAACACCGGCCAGCTGATCGACGCCACCATGCGCTCTGAGTTCAACAAGGTCGGCTCCGGCTATCACCTCTTTCTGGATACGCCGGTCGTCTACGACCCGGTTTCCATCGACGTGCCGGGCAACCACGGCATCGTCCTCACGAGCCCGGTGGGCGTGAACGCTGCCGACGTCGACCTCGGATGGTTCCAGACGCGCGTCCACAACCTGATGGGCAAGCTGCACCTGGACCCGACCAGGCTTGCCATCTTCCTCACGACCGACGTCGTGCTCTTCCGCGAGAACAACCCGATGAACTGCTGCATTCTCGGCGGCCACGGCGCCGGCACTCCGACTGGCAACGGCAACGGCCCGGTGAGTGGCAGCGGCAACCAGCCAGTGCAGACTTTCGTGTGGTCGTCGTGGCTGACACCTGGATTCACCGGACCGAAGGCGTGGGTCAACAAGGACATCAGCGGTCTCAGCCACGAGATCACCGAGTGGGCGGTCGACCCGTTCAACACCAACACATCGCAGACGTGGTTCGCGCCCAACGCTCCGCAGTACGGATGCAGCGACGAGTTGGAGACCGGTGACCCTACGATCAACGTCGGTTTCTCGGTCGGGGCGCCCGGCGCGAACGTCTACGACCAGAATCCCTTCTCACAGCTCCCGCGCAACCCGTTCAGCGATGGCATGTTCCACGTCCAGGACGAAGCGTTCATCCCCTGGTTCATGCGCCTTCCCGCGGGCAACGACTTCTCACAGCCCACGCAGAGCGGCGCGGGTGGTCGGTACACCTTGATGGGTGACCGGAACCCGCTGCCGTGGTTCCACGTGCAGCTGCCTTCCTGCTGATCGTCAGATCCGCACCGCGCGGTGTGGTGGGAGGGCCGGGCCAAGCGTCCGGCCCTCTCTTTATTCTTGGCGGAACTTGATCGAGGCCAAAGACGTCGTCATCGTGATCCTGGGATCGGCTGCCGGTTTGGCGGGATTCGTGCTCGTCTTCCTCGGCATCATCATCTCGTCCTATCAGTCGTACCCGGGCGAGGTGCCTGCCGCGGTCGTGCGGCCTTACCGGATCGCCGGCACCGCGCTTTTGGCGGCATTTGCGCTGGGCCTGATCACGGTCGCTCTCAGCCTGCTCTGGCTTATGAACGGCGCATCGCCTGCCATCTACGCGTGGACGGTGAGACTGTTCGCCCTCCTGCTGGTCGCGAGCTTTGCCGCGGCGGCGTGGACGACGCGCATGGTCCTCTGGCGGTAGAGATGGCTCTGACCCAGAAAAAGCTGCAGGACTTGAAAGACGCGAGCCTGGTGTCCCTGCTGCAGGACGATCTCGCGGCGTGGAAGGCGAAGGCGAGACACGCCTACGTGGCCACCCACGCCTACATCAAGGAGATTCGCCCTGACGACGTGATCGCACTTTTGATCGCGGAGCTCGAGGTCACGCCCGAGTTTCGCAACTACCTGGCCCGCAAGAAGCTGAAGCAGAAATACTGGTCGGAGTGGTTCGCCGAGCTCATCATCGACCGGTTCTGGTCAGAATTGAAGGGAGGTTGATTTTGGCGAAGGATTCTTCCGAGCAGGCCAAGAAGTTCATAGACGCATCGCTCCAGGGACGGACCAAGCCGCCGAGCAAGGCCGCCTACACCCGCGCGGTCCGGCTTGCCCGGATGGCGATCGAGGAGCTGACGGTAGTCTCCCTGAGGCTGAAGAGCTAGAGACCGGCCCGTACCTGCGAGGCGGCGCGGGTCATCGCGAGCAGCTTGGCGAAGGCTTTCTCGCGTGGCAGGTACTTCATGCCGCAGTCGGGCGCGACGATCAAGCGCTGAGGATCGACGAACTCAAGGGCCTTTCTGATCCGCGTCACGACTGTCGCCTGATCTTCGACCAGGCTGTCATCCGACAGGTCGATCACGCCCACGATGAGCGTCTTGCCGCCCAGCGAACGCAGCACACCAAGATCGACACTCTGCTGCGCTGACTCGAGGGAGATCTGCTTCGCCGCTGTATCCGCCAACGGCTCGAGGAACGGATAACCGTTCGGCCGGTTGTGGACGACATGGGCATAGCCAAAGCACGTGTGCAACGCGGTCGTGCCCTCGATCCCGTCGAGCGCGCGATTGATCGCCTTGATCGCAAAGCGCTCTGCCTTCTCGGGGCGCGCCTGGAGGTACGGCTCGTCTAGCTGGACCACGTCGGCGCCGGCCGCGAATAGGTCCTGTACCTCCTCGTTCACCGCCTCGGCCAGCGCCATCGCGAGCGCCTCCTCGTCGTGGTAGTGGTCGTCCTGGGCCTGCTGCGACATCGTGAACGGGCCGGGCAGGGTCGCCTTGATCGGGCGGTCGGTGTTCGCTCGCAGAAACTCGACGTCGCGTTTCTCGACCGGGCGAGTGCGCTTGATCGATCCCACGACGCGCGGAACGGGATTGGGATGCCCTGTTCGGTCGAGCGCGGTTCCGGGATGGTCGAGGTCCATCCCCTCGAGCGCGGTGGCGAACCTGTTGGAGTAGCTCTCGCGCCGGATCTCACCGTCGGTGACGATGTCGATCCCCGCGCGCTCCATGTCCCGGATGGCCACGATCGTGGCGTCGTCCTGCGCCTGCTCGAGGAATTCCGGCGCCACCCGCCAGATCTCCCGAGCCCGCACGCGGGGCGGCAGCCGGCTGCCGAGCACCTGGCGGTCGACCAGCCAGTCGGGCTGCGGATAGCTGCCGACGACCGTCGTCAACAGCAGTTGGACCATAGGTTTGCAAGGTTAATCTGTGCCTCGACGTGTCAACGACCGCGGGCCGGCTGCGCGAGGACCAGTGCGAGCGTGACTGGATCTGGGAGCGCGAGATCGAGGCGGCGCCGTGGGAGGAGACGCGGCGGCTGGCGGCCGGCGCATGGGAGAGGCAGTTCCGGCGCATCCGCGAGTCGTCCGGGTTCTACGCACGCAAGTGGCGAGAGGCAGGCATCGGGAACAGCTTCGTCAGCCTCGCCGACCTGAGCCAGCTTCCTTTCACGGCTAAGGACGAGCTTCGCGAGGCGCTCGACGAATCGCCTCCCTTTGGAAGCAATCTGTGCGTTGCTCCGGAGCAGGTCAAGCGCGTGTACCAGACCAGTGGCACCACAGGCGTCCCGAGCGTCCTTGCCCTCACCCGCGGCGACATGGAGAGCTGGACGTTGATGGGAACGCGAAGCTACTACGCGACCGGGATCCACGAGCACTCGAGCGTGCTCACGACGTTCGGCGCGGGTCCGTTCGTGGCCGGCCACACACACTTCGTCCTTCTGCGTATCGGTACCCGCTCGGTGCCCGTCGCGCCTGGCGACACCGAGCGCGTCGTCTTCGCCCTGAATTCCGGTCTTGCCGACACCCTGCTCAGCACCGCCTCCTTCGCCCAGTACCTCGCCAACCGGCTCGAGAAGGGTGAGGCCGAGGCTGGCGCCATCCCGCTGACCCACGTGGTGACGGGAGGCGAGCCGGGAGGCGGCATCCCGGCGATCCGCGACCACATCCAGCGCGTGCTCGGGGTCACCGTCACCGAGGTCATGGGCATCGGCGATGTCGCTCCGTCGCTCTTCGGCGAATGTCCCCACCAGCAGGGCATGCACTTCTGCGGAGCCGGCCATGTATGGGTCGAGCTCATCGATCCCGACACCCATGAGCCGATGGAGATCGAGACCGGCGCCGTGGGCGAGCTTGTCTACACCGCGCTGACACGTGAGGCAATGCCGATCGTCCGCTTTCGGGGCAGCGACATCGTCCGCATCGAGGGAACTTCATGCGAGTGTGGCCGCACGAGCTTTCGCCAGCGCGTGATGGGCCGGCGCGACGACATGTTCATCGTCCGCGGCGTCAACGTGTATCCCACTGCGATCCTTTCGGTGGTCGGGGAGTTTCGGCCGCGTGTCACGGGCCGAGCGCGGGTCGTGCGCGAGACCGACGCGACATCGATCGAGCCACCGATCCCCGTCGAGGTCGAGGTCACCGCGAACCACGACTCCGACGCTTCGCTGGTGTCAGACATCGAAAGCGCGATCCATACCAGGCTCACCTTCCGCGCTCGCGTGACGCTCGTTCCGGAACCCGAGTTCGGAGAGTCTGGCTACAAGACGAGCCTTTCCCGGAAGGTCCCAGGGTGAGCGAGGCGGGGAAGGCCAGAAAGCTCAAGTCGTCGCTTGGCCGCAGCACCGCCGAGCGCATCTACGTCCAGGGCTACGACCTCACCGAGGAGCTGATCGGCAAAGTCCCGCTGGGCGACGTCGCGTTCCTCGAGCTCAGGCAGCGGCTCCCGACCCCGCAGGAGTCGGTGATGTTCAACGCGCTCCTGGTGACCCTGGTCGAGCACGGCCTCACCCCGAGCACGATCGCTGCGCGGTTGACCTACTTCGGCGCCCCGGAGGCACTCCAGGCGGCCGTGGCGGCGGGCCTGCTGGGCATGGGCGATCGTTTCGGGGGCTCCATCGAGCAAGCGGCCAAAAGCTTGCAGGAGGCTTCGGCCACAGACGACCCTCGGACGGTCGCGCGCAAGGTGGTCGATGAGCACCGGGCGGCGAGGCGGCCGATCCCGGGCATCGGTCATCCGATCCACAAGACCGCTGATCCACGGACGGTCCGGCTCTTCGCGCTCGCCGGAGAGCACGGATTCGCCGGGCGCCATGTGAAGCTGATGGAGCTGATCGCGGAGGAGGCGACATCAGCGCACGGCCGGCCTCTGCCGGTCAACGCGACCGGCGCGATCGCCGCCGTCGCCAGCGAGATGGACATCTCGTGGAGGATCTGTCGCGGCCTTGCCGTGATGGCCCGTGCGATCGGCCTGGTCGCCCACCTGCGCGAGGAGATGGAGGAGCCGCTGGCGCCCGAGATCTGGTCGCGGGCGGAGGATGAGGCGAGCTCGGAGGAACCGCCCTAACCGGGGCTAAGATGGGGGCAGCGTGGCCCCGTCCATTCCTGGCATCCACCACGTGACGTGCATCACGGGCGACGTCCAGAAATGCACGGACTTCTACGTCGGCGTGCTGGGCCTGCGTTTCATCAAAAAGAGCATCAACCAGGACCTCCCCGACACCTACCACATCTATTTCGGGGACAACCTCGGCACGCCGGGCACCGCGATGACCTTCTTTGGCTGGCCCACCTGGCCCGGGCAGCGGGTGGGCAGCGGGCAGGTGACGGCGGTGGCCTTCCAGGTGCCGCCCGATTCGCTGGGGTTCTGGAGCACGCGGCTCAAGAGGCTCGGCATCGAGCACGGCCGCGCCAAGAGGTTCGGCGTCGACTCGCTGACTCTGCGCGATGCCGACGGGATCTCCATCGAGCTCGCCGGCGAAGCGAGCGACGACCGATGGCAGCCCTGGACGGAAGGCCCGGTCAACGAGGCTCACGCGATCCGCGGGTTTCACTCGGTCGCGCTCACCGTCGCCGAGGGTGCGGATACCGCCGAGTTGCTGACGGCCACCATGGGATTTCGCAAGGCGACCAGCGACGGCGCACGGACCCGCTTCGAGACAGGGGAGGGAGGCCCTCACGCCGTCCTCGACCTCGTCGAATCTCCCGAGGGTCCCGAAGGCGAGGAGTCGATCGGCACCGTGCACCATGTGGCCTGGCGCACCCGCGATGCCGCCGAGCAAGCGACGTGGAGAGAGCGGCTTGTAAGCGCGGGCCGCAACGTCACTCCCGTCATCGACCGGTGGTACTTCAAATCGATCTACTACCGTGAACCCGGTGGCGTCCTGTTTGAGATCGCGACCGATGGCCCCGGCTTCACCGTCGACGA
>Ga0134128_10009447_pt1 | contig 11697 bp, 10 predicted proteins | sample KB31754_FD_96462 | JGI IMG/M metagenome (GOLD analysis project Ga0134128, IMG submission 96462) | Terrestrial soil microbial communities with excess Nitrogen fertilizer from Kellogg Biological Station, Michigan, USA - KB3-175-4 | ecosystem: Environmental > Terrestrial > Soil > Unclassified ...
CATCCTTGGCTGGGACCTGACCGATGAGCCTCCCTTCTGGATTGTGCAAGGCCAAACCTCCGACGCCATAGCCATCAACTGGACTCGGCTGATCGCCGGCGCCATTCGGCGTTACGACCACCTGCACCCCATCGTAGTCGGCGTCAGTATGGAGGACGTGGGGCACGGGCCGTTCCGGCCGGATAATCTCCGCGACGAGGTGGACTTCTTCAGCGTTCATCCCTATACGATTTACGCTCCCCAGCTTTTCCCAGACGCCATGCTCTCTGAGCGCGGCACCTACGGGGCGGCATTTGAGACCGCGCTGTCGGGCAGTGCCGGACGCCCCACCATGATCCAGGAAATGGGCGCCTCATCCGCGCAGTACACCCCGGAAGCCGTCGCCGCCTTTGATCGCGTGAGCATGTACTCCTCGCTGGGCGCGGGAGCAAACGGGTTTCTGCTCTGGTGTTTTACCGATGCTGCCCCGGAACAATACAACAAGGTGCCCTACCTGCGCTCACCGCATGAAACCCAGTTCGGGCTTACCACCTGGGATCGTAAGGACCGCCCGCAAGGAGTCGAATTCCGCAAATTTTCACAGCTCGTGGCGCGATTGGATCTGACCGGGATTGAACCAGCGCCGGCGGAAGCTGGAATCATCGTTCCCAATGAGTGGTCAAAGCCACACGGCGATTTTTCCCGCTTCGGCCTAACCGGGCCTGAGGCAATCCCTTACGTTTCCACGAATGAGGGCATGGCGGTGGCCGGGCAACAGCCTCCTAACTTGAGCGACGACAATGCCTGGCTCACCGGCGGGTGGCTTTCCAGCTTCGTGCTGGCGCACCGTGCGGGGTTGAAGACCGACTTCCCCCGGGAGTACAGCGATTGGCAAAGGCATGCCATGCTGCTACTGCCTTCACCTTTGACCAGCACCGAAGCGTTGCTGGTGCACGTGCACACCGATTTCTGGACGAAGGCGCAACAGTACGTTGCGAAAGGCGGGGCGCTCTATGCTTCCGTCAGTGCGGATGCTGCCATCCCTCATATGGAACAACTCTTCGGAGCCCGCCTGGTGGATCATGTTCCTGTTTCCGACGTGACCCTGAAGGTGGTGGCGCCGTTTGGCGACCTGAAACCGGGCGAAACCTTCCATTACCCCTCGGTTCCGAACGATCCGCGCCATTGGAACGCCATCCTGCAGGTGAACGGCGGCACGATTATTGCCGTGGACCAGGATGGTCGTCCCGCCCTGGTCGCCAACAGTGTGGGAAAAGGCAAAACTCTGCTCTGTGCATATCCGCTGGAAAGTTATCTGGCCGCGGTGCCTGGAGTGTTCGACAAGCCGGAATCCACCTATCGCATCTATAAGGCGTTTGCCGACTGGGCGGGAGTGCGGCCGGCCTTCAGCAGTAATCAGCCCTCGGTGGAAGTACGAGCTCTCAATGGCCAGGGCCGTGGCTATGCCGTTCTGGCCAACCACACGGCTCAGCCGCAGAAAGTGACCATTGTTACCACCCTGCCGGTGAAAGCGCTGCATCAACTCACGCCTGCAGGAGCTTCCCCCATCCCACTGCACGGGTCGAGTTGGACAATGGACCTGCCGCCCTATGGCGGCGCAGTGGTGGAGTGGCAATGAGGGAGTGCATTGCATCCGGAGCGTAGCTTGCTGCCAGACTTGTCGGTAATCCGAGGCAAGTACCTGCAGGATATCCTGGAGCAGCCGCAACGGCTCCTGGACACCCTCGAATGCTTGCGGGAGTCTCCTGCGCTGGAGCATGTGGCGGCGCGCCTGAGGCGCGGTGAGTTCCACCGTATTGTGCTTACCGGCATGGGATCGTCGTTCCATGCCCTTCATCCCTGCACTCTTCAGCTAGTGGAGCATGGGTTCACCGCACTGATGGTCGAGAGTTCCGAGTTGGTGCACTACAAACCCCGCTTGTTTGATAAGGAGACCCTTGTGGTGGTGGTCTCGCAATCCGGGCAAAGCGCGGAAGTCATTCGGCTGCTGGAAGTGAACCGTCGTCGCGCCACGCTGGTGGCAATCACCAATAGCCCCAAGAGCCCGCTGGCGGAAAATGCGGAAGGCGCCATCATTACGGCTGCGGGTGAGGAATTTTCGGTTTCTTGCAAGACTTATGTAACCGCTCTTCTGGCGTTGCAATGGCTGGCCGACCTGTTGTGCGGGTGCGATTTAAAGGAAACTCAACACCGGCTGCAGCATGCCGCGGTTGCGACCGCTTCCTATTTGGCGCACTGGGAGGCGCATGTAGAGAGCGTCTCCGAAATACTGCGGGAAGTGCGTCATCTATTTTTGGTGGGGCGGGGAATGTCCCTGGCTGCCGCCGGCACCGGCGCCCTGATCATCAAGGAAGCCGACCACGTGCCCGCCGAGGGCATGAGTAGCGCGGCATTTCGCCACGGTCCTCTGGAGATGCTGGCTGACGACATCTTTGTGCTAGTGTTTGCGGGTGACACGCGAACGGCTCAGTTCAACTGGCGATTGCTGGCTGACGTCCGTGAGCAGAAAGCAAGGGCGCAGATAGTGGCAGAGGATAGCGATTTTCCAGCTTTCCGGATGCCGCTTGCTCCTCTTAGCGTGCGCCCTATCCTGGAGATCTTGCCCATCCAGATGATCACGCTGGCACTGGCCGCCATAGCGCGGCGCGAACCCGGGGTGTTTCAATTGGCACGAAAAATCACCACCACCGAGTAGCCATACAATAGACACACTCATGACGCGCAATCGCTACCTCGTTGGCTTCGTTTTCCTGGTGTTCTTCGTGATGTCGTTCCTCACCAATATTCTCGGGCCCATCGTACCCGATATCATCAGCAGCTTCCGGGTGAGCCTGACGGCGGCAGCCGTACTGCCTTTCTCATTCTTTATCGCCTATGGCGTGATGTCCATCCCGGCCGGCTTTCTGGTGGAGCGCTTCGGAGATAAGCCGGTCATGGTGGCGGCTTTTGTGTGCGCGACCGTGGGCTCGGCGTGCTTCGCCCTGTTTCCGGCGTACGAGGTGGCGGTGGCCTCGCTGTTCCTGATGGGAGCCGGCATGGCTACCCTGCAGGTGGTCATCAACCCCTTGCTGCGGGTGGCCGGCGGGGAAGAGCATTTCGCTTTCAACTCGGCCTTTGCCCAGCTCATCTTTGGTTCCGCATCGTTCATCAGCCCGTGGGTTTACTCCTATCTTGTGCAGAATCTGGGGACGCACGCCACCGGCCGGAACTGGCTGCTGCGCCTGCTGGCGAGGGTTACGCCCAGCACCCTTCCCTGGGCCTCCATCTATTGGATTTTCGCCGCGTGCACCGTGGTCATGGTCGTAGTCACCTCCCTGTCGCGCTTTCCTAAATTCAAGCGCACCGAGGAAGAGCAAGCCGGCACCCTGGACATGTATCGCAAGCTGCTGCGCAATCCCGTGGTGTGGCTGTTTTTCGGCTGCGTTTTCGCCTATGTGGGCTGCGAGCAGGGCACGGCCGATTGGATTTCCAAATTCCTCTCGCAATATCACGGCTTCGACCCGCACACCACAGGCGCGGCCGCCGTTTCCTGGTTCTGGGGCCTGTTGACAGCCGGGTGTTTCATCGGCATGGGCCTGCTGAAAATCTTTGACAGCCGGCACGTGCTCATCGGCTTTTCGGTAGCGGCGATTATTTGCCTCACCGTGGCGCTGTTCAGTCCCGCCCGCATTTCGCTGGTGGCATTTCCCATGATCGGGCTGTTCGCCTCCATCATGTGGCCGGTGCTGGTCTCGTTGGGCCTGAACTCCGTGGCGGAGTACCACGGCTCATTTGCCGGGATCCTCTGTACCGGCATCATGGGAGGAGCGGTGGTGCCTTTGATTATCGGCCGCCTCGGCGATGTGTTCGGACTGCGCGCAGGCATGGCCTTCTTGTACGTAACCTTCGGTTGCGTGCTGAGTGCGGGCTTCTGGGCGAAGCCGCTCATCACCAACGCTACCATCCGGGCCAAAAAGGCAGTGGCCGAGCCGGCCAGTTAACGATTGCTGTCAGGAGAACAAATTGATGCGCTGCTTGAAATGTACCAGTTCCATCGCCGGTTTGGCGGCCGTCGCAGGCGCGGTCCTGCTGGTGCTGGCGAGCGTGGCGACGGCTCAGCAGGAGAAGCCTGCAACCGCCGGCATTCCGTATTTAAAATTGACCGCGCCGCGCCACGTCCTGCCAGAGGCCCAGCCCTGGGAAGGGAAGGAATTTCCCCACACCATGAGCGTGCTCGAGTGGAAACGCGGAGGTTACCGCTACTGGGGATGGTACGGGCTGAATGAAGGCGGCGGTTTCGGTCTGGCCCGCAGCAACGACCTGGTGAACTGGACGAAGTATGAGCAGAACCCGCTGCTCACCAATGCGCGCTGGCCCACGGTGCTGGAGCGCGCTGACCCAAAGTACCCTCGCCTGCTTTATCTTGCCTTCACCCGCGATTACGATACCCCCACCAGCTACATCGTGCTGGGGACCACCAGCGATGGCATTCATATTACCCAGGTAAAGACGTTGGTGCAGCCGGTTCCCAACCAGCGCAACCAGAACCCTAACCTGTTCCGCGACCCCAGAAATCGCCGTTTCTATCTGACCTGGTACCGCGGCAATGACAAGGACCATTTTGAGATTGTCAGCCGAAACGCGGCCTCCATCGCGGAGTTGGATAAGGCGCCGGAGAAGGTTCTTATCCGATCGCAACAGACGGTGGCGGCACCCACCCTGCTGTTCTTAAACAATGTCACGAACAGCCGCGGCAAGAAGGGCATTTACTACCTGGCCACGGAAATTTATCCTCATCGCTACAGCGACAACCCTGAAGGGGAGTGGCAGGTAAAGGTGTTTGCCGCCGGCGCACCCGATGGCGACTTTCTGCCGGTAGAGGGCGACCCGGTGTTGCGCGGGCAACGGGCCTGCCTGTTCCAGCACGTTTTCCACGGTCGGTTTTACGGCTACGACTGCCACCTGGAAACGCCTGAACGCTGGGTTCTGGAGGAAGTGGAGGCGCCGCTGCCCTAGACTGCCGCTTTGATTTCTCTGCCCCAAGTCCCAAAGTGTCCCATCCGCTACAGTTGCGGCTGATATCTTGTGCGCGATAGGACCGCTATTACCTCACTGCTGCTGCCAAACGTATTTGCGGAGTTTTGTAGTGGAATCGTTTCGCATTCATGTAGCCGATGAAGTGCTTGATGATCTGCGGGGACGGTTGCGCCATGTGAGATGGCCCGACCAGGTACCCGACATAGGGTGGGAACAGGGTACCGAACTGGACTGGTTGCAGCGCCTCGTGTCCTACTGGGCCCACGAGTTCGACTGGCGAGCCTGGGAAAGAAAGCTCAACGCGCTCCACCAGTTTACTTTTGAGGACATCCATTTCGTGCACCAGCGTGCCGCATCGGGTCGGGGTGTGCCGCTCATCCTTACACATGGCTGGCCCGGCAGTTTCCTCGACTACGTCGACATGCTGCCGCTGCTTCCGGACTTCGACGTGGTCATACCCTCACTCCCTGGGTATGGATTCTCGCCGCGTCCACCCAAGCTCGGCATCAACTACAAGTATGTCTCGGAGCGCTGGCACCAACTCATGTCCGAACTTGGATATGTGCGCTACGGTGCCGGCGGCTATGACTTCGGGTCTGGGGTGACCACGATCCTTGCGGCGGACCATCCCGAGTCAGTGATCGGGATCTATCTCACTACACTGGAGTCAGACATCGCCCCCGGGCTTGACGACGCGGAACTGTCCGATGCCGAGCGTTTGTACCTCGCCGAGAACCGCAGGTGGAGCACGACGGAGCGCGGCTACAGCGCAATCCAGTCCACCAAGCCGCAGACCGTTGGCTATGGACTCAACGATTCCCCGGTGGGTCTGGCCGCTTACTTGGGCGAGAAGTGGCACTCGTGGAGCGACGTCACACCACCCCACGAATTCCTCTGTGCCACGCTCACGCTGTATTGGGTCACGCAGACGATCACCTCGTCGATGCGTGACTATTGGGATAATCGCCGGTACCCGGTCGACACCCCCTATGTGCGCACGCCCACGGCGTTCGGTGTCTTCGCGCATGAGACGGTTCCCGAGGGCGAGCCGCCACGCTCGTATTTGGAACGCGTGTACAACATCCAGCGCTGGAGTGTTTTTCCGCACGGCGGGCACTTTTCTCCAGTTGAGCAACCAGCCGCGGTAGCAGGAGACCTGACCGCTTTCTTCCGTGACCTAAGCTGAGGTGGCGACCCGTGCTTCCAAATGCAACGCGATATACGCCGCCATTCTCAGTTCTTGCCGCCTTGCCAGAGTCACTGCAGGGCGCTGAAGACCCAAATCTCGCCGGCTGCCAACTGCTTGTGGAAAGTGGCCCGGCCGGCGGTTTGCTGGAACTTTACCGGAGCATCGGTCTCCAACTCGCGAGCCTGCTTCACTGGCCATGGCAGGTGAATGGCAAGCGAAGCATCGGCGGGAGCGCTGGCGTGGTTGAACACCAGAATGGTTTGCTGGCCCTGGCCTAAGAGGCGGCGCACTTCCACCTCGGCGGTGCCGGCGCCCGACACGTCCACTTCGGAGGCAACACCGGCGCCGCGAGCCAGAGCAAGAAACAGGCGCTTCACCGCCGGGTCATGCTGTTTGTGATAGGCGAGCGCCACAAATGATCCGATCAGCACGGCTTTGCCCTTGCCGTCGGCTTTCTCCACCATTGCTGGACTGCCGTCGGCAAAGCGCGCCAACACATTCCCGCCGGGCAGCGGCTCAAGCTGCTCCTCGAAAGCTTCGCCAGGAATGGTTGTGTGCGCCGGAAGGTCGGCCAGTGCGGGTGAGGCTTCCGTTTCGAGTTGCACTTTCTCAGCTGGGCGGATGATGTTTTCCCTTGCGCCAAAAACCTGGGCCAGGCCGGCGCCGGGAATCACGTCGCTGGCAAAGCCGCGAGCATCGTTCCACGCCAGCCGCGCTTCCGCCACGGCGGTGCCTCCTGCCTGTACATACTGCTTCATGCCATTGGCCACATCCTGCGAAAGCATCACCGGGTAGGGCAGAAACAGGATTTTGTATTGTCCCAGGCGGTTCTGGGCGACATCTGCGGCGTCAACGAAGTCCACCGGAATATTCTGTTCGAAGAACGCGCGGTACAGTCCCAGAAGGGAATCGCGCTCGGCATTTCCCAGCTTCGAGAGCGAAGGCTGCGAACCGCCCACCATGTAGGAGAGCCGGTTGTAGAGAATTGCCACCTGCGCCGCCGCCGGCTGGGAGCGCAGCAGTTCCTCTCCATGGCGACCCACGGTTTTGGCTACCTGCCCGGCGGCCCGCGCGCGCTCGGTCAGTGTGCCGTCCAGGTTGATCAATCCGTAGCCATTCGATTCGAAGCCCGAACTCATCGGATACCAGGCGTACACCGCGATTTCGCGCCCGCCGTGCGCAATCGCCTGCCATAACCAGTACTGCTCGTCGCGGCCGGTGACCGGCTGGGCAATGCGCATTCCCGTGGCGCCCTGGCCTGCCTGCAGTTCGCCAATCCAGAATCCTTTACCTAGGCTATGGCCGGCTGAGCGCGTGAAGTCCAATCCAGCGGCAAGCATGCCGTAGCTCCAGGGCCGGGTAGATTCGGAGTGCTTGGGATAAATCGAAGTGCCGAAGAAATCGGCATTGGCGGACATCTTCCAGTCATCCGGCTCGCCGTAGCCGTCGGCAGGCGAGGTGAACAGCCCGGGCACGGCGGCATGGCTGGTGATGGGGTGCGTGCGATCCTCGCTGCGCACGGCATCCACGCGGGTTTTCAGGTCGCCGGCCAGCTTGTCATCAATGAAAGCGCGCCAGTCCAGGTAGTCGGTGTAGGAAAGGATGGTGGGAAAACGCGGCGGCTGCACCTGCTCCCAGGTCCCGAAGCTGCGGTACCAGGCGGCGTTGAGCGCCTCCAACGTATGGTATTTCGTCTTCAACCATTCGCGGAAGCGGGCCTGGGTGTAAGCGCAAAAGCAGAATTCAGGATCCTTAAGGTAGGGAAACTCGGCCCAGTTCACCACGTGCGGCTCGCTCCACACGTCCCAGCCGTAGAGGGCTGGGCTCTGGCTAGCGTCGCGCGACAAATCCTGCAGAAACTTAACGATTTCCGAACGCACGCCGCCGTGGTCAATGCAGTAGCCGGGCGCGGCCTGCGAACCGATGACTGCTCCACTGCGGTCCACGAAACTGGCATCGGGATAGCGCTGGCCCACCCAGTCGGGTGCGGAATCCAGGTACACCTGCACGATCACCCGTAGCCCGCGTTGCTGCGCCAGTCGCAGCAGTAGGTCGAGATTGGCGAAGTTGTACTCTCCCGGCCGCGGTTCGGCGGTGGCCCAGTCTACCCAGGTTTTCACCGTATTGAACCCGTCGCCCTTGATCTGGTCCAGGTCGTTGCCCCAACGCTGGGCGCTGCTGGCATCCAGGTGTTCCAGCATGGGCGCGCGCACCTTGCCGCCTCCGTACCACACCGCCACCGGGAAGAAAGACTCATCGGGCCTGCTCGTTTCCGTTGTGTGAGCCGGGCGCGATATACCGGTTTGCACTGCCACAACGATCAGCAGGATTGCCGATAAACACCGGAAAAGATTCATGATGTAATCCCGACTATCTTTCAGGCGAGCGGTTGCTCCGCGAGATTCCGTCCAGATAAGCTTCGGCCTGGCGCACGCACTCTGCCAGAGGATTGTCCGTATTGACCGTGAATCTTGCTTCGGTCAGCGGTTCAAAACCGGCTTTGATTGCAGCGTACAGTTCCCCGGACCGGTTCGCGGCCACGTGCGCTCCGCTTTCCCGATCTCGCCGCAATCGCTCCAGGGCCGCTGCCTCGCTACACGTGCATTCGATGATGGCAAGTGGTGTATGCAACCGAGTGACGGTGTCCCGAACCTGCTCACGCTGGTAGCGCCACGAGAATGGCCGCCCATCGAGAAAGATTCTCAGTGTCAGATTGCGCGGCAACAAGTACTCGGCGGTTAGCAGCATGATCTGCTGGCAGAAATCATCCTGCTCCCGCGAGTACGCGATGTGAGCCGGGGTGAACAGCGCCGCACGGATAGCATCTTTATCGAGCACCACCCCGTCACAGCGCTTGGCCAGCGCCCCCGCCAGTGTGCTTTTGCCGGTTCCGGGCAGCCCCACCATCATAATTACCATGACTATAATGAAAGCTCCAGGAATCCATCGTACGATTGACAATTTCGAATTGTCGAATGGCCAACGCGGAATGGCTGGATCGCGGGAATTCTCTCTGGAATTCTGGCCGCCAGAAGCAATCCAAAGCAGAGAAAAAAAGGCGACCGCAAGCGGCCGCCTCGGGTACGAACTATAAGCCAAACTAATCTTTGGCCAGGTGGTCGCGGCGGTTCTGCGACCAGCACTCCTCGTTGTCCTGGCTGCAGAATGGCTGTTCCTTGCCCAGGCTGGTGGTCTTGATGCGGTCGGCGCTGACCCCTAGCTTCACCAGTTCGCTCTTGAAGGCATTAGCTCGGCTCGCGCCCAGCGCCAGGTTGTATTCCTCGGACCCGCGATTATCACAGTGGCCGGCCACGGTCAGCGCAATGTCGGGATGATCAGAGAGGAACTTGGCATCGTTCTGCAGAACCGATTCCTGGTCGGCACGGATGTCGTACTTGTCTAGATCAAAGAAGACATCCTTAACGTTTTGTTGGAACAGCTCCTCTTCCGAAATGCTTGACTGGGCCGGCTGGGGCTTGGGGTTTACGGTGACGCGGGCACTCGCATCAGCGCTGCCTCCCGGTCCTTTGGCCGTCAGCTCATAAGTGGTGGAGTCCTGCGGGCTAACGCTCTGGGTGCCCGAGGCTGAAACCGATCCCAGGCCGCTGATGTTGATATCTGTGGCGTTGCTGGTGCTCCAGCTCAGCTGCGTGCTCTGGCCTTGCTGAATGTCACCCGGTGAGGCAGCCAGCGTAGCCGTGGGCGTGGGCGGCGGAGCCGGCGCCGGTGGAGTTGCTTTGGCTTCCTTTTTGGCGCAGCCCGCCAGAAACAGAATTCCCGCGAGCGTCGCCAACATCGTGAAACGGGTTACAGATGCCTTGCTCATTGACTCCCCTCCTTGAATTTTCCTCTTTCCGATTTGCGGTTTGTAGAAGCCTCAGGATTCGGTGGCAAAAAGATGGTAAGAACTCAGCACAGCAGAATGGCGGGACGGTAGAAAGGGGTAGGAACACCGGCGGCCGGGGCATGCTCCCAGGAACGACCCCGAACCTGCAGCCAGGGAGAGATGGCGCAGAACAGCCCAGCCACCCCCTCGATAGCGGTGGACAACCAAAGGCAGATTGCCAGCAGGAGCCGTCGGGACCGGAAGGCGGTTGCCGGGCCGTGAGTGCTGACGAACGACCCATGTACTGCGGGCAACAGCACTACGCTGAGCACTGCGGCAGCCAGCAGAATCGCCAGGACAGCGAACAGCTGCCGGGGCCAGAAGCCCCAGAATTCAACGCGAAGTGGGCGCATTTTGCCGCTCACGTAAGATGCTGTCCAGAGTTGCTGGATCCACATTATATCGTGAACCGAGAAGCAGACTACCCCCACCCGTGGTTACCTTGGTCCCAAGTTAAGCCTGTCCCGATTTCTAGGTTCTCGCTAACGCACTGACCTACGATGAATTACTCAGGGCCGTAGCGGACGAGAAATTCCATGCTGCGGAATAGAAGCGGGGGCATGTGCGACTCCCGGAATTTGCATCCAAGGGTGCTGTGCTGAAAACAACCTGGTCCCGACTTCTGGTCCTGGTAGGGCTATCGGCGCTGATCGCGCTGAACTGGTCCTGCGGTACCCTGAAAGATATTTGCAATTGCCTGCCCTACGAGCCGGACATCGCCGACTACCGGCACGCCGCGAAGCACGTTCCCTTGCCGAATGCCACTCCCGTTGAAATCACCGTGCAAACCATCCTGAGCTGGCGGCAAACACCCGTCCTGCCGCCCACTATGCCGCGTTTTGGACGCGAGCTGACGCTCTTCCATGTGGCGCACGCTTTTCTGCAAAATGCCAGTGTTAATCTGGCCGACTGCGACGTTCATTTAGAGATTTCCGCCACCTCTGATCCCAGGGCGCCCCGAGTTATCGTGGAAACACCGGTAGATTCGGAGTACTGTTCGGCGCGAAGAAATATCCAGAAGCAACTGGCGCAGCACGGCTTTACTCTTGACAGTACCCACGGCGGCGACCTGCCCCAGGCCCTGCCTGCCGAAGTGACCGGGCTGGCCTTCGAGGACTTCGAACACCCGCAGAACCGTGGCACCGCTGAGGTGGCCACATTGTGGGAGTTACACCCAGCCATTGTTACTATTACCCAATAGCGCTGAGGCGTCCTGTTTCACCGCCGGGTGCGGCGCTCACTTCCCCTGCACGGTTATGTTTTGCAGTTCTGCTTTTCCGCTCTGAACCACCAGCTCAGCCTGGATGTGGTCGTCTGGCCAGAGCCGCTTCATTTGGTTTGCATCCTCCACGTCATACACCATGGTCATGGCGGGCATCAGGCCGGGTATGGCGCCATGTTTCACCGTGACCTGTTGTGTGCCCTGATCCACGGAGATTATTTCTCCTTGGAGTGGGTAACGGCCGTTCTTCGGCGGTGCCGGCCGGTGCGACTGGCAAGCGCCGAGGATTGCCAGAGCACCCACCAGAACCAGTGCTCGGCCAAGCTGGTTTCGCGAGTTCATGCTGATGCACCGCAATCCTACTTGGGCTGCCCAGCCGCTTCA
>Ga0134128_10009450_pt1 | contig 11696 bp, 9 predicted proteins | sample KB31754_FD_96462 | JGI IMG/M metagenome (GOLD analysis project Ga0134128, IMG submission 96462) | Terrestrial soil microbial communities with excess Nitrogen fertilizer from Kellogg Biological Station, Michigan, USA - KB3-175-4 | ecosystem: Environmental > Terrestrial > Soil > Unclassified ...
ATGGGCTCGGGCGGACCCATCGGGTCAGGCGGGCCCATCGGGCCGGGCGGGCCGGGCGGGCCGGGCGGGCCGGGCGGGCCGGGCGGGCCGGGCAAGTGGCGGTGGTAGGCCTCTTCGTGCAGTTCGTGGACCTGGTCACGGGCTTCGTCCGCGGCGTCGTGGGCCATCTCGGCGCGTTCTTCGGCCTCGACGGCGCGCTCCTCGGCCTCGTTAGCCGCTTCCTCGGCCTGGTCCGCTCGCTCGCGGGCCTGGTCGGAGGCCTCCTGCATCCGGTCGGCGCGCTCCTGGGCCCGGTCCAGCTCGGCCTCGTCGGCCCATTCCTGGGCCTCCTCGGCCGCCTCGGCGGCCCGGCCGGCCCGATCCTCGGCCCGCATGGCGTCTTCCTCGGCCTGGTCGGCGCGCTCGCGAGCCCGGTCGGCCGCCTCGCGGGCGCGGTCGGCCGCGTGCCGGACCCGGTCGACGGCCTCCTCGACCCGGAAGGCGGCCAACTGCGCCTCCAGCTCGGCGGTGGTCATGCCGGCCGCGGCCGCCTCACGGGCGTACTGCTCCTCGGGCGTCTCGGCCCGAGGCGCGGACCGCTCCCCCGCGAAACCGCGCGGAGGTACGGCCGAGCCTGGCGCGTCCGCCGGCGGCGCGGCGGCAGAGACGTCGCCGGTGGAGGCGCCGGCGACCGGCTCGGTGACCGCGCGGCGGGCGACGCTGTAGGGCTCGCCGGTTTCGGCCATGCGCTGACGAATATCGGTTTTCTGGGCCTTGTTCCTGGTCATGGTCATCTCATCCCCGGCGAGTCGGCCCGCGTCTGCTCGCCAAAGGCGCTAATGACATGACAAAAACAGTGCACGCGAGTCGATGACCCTTGTCCTCGTCGCCACCGCCGGCGCGGGCCAGCGGCTAGCTCGGAAGCGGGCAGGCGCTGCGCTGCCACTAACCGAAGGGTACCGCGCCGGCCAGGCAGTCGCCAGGCCGAGCGCGACGGGGTACATAGACTGCGGGAAGGAACCGGGCCGCTTATGCGGGCATGCCGACGAACTGGAGGCATGACGACAGCCATGACCAGGCCGACAACGGTGCTGATCAGCAGGCGCGAGTCATTCAGCGCCGCGCATCAGCTATGCGACGACGATCTGTCCGATGCCGAGAACCGGCGCTTGTTCGGCAAATGCGTGGATCTGCACGGACACAACTATGTCCTGGAGGTCGTGGTGTCCGGGGAGGTCAGCGAGACCACGGGCTACGTCCTGGACCTCAAGCGGCTGTCGGACGTGGTCTGCCGGCAGGTCATCAGCGAGGTGGACCACCGCAACCTCAACACCGACGTGCCCTGGCTCAAGGGGCTGATCCCGACGGCCGAGAACCTGGCCCTGAGCTTCTGGGACCGGCTGGAGCCCGAGCTCCCGGACGGAATGCTGCGGGCGGTCCGGGTCACGGAGACCGACAAGAACTGGGCCGAGGTTGGCCATCCCGGCTGATCGCCAGGGACGGGCCGGGCCCGCGCTGCGGCAGCGCTACCGGCCGTCCGACGTGGACGTGCTCACCGCGCAGGAGGCGCGCCGGTTCATCGCCGGCGGCGACCGGGATCCGCGGGCCGACATCACGCTGGCCTGGGAGCTGCTGTACCGGCTGGAGCCGGAGCTGTTCGAGCGGCTGATCCGGGCCGAGCCGATCCATCCGGGCGTGCTGGCCTGGCTGCCGGCGGCCGCCGGGCGGGTGGTGGAGGTGGGCGCGGGGACGGGGCGGCTGACCATGGACCTCATCGGCCGGGCGCGGGAGCTGGTGGCGATCGAGCCGGCCGCGCCGCTGCGCGAGATCCTGGTCGGCAAGCTGGCCGCGGCCGGGGCGGGCCGGGGGGTCCGGGTCACGGACGGGTTCATCGACGAGCTGCCGGTGCGCAGCGGCTGCGCCGACCTGGTCGTCGCGTGCTCGATGGTCACGCCGGAGGCCGGTCACGGCGCCGACGCGGGCCTGGCCGAGATGGAGCGGGTGTGCCGCCCCGGCGGCCGGGTGGTCATCGTCTGGCCGAACCACCTGGGCTGGCTGGCCGACCGCGGCTACCAGTACGTCAGCTTCGGCGGGCCGATGGCGATGACGTTCTCCAGCCCGCGCGAGGCGGCCGAGCTGACCGAGATCTTCTATCCCGAGGCGGCGGGCGAGGTGCGGCGGCGGGGACGGGCGACGGTGCCCTACGCGGTGCTCGGCGTCAACCCGCCGCGCGACCTGGCGTTCAAGGACAAGGCCGCGCCGACACCGGCGCCCGGCCGTCGGACGGCCGGGCGGGAAGCCCGGTGAGGGTCGCCCTCGTCGCGCCGCTGGTGACCGCGATCGCGGAGCCGCAGGGCGGCGGGTCGCAGGCGTTCCTGTCCGACCTGGCCCGCGGGCTGGCCCGGCGGGGCCATGACGTCGATGTCTACGCGGCCACCGGGTCGGCGATACCGGGGGTCCGGGTGATCGACACCGGGATCGACGCGGAGTCGCTCGCGGCCACGCTGTTCCGGGCCGACGGGCGGTCAGACGACGAGCGGTCAGGCAGGCCGGCGGACGGCCCCGCGGACGGCCCCGCGGACGGGGACCGCGGGACGGCGGCGCGGGCGTTCGGCACGGTCTACGCCGCGGTCCGCACGGCCCGGTACGACGTCGTGCACAACCACGCGTTCGACGTTCCGGCCGTGGAACTGGCCGCCGGGCTGGGCGCGCCGGTCGTGCACACCCTGCACCTGCCCCCGGACCGGGCCATGGCGGCGGCGCTGGGCCGGGCCAGGGCCGGCGACGGGCCACCGGCCGTGGCCTGCGTGTCGCGGTTCCAGGCCGGCGCGTGGCGGGCCGTCACCCAGGTGGACGCGGTCCTGCCGCCGCTGATCCCGACCGGGGCCATCGGCTTCGGCGCGGCGGCCGGGTCCGGGGCCATGTTCGCCGGGCGGCTGAGCCCGGAAAAGGGCGCGGCCGAGGCCATCGACATCGCCCTGGCGGCCGGGATGCCGATCACGGTGTACGGCGACGCCTATGACCCGCGGTACGCCCGCGAGCGGATCGCGCCGCGCGGCGCCGAGCCCGGCGTGACGGTGCGTCCTGGCGTGCCGAGGGCGGCGCTGTGGGCCGAGATGGCCAGGGCCGCGGTGCTGCTGTGCCCCTCGCAGTGGGACGAGCCCTTCGGCATGGCGCCGGCCGAGGCCCAGGCCTGCGGCACGCCGGTGGTGGCGTTCCGGCGCGGCGGGCTGAGCGAGGTCATCATGGACGGCGTGACCGGCTTCCTGGTCGAGCCGGGCGACCTGGCAGCCGCGGCGGACGGGGCCCGCCGGGCCGGCACGCTGTCCCGGCAGGCCTGCCGGGATCATGCCGAACAGCACCTTGACCTGGAACGGAGCCTGGACGCCCATGAGCAGCTCTATCAGCGACTCGCCGGCACGGCAGCAGCGAGCCGCGGCTGACCCCGGTCACTGGCTGGCGGGCCGGGTGGCGGTGGTCACCGGGGCCAGCCGCGGCATCGGGGCGGCCACGGCGGCGGCCATCGCGGCGGCGGGCGCGCACGTGGTGCTGGCCGCGCGGGACGCCGCGGCGCTGGACGGCGTGGCCCGCGGCATCCGCGACGCCGGCGGCCAGGCCACGGCGGTGCCCGCGGACGTCAGCCAGGCCGGGGACGTCGAGCGGCTGTTCACGGCGGCCGGGCTAGCCGGGGCGGCCGGGCAAGCGAGTCGGCCGGCCGCGCTGGTGTGCGCGGCGGGCGTGCTGACCTCGGTGCCGTTCGCCGACACCACCACCGACATCTGGGACGAGACGCTGGCGGTCAACCTGACCGGCGCGTTCTTGTGCTGCCGGGCCGCGTTCACCGCCATGCGGCCGGCGGGCGAGGGCCGGATCGTGACCATCGCCTCGCTGTCGGGCGTCTACGCTACCGAGAAGTTCCCCGGCCTGGCCGCCTACAACGTGTCCAAGTACGGGGTCGTCGGGCTGACCGAGGCGGTGGCGGTCGAGGGCCGGCCGCACGGCATCAGCGCGATCTGCGTGAGCCCGGGTGCGGTGGACACCGAGATGCTGCGCCGGGCCAACCCGGACCTGCGGCCCGGCCTGACCCCGGCCGACGTCGCGGAGCTGATCGTCGCGCTGCTGGACAGCCCGCTGGCCCCGGCCAGCGGGGCCAACATCCCGCTGTTCTCCAACGCCTAGCGGCGGGCGGCGGCGCTGAGGGACCACAGGCTGGTCCGCTCGTCGGCCAGCGCGGCCGGGGCGGGGGCGGCGAGCTCGGTCACCAGACGGGCGGCGGCCGCCATCTCGGAGTCCTTGTCCAGCTCCGGGTCGCTGCCGCGGTTCAGGCCGACCGCGGCCCGCACGACGCCGCCGGCCAGGTAGAACCCGATCAGCTTGCGGTTCTCCAGGTTGCCCCGGACCACGAAGTCGTCCCACCGGGTCGCGTGGCCGGCGTACTCGAGCTTGTGCTCGTACTGGTCGGACCAGAAGGTGTGCAGGTAGCTGTAGGCACGCTCGGAGCCGAGCATGGAGCGGGCCACCGCCACCCCCTGCTTCTCGGCGTTGTTGTAGTGCTCGACCCGGACCCGGCCGAACAGCGGGTGCAGCTGATCGGCCACGTCCCCGGCCGCCCAGACGTCGGGCACGCTGGTGCGGCACCGTTCGTCGGTCAGGATGCCGTTGCCGGTGTCCAGTGACCCGCCGGTCACGGCGGGCACCTCGGGCGCGATCCCGATGCCCGCTACGACGAAGTCGCAGGGCAGCCGGGTACCGCCGGCCGTCACCACGGCGCGGACTCGCTCGCTCCCTTCGAAGCTCGCCACCTCGTCCCCGGCCAGCAGCTCGACGCCCTGGCCGCGGTGGATCTCCCCCATCACGTGGCCAACCTGCTCCCCCAGCACCCGCTCAAGCGGATACCGGCCCCCGAACACGCTGGTGACGTCGACGCCGAGCTGAGTGAGGGAGGCCGTCACCTCGCACCCGATGAAGCCCATGCCGACCACCACCGCGCGGCGGCCGGGCCGGGCCTCGGCCTTGATCGCATCGCAGTCGGCCTTGGTACGCAGGTAATGCACTCCGGCCAGGTCGGCGCCGGGCAGCCGGAGGCGGCGAGCCTGGCCGCCGGTGGCGATCAGCGCCCGGCCGTACTCGAGCTGCTCACCCGAGCCCAGGGCCACCGTGTGCGCGGCGGCGTCGATGCCCGCCACCTCGGCGGTCAGCCGCTCGACGTCGTGCTCCTCGTACCAGGCCGCGGGCCGGACGTACCAGCCGTCCAGGTCCTCCTCCGACCGCAGGTAGGTCTTGGACAGCGGGGGCCGGCCGAACGGCACGCCCGGCTCCCGGCTGACCAGCGTGACCGGCCCGGAGAAGCCCTCCTGCCGGATGGTCACGGCAGCGTTGCCCCCGGCCAGGCCGCCGCCGACGATGACGATCCGGTCAGTCATAGGCGCTCCTAGCTATCCCTGGTAGTAGCGGTCGGCGACGGACAGCGACTCGTCCAGGATGGCCAGGCCCTCCTTGGCCTCGGACTCGGTGATGGTGCACGGCGGCACCACGTGCAGCCGGTTGTAGTTCACGAACGGCAGCAGGCCGCGGGCCTTGCAGTCGGCGACCAGCGCGGCCATGGCCTCGGAGGAGCCGCCGTAGGGGGCCAGCATCTCCCTGGTCTCCCGGTTGGACACCAGGTCCAGGGCCCAGAACACGGCCGTGCCGCGCACCTCCCCCACCACCGGGTGCCGCTCGGCCAGCTCGCGCAGGCCGGGGCCGAGGACCTCGTCCCCGACGCGGGCCGCGTTCTCGATGATGCCCTCGTCGCGCATGGCGTCGATGGTGGCCACGATGGACGCGCAGCCGAGCGGGTGCCCGGAGTAGGTCAGCCCGCCGGGAAAGACCCGGTCGCTGAACGTCGCCGCGATCGGGTCGCTGATGATGACTCCGCCGATGGGCACGTAGCCGGAGTTGGAGCCCTTGGCGAAGACGATCAGGTCGGGCACGACGCCGTGGTCCTCGAACGCGAACCAGCGGCCGGCCCGGCCGAACCCGCACATGACTTCGTCCGCGATATAGACGATGCCGTACCTGTCGCACAGCGCCCGGACCCCGGCCAGGTAACCAGGCGGCGGGATGAGCACGCCGGCCGTGCCCACGATGGTCTCCAGCAGCACGGCGGCGATGGTGGACGGCCCCTCGTACTGGATGACCTGCTCCAGGTGCTGCAGCGCGCGCTCGGACTCCTGCTCGGGCGTGGTGGCCCAGAACGGCGACCGGTACAGGTGCGGCCCGAAGAAGTGCACGTGGCCGGTGGCGAACTCGTTGGGCCAGCGCCGCGGGTCGCCGGTGGCGGTGATCGCGCTGCCGGTGTTGCCGTGGTAGGAGCGGTAGAAGGTGAGCACCTTGTTCCGCCCGGTGTGCAGCCGGGCCATCCGGATGGCGTTCTCGTTGGCGTCGGCCCCGCCGTTGGTGAAGAAGATCTTCTCCATGCCCTCAGGAGCCAGGGCGGCCAGCCGGGTGGCGGCCTCGCCACGGGCCTCGTTGGCGTGCTGCGGCGCGATGGTGCTCAGCTTCCGGGCCTGGGCCGCGATGGCGGCGGTCACCTTTGGGTGCTGATGCCCGATGTTGGTGTTCACGAGCTGGGAGGAGAAGTCCAGGTAGCGATGGCCGTCGTAGTCCCAGAAGTAGCTGCCCTCGGCGGCGGCGATGGCCAGCGGGCTGAGCGAACCCTGCGCCGACCAGGAATGGAACACATGGGCCCGGTCCATCGCGACGACCTCGGCGCCGCGCGCGGGATCAGGTGTGTGGCTATCGGGCATGTCGTCTCCCCACGGGTGCGTCCAGGCCCCCAGTCTCTCCCACCGGCCTGCGGACCGGAAATGACAGACTGTCTGCCGATGGGCCCGTCAGCTGACAGGGTGACCGGCCACGTCAGACCAGGGCCGGGATGATCGTGGACCCGTAGGCGGCCAGGGTCTGCTCGGGCTGGTCGTGCATCAGGTAGATGGCGAACTGGTCGGCCCCGATCTCGGCCAGCTCGGCCAGCCGGTCTACGTGCCGCCCGGCCGGGCCGGTCAGGCAGAAGCGCTCCACGATCTCGTCGGGGACGAAGTCGGTGTGCTTGTTCCCTGGCCGGCCGTGGTCGGCGTAGTCGTAGCCGTGCCGCCCGTGGATGTAGTCGGTCAGCGCCCTGGGCACCGGGCCCTCGTGGCCGTACCTTTCCACCAGGTCGGCGACGTGATTGCCGACCATGCCGCCGAACCAGCGCAGATGTTCATGCTGGTGGTCCAGGTTGTCGCCGACGTAGGCCGGCGCGGCCACGCACATGATGAGCTGGTCCGGGTCCCGGCCCGCCTCCTTGGCCGCGGTCCGCACCGCGCCCATCGTCCACCGCGCGATCTCCGGGTCGGCGGTCTGCAGGATGAACCCGTCGGCCTGCTCCCCGGCCAGCCGCAGCGCCTTGGGCCCGTAGCCCGCCATCCAGATCTCCAGCTTGCCGTCGCGTATCCAGGGGATGCGCACCGGCATGTCGTTGACCTCGGTCTCGCGGCCCTCGGCCAGGTCCTTGATCACCCGCATGGCCTGGCCCAGGGTGGCCAGGGTGGACGGCTTCTGGCCGATGACCCGGCGGGCCGAGTCACCGCGGCCGATGCCGCACACGGTCCGGTTTCCGAACATCTGGTTCAGCGTGGCGAACATCGAGGCGGTGACGGTCCAGTCCCTGGTCAGCGGGTTGGTCACCATCGGGCCAACCCGCATCCCCGTGGTGGCGGCCAGGATCTGCGAGTAGATGACGAACGGCTCCTGCCAGAGCACGGTCGAGTCAAAGGTCCAGCCGTGGGTGAATCCCAGACCCTCGGCCTCCTTCATCCGGGCTATCACCGTCTGGGCCGGCGGGTCGGTCTGCAAGACCAGGCCAAAGTCCATGATCGCTCCCTATGATCCAGCGGGGTCCAGCGGATCAGCTCAGGTACTGGCAGGTCTCCCGGTGCAGGAACTGGCCGTGGCCCGCCCGGCCTTGATACTCCCCGGCGTCGATGACGACGTGGCCCCGCGACAGCACCGTGTCCACCCGCCCGGTGATCTCCATACCCTCGTAGGCCGAGTAGTCCACGTTCATGTGGTGGGTCGCGGCCGACAGGACCTGCCGGGCCTGCGGGTCGTAGATCACGATGTCGGCGTCGGAGCCGGGCGCGATCACGCCCTTGCGCGGGTAGAGCCCGAACATCCGGGCGGGCGTGGTGGACGCCACCTCTACCCACCGGGCCAGCGACAGCTCCCCGGCCACGACGCCCTGGTGCAGCAGGTCCATCCGGTGCTCGACGCCGGGGATGCCGTTGGGGATCTTGGAGAAGTCGCTGCGGCCCAGCTCCTTCTGGTCCTTGAAGCAGAACGGGCAGTGGTCGGTGGACACCACCGACAGGTCGTTGCCGCGCAGCCCGCGCCACAGCGAGTCCTGGTGCTCCCGCATGCGCAGCGGCGGGGAGCACACGTACTTGGCCCCCTCGAAGTCCGGCCGGGCCAGGTCCTCCAGCGACAGGTACAGGTACTGCGGGCAGGTCTCGGCGAACACGTTCTGCCCGGTGTCCCTGGCCTCGGTGACCTGGTCCAGGGCCTGGGCCGCCGACAGGTGCACGATGTACAGCGGGGCGCCGGTCACCGCGGCCAGCGTGATGGCCCGGCCGGTGGCCTCGGCCTCCAGCTCGGGCGGCCGGGTCAGGCCGTGCTGCAGCGGCGCCGTCTTCCCGGCCGCGATGGCCTGGGCGACCAGCTCGTCGATGGCGATGCCGTTCTCGGCGTGCATCATGGTCAGCGCGCCGATGCGCTCGGCCTGCTGCATGGCCAGCAGGATCTCGCCGTCGGTGGCGTAGAAGACGCCGGGGTAGGCCATGAACATCTTGAAGCTGGTGACGCCGCCGTCGACGCAGGCCGCCATCTCCTTCAGGGTCGTGTCGTTGACGTCCGACACGATCATGTGGAACCCGTAGTCGATGGAACAGTTGCCGTCCGCCTTCTCGTGCCACTTGTCCAGGGCGGCCAGCAGGCTGGTGCCCTTGGGCTGGACGGCGAAGTCGACGATGGTGGTGGTGCCGCCCCAGGCGGCGGCGCGGCTCCCGGTCTCGAAGGTGTCCACGGAGAATGTCCCGCCGAAGGGCATCTCCATGTGGGTGTGGCCGTCGATGCCGCCCGGCAGCACGTACTTGCCCGAGGCGTCGATGACGCGGTCGGCGCCGGCGGCCCAGCTCGTGGTCAGCTCGCTGCCGGGCTGACCGAGCGCGAGCACCTTGTCCCCGTGGATCAGCACATCGGCGGACAGCGTGCCGCTGGCCGTCACGACGGTCCCCTGCGTTATCGCTATCTTCATGCCTTGGCCCGCCTCGCTCACGGCTGCGTCAGCCGCTCGTAGGCGTCGGGCCGGCGGTCACGGTAGAAGGCCCACAGGTCGCGGACCTCCTGGAGCTGGTCCATGTCCAGGTCACGGACCACCACGTCGTCGTCGGTGTCGGAGGCGGCGTCGCCGACGAGCTGGCCGCGGGGATCCACGAAGTAAGACTGGCCATAGAACTCGTTGTCGCCCAGCGGCTCCACGCCGATCCGGTTGATGGCACCGACGAAGTACTCGTTGGCCACGGCGGCGGCGGGCTGCTCCAGGCGCCACAGGTACTGCGACAGGCCGCGGCTGGTGGCCGAGGGGTTGAACACGATCTTCGCGCCGGCCAGGCCGAGGGCCCGCCAGCCCTCGGGGAAGTGCCGGTCGTAGCAGATGTAGACGCCGATCCGGCCGACGGCGGTGTCGAACACCGGGTAGCCCATGTTGCCTGGCCGGAAGTAGAACTTCTCCCAGAACCCCTTGACCTGCGGCAGGTGGGTCTTGCGGTACTTGCCGAGGTAGCTGCCGTCGGCGTCGATGACGGCGGCGGTGTTGTAGTAGAGGCCGGGCTGCTCTTCCTCGTACATGGGCACCACGAGGACCACGCCGTGCCGGGTGGCGACCTCCTGCATCAGCTCGGTGGTCGGGCCGCCGGGGATGGCCTCGGTGTAGGAGTAGTAGTCGGCGTCCTGGATCTGGCAGAAGTACGGCCCGTAGAACAGTTCCTGCAGGCACACCACCTGCGCCCCGGCCGACGCGGCGCGGCCGATCGCGTCGACCGACGCGCGGATCATGGACTCCTTGTCCCCGGTCCAGCGCTGCTGGACCAGGCCCGCCCGGACGGCATTGGCCATCGTCGGCCTCCCTCGTTCTCCCGACTGCGCTGCCCTACTGCGTTGCCTCGACTGCATGGCTGGTGGCTCGCGGGGCGGCCAGTGAGGGCCGGCCCCGCTCCGAACGTTATGCCCGTCCGGCCGTCGCCAACAGTCCCGCCGCGCCGCAATCCTGGGCCGGGTTATCCACGGGGCAGGCGGAGTTCAGGCGCCGGTCTCCACGACCGGCTCGTCGGCCTCGGCGGACTCGTCCCGTCCGCCCCGTGAAGTGAAGAATGCGGCGTCGGCGGACTGGTGCCTGATCCAGAACGCGATGACCACGCACAGCAGCACGCCGGCCGCGGCCACCCAGGCGATGACGGCGCCCTGGGTCTTGAGCCCGTAAACGAAGATGACCAGGTTGAACAGGCCGCCGATCAGCGGCAGCAAGCCGGCGGTGATCAGCGCGCGACCCTTGCGCTGGAGGATCTCGTTGCGCGAGAACCAGACGGCGCTCAGCGCGATGATGCAGTACATGGCCAGGTACAGCAGGCCCGAGGCGCTGATCACCTTGCCGATGGCGTCGCTGGCCGAGGTGTTGGCCAGGTACGGGATCAGCGCGATGGGCGGGATGAAGCCGAGTATCGCGATGGCCCAGCCCGGCGTGCTGTGGGCCACGTTGATCCGCCCGAACAGCCGCGGGATCAGCTTGTCGCGGGCCATGGCGTACAGGATCCGGCTGGGCTCGGTCATCTGCATCTGCGTGGTCCCGATGACGGCGACCAGGACGGCCAGCGGCAGGGCCCGGCCCAGGAAGCCGGGGACCAGGAGCTGGCCGGCGTAGGCCAGCACGTCCGAGCCGTGGGCGATCAGGCTGGGCTGGCCGGCCACGCCTTCGAAGACCACCATCAGGAACGTGTACCAGATGGTCAGGAAGGCGGTGCCGAGGATGGCGGCCCGGCCGGGGTTGACCTTGGCGTTGGTGGACTCCTCGCCCAGCACCAGCGGGGCCTCCCAGCCGGCGTACAGGAAGCCGCAGACCACGGCCGCCTCGGCCAGGCCGCGGAAGCCGCCCACGCCGCCGCCGGCGGAGAAGAAGGACCAGGACGGGCCGTGCACGCCGGCGGGCGGGTTGGACAGCTCGTGGATGAGGGCCAGGATGACGAACGAGATCACGGCGCCGTACTCGACGACGATGAAGATGGTCTGCACGACCATGGAGGGCTTGATCCCCCGGATCGACAGCCAGACCAGCACGGCCATGATCACCCCGGCGACCAGCCAGGTCACGATCTTGGGGAAGGTGCTGCTCGGGAACAGCACGAACAGGAAGTAGGCCCCGGCCAGGGTGATGTTGCCGATGTTGGCCACGGTCGAGGCCACGACCGACAGCAGCCCGGTGCCGACCCCGGCGGTCGGGCCGACGGCCCGGCCGACCCAGACGTAGGGGGCGCCGGCGCTGGGCTTCCACTTGTTCATCTGGGCGTAGCCGAAGGAGACCAGCAGCATGGCCACGCCGACCACCAGCACGGCCAGCGGCGTGGTCAGGCCGGTGAAGCCGAGCA
>Ga0134128_10009452_pt1 | contig 11695 bp, 14 predicted proteins | sample KB31754_FD_96462 | JGI IMG/M metagenome (GOLD analysis project Ga0134128, IMG submission 96462) | Terrestrial soil microbial communities with excess Nitrogen fertilizer from Kellogg Biological Station, Michigan, USA - KB3-175-4 | ecosystem: Environmental > Terrestrial > Soil > Unclassified ...
ACGTCGTTTAGAACGTGCCGCTGAGCTTGCGGGTGACGTCGGCCAGGGACCTCTCGTCGCCCACGTTGCCGGCAAAGACGACATACGGGATGCCCTTGGCAGGCCCGTCCACCGGCTCCCACAGGGACACAATTCCGGGGAGCATGGGGCCGCGCACCATGGCGTGGCGGATTTCCAGTCCATGCGCGGCCACGTCAGAGGAGGTGATGCCGCCCTTGGCGATGACGAAGCGCGGGGGCACGGTCTTGAGGACCCTGTTGACCACCTCGACGACGGCGGCCGAGACGGTGCGGGCAATTTTCAGGCTGGCAGCGGGGTCGCCGGCCTTGACGAGCAGGCGGCTGGTGTGGACGATGACGTCGCCCGTCGCCAGGGCCGCGGCGACCTCAGCGGCGACGTCGCAGATGTGGGCGCCGCCGTCGTCGGTCAGCAGCGCTTCCACGTCGATCGCGACGATGCACGCCGAGCGGTGCGCGTCCGTGAGGGCCTTGAGCTGGCGGGTGGTGACACCGACGTGTGAGCCGACCACGATCAGACCGCCGCGGGCGGAGCCGGTGTCGGCGCGCTCCGCGGGGAAGATGTCCGCGGACTCGAGCGGCTCACGGATCTCCTGGCCGATCCGGGCGCGGACAAAGGGCGGGCCCACCCGGTAGATCAGGGTCTTTCCGCGGCGTTCGGACTCTTCCAGGCCCAGTGCCAGGACGCGCAGGTCGTTTTCGGTGACGGCGTCCACCACGATGGGCGTGGAGCCGGAGGCCGCATCCAGGGCGTCTGCGATGGCGGTGGCGCCGGCGTCGGGCGTGCCGCGGCGGATCAGCTGGAGGTCCACGGTGATGACGCGGGAGGCGGGGACGCGGCCGCCGGACTTCTCCTCCACGTAGTCCGCCAGCGACGAATGGCTGAAGCCGAAGCTGGCGTCCCTGGCGAACTCGGTCTCGGCCACGGGAAGGAGCGTCCCGTCGCCGCCGCGGGCGTAGTGGATGCCGCCCACGGTGATGCGGCCGGCGTCGGGGAAGGCCGGGACGATGACCACCCCGTCCACAATCTCGCCGGCCTCCGCGGCCAGCGTTGCCGCAATGGTGTCCGGCTCCAGGGGGAAGTGTCCGCGGAGGGTGGAATCGCTGCGGCTGACGAATCCCAGCGAAAGGCCGGCGGCGCGGGCTGCGGCGAGGGCGTTGACCACAACATCCCGGTTGCGGGCCTCCGCCTCGGCAGGGTCCAGGCTGCGGGTGTTGGTCAGGACGTAGACGGCCCTGGCCGCCACGCCCTCGATCCGATGCCCGAAAACCCAGTCGAAGTCAGACACTTCCCAGCGGGTCAGGACGGGGAGGCCGGACACGGACTGCGTTCCGGTGGGGTCGTCGTCGAGGACAATGAGCACCCGGTTCGAGGCGGCGGCCTGGGCTGCCACCAGGCCGGCGGGCACGGCGACCTCGGCGGGATAGGTGGCCAGAAGCTCGGATTCCAGGGTCATTTCCTCACGCCTCCTCCTGGGCCTCATTTTGGTAAGATGTCTGACATCTAACATTTGACTGCCATTGTGGCACAAGGCACACGGGCTGTGCAAGCGGAAGGCGGTTCACGGCGTGAAGGCCCCTAAACTGGAGCAACATCAACGCGGAGGAGGGCAGACATGGCGCGCAAGTCGCTGACCGAAATGGTGGCGGATGACCTGCTGGACCGGATCGTCGCCGGCGAGTTCCCTCCCGATGCACTCGTTCCTGGTGAGCTGGAACTGAGTTCCCAGCATGACGTGAGCCGCATGACGGTCCGCGAGGCGATGAAGACCCTCGAGGCCCAGCGCATCCTCCGCGTGGAGCGCGGCCGGGGCACGTTCGTGAACCCATTGCGCAGCTGGGGTTCACTGCATGCGGTGCTCCGCGCCGTCTCCGAGGGCGAGGACGACGACGCCGTGGCCATCCAACTCATCGAGCTGCGGCGCATGCTCGAGACGGGTGCGTGCGAACTGGCGGCCACCCGCATCTCCGCAACGGACCTTGACCTGCTGGCCGGCCAGGTGGAGCGGATGCGGGCGGCCCACACGGCCAATGACGTGACCGCCTTCGTGGAATCGGACCTGGCCTTTCACGACATCATCCTGCACGCCTCGGGCAACATATTCGTGGCAGTCCTGTTCGAGCCGCTGCACCGCATCCTGGAAAGCCGCCGTGCGGAAACGTCCCGGGTCCCCGAGATCCAGGCGAACGCGATTGCCATGCACGAGTCCATCCTCGAAGCGCTCGCAGCGCGGGAACCCGAGCCGGCCCGGGTGGCCATGGACAACCACATGACCCAGACCCGGGAGGACCTGCAGCGATACGTCCTCCAGGCCCCTAAATCGTGATCCGCTGTGCCCCGACCACCTTGACGATGAAGACGTGGAATTCCTGCAGCCATCTGCGCAGGAACTGCGCCGTGGCCGGGACGGGGACGTTGCCGCCGACGGCTTCTTCGCAAACGAGTTGCTGCCCCAGGGACGGGACCCCAGTCGATGGCGTTCTTCAGCACGCCGGGCACGCTGCGGTTGATGGAATCCGAGGCCAGGCTGCCAACAAAAACGCCCACTTTGTAGCTCATGGCCTCTCGCCTTGCCCGTCGGAAATGGAGGGCCGGTCCCCCTGTATGCCCGCGTCACGTGCGGCGTCCATGGCCCGCCACCCGTGCCTTGAGGCACGACGCCGGGTGCCCGGCCGGGGCGGTCGTCCTGCCTGCCACTGGCGCTGGGAGCGCGCTGGTGGTGGACTGGGAGCATGGCTGGAAGTGTGAGTTCGAACAGGCCGGCGGATGCCGCCGGCGGTCCCGGGGGCGGGCATTCGGACGGCTCCCGTGCCGCACGGGCCCCTCGCCGCGGCCCGGGCGGGACGCCGTCGCGTGGCGTGCAGCCCGGCCGCGGCGCTGGGCACCAGGCCTCGCTGTGGCTCTCGACCCCGTGGATCGCGATCCTGCTTGTCACCGGCGTGTTCCACCTGTACCGCGGGGTGCCCGTGGACGCACTGGTCTTCCTGTCCGCGGGTGCGGTCCTGGCCATCGACACCGCCGTGCGGCACGCCCGGGGCCGCCGCCCGGGCCGCGGGGCGGTGGAACTGCGTGCCGACCGCACGCTTCCGCGCTGGTTTTGGGCCGCAGCTGCCGCCGCTGTCGGTGCCCTGTCCCTGGCCGTGGTGGTCCTGGCACCCGCAAGCAGCACGGGGATTCCGGCCGTCGTGGGCCTGGTGGGGGCGGCCATGCTGCTCGTCGCCTGGCCTGACCCTCCCCGCCCGCCAGGGCGCCCCGCACCCCGGGTGAGGCGGGCCGCGTACTGGTGGGCCGGCGTCGTGTTTTTCCTGTGCATTTGGGAGCTGGGAACGTATTTCATCGACAGGTTTTCCCCGGGCGGGGAAGCCAGGTTTCCGCCGTTGACGGACCTGCTGCAGCCCTTGTTCGACAGTGATTCCAGCCGATGGTTCATGACGGCCTTGTGGCTGGTGGCGTGCGGAACGCTGCTGCGGGTGGTGCGGCGCCCATGATCTATGTGCTGGTGGTGGCCGGGTATGCGCTGGTCCCGGTGGCGGGCATTGCGCTGGTGGTGGTGGCGCGCCTGCGGCCGGCGGCGCTCGCGGGCCTGGGCGAACTGCTGGGCCGCGTGTTTGTGACGCGGGCCGCCCGCATCACGCTGCTGCTGTTTGTGTGGTGGATGGGCTGGCATTTCCTGGTCGGGTGACCGGCATGGGACGGGATTAGCCTGCACGTGTGACGGGTGGCACGATTGAGGCATGCACGATTTTTGGCAGTTCGCCGGCAGTTACTGGTGGTTGGCGTTCCCTTTGGCGGGAATCATTGGCGGCTGGGGCCGCGGCCTCTCCACGGCGTCCGAGCGGCGGCACCGGCGCCGGGTCGAACTGTACAAGCTCCGGCACCCGGAGGCCGCGGGGCTGCCGCCGGTCCCGCAGGCCTCCCTCGCCATGGACCCTGACGCCTTCACCGAGGGCGACGTCGCCAAGGTCATGGACGCGCACGACGCCGTCAACCGCCGCTGGCTCGACTACGAGCTCGACGTCGGCAAGCTGATCGACTTCCCCATGATGACGGACGTCCGCGAACCCCTCACAGTGGCGTTCCTGCGGGCCAAGCGCGACGCCGATGCGCTGCGTCCCGTGGCCGCCGCAGAGGTCACGTCCAAGTCCCGGTGGGATGACTATCGCAACGCCGTCAACGCCTATGACGTGGCGTTCGACGTGGCGGAAAAGGAGGCCCGGCGCGTGAAGGACACGGCCTTCAGCGAGCCGGAGCGCCAGCGCCTGGGAACGGCCCGCAAGCTGGTCAACATTGCCGAAAATGAGGCCGCCAGCCCGGCAGAGCGGCAATCGGCCTTCAGGCGGGCCCGCAAGGAACTGGACGGAATCATCGTGCTGCCGGACGTCACGCTCGCGGCCTTGGAACAAAAAGTGGCGCGGATGATCAACCGTTCCAGCTAATCCGGGCCTCCGGCACTATGTTTAAGGAACAGCTGGCCGCAAAGTGAGGACTTGACCATGGCACGCACCATCGTGATTACCGGCGCCAGCGACGGCATCGGGGCGGCCGCGGCCAAGATGCTGGCCTATCCGGGGGACCGGCTGGTGGTGGTGGGCCGCTCGCCGCAAAAGACCAGGGCGATTGCCGAGGAGCTTGAGGCGGACAGCTTCATCACGGACTTCACGGACCTGTCCCAGGTGCGGGAGCTGGCGGCCGGCCTTGCCGAAAAGTATCCGCGCATTGACGTGCTGGCCAACAACGCCGGCGGCATCATGGCGGGGCGCGAGCTGACAGTGGACGGCCACGAAAAAACGTTCCAGGTGAACCACCTGGCACCGTTCCTGCTGACCACGCTGCTGATCGAGGGCCTCGTCGCGAGCCGGGCCACGGTCATCAACACCTCCAGCCGCGCCAACCGGTTCATGGCCAGATTCGACATTGACGACCTCGACGCCGCGAAGAAGTACTCCGCCAACACCGCCTACGGCAACGCCAAGCTGTGCAACATCCTCTTCACCCGCGAGCTGCAGCGCCGCTACGGCGACCACGGCATTTCCGCCGCGGCCTTCCACCCGGGCGTGGTGGCGAGCGGCTTTTCGGCAGAATCGAACCCGATTAACAAGTTGGCGTACGGCACCCTGGCGCGGCGGTTCATGCTGTCGCCGGCGCAGGGCGCTGACACCCTGGTCTGGCTGGCCACGTCCGTGCCGGGCGGGGACTGGACGCCCGGCGAGTACTACGCCAAGCGCAAGGTGGCCAAGGCGAATCCGCTGGCGTACCGCCCCGAGCTGGCCGAGAGCCTGTGGGAGCAAAGCGCGGCGATGGTGGCCGTCTAAAGGCGCCCGCCGACGTGGATCCCTTCCGCGAGCTGGCGGACCAGCCAGGGGCTGAACACGAACGGCGCGGCGGCCACGGCCTCCTCCAGGTCCGCGATGTCCGTCCACGCCCAGTCACAGACCTCGTCGGGATTCGGCGAGATCGCGTCCCCGCCCAAGTGCACGGCCGTGAAGACCGGGCAGATCTCGTTCTCCACGATGCCCGAGGCATCCACGGCCCGGTAGCGGAAGTCGGGCAGCACCGGGCGGATGTCGCCCACCTCCAGGTTAAGTTCGACACCGGCCCGCCGCCTCACAGCGTCCTCAAGCGTTTCGCCCGGGGCCGGGTGTCCGCAAAACGAGTTGGTCCAGACCCCGGGCCAGGTCAGCTTTGAGAGCGCCCGGCGGGTGAGCAGGGTCCGCCCGGCGCCGTCCACCAGGTGACAGGAGAAGGCCAGGTGCAGGGGCGTGTTGTCGCCGTGCACCAGCGACTTGTCCGCCGTGCCGATCTCGGTGCCGTCGTCGTCCAGCAGCCGGACCAGCTCGATGGGGGATGACATGGCGGGACGCCTTTCGGTCGGGGCTGTCCAACAAGCTTAGGGCTTCACGTCGTCGTGCGGCACAACCTCGTGCAGCTCGAAGCCGCCCGACTTCAGCTTCCAGTAGTGCAGCCGCAGCGCCGCCGCCGTCCCCTGCTCCACGTACAGCCGCCAGCACGCGTCCTCGCCGCGCATGCGGGCCGGCGCGTGGGCGCCCTCGTTTTCGCGCAGGAAGTGCGGCTTGCGGTTGCGCAGCGGCCCCTCGCGGTTCGCCACCAGGTCCACCACGGCACGCAGCGCCTTGGCCCGCTGCGGCGCCGGCAGCACGTCCAGGGAGGCCAGAAAGTACGGCCCCACGGTGAAGGCGCCCAGCGGCTCGGCGTCCTTTTCCACGGCGGGAACCGTCCTGGCCCACTCGTTGTAGAGCTCAAAGCGGAACTGGTCCCGAGGGTCGGCGAACAGCGCGGCCGGGGCGGAATCCGATTTGGAAGCGGCCTGCCGCAGCACCTTCTTGGCCCCCCGCAGCTTGGAGTTGGTGCGGGCCAGTTCCGCCTTCAGCGCCTCCACCTGCTGCAGCGCGTAGGTTCGGAGACGGGCCTCTTCATCGGCCTTCCTGCGCTCGGCATCGTATTTGTCCTGCCAGATCCGGGCCATCTTGTCCGTGGCCCCGCGCTTGTCGGCAGCGGCCAGCAGCACCTCAATCGTGTGCCGCGCGGCCTCCAGCTCCATCTGCGTCGACTGCAACGCCGTCCGCCGCTCGGACGCCGACAGCGCCGGCCCCTCGACGCCGGGCACGACGCCGGACCCGTCGCCGACCCCCTGCATCCCGCCGGCCGGACCGGCCGGCATGCCGGCGGCCGGCGTCCCGGCCGGCGGTGCAAAGATGCTCGCGTACGGACGGTCCGGGTCGAGCCACGGCGGGCCGCCGGCGACCAGGGCCGGGGCCGGGACGTGGGGGTCGTCGTCGTCCACGTCCAGCATGGAGAGCATCACGGCGCCGTTCTCGTACAGCACCCGCACGCGGACCACCTCGCCCTCGGTGAGCAGGTCCTCGGCGGCATCGAGTCCGTTGGAGGAAATGCTCCCGATCCCGATCCGGAAGTCCGCGTCGGGCCACAGCGTGACCACGGCGTAGCTGGCACGGGCCGACTTGACCCTTGCCAGGGCCACGTCGCCCGGGCGGTACACCGTGACGGGCGATCCCGGCCGCTGCAGCAGCGCATGGATGTCCAGCGTGTGGGCGTCGGCGTCCAGGAGGCCGGTGACCTGCTGCCCGCGCGTGAGCAGCCAGTCCAGCGGCACGCCGGGCAGCAGCTCCTCGGCGCGGATGGTGGCCCGCCCTCCCGTGGCGGCCAGCGTGACCAGGGCCCGGCTGTTGTCCTCGCCGGCAAAGCCGTCGACCGTGCCCGTGGCGGTGGTCGCGGCCGGTTTCGGGGCCGCCGGCTGGCCGCGGGCGCCGGACACCCGGGAGGTGGCAGGGCCTGCGGGGCGGTCGTGGGAGCCGCGCGCCTCCGCGGCAAGGTCCTCCGTGAGCCGGGCCAGGTTCGTGAAGCGGTGCACCAGCCGCGGTCCTGGCGTTGCCCGCGGCCAGTCGGGTCCCGTCGGATAAAAGCGCGCGCCGGTGCCGTAGATTTCCAGGCCGTCCGGAAGGCCCTCCTGCAGTCGGCGAGTTTCAATGCCGTTTTCCAGCTCATACACGTCCGCCACGCCATCAAGGAGCCGGGCCAAGGCGGCGGCGTCAATGCGCCTGGAACCGGAGTCGCCCGTGTAGGTGACGACCACGGCACTGACGGTCCTCGTGTCACTGGCCAGGTAGCGGGCCAGCGCGGCGCCCGGAAGGTGGTGGACGGGCGCGGGGCGGGCGGGTGGCTCGGGCGCAACGTCGGAACTGGTCTTGTGCCGCTTTCGTTGCGAAGGCATCCCGGCTCCTCTCGCCACAGTCCACCGGCCCGGCTGTCGTGTCAGCCAGAATACCCCGGGCCGGGCGGACGGGGCGGCAATTCGGCACGGGGACACGGGGGTGCCATGCGCCGACTATCCATCGCTCCGCCGGCTAAATGACCCTGCCCGGCGTCCCAAACGGCGTGTCGGGCGGCATGGGTGGTTCGGGCGCATCGGGGTGCGGGGGATCCAGCGGGTCGGGCGGGATTGGCGGGGACGTGGGTTCCGTGGGGTCCGTCGGCCGGTTCGGGTCCACCGGCTGCGTGGGGTCCGGCGGGATTGGCGGCTGGCCGGGCGCGGGCTGGCCGGGCGTCGGGGGCTGGGGGTCGGGAATCGATGAAGTGCTGCGCTGGGACATGGCCCGGGTTCCTTCCTTACAGGTGGTGGCCGCGTCAACTGCACCGTGGCAAGGCGACTGCGGCCTGCGTTTCTTCACACTACGCGAGGGGCCCGCATGGCGGAACCCGGTCCCGCGTCGCTGAGGATGACGTTTCGGATTATTGAGCCCGATAAATCGGGCTCAATAATCCGAAACGTCATCCTGCGCAGTTTCGACGTCGCTGGCTGCCGGCTCAGGGACGCTCGGGGTCCCTTTCCCCGGCCAGCCTCTCCGCGTGTTCGTTCATTTCCGCTATGTCCGGGGTGACCATTTCGGAATAGACCTCGGCCAGGGGATCGGCGTCCGGGGTGTCGTGGGTCAGCTCCGCGTCGTCGCGGTCAGGATGCTTGCTCATGGAGTCAGGATAGCCCGGCTTCCGGCCCGGGTGCACGGCCGGCATGCCGCCTGTCCGGGCGCCGGCCCGCAACCAAATTTCACGCTTGGGCGTCGGGCTCGGCCGCGGCTGCCGGTGCGTCCAGGTCTTCCTGCTGCCACGGGTGGAGGAAACCGCAGTCCTCCGCCGCGGGGATCAGGGGCGAGTCCGTCAGCTGTGTCATGGTGTCCCCTTTTCCCGCTGTGCCCACCGGTGTGTGATGGTTGCATCAGGCAAAAGCAGGGTCCGACATCGGGCGGCGGGAGTTACAAAAATTTCGCAAAAGCGCCCCTTGACAAGACCGGAGTTACAAAACTTTCGCGCGCCGGGTTGACGGCGCCCGGCGCAGCTGGTCTGATTCTCGGCAATGGGCCGGGCACCAATGACGAGGACGGGGACAGCCATGATGTTGAGGGGAACCACCTGGGGCGATCTGCGCGCCATCCGGGCGAAGCTGGAGCTGACGCCGGGGGAAATGTCCTCGATCGACCACCTCGGGGATCCGGACGTCCTGGCTGACTCGTTGGACAAGCTGGACGACGAACCGTATTTCCGCTGGGACCCGCGCGAGGATTACGTGCCCGGGCCGGTTGAGTACTATCTGACCGCGGCGCGCGGCCATGCCGTCAGCCTGGCCAAGCGTGATTCGGTGCGGGGAACGGTGGAGTTCCGGCACGACGGCGGCTGGGTTGCCGACGTGCCACTCGACCCGCCGGTTGTCGGGGTCATCCACGTGACGAAGGGTGCCGTCCGGATCTGGGACCGGTTCGACGGCCAGGCGTCGGTGCGTGCCTTCGCGAATGCGAACCTGGACCAGCCGTACGAGCGATAGGCGGCGCCGGGGCTGCCCGCTGGCTACGCCTTTGCGATCGCCTCCTTCAGCGCCCCCAGCACCAGCACCACGGAGGCCGGGTTCGCGTTCGGTCCCATCATGCCGATGCGCCACACCGTGGAGGCGAATTCGCCGGCACCGGCGCCGATCTCCAGGCTGAAGTTCTCCAGCAGATAGCTGCGGACGGCGGCGGAATCGACGCCGTGGGGGACGCGCACCGTGGTCAGGCTCGGCAGGCGGGAGCCCTCGGCCGCAAACAGTTCCAGCCCCATCTCCTGCAGGCCGTTTTGGAGCGCAAGTCCGGCGGCGGCGTGCCGTGCCTGGACGGCGTCGAGCCCTTCATTGAGGACCCTGCCCAGCGCGGCCTCGAGGCTGGCGATCATGGCGACCGGGGCCGTGTGGTGGTAGGTGCGCTTGCTGCCGCTGGCCGCGCCGGCGTAGCCGCCCAGCAGGCCGATGTCCAGGTACCACGACTGGGGGTCCTTCACCCGGCGCTCGAAGGCGGCGTCGGAAATGGTGAAGGGGGCCAGGCCCGGCGCCACGCCCAGGCACTTCTGCGTGCCGGCGTAGCCGACGTCGATGCCCCAGTCGTCGGCACGCAGTTCCAGGCCGCCGATGGAGGTGACGGCGTCGGTGATGAGCAGGGCGTCGCCCTTGAGCTTCCCCAGCGCGGCGATGTCGGAGCGCACGCCGGTGGACGTCTCGGCGTGGACGGCGGCGATGACCTTGGGGCTCGGGTGGGCGGCGGCGACGCGCTCGGGGTCGATCGGCCGGCCCCATTCGTGGTCCACGCGCACCACCTCGGCGCCGGCGCGGCGTGCCACCTCGCACATGCGCTCGCCAAAGAGCCCGTTGACCGCGATCACGGCCACATCGCCCTTCTCCACCGTGTTCACGAACGCGGCCTCCATGCCGGCCGAGCCCGTGCCGCTCAGGGGCAGTGTGCGGGCGTTTCCGGTGCCCCAGACCTGGCGGAGGCCCTCGCAGGCGCGGTCCAGGATCTCGATGAAGAGGGGGTCAAGGTGCCCCAGGACCGGGTGGCCCAGCGCGGCGATGGCCTCCGGGTAGCAGTTGCTGGGCCCGGGCCCGAACAGGTGGCGGAACGTGAGGGTCTCGGTCATGGGGCGTTCCTTTGTGTCGGGGGCGTTGCTGCCAGCATAGGCCGCAGCCGGGCCGCCGCCGTGACGGCGAGGACCGCCACCACTCCCACAAGGGCCGTGACAGCGGCCGGCGTGGAGTGCAGGTCCCCGCCGAGGCGGGCTGCAGCCACCCAGGCAAGGCCCCAGCACAGCGACAATGACGGTGCGAGGCGCCCCTGGCCGTAGAGGGCCAGGGCAACGCCGACGGCGGCGGCCACCAGCAGCACGGCGCCCGCCCAGGCATTCGGGTCGATCCCGAAGCCGCCAAAGCCTGCCGCCACCAGCACCGCGGCCACGTTGGCCGCCGTCGCGACACACACCCAGCCCAGATACAGGCCCATCGTGCCGTCGGTGACCACCGCGTCGAGGACTCCCAGGGGCTCGCTGCGCCGCAACAGCACAAAGATCCAGGCCAGCACGGCCAGCAGGGCGACGATGATGGGAACGCTGAGCCACAGCAGGTCAAACTGGATGCTGAGGATCCAGGCCGCATTCAGCAGGAGGGAGGCCGCCGCCGGGTAGCCGAGCGACCGGTGGCGGGCCGCCGTCCGCTGGGCGGGGAGGAACTGCCACACCGCATAGGCCACCAGCCCGAGGTAGATCACGCTCCAGATCGCGAACGCCGGACCGCCGGGGGCAATCAAGGTGGCATCGGCGGCCAGGGCCCCGTTGGAGGCATCCTTGATTTCGGTGCCCCCCGCCGCCCCGGAGCCGATGAAGGATCCGGCCAAGGCAAGGACTGCGCTGGCTGCCACCACGATTTGGCGTGCCAGATCGTTGGATCGTGTCGGGCTGCCTGAAGTCCGTGGCATGGTTCCATCCCTCCGCTGAAAGTCCTGTCCCGGTACGAGGATCATACCGTCACGGTACGGCCGCGCCATCAGGGAACGGCCGCGAGCTGTTCCGCGAAGATCCGCGGCCTCTGCCGCGCCCAGACCAGCAGTCCGATGTAGGCGAGGTCGAACACGGAGCAGAGCAGGCCGATGCCGATGACGAAGAGGGAGCCACCGAGGAAGCCGAGCAGGATGGTGGGGGCGAGGGTGCCGATCCATTTCGCCACGGCGATCACCAGGCTCTGCCCGCGGGGCCCGCGCCGGGCCACGAACATGGCGATGAACAGCCCGGACATCAGCAGGTTCTGGAGGAACGCGCTGTACTGGGCGGCTCTCATGCCGGCCATGCC
>Ga0134128_10009453_pt1 | contig 11693 bp, 8 predicted proteins | sample KB31754_FD_96462 | JGI IMG/M metagenome (GOLD analysis project Ga0134128, IMG submission 96462) | Terrestrial soil microbial communities with excess Nitrogen fertilizer from Kellogg Biological Station, Michigan, USA - KB3-175-4 | ecosystem: Environmental > Terrestrial > Soil > Unclassified ...
GCCGGCCCGGGCGCAGCGCACCACGGCGTTGCGCAGATAGGGCGGCGTCTGAGACCACAGATATTCGAAAATGTGGCCGCTCGCCTTGTGCGCCACGCGAATCGTGCTGCCTTCGATGGCAACGTCGAAATTCGGCTCGCTGCTCTGGAGTTTGAGGTTCGGCGAACGCAGCCCAAAGGTCGCGTGCAACACCTTGTCGACCTCTTCGGAACCGAACGGTTTCTGCAGAAATGCGCGGGCGCCCGCATCAAGCGCCTGATGCTCCTTGTCGAGATTGTGCTCACCCGACATCATCACGATCTTCAGCGAAGACTGGATGACCTGAAGCCGCCGCATGGTCGCCAATCCGTCCATGCCGGGCATGTTGCGGTCGAGGAATACGACGTCAAATTCCGTGGTCCGGCAGAGGTTAGCCGCGGTCTCGCCGTTGGCGGCTTCGGTGATCTCGCAGTTGAAGACAGAGCCGTGCAGAACCTTTTGTACGATCTGACGCACGGTGGAGGAGTCGTCGACGATGAGAATCTTCGTCGGCGCGGAGATGCGCGCATAGGTCTTGATGATGCCGATGGCGTCGCCCGCCGTGAACGGCTTGAACAGGAATTCGTGGGCCCGCAGTTTGATCGCCATGTCGACCGCCTCGGCCGCCGGCGGCGTCGACATCAGCGTGACGAAGGTCTGGATGCCTTGTTTGCGGGCCGACCAGAAAGCCTGGGTCCCGGTAAGCTCCGGCATATGCACGTCGATGAAGGCGAGATCGATGTTGGCACCGTTGAGCAGCGTCAAACACTCGCGGCCATTGTCGGTGGAGGTGAACCGCAGCGGCAGCTTCGTCGACCGCGCGGCTTCCGTCAGAATCTCCTGGGTGAGCGGCGAGTCGTCCGCGATCAGCATCGTGATGGTGCGTTCCATGGTATTCCTCGACCTTCCTCGATCTTCGCTCGATGGTCCCCGGCGTCTTTTGAGGGCGCTCGGGGCATCCCGGCCGGAATACAACCGGAGAGCCATTTGGCGGTTCGTCGCAGGCGGGGTCTGAATGGCGCTGTGGTGAACAAAATCAAACTGTCATCTCGCAAACCGGCCGCGATCGGATCGGCGAGAAGCGGATCAGCGCCACATGCGCCGCAGGCGCGCGCCGATGTCGACCGGATCCTGGGTGACTTGCCGAGCGGTTGCGGTTCCTGCTGCGGCGGCCGGCGGCCAAGCGAAGGACTCGAACAGGCGCAGGATATCGGAGGGAATAAAGCGCGTGCGCGCCGCGTACATGTGCCGGTCGCCATTGCCGCGTTGCGACTGGACATAAAATCGGTGCGGCAGAAGCAGATGCAGATGATCCTTGGCGCGGGTCATGGCGACATAAAGCAGCCGCCGCTCTTCCTCGATCTCCGCGCTGGTTCCCGTAGCAAGATCGGCCGGGATGCAGCCGTCGACGCAATTGAGAACGAACACCGCCTTCCATTCCTGGCCCTTGGCCGAATGAATCGTCGACAGGATCAGGTAGTCCTCATCGAGCAGCGGCGGGCCGGCTCGATCGCTCGTCGCGCCCGGCGGATCGAGCGTCAGCTCGGTGAGAAAGCGCTCGCGGCTCGCAAACCCCTGGGCGATCTGGGCAAGCTGCACCAGGTCGGCTTGGCGCATGGCCGCGTCCTCGTGAATGCGCTGCAGGTGCGGTTCATACCAGCGGCAGACAAGGTCGAGTTCGGCCGGCCATCCGGCGGCGCGGCCACGCACTTGCTGGAAAGTCTCGATGAAGTCCGGCCAGTCAGCTCTCGCGGCCGCGGGTGGCGTCATTGCGGCGAGGGCAGGGCTCAGGTCGGCACGGTCGGCGAGCGCATCAAGCGCGCGGCCTGCGGTCGCTGGTCCGACGCCGGGCAGGAGCTGCAAGGCGCGAAAGCCCGCGACGCGGTCGCGGCTGTTTTCGCAAAAGCGCAGGAACGCGAGCACGTCCTTGATGTGCGAGGCTTCGAGAAAGCGCAGGCCGCCAAACTTGACGAATGGAATATTGCGCCGCGTCAGCTCGATTTCGAGCGGCCCCGAGTGATGCGAAGTGCGAAACAGTACGGCCTGCGCTTTGAGAGGGACGCCGCATTCCCGGTAATGCAGAATTCGCTCGACGACGAAGCGCACCTGCGCGGCTTCATCGGATACGCTCGCCAGAAACGGCCGCTCGGCCGAGGCGCGATCCGAACGCAGGTTCTTGGTGAACCGCTCGGCGGCAAGTTCGATCACCGCATTGGCGGCGGCGAGGATCGGCCGCGTCGAGCGGTAGTTATGTTCGAGCGTGATCACCTCGGCGCGCGGGTTGAACTGGCCGGGAAAGTCGAGGATGTTGCGAACCGTCGCGGAGCGGAACGAATAGATCGACTGCGCATCGTCGCCGACGACGGTGACGCCTTTGCCGTTCGGCTTGAGCGCCAGCAGGACGGCGGCCTGCAGCCGGTTGGTGTCCTGATATTCGTCGACCATGACATGATCGAAGCGCTCCGAAACGTCGGCTGCGAGCGCGGGCTCGGCCATCATCTGCGCCCAGTAGAGCAGCAGATCGTCATAATCGAGCACGCGCTGGCGCTGCTTGGCCTCGACATAGGCGTCGTAAAGCGTCCGCAGTTCCGCTTCCCATTCGGCGCACCATGGGAAGTGGCTGCCGAGCACCTCGTCGAGCGGCATCTCGGCATTGACGGCGCGCGAATAGATCGCGATGCAGGTATTCTTCGCCGGAAAGCGCCGTTCGGTTTGCGAATAGCCGAGGTCGTGGCGAAGAAGATTCATCAGATCGGCCGAGTCCTCGCGATCATGGATCGTGAAGGCACGATCGAGGCCGATGCGCTCGGCATATTCGCGCAAGAGCCGTGCGCCGATGGCGTGGAATGTGCCGGACCACGACAATGCCGCCGCTGTCGCACCACCGCGCTCCCGCAGCGCCTCGGCCGTGATGTGGGCGGCCCGCCGGCTCATCTCCGCCGCCGCACGGCGGGAGAAGGTCAAAAGCAGCATGCGCCGCGGATCGGCGCCGTTGACGATGAGGTGGGCGACGCGATGCGCGAGCGTATTGGTCTTGCCGGAGCCCGCGCCGGCAATAATCAGAAGCGGGCCGCCTTCGCCGGCCTCCGATGCGCCGTACTCGACCGCGCGGCGCTGCTGCGCATTAAGTTTGTCGAGATAGGCGGTCATGGTCCCCTTCCACCAGCCGCGGCGCGACCCACGCCGCGCCGGCAGCGCCCGCGCGAATCGAACAACCATAAGAACAGAGGATGAACGAATTGCCAAGGAATGGGTCAGCGATCGAGCCGATAAGGATAGGGCCAAAGCCTCACGCCGTTCCTGAAGCCCTGTTGCGCGACAAAACCATTGCGGCGTCCGCGCCATTGTGTGACGCCGGTCATCCGCCGTTGCATCCACCACTCAAGTTCCGAGACATGCCGCGTTCGCTCGCCGACTTTGCGGTCTTTGCCGCACCCGCCCTGTTCGTCGTGCTGTGGGCGTCCGGTTTCATCGGCGCCAAATTCGGCCTCGCTTATGCTGAGCCGCTCACCTTCCTGACGTTGCGCATGGCGGCGATCGTCGTGCTGCTCGGAGCCGTGATCGCCGTGACACGTCCGAAATGGCCGGACGGCACCGGCATCATGCACAGCGCGCTCACCGGCCTGATGGTCCACGGCCTTTATCTCGGCGGCGTCTTTGTTTCGATCGAGAACGGCCTGTCCGCCGGTCTTGTCGCACTGATCGTCAGCCTGCAGCCGGTGTTGACCTCGACAATCGCCAACCGGTGGCTCGGCGAGCGCGTGCTGCCGCGGCAGTGGCTGGGACTCTTGCTCGGGCTCGCCGGCGTTTATCTGATCGTCCGCGAAAATATCGCAGTGGGCGAAACGCACCCGCTGGCGTGGCCGGCGGCGGCCGTGGCGTTGATCGGCATCAGCGTCGGCACGCTCTATCAGAAGCGGTTCGGCGGCGGCATCGACATGCGCACCGGGCTGCTGTTGCAATACACCGCGGCGGGGACGCTGTTTGGGCTCGGCGCACTCGTCTTCGAGCACCGCACCGTGCAATGGACGCCGCAATTCATCTTCGCGCTGTCCTGGCTGGTGTTCGTGCTGTCGTTCGGCGCCATCTGGCTGTTGTATTTTCTCATTCGCCGCTCGGCTGCGACGCGGGTGGTGAGCCTGTTCTACCTCACCCCGCCGGTGACCGCGCTGATGGCCTGGCTCCTGTTCGACGAGCGGCTGCCGCCTTTGTCGCTTCTTGGCATGGCGATCTGCGTCGCCGGCGTGTTCCTGGTCAATTGGCGCCCGAAAGGCGCGGCCGCTTAGCTTTAAATATTGCAGCAGGAGGCGCTGATGAGCGTTCAGGGTCCGATTGAATATCGCGATGCGTCACCGGCGGTTCGGGCGGTGTTCGATGACATCAAACGCACCCGGCAGGTCGATGACGTCAATAATTTCTGGAAATACCTGGCGCGCGATCCCGCGACGCTCAAGCGCACCTGGGAAAGTATCAAGGAGGTCATGGCGCCGGGCGCGCTCGATTCCCTCACCAAGGAGATGGTCTATCTCGCGGTCAGTGTCACCAATGGCTGCGGCTATTGCACGGCCAGCCACGGCGCAGCCGCCCGCAAAGCCGGCATGAGCGAAAAGATGTTCGGCGAACTGATGGCCGTCGTCGGCATGGCGAATGAAACCAACCGCCTCGCCAACGGGTATCGCGTGCCGATTGATGCCGCTTACGAGCGCTGAGTTGCCTGTTGTGTCACTGCACGCCCGACGCGATGTCGTTAACGCTGGGTTAATGAATCAACGACGATCGGCGGTCTGGCGCGCTCGGCGTTTCTTAAATCTTCATTGGTTTCGCCGACTTAGAGTGTGTCCGATTGATGAGCACATCGGGCAACGCGAGCACGCTCGCCACGTTACCCGTGCAACAGGCACCCGACGAGCGCGCCGCATGACTCACTCCGAACAAGCTGCCGAAAATGCGCGATTGCGCAGGCAGCTCGATGCGGCAAGCGAGCGCGAGACCGAGGCGCGCCGCGCGGTCGGATTGCTCAACGCCATCCTCGACGCGCTGCCGGTCGGCGTCACCGTGCAGACGGAGGACGGTACGGTCATGCTGGAAAACGGCATGGCGGCCGCGTCAGCCGAACGGGCGGGCGCCGGCGTTCCGACGTCCCCGGCGCTGCCCGCAGCCGGTATGGACGAGGAGACGGCGCAATCGGCGGACGATATCACCATGGAGGAGCGCGTCGTTACCGGTTCGGGCCTGGCCAGCCAGCGCACGTTTTTGATTGCGCACCGCCCGGTTCGCATCCTGGACCGGCCGCTGTTGGTGTCGACCGCATTCGACTTCACCGATCGCAAAAAGGCCGAACTCGAACTGTCGAAGCGCGCCTATATCGACGAACTGACCGGCCTGCCTAACGGCGCATTGCTTGCCGAACAGGTTCGGCAAGTGCTGGCAAGCAGCGAAGGGCGCTGCCGTTTTGCGCTGGCATTTCTCGACATCGATAACTTCAAGCATATCAACGACTATTACACGCACGCGATCGGTGACGCTCTGCTGCTCAAGGTGGCGCAGCGAATTTCCGCTCATGTCCGGCCAAGCGATTTTGCCGGTCGTATCAGTGGCGATGAGTTTCTTCTGGTCCTTTATCCGCTCGACAGCGACGAAGAGCTTGAAACTCTGATCAACAATCTGCTCAAGGAACTCAAGGAGCCGTTTCTGATCGACGGTTACGAGATCCTGACGTCGGCATCGATCGGTGTCAGCGTACACCCGGACCATGGCCTCAACTACGAGGCGTTGCGTCGGGCGGCCGACACGGCGATGTACCGCGCCAAGGAAGTCGCCAAGGGCGATGCCGCGCTGTTCGATTCCGACATGGGCCGCGCGATGGCGATGCGCATGGCCCAGGAGCAGCGGCTGCGGCTCGCGGTGCGCGACGGGCGCTTTTGCTGCGCGTTCCAGCCCAAGGTCGACATCCGCACCGAGGAGGTTGTCGGTGTTGAGGCGCTGATCCGGCTGCGCGACGAGGATGGCGTTATCCAGTCGCCCGGGCAGTTCATCGCGCTCGCCATCGAGCTCGGTTTGATTGACGACATCACCTATCTGGCGCTCGCTGAAATCGTCAGATCGATGGATATGCTCGACGACGCCTTCGGCTCGCACGCGACGATCAGCATCAATATCGCGGCGAAGCGCGCCGGTGACGCGAAATTCATGGACGGCTTTTGCGAGGAACTGCAAGCGACCGGTTACGCCAACCGCTTCATGGTCGAGGTCACCGAGGACGCTTTCTTCGCCGGCAGCAAGTTCCAGCAGCGCTTCATTCCGATGCTGCGCGAGATCGGCACGCGGGTATCCGTCGACGATTTCGGCACCGGCTATTCGTCGCTCGCGACACTGGCCGACGTAACCGCCGACGAAATCAAGATCGACCGGTCGTTCATCACTGCGATTCACGAGCGGCCTCGCAGCCAGAGCGTTCTCAAGGCGATCGAGGCGCTCAGCGATGCGCTGGGTATGACGGTCATCGCCGAAGGGGTCGAGACATTCGAGGAGGTTGCCTATCTGCAGGCAGCGAGCCGCATCAGGTTTGCTCAAGGCTACTATTTCGCCAAACCGATCTTTCTCGAGGAACTCGCACCGGCGCGGCGCGTGGCCGGGGAAGCGCGCAGCGGCGCAAGCGCGCGCTATCGGACGCCGGCGCGTCGTTGACCCCTAACGGTTTACTAAGATCGGGGGCCCGGTCCGACCTTCGAATGCACCGGCGTGACGTTGAATCTCCGCATGAATTGCGGCCTTCGGCGACGTTCAGTGCCGCCACGGCGGCGGTCGATTTGGCGCCGTCCGTTAACTGAATCTCCAGCCGGGCAGGCTAGAGGTTGGGCCGGGCAATTTCGGGGCGGGGATCGGCGTATGGAGATGGAATTGGCGCATAGCGACTCCCAGCCTGCCGGCGCGGCTGCGCCGCAGGCCGAGCTTCTCGGCCGCATCGTTTCTGTCCACGGCTCGCAGGCGAGCGTCGGCATCCCGGCAATGTCGCCGGCAGGTCCCGAGGCAAAGCGCATCACGGTCGGTAAGTTTCTTGGCGTCGTGGTCGGCAAGTCGATGCTGGTTGGCTTGATCACCGATGTGTCGATGCGGCCGGAAGCGGGCAAGGGCAACGATGACGCCGGCGTGGCGAAGCTCGACTTGATCGGAGAGATTCGTTCGGGCGATGGCGGCGTCGCGTATTTTCAGCGCGGCGTGTCCTCATATCCCGGCATGGGAGATCCGGTGGCGTTCATCGGTCCGCGCGAGCTGCGGTTGATCTTCCAGAATTCCAGTGCGCGCATGATCGAGGTCGGTCATCTGCACCAGGACGGCGAGATTCCGGCGGGTATTGAGGTCGACGAGATGCTGAGCAAGCATTTTGCCGTTCTCGGTACGACGGGCGTCGGCAAGTCGAGCGCCATTGCGCTGTTGATTCAACAGATATTGCAGGCGCGCTCCGATCTGCGTGTTCTCATGCTCGACGTTCACAACGAATACGGCCGCTGCTTCGGCGAGCGTGGGCAGGTGCTCAACCCTAACAACATCAAGCTGCCGTTCTGGCTGTTCAATTTCGAGGAAATCGTCGACGTGTTCTTCGGCGGCCGGCCCGGCCTCGAGGAGGAAGTCGATTTCCTTTCCGAGGTCATTCCGCTGGCAAAGGCGTCATACGCGCAGCAGATCGGCTTGACCAGCCGGCTTGCCAAACCGGGTGACGCCGGCGGCGTGCGCTACACGGTCGATGTGCCGGTGCCGTATCGCATCGCCGATCTGCTTTCGCTTCTCGACACGCGCATGGGCAAGCTCGAAAACCGTGCCTCGCGCATGGTCTATCACAAGCTGATGACGCGCATCGAGACGGTGTGTAACGATCCGCGTTACGCCTTCATGTTCGAGAACGCCAATGTCGGCGGCGACACCATGGCGGAGATTCTGGCGACGCTGTTTCGGCTGCCGCCGAACGGCAAGCCGATGACGATTCTGCAGCTTGCGGGCTTTCCATCCGAGGTGGTCGACGCGCTTGTCTCCGTAACCTGCCGCATGGCTTTCGATCTCGGATTGTGGAGCGACGGCAGCGCGCCGCTGCTCGTGGTCTGCGAGGAAGCGCACCGCTACATGGCGGCCGACCATTCGGTCGGTTTTGCGCCGACCCGCCGGTCGATTTCGCGCATCGCCAAGGAAGGCCGCAAGTACGGCGTGTTCCTCGGACTGGTGACGCAGCGGCCCGCCGAACTCGATCCGACAATTCTGTCGCAGTGCAGCACGTTGTTTGCGATGCGCATGACCAACGATCGCGATCAGGAGTTGCTGCGCTCGGCGGTTGCCGATACGGCCGCCAATCTGCTGGCGTTTCTGCCATCGCTCGGTACCGGCGAGGCGTTCGCTTTTGGCGAAGGCGTCATGCTACCGACCCGTCTCAAGTTCAAGCAGTTGCCGGCGCAGTTGCTGCCGCGCAGCGATACGATGAGCGAGGATCAGCCGGGCTTCCAGGGGCCATTGGACAGCCGGTCGCTAGCGGCCGTCATTGAGCGGTGGCGTGGCCGCATAAGTAGGCCGCGCGCCAACCCGGCCGACGAATTGCGCGCCGCGACGGCTGCTCCGAGCATCCAGCCTTCGGCGGCACCCCAGCCTGCGGCGTCGATCGATCCGAACCGCTTCAGACTCCTGAAGCGGCCGCTCGACGAGCAGGCGCTTAATGCGGCGCTCGATCGGCAGATGATGGATCCGGCACGCCGCTAGTCGCGGTTGCCGGCCGGGCAACATTGGCATTGGGACGCGGCTGCGCTAAGTCAGAGGCAGCTTTATCCAACCGCAGTCCTCATGCCGGCGTCCCAGCGCGATCTCATCGTCGTTCACAGTTCGGATCTTCACGTCGATCACGACTACACGGCACGCATTCACGGCGGTGATGGCGCCGCCGGCCTCGCTTGCGTGCTCAACGCGGCTCGCGCCATTGCGGCCGACGTGGTGATCCTTGCGGGCGACACGTTTGACAGCCACCGCGTGCCGCAAAGCCTGATCGAGCAGGCCGCCGCGGTGATGTCCGATGCACAGCTGCCGATCGTGCTGCTGCCGGGCAATCACGACCCTGCGGTGAGCGAGGGAATCTATTTCGGCAATGTGCTTGGAGCGGTAAAAAATCTGCACATCATCGGCGTCACGCACGAGGAGGCAATCGTGTTCGATAGCCTGTCGCTCGAAGTCTGGGGGCGGCCGCACCGCGATTATGACGATATGCTTCCGTTCGAGACGGCCCGCGGCGGGCGCCAGCGCCGTACGCGCTGGCAGATTGCCATGGCGCACGGTCATTATGAGCCCGCGCCCGACCGCACTGTCGGGCCGCGGCCATCCTGGCTCATCGGCGACGCCGAACTCGCGGCAACGGGTGCCGATTACGTCGCGCTCGGCCATTGGAACCGCGCGATCCGGGTCGGCAATGGATCAGTGCCGGCTTATTATTCCGGTTCGCCGGAGTATGCGGGTACGATGAATGTTGTGACCATGAGCGAAGAAAATGGCGTGACAGTTATCCGTGCCCCGCTCGATATTGCCCGCGAGCCGGTGGACTGACAAAAGCGGCCGCGCAGTTGCGCGACCGCTTCGCTAACGCGATCACCGTGGAAGTGCTGCTTGAGTTACGGCTTGGCCGGCGCCGGATTCATCGGCGCAGGCGCAAAAGCCGGACTTGCCGGCCCGGCGGGCGGCGCCGGTCTGCTGATTGCCGGCGGATTGTTTGACGCCACGTTCGTTCCGTTTTGTTTGACGTGGTTCACGCCAAACGCCAGCGCGAGCAGGATGACCACAAGTGCCGCGCCGGCTATCCAGGCCCACGCTCCGCCGTCCCGTCCGGCATTGAGATCGTATGGCGAATTGCGTCTATTTGGATCGTCATAATATCCAGACATCGGATACCTCCGTCGCTGCAGGTATACGCGCCGACAACGAGGTGGCTCTTGCCCCCGTTCCTGAGACAGGGCGGCTACGATGAAGCTGCATAGCGAAAAAAGTTCCGTGGTCGCCTATTACGGGTGACGAAACAACGGCATAATTCCGGGCAGTCATTCGACCATCTATTCGTGCATTGCTGAATCGCAGAGGACGGGGAGCAACAAGATGGATTTGCGTACGGAACACATGATTTCAAAAAAAATGCCCAATCCGGCCCGACGCAATATCGTGATTGCCGCCGTCATGCTGGCAACACTGTCGGCCGGGCTGCCGTTGGCCACAAAACTGCGAGCGCAAGTGCCGACGGTACCGGCGCAGGGCTCGTGGACAATGAAGGCGCCGCTGCCGAGTGCGCGCGGCGAGGTGGCTGCCGTCGCGCTTGACGGCAAGCTGCATGCCATCGGCGGTTCGGTCGATGGCAAAGCCCGTCCGTTTCACGATGAGTACGATCCGGCGACAAATACCTGGCGAGCGCGTGCTCCGCTTCCGGAGGCGCGCGACCATCTCGCCCTTGCGGTTGCCAACGGGAAGATATTTGCGTTCGGTGGCTTCACCGCGGCGGTGCACAAAGGCGCCGGCACCGATGCGTTCGAATACGATCCGGCAACAGATCGCTGGCGCACCTTGCCGCCGATGAAAGTGGCGCGCGGCTCAGCCGGCGCCGCAACGGTCGACGGCAAAATTCACGTGATCGGCGGACGCGGCCCGGACGCGGTCGTCGTGGCGGCGCACGAAGTGTTCGATCCAAAGACCGACATGTGGAGCGAAGCGGCGCCGTTGCCGACGGCGCGCGACCACATGGCTGTGGTTGCCTTTGACGGGAAAATTCACGTCATCGGCGGACGCTTCAAAGGGCCGGTCCAGCGTACGGGCCTGCACGACGTATACGATCCCAAGACCAACACGTGGAGTTCGGCGCCGCCGATGCCGACTCCGCGCAGCGGCGTTGCTGGCGCGTCTTATCACGGGATGATTTTGGTGCTTGGTGGCGAGCTGCCGCCCGACCACACCTTTCCCGAGAATGAGGGTTACGACGTAAAGACTGGCAGCTGGATCACCCTCGCGCCGATGCCGCACGGACGGCACGGATTTGGCGGCGCCGCGATTGGCGGCAATGCCTATTTCGCTGGCGGCAACCTGGGGCCGGGCGGAGGCGAGACGACCGATCAACTGATCATGTTCCATCTGCCGTGACGTCTATGTAGACGGGGGATGTTTCCGGATTCGCGGGCCTTTGTTGCACCGCGGCACCAGGCGTGATCATCCGGCCGGCCGGATTTCGGAAATTAAAGCTAATCCGGCTACGACTTCGCGCAGTTGGGGACTTTATCTGCTCTGGAGAGCGCATTCGCTGATAGCAGCGAGCGCGGTCGCAGTATCAGGGGTTGAATTTTGTGCGCGGTGTTATTTGGTTTCTGAGTATTTGTTGTTTGCTTTCTAAAAAATTATTGGGCTAAATGACGCACCATTGCGTGAGCAGTGCCAGAGGGGCGAAAAAGAATGATGGTTGGTTTTTTTTGACGGCCCGCTTCCGGGCCAGGGATGGCAGTCGCGCCAGTCTAACCGACAACGCGGACATCTAACTCTACTAGTCAATCAATCGAGCCAGTTCGCGATCAATCACTGACAAAGCCGTCGCGTCGTCGCGCTTCGGATATCGCCGCGCCGCTCGTGTAACCGAGCGGCATGGCGCCGCGCGCTAACATGCGCCAGCCAGGGGAAAA
>Ga0134128_10009456_pt1 | contig 11691 bp, 10 predicted proteins | sample KB31754_FD_96462 | JGI IMG/M metagenome (GOLD analysis project Ga0134128, IMG submission 96462) | Terrestrial soil microbial communities with excess Nitrogen fertilizer from Kellogg Biological Station, Michigan, USA - KB3-175-4 | ecosystem: Environmental > Terrestrial > Soil > Unclassified ...
ATCGGCCAGCTCCAGTGCATCCAGCGCGGCGTCCAGGGCGAGTGCCTGGCCGGCGGTATCCAGCGCGAGCCTCAGGTCATCCTCGTCCAGCGTGATCTTCATCCACTGGCCGCCGGCGCGCAGGCGCAGGCGGTCGCGCGCGCGGTTGGCCAGCAGATGGCGCATCGCGCGGGCGGCATAACTGAAGAATTGCGCCGGATGCTCGAACCGGAGCGTCTGGTGCTGGCCAATGCGCAAGTACAACTCGTGCACCAGTTCGGTGGTGTCCAGCGTGGCGCCGTGACCACGGCTCAATTGCCGCGCCGCCATCGCCTTGAGGCGCGCATAGACCATCGCGAACAGAGCGTCCGTCGAGCCTTCGGCGAAGGATGGTTCGGTTCCGGGCATGTTCGTGGAATACATCGCGGCAGATGCCGACCCTGGTTGGTCGCATGGTACGCCTGCGCGGGCAGGACGTGGACATGAAAAGGCCGGCTCCCGCTGCTGCAGGCATGCCGGCCTTTCGCCCTGTATTCCGATTACGTGGTGGAGCGGATGGGGATCGAACCCACGACCTCTACGATGCGAACGTAGCGCTCTCCCAGCTGAGCTACCGCCCCACGTGAGCGGCGGATATTAGCAGTGCACAGGGTGATTCGCCAAGTATTTCCACCGGCGAGCGAGCGGGTTGGTTGCGGCGACGGGACGGGCGTGCGCTGCGGATCGACTGCGGCGTTCTGCTAATCTTGAAGGCTGCCGTGGCGCGGTCCATTGCCCGGCGGAATGTCCCCATCGTCAACAGAGGATCCCATGGCGCTTACCCCGGCCCGTACCATGCCCGGCGTGCTCGAGCTGTTGCCGCTCGACCAGATCGCGCTCCAGCGCATGCTCGACGTGATCCGCCGCAATTACGAGCGTTTCGGCTTCCTCCCCGTGGAAACGCCGGTGATCGAATACTCCGACGTGCTGCTGACCAAGAGCGGTGGCGAGACGGAGCGTCAGGTGTACTTCGTGCAATCCACCGGCGCGCTGGGCAAGGCCGACGAGGGGACACCCGAATTGGCGCTGCGCTTCGACCTGACCGTGCCGCTGGCGCGATACGTCGCCGAGCACGAGCGTGACCTGAGCTTCCCGTTCCGCCGCTACCAGATGCAGAAGGTGTATCGGGGCGAGCGCGCCCAGCGCGGCCGTTTCCGCGAGTTCTACCAGTGCGACATCGACGTGATCGGAAAGGATGCGTTGTCGGTGCGCTACGACGCCGAGATCCCGGCGGTGATCTACAGCGTGTTCCGCGACCTGGCGATCGGCCCGTTCACCATCCAGCTCAACAACCGCAAGCTGATGCGCGGCTATTTCGAGAGCCTCGGCATCGTCGACGGCGAGCGGCAGATGCTGGTGCTGCGCGAGGTCGACAAGCTGGACAAGCGCGGCGCCGATTACGTGCGCGAGACGCTGACCGGCGCGACGTTCGGCCTGGGCGCCGAGGTGGCGCAGAGGATCCTCGCCTTCGTGCAGGTGCGCTCGACTTCGCTGCAGGATGCGTACGACAAGCTTGATGCACTCGGCGCCGGCCCGGAAGTGATGGAGCAGGGCCGCGCGGAATTGAAGGAAGTGCTGGGTCTGATCCACGCGTTCGGCGTGCCGGAAACCCACTACGCGTTGAACCTGTCGATCGCCCGCGGCCTCGACTATTACACCGGTACGGTTTACGAGACCACGCTCAACGAGCATCCGCAGATCGGCTCGATCTGCTCCGGCGGCCGCTACGAGAACCTGGCCGGCCAGTACACCAAATCCCATTTGCCCGGTGTGGGCATTTCGATCGGCCTGACCCGGCTGTACTGGCAGTTGCGCGATGCCGGTCTGATCCACACGGCAACCAGCACGGTGGATGTGCTGGTGACCCAGATGGACGAGGCGCAACTGCCGGCGTACCTGGCCCTGGCCGGCGAATTGCGTGGCGCGGGCATCGCCACCGAGGTGGTGCTTGAGGGCGGCAAGCTGGGCAAGCAGTTCAAGTACGCCGACCGTGCCGGCATCCGCTTCGTGATCGTGCTGGGCGGGGATGAAATCGCCAGGAACGTGGTGACGGTGAAGGACCTGCACCGCGCAGACCAGTTCGAGGTGGCGCGCGGCGAGCTGATCAAGACGTTGCGGGTGGAACTGGAGCAGGCCGCGGCGATGGGTTGAGCAACCGCGCGTCCATCGTCATTTCATGCATGCGGGAACGGCGGCAATCAAACGGAGCACTCTGCAGTGAGCGAAACCATAGTTCTCGACGGCAACAGCCTCACCCGGGCGCAACTGGTGAAGGTTGCGCGCAACGGCGGCAGGGTTTCGCTGGATCCGGCCGGGCTCCAGCGCGTGCAGCGTGCCGCCGATTTCCTGGCCGGGAAGGTGAGTTGCGGCGAGCCCACCTACGGCGTCACCACCGGTTTCGGCAGCAACGCGGACAAGCTGCTTGGCGCGCATCGGCTGCGCGACGAACTGCCGGACGCGGCTCTGATCGAAAATGAGCCGCACCAGCCCGAAAGCAGCTTGCTGGAGGAGTTGCAGCACAATCTGATCATCACCCACGCGGTCTGCGTGGGCAGACCGTTTGCCGCGGACGTGGTGCGCGCGATGCTGGTGATCCGCATCAACACGCTCATGCGCGGTCATTCCGGCATCCGCGTGAGCACGCTGGAGGCGCTGACCGCCATGCTCAACGCCGGCGTGGTGCCGGTGGTGCCGGAGAAGGGTTCGGTAGGCGCCAGTGGCGACCTGGCACCGCTGTCGCATCTGGCGATCGTGTTGCTGGGCGGCGGCGAGGCGTTCTACCGGGGCGAGCGGATGGCTGGCGCCGAGGCGTTGAAGCGCGCCGGGCTGGCACCGATCCGGCTGTCGTTCAAGGAAGGCCTGGCGCTCAACAACGGCACGGCGCAGATGCTGGCCACCGGCGCGCTGGCGCTGGATGCGCTGGAACAGTTGCTGGATACCGCCGACCTGGCCGCGTCGATGACGCTGGACGCCTTCGCTGGTCGCAGCGGCGCCTTGCGCCCGGAAGTGCATGCGCTGCGCCCGCACCCTGGACAAGTCGAGACCGCCGCACATGTGCGCGAGTTGCTCGCTGGTTCCACCTTGGTCGACATCCCTTACCACCTCGTGCCTCGCTTCAAATCCTGGAGCGCCGAAGCGTGGAGCGAGCCGGACGATCAAGCGCTCAGTTTCGACATCGGCTGGGACTGGGTGCCAGCCAACCAGCGGCATGGTCGCGAGGCGTTCTACAGCCGGTTCCTGCCGTTCAAGGGCGGCAAGAAGCATCAGCCGCAGGATGCGTACAGCCTGCGCTGCATGCCGCAGGTGCATGGCGCCGTGCGCGACGCATGGGTGCAGGCGTGCCGCGTGTTCGACATCGAGTTGAACTCGGTCACCGACAATCCACTGATTTTCCCGGACAACGAGGACGCGCAGTTCATCGAGGAGCAGGTGATTTCGGCCGGCCATTTCCACGGCATGCCGCTGGCGCTGGCGATGAGCTACGTGAAGGCGGCGCTGCCGGTGCTGGCCTCGATCTCGGAGCGTCGGCTCAACAAGCTGGTCGATGCCGCGACCAGCGACGGCCTGCCCGGGTTTCTCACCGGCAACGAGGACGGCACCGATTCCGGCTTCATGATCGTGCAGTACACCGCCGCGGCGCTGGTCAACGACCTGGCCACGCGGGCGCATCCGGCCAGCGTGTACTCGGTGCCGACCAGCGCGAACGCCGAGGATCACGTCTCGATGGGTGCCAACGAGGCGCGCCACGTGCTGGAGATGATGGACGACCTGGGCCATGTGCTGGCGCTGGAGCTGTACACCGCGGCGCAGGCACTGGATTATCGCCAGGAGATGCTCAATGCCGCGCGCCGGCTGGCCAGCCGCGGCGGCTGGCAGGCACTCGCCGCCAAGATTGCCAACGCACCGCGCGAGGGCCAGGCGCATTACGAGCAGTTTGTTGCCGAAGTGAAGCAGCTTGCCGCTGCCCTGGCCGGCGCCGGGGATTTCCATGCCGGCAGCAGCGTGCGCGCGGCGCATGCGATCCTGCGCGGGCAGATCGGCTTCATGCATCGCGACCGGGCGATGGACGGCGACGTGTCCAGGGCCTGCGCGCTGGTGCAGCAGGGCGCATTTCGCGCCGTCGTTTGAAGTACCTGCAAGGGAGCCACGCATGAGCCTGATCCAGACCCCCGTCTCCTACGGCGAATTGATCGACAAGATCACCATCCTCGAAATCAAGTCGAGGCGGATGACCGACGAGACCAAGCTGGCCAATGTGCGCAACGAGCTGGACCTGCTCAACGCCACCTGGGCCAACGACGCAGCGTCACGCACCGATATCGGCGAGGAACGCGCCAGCCTGCTGGCGGTGAACGAGCTGTTGTGGGATATCGAGGACAGGATCCGCCTGAAGGAGCGTGCGCAGGCGTTCGATCACGAGTTCATCGAGCTCGCCCGCGCGGTCTACTTCCGCAACGACGAGCGCGCGGCATTCAAGCGCGCGATCAATCTGAGGCTGGGTTCGCAGCTGGTCGAGGAAAAGTCGTACCAGGATTACCGCTAGGGGGCCGAGCGCATCCGCCAATGTCCGAGGATGATTTCTAAGTGATTGAAAATACGTGATTCCACATTTTGTCGGCTCAACACGGAATCGCTCGGACGCTTGCAAAGTGGGTAGCTAGACGGGTAGCTTTCGCTCTAGCTACCCAACGAATCGCCGCCATGCCGAAGCGTCAAAGCAAGTTGCTCACCGATCCGCAGCTGCGTCGCCTGGCCGCTGCTGGTGCGCCTGTAGCTGTATCCGATGGGGATGGCCTGACCTTCACCCTGTCGGCTGCTGGCACCGCCGCATGGGTGCTGCGCTACCGCATCGGCGGACGTCGCCGCGAACTCACGCTGGGTCGGTATCCCGATCTGAAGCTGGTGGACGCGCGGAAGGCGGCAGCAAAGGCGCGCGTGCAGGTCGAATCCGGCGTGGATGTGGCCGTCGAGAAACAGCGCCGCAAGGCAGCCGATGCGCTGGCATGGACGGTGCGTGAATTGCTGCGAGACTATGAAACCCGTGTTGCACCGGGTCTGGCTGCTAGTACGGCGTTCGGTCTGCTGAATTACATGCGCATGGATATATTGCCCGCGCTGGGTTCGCGTGTCGCCCGCGACGTGACCCCGGATGATGCGCAAACCCTTGTCGAGCGCGCCGCCGAGCGCAGCTATTGGGCTGGTGCGAACGCGCGGAAAGCGGGCATTGCGCTGTTCAAGCATGCCCGTGCCCGTCGCATCGTGGTGGCGAACCCGTTTCGTGCAGTGAACATGCCGAGCATCGTCGCCCAGCCTGCCAAGCGCCAGCGCGTCGCGTTGAATGCGGAGCAGATGCGCACCTTCATGCTGGGATTGCCCGCGCTCGCACCTATCGACGCCGCGCTGGCCGAGCTGCTGCTACGCACGGGCGTTCGCATCGGTGAAGCCCTGAGCGCGGAATGGGTGGACGTCCATGCCGGCGAATGGCACATACCACGCGACAAGATCAAAACGCGCAAGCGCATGGCTGATCCGGCGTTCGTGATCCGGCTGCACCCTTCGACGCTTGCCGTTTTCGAGCGGCTTCGTGCACTGTCTGATGGCTCGCGCTGGGTCTTCCCGGCACTGGCTGGTGGGCAGGATCGCGGTATGGATCACGAACGCGCGCTGGATCGGCTCAAGGATTACGCAGCCACGCTGCCGAACTTCCCGGCTATCGTCTTTCACGATCTGCGCAGTAGCGTCCGCAGTGGCATGCGTGCGCTGAATATCCGAGTGGAAGTCTGCGAACGCGCCTTGAACCATAGCCTGCCGGGACTGCCGGGCGTCTATGACATCGTGCAACCCGAACAGGTGGCCGAGGCGTTCGTGCAATGGGGCGCCTATCTGGACGGCCTGCGCGCTGGCGGCAACGTCATACCGATGTCACGCAAGGCAAGCTGACCGATAACCGTTGAACGCCGCGCCTAGGACGGCCATCCGAAAACCGGGCACCTTCCCCGGCTGGCGCGGCACCGATTGATTGGAGGGTGCAGGGGTGTGCACGGGATGGCTGAAAACTGGCTTCGCATCTTTAGTCTGCCTCTAGACGTACAAGAGGCCGTTAGAACCTTGTGCTCTGATGGCGTGGACTTCAACAAGTTGATGACTTTAGTCACTTCGAAGCGCAGAGGGCGCCCAAGGAAAAGACGTAACGCGTTGGCAAAGCCAACGGTACGGCGAGGCGCACCTCCTTTGAATCCGCAGCTAAACATGCAAGTGATCGAAGACTTAGTTGCCGAATTCAAAAAGGCAGGCTTGGCGACTTCCGACAGGGAAGCCATAGAGACGTTGTACTCAGAAATTCGAGCGTTAAGAGGTGAGACAGAAAGAGCGTACGCGGCAAGGCAGCCGACGCGTGGGTTACAGCCACTTACTTACAAACGGTTCATTGATTCCATGGCGCAAAGGCTGTCCAGACACCGCAAAGAAAAGCGATTGCGTAAATCAGAATAATTGCACGGATTTTTTGTTGCTGTTGCGCAACGATAAAAGCGCTTTGATCACTCCGAACCCAGCAATTCCGCACGGGTTCGGGGACGTCTAAATGCACACCAACGAAGTATCTACGAAGCGCCTGATCCGCCTGCCCGAAGTCATCCGCCAGACCGGGCTCGCGCGCAGTTCAATCTACGACGGCATCCGCGCCGGAACGTTTCCGAAACCTATCCCGCTGTGCGGTCGCAATGTGGCTTGGGTCGAGTCGGAGATTCAAAAATGGATTGCCGACCGCATCGCCGCGTCGCGTGGTGCAGCGTGAACGCTGCTTGCAACTTGAGTCCGTCCGCGCTAGTGCTGCCACGTCTGGAAGGTGTCGTAAAGACCGGCAAAGGCTGGCGTGCACATTGTCCGCACTGTGGTGGCAAGTCTCGCAAGCTGAGTGTAGGCGAGGGTGACAACGGCGCGTTGCTGGTGACCTGTTTCAGTTGCCATGACACCCCGGCGATTCTCGCGGCGCTGGGTTTGGAGCTGGCCGACCTGTTCCCCGAACGGATCAAGGACATCAGTCCCGAAGGCCGGCGCGGGGCGCGGGAAGCGTTCAAGCGTGCGAGTTGGGCGGCGGCATTACCCGTGCTGGCGCGAGAGGCATTCGTGGTGCTGCTGGCGGCGCGTGACGTGTTGGCCGGCAAGGCTCTGCCAGCGGAGGACGTGGATCGACTCGCGGCGGCGGTGGATCGTATCGAGCAAGCGCGGGAGGTGCTGGCATGACAGCCGAGACCTACATCCGCGACCTTGAGGCGAAAGAAGCCCGAGAGCTGGCGCTGTTGGAGCGGATGCCACGCCAGCCACTGGCAGCGGCGATCCGGCAGACGGCGCGCGCTGCTATCCCTGTGCATTCGGCCGGGGACACAGGGGACGCTGGGGACACCACACCAAACAAGGGCCTGAGTCGTCCCCACCTTGAACCGGGGGCTGGGGACAATGGGGACAAGCCCGCACCCCGCCCACACTTCGAGTTGTTGGAAGCGCCAGCCGATGGCCGGCAGGCGGGCGTCTACTGGTTGGACGTGGCACGGGACAAGGCCGGCGAAGTGACCGGACAGGCCGCGCCGACGTGGATATGCTCACCGCTGCGCGTGGCTGCCATGACGCGCGACGCGCAAGGCAGTGCGTGGGGTCGCATGCTGGTGTTCGCCGACCGCGACGGCATGTTGCATCGCTGGACGATGCCTATGCGCATGCTGGCAGGCAATGGCGAAGAACTGCGCGGCGAGTTGCTGGCCGAAGGGTTGACGATCACGTCATCCGGGCGCGACCGCGCGCGACTGGTGGACTACATCGGGCAGGCTCGCCCCGACGTCACGGCGCGATGCGTGACGCGTACCGGCTGGCATGGCGAACTGTTCGTTTTGCCGCGCGAGACCTTCGGCGACACCGACGCCGAACCCGTCCACTATCAGGCGACGACTCTGGACGGTGTGACGCTGGGGAAGGGCGGCACACTGGCCGGATGGATCGGCGAGGTATCCGCACGGTGCGCGGGTAACACGCGGCTGGTGCTGTCCGTATCGCTGGGCTTCGCTGGCCCGTGCCTGGACTTGCTGCGCATGGACGGCGGCGGCTTCCACCTGCGCGGCGGCAGTTCCACTGGCAAGACCACGGCGCTGCGGGTGGCCGCTTCCCTGCTCGGCGCACCGGACTACGTGCGGACGTGGCGGCACACCGACAACGGGCTGGAAGGCGTGGCCGGCATGCACTCGGGTTTGCTGCTGGTGCTGGACGAAATCGGCGAGCTGGCTCCGAAGATCGCGGGGCAAACCGCCTACATGCTGGCGAACGGGCAAGGCAAGGGACGCGCAGCGCGTGACGGCTCTTCGCGTGCGCTGACCACATGGCGCCTGCTGTTCCTGTCATCCGGCGAGGTGGCGCTGTCCGATCTGGTGACGCAAGCGGGCGGCAAGGTTCGTGCGGGGCAGGAAGTGCGCGTTATCGACCTGCCGGCCGATGCCGGCGCGGGACATGGCCTGTTCGATGTGTTGCCCGATGACATGGCGGCTGGCGCATTCGCCGACTCGTTGGCGGGGGCCAGTGCCAAGCATCACGGCCACGCGTTGCCGGCGTTCCTGAATGCTTTGGTTGCCGACCCCATGAAGGCCCGCGATGCACTGGTGACGCTGCGCGACACCATCGCGACCGAGCTGACCGGCGATCATGCAGACGGGCAAGTGCGGCGCGTGGCGCATCGGTTCGCGCTGGTGGCGGCGGCCGGCGAGTTGGCGACCGCGTACAAGCTGACCGGCTGGGCCACGGGCGAAGCGCAGCGCGCAGCGGCGGCATGCTTCCGTGCGTGGATGGATGGACGCGGCACCGCGGGCGCGAGTGAGCCAGCGGCGATGCTGGATCAAGTGCGCGCGTTCTTGTCGTCGCATGGGGAATCACGGTTCACCGCGTGGCATGCCGAACCCGGCGACCGAGTGACGATCAACCGCGCGGGCTTTCGCAAGGACGGCCCCGACGGCCCTACCTACTACGTGGAAAGCGGGGCGTTCAAGCGCGAGGTATGCGCGGGTTTCGACGCGGGCGCAGTGGCAAATGTGCTGGCCGGTGCGGGCGCGCTGGAAGTGGGCGGGGATGGACGGCAAACATGCAAACCGCTGTTACCGGATAGGCGGAGGGCTCGCGTGTACGTCATCACGCCGGCCCTGTGGGGTGAAGCATGAGCGTCGCCGACATTCTGCGCGAGTGCGGCATTGTCCCCACCGTCCCCACCATGCCCCAGAAAGTGGGGACGTCGCAAACCCTTGTGGCAAGCCATGTCCCCAGCGTCCCCATCGTCCCCACCGAAAAGCACAAGGCTGGAGCGCAACCGCTGAAATCGGCCCGAGCATTGCGCGGCGACTTCGACCGGATACGTGCCGCCCTGCTGGCGTTGGCGGACGGCGTGGGGCTGGATCGCGCCATTGTCCACAGACTCACCAGGGCGGACCTTGCTGATTGCGTGGGCTTCCCTGCCGAGGCCCTGCGCTCTTACCTGCTAGCGTTGGATGACACCGCGACCCGGCAAGCCGGCAATGTTCCATCGAGCGATTCGGCGGCGATGCTGTGCCAGCACTGCGGCCCGGTCTACGTTCACCCGGCGATTGCCGCGTGTCTGCCTGTGGTGTCTGGCTGGCCGCGTGCGCTGGGCTGCCCGTGGTGTTTCGTGCGCAAGGCAGGCGGCTACATTCCGCGTCCGCCAGCGAGGGCGACCGTATGACATGGAAACCCGGTCTGCCGGCACCGACCGCCAGCGACCGCGCCGAGTGGCAGGTATGGCGCAAGGCTCGCAAGTTGGAACTACAGCGCGACCGCCGCCGCATGTATCCCCGCATCGACTACTGCCCGAGCAAGGCCGCGCAGGCTGCTATAGACGCGCGCGCCGGATGCTTTGCCGGCGGCAATTACAGCGCCGTAATCGACGCGCTGGTGCTGGCTGGTGCCGGGCAGTTTCCGGAATAAAGTACAACGATCTGCAATAGGCAGGCAGGGCTAGACGATGACCACTGCTACTTCGCCGGCCTGATAAACAAACGGGAAATATCGGGTGAATTGCAAATGCAGGTGAAAATCAACGGGGGTAGTTAGCCCGAAAACCCCTTTTTAGGTCATGGCGTTGCGCGTCCTCTTGGGTGAGTGGCTAAGGAGCCGTCTGCGGTTTCTTGGCTGGGCAAGAGTATCCACAGACCTTGAGCGCGGAGGTGCACTCGTTCTGGCGCTCGATAGGGAACAGCGAGAATTTGGAAAGGCACTGCGAATAGCTGGCGCTGCACTCTCGTACGCACGGCCCATCCTTGTCACTTAAATCCGGGACGCTGGCACACGCTGTAAGCGCTAGACTAACAACGGCTGTGAGCACGATATACCGGTACATATTCTTCCCCCGTTGACGGCGCAAATGTTGCCGTTGAAGCAATCCATCGGCCTACTCGTGGTGGGTTATGACTCAGCCGCCTGTTGCTCTCTTGTACCGCTTAAATCCCTAAACCATTCCGCTTCTGCGTCAGCAGCTTGCCGTTCCCTATCGTCCGCTGACATAGCGTCGGTGTAGGTCTCTATGCAGCTTAGGTTGCCGGCTATTTCTTCAAGTCTCGAATTTGCCTCTCGAAGCAGGCCACCGATCTTCCAAAGCTCCCAGAAAGCAAAGAAGATGACGATGCCTATCCAGTGCTGAGCGATGAAATCACCAGCCGCACCGATGCCGCCGAAAACTGCCTGAAGCCACATAGGCATGCTCATCCCCTGGTTTCCCAACCGTCAATCAAACACATGAGCGTAGCGTGTTGTCGCATAACGTGACTTATAGTCCGTAGATCAATAGTCCACAAGAAGTGACCGTAAGCGGGTGGATATCACCCCTTACGTCGGCCCTGCATTTCGCCTTCTACGCGAGCCCGCAGAGGTCAGCCAAGAAGACTTAGCCTTTCGTGCGGGGCTGGGGGCTGGATCGCACATACGTGAGTGGGATTGAGCGTGGCCGTAGAAATCCATCGTTGAATTGGATGCAGCGAATTGCAGCCGAGTTATCGGTATCGCTGGATCAAGTCTTCATTCTTGCTCGCAAGCTGGCTGGTCAAATGGAAAAGCTACCGGCCCCGAAACGGGTGCGTAAAGTAAGTGGGCAGGCGTGACCTGCTGACGACTAAAGTGGCGAGGCACGCGGCAGGAATGGGTAGCTCTATGGGTAGCTATAGTTCAACTTCCCCTGAGAGGCGTTGCAGTGCAATGGGTGCGGTAGTCGTACCAGGATTATCGGGCGGGATGACCCGCGTCTCGCCGATCACCGCATGAAAAACGGCGCCCATGGGCACCGTTTTTTTTTCGAGTCGGGAGAAACCGGCTCAGTGAGGCAGGAACTCTTCGAGCGCCTTGACCAGGTCCTCTTCCTTGATCGGCTTGGTCACATAGGCCTTTGCGCCCTGGCGCATGCCCCAGACCTTGTCGGTCTCCTGGTCCTTGGTGGTGACCAGGATGATCGGGATGTGCGCGGTATCGGCGTTCTTGCTGATCGTGCGGGTCGCCTGGAATCCGTTGAGGTTGGGCATCACCACGTCCATCAGGATCAGGTCGGGCTTTTCAGCCTTGGCCACTTCCACACCGGCGGCGCCGTCTTCGGCCGAAAGCGTCTCATGCCCGAGTTTCTCGACGATCCGCTTGATG
>Ga0134128_10009457_pt1 | contig 11690 bp, 9 predicted proteins | sample KB31754_FD_96462 | JGI IMG/M metagenome (GOLD analysis project Ga0134128, IMG submission 96462) | Terrestrial soil microbial communities with excess Nitrogen fertilizer from Kellogg Biological Station, Michigan, USA - KB3-175-4 | ecosystem: Environmental > Terrestrial > Soil > Unclassified ...
GATACCAGGGGAAACTATTCTAACAAAACGCCGTATACGGGCCCGTACGTACGGTGTTGTGAGGGGACAGGTAACCAATTAATGGTTACCTTCCCACTCGATTATTATCGAATGCCTTGAATGACGCGACCGGAGCGATCGGTATTTTAGCTCATCCTGCTCCGCATCGCAGTCGTCTTACGTTTTGATGCTTTGCGACTATTCCGATATTCTAAAATGACTTCGTATGATCAAAGGCTCATTTATCGACAATCTCCTTTATACTCCTTCTTATGGCTGGAAAGATCAATCTGACGGCCTTATCGTTCCCACTTCAACGCAACTCTGGTCGGAGGCCTTTTCCCGTATCAATATTTTCAGGTCGCGAAAGAACTGGATTTCGTTTGTTAGCTTTCTGATGCTGATAGGAATGCTCCCATTCTTTTTCTTGTTTTTCTTCAAGTACTTTTCCTGGTATTTGCTGGCCGCCATTGTTATTTACAGCATGGCCATTATGGGTACGCATGGGACCATTTGGTTTCACCGGTATTGCACGCATAAGTCCTACGGTTTTAGCCGTCCGATATGGCGTATCATTACGCAGAACCTGGTCATCAAAACCATTCCCGAGGAGATTTATGTGGTATCGCATCATGTTCATCATTGCAAACCTGATGAACCGGGAGACCCTTATAACCCCAAAGCCGGATTTTGGTATTGCATGCTGGCGGAATACAATCATCAGAGAGTTTCGCCTCACCTGGAAGAGGAAACTCACAAAAAAGCATTGCACTTCATGGAGCACACTGGAGTTAAATTGAATTCGTACAAACAGTATCAGAAATGGGGCTCCCTGTCCTCCCCGGGATACACCATCGCTGTTTGGGTGATAAACTGGGTTTTTTGGTTTGCCCTATTCTTTCTTATTGGCGGAGCCGCACTTGCCTGTGCAATTTTCACGGCAGCCTTACTCTGGTTCACGTTCGTCCGGGCTTTTAATTACACCGGCCACGGCGGGGGAGAGAAAAAGCACCGCGAAGGCGTCGACTTCGATCGAAGCAATCTCTCCATAAACCAGGCCAGGCCCGGATTGCTTGCGGGGGAATGGCATAATAACCACCACCTTTTTCCCGGTAGCGCCCGCGCGGGATTCCTTCCAGGCCAGCTCGACCTCGCCTGGGTATATATTTATATACTGCGTAAGTTGAGGATGGTTTCCTGGTACAAAGACTCAAAAAAGGAGTTTTTGAAAAAGTATGCTGCCACTGCCCCTGCATCCAAACGCTTTATCTTTTAGCATTATGGCTTCCTACTATGTTTCGGGGGCTGCCCCGGGCCGAAAAATTGCATACAGACTATCTGATCAAACTAATTTTCTATGCCACAAAACCACGCAAAGGATACGGTCCTCGCATTTATCGACGCTATGAATAAGGAAGATTTCAAGACGGCCCGGAATTTCGTCACACCCGGCATGGATTTCATCGGGGTAATGGGCTCGCGTCATGGCGCGGACGCCTATTTTTCGGATATGGAAAAAATGAAGTTTAAATATGCCATCAAAAAAACCTTTGTAGACGACAACGACGTCTGTCTTTGGTACGATATCGATATGGGGAAGAAAACGATAACCTCATCCGGCTGGTATCACCTGGTCGACGGCAAGATCAGTGAATTCAAAGTGCTCTTCGATCCTCGTCCGCTATTATGATCATTCCGTCGGAAGTAAGCTGAATAATAGAGTCATGGCTGATTCGGCCAAGGGGCGGCGCCGGGCCGGCCCTTTTTTATGTAACTTCCATTAAATTAACCGCTGACTGTTATGAAAAGGATCTTTCTCGCTGCCTTCTGTATCCTCCTCCTGGCCACCGGCTTCGGGCAGACAGCCCAAGCAGGCCAAGCAGCCCGGACAGTCCAAAACCCTTCCACCCACCCCCTCTGGCTCCAGCGAGCCAATATCTATGAAGTGAACATCCGTCAGTATACGCGGCAAGGCACTTTCAACGCATTCGCCAAACACCTCGACCGGCTAAAGGCCATGGGCGTAGAGATATTGTGGTTCATGCCCATCAACCCCATCAGCAAAGTGGACCGCAAAGGAACCCTCGGCAGCTACTATGCCGTCTCCGACTATACCGCCGTCAACCCCGAGTTCGGCACGCTAAAAGATTTCCAGCAACTGGTAACGACAGCCCATATCAAAGGATTCAAGGTCATTCTGGACTGGGTCCCTAACCACACCGGCGCCGATCACCGCTGGCTGGAAACGCATCCCGATTTCTATAGGAAGGACAGCACCGGCAAGGCCGCCATCTCCTACGATTGGACGGATACCCGCCAGCTGGATTATGACAACCCCGAAATGCGCGACAGCATGATCGCCTCGATGCAGTACTGGATCAGGAAGGCGGATATCGACGGCTTCCGGTGCGATGTAGCCTGGAATGTCCCTGGTGATTTCTGGAAGACCTGTATCGCCCGGCTGCAAAAGATAAAACCCCTGTTCATGCTCGCGGAGGGCGACAAACCCTATCTCGCCGAAAATGGCTTCGATGCACTTTATCCCTGGGACATGTTCCATATGATGGTCAAAGTAGCGAAAGGTGAACGCCCGGCCTTCGCCCTCGACAGTGTGCTCGACCAATACAACGCGATCTACCCCAAAGAGACCCTGGAAATGTATTTTACCAGCAATCACGATGAGAACAGTTGGAATGGCGCCGACTATCAAACCTTTCCGGGCGCGGCGCATGCGCCATTTGCCGTGCTGACACAAACGCTGCCCGCAGCTATCCCGTTGATCTATAGTGGACAGGAAGAACCCGTTCTACGCGCGCTGCCCTTCTTCGAAAAGGATTCCATAAAATTCCAGGCCTTCAAACGCGCGAGTTTCTACAAGACCCTGCTTGCGCTTCGTAAAAGAGATCCCGCCCTCGATGCCGATGCTTCGTTCAAAAAGCTTACCGTCGGCGACAGCAAAGCGGTATACGCCTTCGTCCGGGAAAAAGGCCAGCACAGGGTGCTGGTCGTGCTCAATCTGGGCCCGCGAACCCAGCGAGTAAAGATCGATCAGCATTGGAGTTCTGCCAGAGATGTGTTTACCGGCAGGATAATCAAGGTGACCGGCGGCGAATGGACCCTGGGGCCCTGGGGCTATAGGGTTTTGGAATACTAAAATCGCTTAACTTGTAGCTACAATCTTTCCCAATGCTGGACGAAGTCTATCTCTACCCATTGATAGTCCCTAAAAGCTATTATGTCAAAGGCGTTTGGGACCTGCCGCATCACGTTTTCCCCGCTCAAGATTTTATCCTGACCTGGGTCTTTTGCAAAAAGACCAGCGGCTCGATGGGCTATCTCAGCCGCGAACAATATGAAGCATTGGAGAAAGACGAACCCGGCTGGCGTCAAATGGCTTTCGAGAACCTGCGGGGCAAGACCGGCGAGTCCTCCAAGTTTTACACCCACTGCAAGCTGAGTGCGGATGAAAGCCGCGTCCTTTTTCTCGCCTTCATGAACGAGGACGGGGTAGGCTCCAGCCGCGTGCTTTGTTCGCATGAGCTCTCCCGTGCTTTCCCCCGGGGTTACTGCATAGCCTTCCCCGACAGGAGCTGTGGCTTTGTGATCCCCAACGGTTTGCCGGAAGAAGAACTGGCCGGTGTCCGGAAAATGTTGAACAAAACCCTGCGCGGCGCCTCGGTCCCGATGTCTGATGCGTTATTTCGGCCCGAAGAGTTTGCATTGCCCCAATCCTGGCTAAAACCCATGGACCTCCGTCATGCCAACGAGGTGATCAGGAAATTATCCCTTTTTTGTCAAAAATAACCTGACCATGAAACCCTTCGCGTCCCTATTGTTCTTAATGACCCAAGGAGCTCCAATAAATTGGATATACCAATATACACTAACCCTTAAAAGCTTCGATAACCCGGAGACGGACATATCTTTGTAGACAGCACGCGTCGCATCAGGCAGCGCATGCGCCCCCAAATCCAATCTCGAAATGAAAAATCGAACCCTTATCTTTTCGGCCTCCAGCGCATAAATATCCGTCGTTAACAAATAAATACAAAAAAAAGTAGATATTTATTCCTGTTAGCCTTAAACCTATGACCTGCCGTGAACGATCGATCTTGTTGTCCTGCGTTTGTCTGTTCCATTTTTTAGTGGCAACGGGACAGGCCATTCCGCCTGCATATACCATAACCAATTACAATAGCGACAACGCCCTTCCCCAGAATAGCATCAACGACATGGCCTTTGACCGAAATGGATTTCTCTGGCTGGAAACGCATATGGGCATCGTCCGCTTCGACGGGCGGAATTTCCGCGAATACAATAGGACAAACACGTCAGCGCTTTTCACGGACAGATGCTCCGTGATCGGCTGGACTAAGCCATCGGGTACGATATTCATCAAGCCGACGTTCGATGTCCACCGGTACCTAAAGGTTACCGACGACTACCAGCTCAAAGAAGACAGCACCCTTGTCGCTAATCCCTACTTATGTTTTGGGAATCCCCATATCTTTTCCTATGCCCAGCTGTACAGGAAGTGGGCAGCTCATGATACTGCCGCATTCGGCGGGCTTTTTAACAGACTCGATGTCAACCTCGATCTGGTTACCGTGAGTGAAACGCAAGCCTACGTGAATAAGGACCTGCATTATTATTACCTCGATGAGAACACTGCCAGCGTGCAGCCCCTGCCTGAAATTACCGGTCATGCATTAAAGGTGCAGTTCATTATTGGCGACGAGTATGTCCTTGTAGACCGGCAAGATCGCCTCTACGCCTACAAAGACGGATTACCGCAAAAGCTTTCCGGTAGCTCCCGGCTCATGGCGCTCCTGGCAGAGGTAGATGTAACGGGCCCATACCCGATCCAGGCTACAGTGAAAGCCCGAAGAGATAGCTCTCACACCTTCCTGGTCCATAAGGGCGATATACTACTGCTGAATATCAGGAATGGAGTGCTGGACTTCGAAATGCTGGCCGCCAATACGCCGGTAAGAAGTGTCAATTGCTTGATCTATGATGAAAAGAACAAGATCATCTATGTAGGTACCGCGACAAGCGGCTTGTATATTCTTAAAAAGCAGGAATTCCGGCGGCTCTTTTTTTCGAGCGACAATTACGTGATCAATAGTCTGTATGGACAAGCCCTTCTGCCCGATGGGAATATCCTGACGTCATCAGGCATCCTCAATCCCGGGAATAAAACAAATATCGCTACACCGGGCTGCTACGACCGGCCGGCTTTACTCCGGTCTGCGGATGGCCATATCTGGTATTCTTCCTTTGGCTGGCTAAAACGCACCGACACCAGCCTGCGGTCTTCCGAGAAGATCCTCGAGCTTGGTGATGTTTCTCACGTCGGCATTTGGATATCTGCCATTGCCGAAGACGCGAGCGGTGACATCTTCTGTGGCACCAATATCCCGAGCAGGCTGTTTCGCGTCAGGGGGAAAACCGCTACCCTTTTGATCGATGCCCCGACATCGATGAAAAACGCAGAGATCATGAGTCTCCTCCCGATAGATGCAACCGATCTTTGGATCGGCACCAGCGCAGGAGTATACTCCTATAATCTTTCGACCGGCGTACTCCACCTGTTGCCGGGTTCGGACAATGCCACGGTGAGAACGATTTGCAAAGCCACCGATGGAAGCCTTTGGATCGGTACCTACGGACAGGGTTTTTTTAAATATTCTGGCGGACACTTTGTCAAAATGCCCATGGATGCGGTGGGAAACCTGGCCACTGTCCATTGTATCATGGAGGACAGGCAGGGCAATTTCTGGTTGCCTACCAATCGCGGGCTCTATAGGGTCGCTAAAAATGAACTGGACAGCTACGCATCAGGAGGCAAGGACGAGATCTTCTATTACTATTTCGATAGGTCATCCGGATTCAGCAGCAATGAGTTCAATGGCGGCTGCTCGCCCTGTGGCGTTAAAACCGCCGATGGCCGTTTTTCCCTTCCGTCGCTGGATGGGCTGATCCAGTTTCAGCCGGACAGCATTACGATGATGCCACCCGATCGCCCCATTTTCATAGAACGCCAGGTGACGGATAAAAGAATGGTATCGGCCGGCAACTTCACGCGCGATCAGGACGCAGGGCCGTTGGTGTTTTCTATTTCTTCACCCTATTTCGGCAATCCCGCCAACTTGCATCTGGAATACTCGATCCCGGAACTGGATAAGGGATGGCACCCGGTGAATCAGGATGGCCGGCTAACCCTCACCGGCCTGGCGAAAGGTCGCTATACCATGACCGTTCGGAAACAGGAGGGATATGCCCGGTATAGTTACAATACGGTCCGTTGGACCATCCTTCCATACTGGTATGAGACCATTTGGTTTCGTTCGTTGGTCGCGCTGGTGATCATCGGCGTCCTGCTGGTGATCTTCTATCTGCGCTATATCCGCCAGGTTCGACGGGCCGAACGGTTGGAACAAAAAGTTGCGGAACGGACAGCCGCTTTGTCCGAGAACAACAGGGTAAAAGAAAAAATGATCGCCATCATCCTGCATGACCTGCGTTCACCCCTCCGCTTCCTGCATATGCTGGCTACCCATATCTATGAAAGTCACCGGACTGTCGACGTCAAGGAACGGGAGGATATGCTCCGCAAGTTTCGCAATGCTACCCGCGACCTGTTTGAATTTACCCAGGATTTCGTCATCTGGACCAACGCCCAGAAAGAGGGCTTTGTAATCCGGCAGGAAACCATCATCGTCCGGAATATAGTAAGCGAGATCGTTTCGCTGTATGAACCCGGTGCAGACATCCATAACAATATTGTCCTTAATCTTGTGCCGGAGACCATCACCCTGGTATCCGATCCGCATATCCTAAAGCTGCTCATTCGGAATCTTACGGACAATGCCACCAAGTACACGTCGAACGGAGAGATCTGTATCGAGGCTTCGGCTGATGATTCATCCGTGGGTATCACCATAACGGATACGGGCCGGAGTATGGACAAAGCGTTGGTCGCCAGGATCCTCGACAATACCCATCAAATTGACGACGAGACCCAGGGTTTTGGCTATAAGATCATTCATGAATTGCTTACGCGGCTTCACGGCCGCCTGACCATCGATAGACCTGGTGAGACAGGCAACAGGATCACCCTGTTCTTTTCCAATCGTAAAAACAAAACAAATTTATATTATGCCAAAGATGCTGATCGCAGATGACCACTATATTGTACGGACAGGCCTTACCTTTCTCCTGAAATCGATGTTCGTGCAGGTCGAGATCGACGAGTGCAGGGATGGCCATGGCGTCTGGGAAAAGATACAGACCGATGATTATGATCTGCTCATCCTCGATATTTCGATGCCCTCCACGGACCTGTTCACCCTGATCAGGAAAATACTTGCTGTGAGACCCAAACAAAAGATGCTTATCCTGACCATGAGCAGCGAGATGATCTTTGCCAAGAAATACCTGCAGCTGGGCGTCAGGGGATTCATCAACAAAGAAGCGCCGCCTGCCGAGATCACGATGGCTATTACCAACGTTTTGAACAACCGGCGCTACATCAGTTCCAGAGTCAGGGATACGCTCACCCTGGAGATGCTCGACAGCCCGGCAAAAAGTCTTTTCGACACGCTTTCCGAACGGGAGCTGGAGATCATGAACTATCTTATCGATGGGAAAAATGTTTCGGAGATCGCAAAAATGCTCGCTATACATATTTCTACCGTGAGCACGCATAAGGCGAACATCCTGCAGAAGCTGGGAGTTCCCAATGTCATCGAGCTGAGCAAGATGGTGCAGATGTACTAGCGTATCTTTACAATAAAACGAAATGGAAAGCGATATCTTTCTTGCGGTCGACAACTACATCAGCGGACTCTTTGCCAAAGAAGACGAAGCCCTGCAGGCTACCCGAAGATCTATTGCGGACGCCGGCTTCGACGACATGAGCATCTCGGCGAACCAGGGCTCCTTTCTGCAGTTGCTTGCCCGGCTCATCAGGGCGCAGCGCATCCTGGAGATCGGCACGTTCGCGGGTTACAGCACCATCTGGCTGGCACGAAGCCTGACGAAGACGGGCCGGCTGATCACGCTTGAATTCGATCCTATGCATGCCGCCATGGCTAAAAAGAATATCGGGCGGGCAGGCCTTGCCGATGTAGTCGATCTTCGCGTCGGACGGGGTCTCGATCTCTTGCCCGTTCTGGAAAAAGAACCGGCCGGACCGTTCGATATGATCTTCGTCGACGCCGATAAACCGCCTTATGCCGAATATTACGAGTGGGCGCTGAAGCTCTCCAAACCCGGAACCCTGCTGGTTTTCGACAATGTCGTCCGTGAAGGAAAGGTGCTGGATGAGAACACCACCGATGAAAAGGTTGCCGGCGTCCAACAGCTGAACTCCAGGATGGCTGCCGACAGCCGGGCCTTTTCCACCATCATTACCAGCATAGGGACTAAATATTACGATGGGATGGCGATTGCCGTGGTTAACTAGATGGCAAATTGCTTATCTTCCTTTCATGAAAAAACTTCTGCTGCTACCTATTGCATTCCTCTCCCTCACCGGCAATGCGCAAATCCCGGCTGCGCTGGCCCCCCGATTCTATCCGAAGCCGTGTTTTCGAAATTTGTTAAATGATTGTTAACATAAACCTATAACTTCTTTCGTACGTTATTTATTATACCTTTAATGCATGAATAAGGAGACCCAACGCGACGAGCTGCCTGAACCCACGCGGGCGCAGTTAGAGATCCTTCAGGTATTGTGGAAGCATGGACCCTCGACGGTGCGTTTTGTGAACGACAAGCTCAATCAGGAGAAGAAAGCCCTTAGCTATACCTCGACCTTGAAGCTGATGCAGATCATGCACGAAAAGGGAATGGTCCTTAGAGACGAAAGCAGCATGACCCATGTATACAGCGCCGCCCTGGAAGAGCAAAAGACCAAGGGCGTGGTACTGAAAAAATTTGTCGATGCCATGTACAACGGCTCGGTAAAGAACCTGATGCTGGAATTGATGGGGCAGGAGAAAACGACCAACAAGGAATGGGATACCATCAAAGACCTGCTGAATAAATTGGATGACGAATAATAAACGCCATTATGACAACACTCATCCCGGACATTATTCTACGCGCCGCGTGCTGGACCCTCCTGCATTCGCTTTGGCAGGGACTCATCGTAGCCCTGCTCGCCGGGATCATTATGGTGTTGACCAAAAAGTCGAGTTCTTCGCTTCGCTATAATCTTCTTTGTGGATTATTGTTCCTGTTCCTTGGTGTAAGCGGCTATACGTTTTACCGCCAGTTGCCTTCGACAGCTTCACCCGCGGTCAGCACGGGGGGGCCGGCCGTCACCGCTGTTGCACCGCCATCCGCGCACGTTATCGCACCCGCTGCCGGTGTTATTGTTCAATCCGGGATCGACAAGCTCATCCAATATTTCAATACCCATGCCGCCCTCATCGTGCTGGTGTGGTTTATCATCTTCCTCGGCCGTTTCGTTCAAATGCTGTCAGGACTGGTCTACGCCCAGCGTATCCGGCATTATCAAACCAAAGCCGCGCCTTCGGAATGGACCCAACGGCTGCAGGAGCTGGTGAATAAGGTGCGGATCACCCGGCCGGTGTTGTTGCTGGAGTCTGCACTGATCAAGGTACCCGTCGCCCTGGGCTTTCTGAAGCCGGTGATCCTCCTGCCGGTGGGGATGCTTACACATATTTCTCCCGACCAGGTGGAATCGATCCTGCTCCATGAGCTGGCGCATATCCGCCGCCAGGATTATCTGCTCAATCTTATTCAGAACCTCGTCGATACCCTCTTCTTCTTCAATCCGGCCATGATCTGGATATCCTCCCTGATCAGGGCGGAACGGGAGAATTGTTGCGACGACATTGCCATTCGGGAAACCCGCAGCAGGCGTAGCTTGATAGAGGCCCTGGTTTCTTTTCATGAATATGAACAAACCGCTGGGGGATATGCGCTTTCGTTTGCCGCAAAAGAGAACCAGGTGGTTCGCCGCGTCAAACGGATCGTATATAAAAAAAATCATTCGTTGAATGCAGGGGAAAGGGTCTTGCTGACCACGGGACTCCTGATCCTCAGCGCCGCATTCGTCACGATCAACAGCAGCCGCGCGGATGAGTCCGCGAAAAAGGCCCGGATCTCGGTGATCCCGGCTTCTGTTACGCCGAAGCCCACCATCGCGCCGAGGATATTAGAGCCGGTGGCGCAACCTGCCGTCTCGCATTCGCAGGCTCAATCGCCATCGCAACCGCAACCACCATCGCCTGTCGCGAACACACTCGTCAAGGCTATGCCCGGCCAGGACCAGGTCGCCCCGATCCAGGATAGCACGCCAAAGACATCAAAGCCCGCTGACCTTTTTCAGAACGCGAGCGTGGACAAGCTGATCGAAGTCAGAGATCATGGCGTTACCGCAGAATTCGTCAGCGCGCTACAGCAAATGGGATATAAGGATCTTACCCTCGACAAGGCTATCGAGCTCAGGGATCATGGCGTTGACGCGGAGTTCATCGAAAGCATCCGGGGATACGGCCTTGCGCATTTCAGTCTGGACGACGCGATCAGGCTGAAGGATCACGGCGTGTCGGCGGATTATATCGGCGGCATGAAAAAGCGCTTCGGGAAAGCTTTCGAAATAAACGACTATATCAAGCTCAGGGACGCCGGCATCAGTCCCACGACTTTCGGGCAATAGTCTCACCTACACAGAGTCAATTCTAAAAAGGCGCTATCCGGCGTCACTGGTATCCCCATGTACAATCATAAACGTATATATCATGAAAAAAATCATCTTATCCGCTTTTTCCCTGCTGACCCTTGTGGTATGCATGGGTCTAAGCGCCCACGCACAGCAAAAAGCCGGCAAATGGTCCGATGACGACGATTGGGGCAACGATCACGACGATAACCCCGGCGTATGGAGCGCCGTTATTCACGAGGATAAAGCCTATGTCCGTTTTGGCGGCATGCATTGGAATTCCAACAGTACTTTCCTGCTGTCCGAACTAGGCACCCTGCCTGCCGGCAACAGCGGCACCTTCGTGGTCAAGCGCGATCCGGGTGCCGTCACCTTCAATGGCAGCTTTGTGGATGGCAGGGGGCATGGGACCTATCTGTTTGTTCCCGATGAAGGTTTCAAAGCCTATTTGACTGGTGAGGGATTTAAAGAGCTGAGCGAGGAGTTGATGCTGCATCTCTTCTTTACAAACATCAACAAAGAGTACCTGGGCTATATGAAACAAAACGGCTATGACGGTCTCACCATCGGCGAGTTGAAGGATCTCGCTTATCGGAATATGAACCAGCGGGTAATGACCGGCTATCTGCAGACCTTTAAAACTGACGGCTACGCAAAGGTATCGGTAGACCAAATCATCGCGATGCGTGATCATGGCGTCTCACCTTCGTTTATAAACAGTTTCCACGAAATGGGCTATAAGGATATGTCACTGGACCAGGCTATAAAGCTGCGGGATCATGGTGTCGACCCCGACTTCGTCCAGGACATGAAAAAGGTCGGCGCTAAAGACATCACCCTGGATCAGGCCATCGAGTTCCGTGATCATGGTGTGACGGTGGACTATGTACGTACACTCCACGATGCCGGCTTTCCCGATATGTCACTGGAGAAAGCCGTCGAGCTGCGCGATCACGGCGTGAGCATGGAGTTCATCCGTTCGCTCCGCGAC
>Ga0134128_10009458_pt1 | contig 11690 bp, 9 predicted proteins | sample KB31754_FD_96462 | JGI IMG/M metagenome (GOLD analysis project Ga0134128, IMG submission 96462) | Terrestrial soil microbial communities with excess Nitrogen fertilizer from Kellogg Biological Station, Michigan, USA - KB3-175-4 | ecosystem: Environmental > Terrestrial > Soil > Unclassified ...
CGAGACCGGCGATCTCGTGCTGCGGGTGCTCGATGATGTCGGCCAGCTTGTCCTCGGGGCCGAGCAGGTTCTTGTCGATCACCTGCCCGCGCAGCGACCGTTGCACGGGGAGCAGCGCAGCGATCTGCTGGTTCCGCGCGCGCAGCGCCGCCACGTCCACGCCCTTGGTCTGCCCGGCGATGTCTTCGATCCCGTCGTTGATGGCGCGCTTGATCTCGTCGGCGGCCGCCTGTACGTCGCTCGCGCCCAGCGTCGGATTGATGGCCTGGACGCGCCGGGCGAGGTTGTTGCGCACGCCGCGGAGCTGCGTCGCCGTCACGATCGATCCGCGCTTGTCGGCCACGTCCGTGAACCGCTGGAGATTTTCCAGCGACGCGTTGGCGGCGTCCTCGAGCGTGGCGTCTCCGGCTTTGTGCGCTTCCTCGGCCACCGCTCTGATCTTGGCGGCCACCGGTTCGAACGGGATCCCCTGGTGCTGCGCCTGGATGGCGTCGTACACGGTGTCGTTCGCCGCGGTGAGCTTCTTCAGCGTCGATCCGGTGGCGTTGAACTTCTCCGTCAGGTTTCCCGTCGAGAGGACCTTCTTCAGCTCCGGGTGAGCGTCGAGCACGGCGCTGGCCTCTGTCTCGCCGGGATGAGCGATGTCGCCGATCACCGCGCCGCCGGCCTGCTTTGCGATCTTGCTCTTGGCGCCCCCGGTTACCGCCTGCGGAAGCCGCTCCGCAACCGCCGCGGGCGCGCCGCGCGCGGCGGTCAGAATGGCGCCGGGAAGGCCGAGCGCGCCGCCGATGCCGGCCGCGATCAGGTTCTGCTTTGCGTTGCCGCCCTGGAGCGCGGACGTGGTGGCGCCGGCCACCGCCGGCTCGACGAGCTTGGCAGCGATCGGGGACAGCTTCGCGATTCCCTTGCCCACCACCTTGCCGGCGCCGCCGCCCGCGATCGTGGTGGCAATGTTCATGGCCGGGTCCTCGCGGATGAGCGGCTTCTCCGCCTGATAGCCGATGGGCAGCGACTTCTCCGTGCCGAGGCGATCCGCGTGGCGGAATTCATTGGTGCGCCGGTCGAACACCATTCCCGACGGGGACTGCAATGGCGTCTCGATGCCGAGCTTTTCATCCTCGGTCGGCGGATATGACTTCGGCTGCTCGGTCGCCCGTTCCATCTGGTCGGGGCTGATGGTGTCCGGGAGATCGTCCGGGTGCGCGGCGCCGCCGAGCTTGCGCATCTGGTCGGGCGTGAGGGTGTCCGGCATTCCGATGTCGGCCATCACTTCACCTTCTGCCAGTTGGTGCCGTCGAATTCGTACGTGGCGCCGCCGATCTTCTGCGTCGGTTTCGGCGCCGAGCCCGCGTCACCCTGGTCGACCTTGAACCCGGTGGGCAGCGGGCGCAGCGTCTTCTTGAACTGCGCTTGCCGCGTCCTGAGGTCTTCGATCTTCCGGTCCAGCGCCTCCGGGTCGATGGTGCCGAGCGCGTTCAGCATCGTCCCTTTTTCGTGGTTCACATTCGCGTCGGTGGCGCCCGCCGTCGTCGTGCTGGCAATCGCGAGCACGGCGTTGTCGAAGCGCGCGCCGCGCGGGATGAAGTCGCCGGATGCCCGGATGGCCTGGAGCGACTTGATCGCCTGGTCGTAGTTGATGAAGTTCTTCTCCATCGTGGCGACGTTCCGCGAGCTCGGCGCGAGACCAATCGGATTGCCGTCCACGTCGCGGATCACCAGCGCCTGATCGCCGCCGCCCGCGCCGCCTCCCCTCCCGCCGTGGCCGGCCGCCATCGCCCTGGCCTGCGCGAGCGCTTCCTTGCGGCTCATCCCGGCCTTTACGCCGGCCTCTTCCATGTCGCCAACCGTACCGCCGGCCTTCGCCGCCGCGTTCATCGCGTCCAGCGCCTTCGACCCGCCGCCACCGCCGCCGGTGCCGGGGACGTGCGTGCGCCCGCGCCGGTAGCCCGCCAGCGCCGTCGCCGACTCGGCCTGCGCGTTGTTCTTCGCGATGGTCGACTGGTCCAGCTCCGCCTTGCGGTGCGCTTCGATCTCGCGCATGTGGATCTGGTCTTCGAACTGCGACGCCTTTTGCAGCGAGCCCACCACCGTCTCGTTCGCCGCGATCTGCTCGGGCGACACGCCGCGCGCGCGCATGGCGGACTAGGCCTCGCTCGCCACCAGCTTGTACTTGGCCGCCATGTCGGCGTCGAGGTCGTTCAGCGCTGCTCGGTGGTTCTCTTCGGCGTCCTTGTACCCGAACCGAGCCTGCTGGATGGCCTGGTTCTCGTTGTTCACGCGGTCGACGCCGTGCTGGTACTCGCGGTCCATGATGCCGTTGATCGCCTGCGTGGCCAGGTTCCCCGTCGGGTGCCCGCCCGCCGCCGACAGCCCGGCGCCGATGCCGCCCACCGCCTGGAGGATGATCGACGCGATCTTACTGCCCGCCGTCTTGTCGACGCGGTACTTGCCGTTCTCGATGTCCCCGATCGCAGCCGCGCGCGCCGTCGTGTGGTCGCTGATCTGTTGCCGCCGCTGCGCCAGCTCCTGCTGGTACGCCTTCTCTTCAGCGTCGCGCCGCTGCGCCTCCTGCTGCTGGAGCTTGAGCGCCTGGTCAGCTTCCTTGCCGCGGATGTCGCTCTGCCCCTGCGCCGCGCGGTCGAGCCGATCGGCGTGGTACGCCTCCAGGTCCCGCTCGTACGAGAGGCTGTTCTCGATGTCCTTGGCCGGATCGCCGGTCAGCGGCGGTCGCACCGGGCGCGGCGGCAAGGGCGGCAACGCTCCCGCGTCCGAGGGAGGTGAGACCCCGGACGCGGGAGCGCCCGCGACGGCCGCGCCAGGGGGACCAGCAGCGGGCGTCAAATTAGCGTTTACGGGCACTTGCCCGTTTCCAAGCTGTGACACTGTCACACCTTCGGGCGGTGCGTCATTCGGCGCTGGGAGGCCCGGCGTGCTGGCCGGGATGGCCCCGACGGGAGACATGACGGTCGGCACCAAGGGCGGCGGCGCCAGCTGGGGCGGCACGGGCGGTCCGCCCGGAAGCTCCTCTTCGTCGTCGAGCGGAACGGCGCCGACCGACATCAGGCAGCCTTGCGCAGCGCCTTGACCAGGCCGCCCCGCCCGCCGCGCGCACCGCCGTCCTTGGTGCGGCGGATGGCCTCAGCGCTCATCGCCAGCGCGGCCCCCAGCATGTTGTCGCGGTCCATGCGGAGCGCACCGTCGCCGCCCTCGGAGACCATCGCGCGCCCAGCCGGGCCGCCCTTGAGGGCGTCCTGCGCCATCACGCCCGTGCGCGGACCCGGCTCGGCGCCCGGCGCGCCAGCGTCGTACTCGTAGCCGTAGCCCTTGAGCGCCTCGGCCAACTTGTCGAACGCGCCGCCCGTCGCCGGCTTGATGTCGTGCTTCTCCCTCTCGTCGGACAGCAGGGCGCTTCCGGCCTGCGTGACCCCGCCGACGATGCCACCCTTGGTGCTGTTGAGCATCTGGGCGTTCTGCACGTTCGCGTCCGTCTCATTGCCGGCCGCAGAGACCTGGCTTCCGAGCGCCTGGTTCTGGGCGCCGTACAGGTTCGACAGGTAGCCGAGCCCCTGTTGCCGCAGGCCGCTCTGCACGTTCGCCTGCTGCCCGAGCGCCGACGCCAGCGCGCTCTGGCCCTGCTGCTGCTCCTGCGCGCGCAGCTGGGCGCCTTGCGAGTTGGTGGCACCCTGGGTGGCGACGTTGGCCCTCATTGCCTGGCTGAGCGCCTGCCCCGGGTTGCGGCCCTGGAGTGCGGCGGCGGTGCCGTAGTTGGCTGCCTGGTTATTGGCCGACTGCTGCTGGAGCTGGAGCTGCGCGGCGCTCGGCGCCGTGCCGTTAGCGTACGCCGCGAGCGCCGCGATGTTCGCGTTCTGGGCGTTGTTGTTGGCCGCCAGGTTGGTGTTGGCGGCGGTGATCTGGGGCTGGAACGCCGACGCGAGGCCCTGAAACTGGCCCTGATTCCGCTGCGCCCTCAGGATCGCGTTCTTGTCGTCCTGGGTCGATCCCGTCGAGGTGATAGACCCCGCGAGCGAGTTCAGGTCATGGACAGGGTTGAAGTAGTCGTACGAGGACACTTACCTGGTCGACATTGGGGACCCTACCGCAGAATCTTGCGCTCGATGCAGTCCCAACGAAACGGGTAAGTCCTGCGCCGCCCGTCTTCGAGAACGTCTACGAAGCACAGAGAGTCCCGGTCGTCCCCGTTGCACTTGCGGACAACCGGATCGGTCATGGGAGCATGCGACGACAGCGCTTCCTGAAGACCGCGTACGCATACGCCGGGTGGCCTAGCGTCCCAGGCTGCGCCAGCTGCTTTAACGAGACCGACCGCGAGCATGACGGCGACAACCGCCCACGTTGCGTACCCGATCCAGCGAAAGACGATCACTGCGGCGGCACGGTGAGTTGCACCGAGAGGGTCTCGTTGCAGGTAATTCCACCGTCGTAGGAAATTCCGACCCTCGTGTAACCGATCGAAGCCGCGCACCCGCCATCGACTGACGTGATCGCGAGGGACGTCTCCGTCCAATCGGATTCTCCGTTCGGCTGGCCGTCGATGACCTTGACGGCGGACTGCGCCACCCCGGACCCGGCCGAAGCACACGCCGTCACTTCAGGCAGCGGCCCAGAACCTGCGGCAGTTCCCATGCTAGTTGCGCCCGTGACGTTGCCGTTCACCATCCCCAGCGGGATGTTGCAGTTCCCTGACGCGCCGCCCGAAGCGGCACCAGCGGTGCCACTTGCCTGGCCGCCCGCGCCACCCGTCGCGCCCGCGTCCGCGCCTCCGGTGGCCCGGTAGTCGCCGGCCTCCTGCCCGTTCGAGCACCCCACCGCCGCCACCAGAACACCGACGAGAACGAGCCTCATCCATCGAGCGTGAACACAACCGTCAGCGCCGTCAAGCTGAGCATATATTCAGTATATTGACGCGGTGCCCGAAGCGGCAACAGTGTTGTCGGTGCGTATTGCGTCAATTGTGTGAAATCGCTATTTTAGCCGATTGCCGCTGGCGACTTTTCGCTGTCCCAGCTTCTTGCCCCAGGTGATGACGATGGCGTTGATGTTGGCGCCGGCGGTGTCCGCTGGATCGGCGGGGACCTTCGAGCACCGGATGCCGAAACGGAACGACGAGAACTTGCTGGAGTGCTTGAACTCCCACGCGCCCCAGTCCGACGACGGCCCGGACGGACCCACGATCACGCTCACCGACGAGAACGGCGCCGCCATGTCGAAGTTGACGTACATCGTGACGGTGACGGTGTGCTGGCCGACGAACGTTCCGACGCCCTGGAGCTGATAGAACCGCTCGTAGCCCTTGAGACCTGCGGCCGACAGCCACGGCGTGAGCGCGTACTCGTCGTTCGGCGAGCCAAGTTCGTCCCAGACGGTGCCGGTGGCGTCCTCGCGCGCCAGCTCCATCTGTGCGATGCCGAACGCCTGGTAGACGGGCCGGCCGTTGTAGGAGCCGGCGGCGTTGGCCGCCTGGTTGACGTACGTCGACCACAGCGGCTCGCCGGCCAGCTTCGAGATCGCGTGGTCGAGCACCTGCGTGCGGCCGCTGGTCGAGAATATGTGCGTGCGCTGGGTGAGCGGGAAGTGCACGGCGTCCACGATGGTGTCGGCGATGTACGCCTGAACGGGCGCACCGAGGTAGCTGAGCGACAGGCCGCGGTCGAGCAGGTAGTACCCGGAGCGGTTGCTGTTGCAGCGGAACATGATCCCGTCGGGCACCTCGCACACGGAGCGCGGCTGCACGCAGCCGGTGCCGATGGCGACGAAGCTGGCTTTGGACCACTGTCCGCCCGAGCCGTCCGGGTTGGGACCGGGGCCCGTGATGACGTACACGGCGTCGGCCTTGAAGGCGATGAGCTTGTCGTCCATCGCGGCCAGGGCGGCGATCGGTCCGTGCTGGTCGTCGATGCGCACCTGGCTGATGAGACTGAACTGAGGACCCTGGGGGCCGTCGAGCGCGGCGAGCGGAAACGAGATCCAGATGAGCGCGGGATCGTCCGCGTCGACCACGGCGAGGCCACCGAGGTACGGCGTGAGCGCCAGCGGCACCGGCGGCGTGTCGTTCGCTGCGACGCCGCCATTGGTGTAGAGGAGCTGCGCGCTGGCTGCGGCGCTGTCCGCGGCGGTGTCGAGGAACGTTACGGTGTCGACGGTTTCGACGTTGGCGACGACGCCAATCAGCACCATGTCGATCTGCGTGTCGTTGCTGCTGAACGTCTGAGATTTCGCAACGCGGTACACCTCGAGCACCACCGATCCGGGGCGCCCGTGCAGCTTCAGCGTCTTGAACACCACCGACGCGGCGTTTTGTCCGGCCGCCAACGTGATGATCGTGGGAACGGACGGCGTTGACCGGTGCCGGCGGCCGTTGGCGTCATCGTAGCGCCAGCAACCTGCGTAGGCGTAGCCGCCGAGCGCCGTGAGAGATCCGCCACTGGTACCCGTGAGCACCGGAGCCTCGGGGAAGACGTGGAAGCCTTCCTCGGCGTAGGTCTGGCCGTCGAACTGGCCCATCACGCCGCCGCACGAGTACATCGAGTCGGCGTGTTCCCTGGCGCCCCCCACGGTGGTGGTGTCGAACGCGAGCGTGAGCAGGTCGACACCGGTGTCGAACAGGCCATTGAGGCCAGGCTGCTCGATGAGGCCCGTGCGGATGATGGCCGTCGAGATGAGCGTCGAGCTGTTCAGCGGCACGACGGCCGTGGCGGTGGCGTGGCCGTTCGCGAGGCCGGTAAGCCCGCTCGCGAGTGCGGTGGCGTAACGGGCGGACGGCGTTCGCGTCATGTCCACCGGGTCGTTGATGCCGTTGGTCGGCACCCGGATGGCGAAGTAGGTGCCCTGCACCACGCTCTCGTATGCGATGAGCGCGTAGAAGTCGCCGTTGTGGGCGAACGTCCTGGACATCAGCGACGTGGACAGAAGCCACGTCGTCGACTGGTTCCCACTGGCGACGGTGTGCGTGGCGAGCTTGAGCGTGGTGAACGCCTGGTACACGATCGCGTGTTCCACCTGGGGGAAACCCGAGGTGGTGTGCGCGGCCATCGTGATGATCGGTCCGATGGTCCCGGCGTCCAGCGTGTACTGGAGCGCGGAGACCCCCGTGCTCGTGCTGATGTTGCCGAACGTCTGCACGCCGTTGGCGTTGCAGACCGACAGCGACAGGAGGCCAGTGCCCCCGAGGTCGTCCACCCACGCCACCGTGCCCGGCGGGATGGTGGTGGAGCTCGGCGTCTTGATCTCCTTTGTCGTGAGCGACCCCGGCGAGCCCCCTGGCCAGGTCACGAGGTTGGTCTTGCTCGAACCGCCGTAGACCAGGAGGAGGTTGTTGCCCTGGACCGTGACGTCGTAGTTGTAAGGCGCGCCGTTGAAATCGTTGGCCATCACCGTGTTGCCCGACGGCGTTCCCGTCCCAGCCGCGATGGCGGCCGCAGACCAGTGCGCTTCGTTGATGAGGATAGGACCGGTGCCTCCGGTCCAGGTGACCGTGAAGAAGCCGCTGGCGAAGCGCGCCTTGGCCTGCAAGACGGTTCCCGTGTCGATGGTAGAGAAGAACAGCGTCTTCCCGGTCGCGACCTCGATGATCTTGGCGTAGACGTGGGTCTGGGTGCCGTCGTTTCCGATCCACGCCACCAGCGCAAAGGTCCCGTTCGACGCGATGTCCGGGCTTTCGTTGAACGTCACCCCCGTGGCCGCCTGCGACCGGAACACCGGTTGTCGCGTCACCAGGAGCGGCCCGCGCAGCTTCGAGACGATTCCAGCCGGTCCGTCGTTCGTGGCAGCCTGGGGCGCCGAGAACTTGTCCAGCGCGGGCGAGTAGGCGCCCACGGGGCGCGGGCCGGCGACGGACAGCGCCACGAGTGAGCCCTTGAGCGTTCCGAGCTGCCACGGAGTGGGCATGACGGCCGGCGACGCGCTGATGTACTGGTTCCCGACCGAGACCGAGCCCGGGCGCTTGGTCATCTCGTCCTGGCGGAGCCAGTACATGTTCTCGAGCTGGGTTACCTTCCCGACGGGGAGCAGCTTTTCGTCAACGTCGGTGCGCAGGCCCATCCCGAGCGGGATGGTGATCTCGTCTTTGGGCAGGCCGCCCATCACCACCAGCCGTGGATCGAGTCGTCGCCCTCGACGTCGGCGATGACCGAGGACGCCTCATCGTCACGCGAGTGCTCGGCCAAGATCTCTTTGAGCAGCTCCTGGCGGATCGTGTACATCGGGCTCTGGTCGCTCTCTTCGACGCCCAGCGCGCGCTCCGCCATCCGCACCGAGACGTACTCGTCGTAGGCTGAGAGCTCGAAGTCGAGCGGGTTGGTGTCCGTCGAGGCGGCGAACAGGTACGGCAGGTACCGGAAGTACACGCGGTAGTTCCCGCCGGCCTGCTCGTAGGGCGTGATGGTGAGCTGCGTCCCTCGGATGTCGTACGACCGGTTGATCACCAGCGTCGTCGGCAACCAGCGCGAGAACCGACCTCGGTTCCGCTCGATGAAGTTGAGGCGCGGGACGCTCATTCGCTGGGCGGTGTCCGGGTTCAGGTCGAGCCCGTGTAGCGCCGCGAACGAGTGCGGAGTGGCGCCGGTTCCGGTCAGCGTCGACAGGTCGAACGCCGCGTCCGCCGCGCCACCGGCGAGCGCGAAGTCCTGCTGGTCGAAGTAGAAGTCGGGATCGACCGCAGCAATCTTCCGCCACAGCGACTTGACCGACCAGTTGGCGATGGTCGTCCAGTCGGCGTTCGAAAGCTGCGCGTCGTTCCGCTTGTCTGACTGCATCTGCGCGGCGTCGATGAGCGCCGCCACGAGGATGCCCGCCACCGGTCACTCCTTGATGGTGCTGATGAAGTCCTTGAGCGCCGAGCACAGCTCGTCGACGTCGACGTCCTTGACCCCCAGGGCGGTCGCCACGCGCTGCGCGGCGCTCGTCTCGGCGGCCTTGTCGTCGTCGTTGCCGTACGCGTCCGACGCGGGCGGCGGCGCGCCTTCATCGCCGTCGTCGTCGGGAGGTGCGGCCCCCCGCCCGGACGAACCAGGCGGGGGAATCTTCGCGACGAGCGCCTTGATTGCCGCGCTGGCCATCAGCTCGGCCCTCCGTACTCTTCGACCGCGACGATGTACGACACCACCAGCCCCGTCATCCCGTCGGTGTCGGCAGTGCCGCCCGCGTTCAAGGAGATCGCGAGCTGGATGTCGAACGACTGAGCCGCCTTCCCGCGCGCCGCCAGGTTTCGCGCGAACACGGCGTTCGCCGTGGCCGTGGTGATACCGGCGTCCGTTGGCCCCTGGATGGTCAGTCCGACCACCCGCATCGTCCGGTACTTGCGGTCGAAGAACAGCGAGTACCGGCCCGTCTTCCCCGCCGCATTGATGACGCCGAACGTGCCGGCGGTCGTCGTGATGGGCAGGAACCCGTCGGCGACCGACAGAGCCCCGCCCGCCCCGAGGGTGAACGACCCCCACAGCAAGCACGCGCCACGGCGCCCCCCGCTTCCGCGGAGGGGCTCCTTCAGTTGGGTGACTGCTCTCGCCATGGCGTCCTCTCAGACGAGCTGGATGCGCAGGCCGCCAGCCGGGTTTGGAACCTCGATCAGCGACTGCTGGAACCAACGGATCTCGTAGCCGGCGGCGGACGACTGGCGCGCCATCGTCAGGCCATCTTCCGAGTCGAGGTGCGGCAGGCCGCCGATCGACTTGTAGATGATCTGCGCGGGCTCGAACCCGACGATGAACGTGTCGTTCATGGTGCGCGACACGTTCAGGTGCGCCTCGGCGTTCCCGTCGGCGTAGATGAGCAGCCGGTTGGTGCCGACGCTCTTGACCGCGGGGTTCCCGTCGTAGCGAACGGCGTTGTTGACGTCTTTCGCGCACTGCGAGAACACCGCCTTGGAGCACCAGCACTCGAGCTTCGTGACGTTGCCCATGGTGCAGGCTTCCTGCGCGCCATCGATGAGCGCCGTGAGCGGCGAGCCGCCCTGGGTCGCGTCGATGAAGCTCCCGAAGTACCTGGAGTTGACGAGCCGGTTGTAGCCCAGCATCGTCGTCACGGTCGCGTCCGTCAGGTCCGTGAGCTGGTTCGGGAACCAGCCGTTCACGCCGATGGGCACGATCTGGGCCGGCGTCGCGCTGTTCTGCCGCGCGCCAGCCAGGAACGCCGTGTCGCCGTTGACAGCCCCCACCGACGACAGCGCGGCGGACAGCGTGACGAGCTCGCTCCCCGGCGTGTACGAGACGCCCGTCACGTACAGGACCGTGACCGAGCGCAATGCCGTGGTATTGAGCGTCTGCGCGAACACCAGCGGCATCCCCAGGACGTACTTGGTGATGTCGCTCGGGATGGTCGGCACGAAGGTCGAACCGGTGACCGAGCTGATGCCAGAGACCTCGCCCCAACCCTTCCCGACGAGGAAGAGCATGTTGGCGTGCGCGATGCCGCGCATCGTCTTGGTCATCGCGGTCTTGAGCGCCTTCTGCCAGGCGCCGTCATCGTTGCGGGTGAGGCCGATGACCTCGCTCGTCAACACGGCGTCCGCGGAAAGCGCGTTCCACTTCGACGTGAACTGAGCGCCGACCGTGTTGTTGTTGTTGTTCGCCGCAGCCTGCGCGACGGAGAAATCCGGCGACGCGTTGAAGCTGTCGTCGGCGTCCGCCAGCCACGAAAAATCTCGGCCGCTGCCGTCCGTCTTCTTGCTGACGGCCTTGAGCATCGCGTCCGAGACGGACGTCATGCTGTTGTCGATGAACTTCGGATCGTAGGTGTGCTTCGTGTACGCGTTCAGTGCCGTGGCGGTGAAAGCCATGGGACGCGCTCCTTCTGCGAGCTAGAAAAGTCGGTTACAGCAGCCCGTCCGCCTTCAAGCGCGCGTTCACCGCGCGGTCGCGCTCATCGGGGTCCAGGGGAAACTCGCTCGCCCCTGGAGCGCTCGCGGCGCCCTTGTGCGTGAGGGTCTTTCCACTCGCGGTCGAAGCCGCGGAACCGCCGTTTTTTGCGCCCGGGCGGGTGGGCGAAACCTGGGGCGCGCCGAACTCGGCACGCATGGACGCCTCCACGGCATCCAGCACGCGGTCCACCGACGCGTCGTCGATGTCGCCGTGAAGCGCAACGTACTCGCCGAGCGCCTCCCAGGCTTCATCGCGGCCGCGGGCGGTTCCGGCGTACTTCCAGCGCGTCTTGTCGCTGGCGATGTGGTCGAACACGTTCTTCTGCTCGCGCTCGACGACAGCCTGCCGCTCGCGCGCGGCCGCTGCCTCCTCGCGCTCCTTCAGCCTCTTTTCGATCTCCGACACGCGATCGTCCGCGCTGGGAGGCTTCGCCTCGCCGTGGTTCGAGATGGCGTCCAGAAACGACTTGACCGTCGGGAATCCGATGTCGGCCAGCGCGCTGGCGTCGCCCTTGATGAGCCGCTGAACGAACGCGCCGAACTGCTTGTTGTGGCCCTTGAGCGTCTCGTTCTCGGTGGTCAGCGCCTTGGCTCGCGACTCCGCCCGGCGGGCGGCCGCCATCGTGCGATTGGCCTGCGCCCACATGTCCTTCGCGTACTTCTCGACGGCCGCCTGGAGCGTCGCCTCGGGAATCTCCGGCTCCGCGGCGGCCGCAGCAGCGTCACCATCGGCCGGCGGCTGCTCGCCGCCTTCGGGCGGCGGAGTCTCGGTCTCGGTCTCGACGGGCGTCTCTGTCTCGGCGCCATCCTCGGGGGC
>Ga0134128_10009459_pt1 | contig 11690 bp, 10 predicted proteins | sample KB31754_FD_96462 | JGI IMG/M metagenome (GOLD analysis project Ga0134128, IMG submission 96462) | Terrestrial soil microbial communities with excess Nitrogen fertilizer from Kellogg Biological Station, Michigan, USA - KB3-175-4 | ecosystem: Environmental > Terrestrial > Soil > Unclassified ...
AGGAGCGCCCGATACCATTGTTGCCTCAACCGACCAGGACCCCACGGCGCCTGCCTGGTACCCGAACAGCAACGGCGATCTCAACGCGATCGCGTTCGGCGGATTCAACTATATCCGGAACCAGGGCGACGGCAGCGAGGAGCTCTATGACTTCGAGGGCGATGTGCTCGAGCGCTGGAACCTGGCCGGCACGGACTCCGGACAACGACTACTGCCACGGTACCGGGCCGCGCTGGCCGCCGCCGTAGGCCTGGGGCCCGGCTCGCCGCTTGCCGGTCGGTGAGGAACGCTGCTGGCCTCAAGCGACCGTTGATCGTATCGGACACCTCATGTACGCTGCAAAACAGTCCCATTCACCTAGAAGTTGAGGACCCGAGGAGGCAGTGTTCGAGCAGCGCGTGATCGGAGACCACGCCGAACTCCGCGTGAGCAACCGCCGAGCCCTTCTCCTCGCGCTCGCGGCCGTTGTTCTTCTTAGCCTCGGGCTGGACCTGTGGGGCAACCGGTGGGGAGCGCCTGCCCGATGGCACGCCGACGAGGTCTACGGAATTGCCGAGCGCATGGTGGACGCTCGCAGCATCGACCCCGGCTATTACAACTATGGGGAGCTGCACTACTACACAATCGCGCTTTTCGCGGTCGCTCCAGTCAGGCTTTACGAACGCAGTTTCGATCGACGGCCAGCCGAGAGGGGAACCATGGCCGACAGCGCTTGGGCGCGCCGGAACAAGGTTCCGATCATGCAGATGGCCCGTGCAGTTTCCGCCATCTACGCGTCGCTCCTCGTTGCGCTGACGTGTTGGCTTGGGTCACTTGCCCTGGGACTCGAGGCCGGATTGCTCGGAGCCGCGCTTCTCGCAGTCAATCCGTACCTGGTGACGATCGGGCACTTCGCGACCGTGGATGCAGCAGCGGACTTCTGGTACTGGGGGGCGTGTACCATCAGTTTCCGACACATGAAGGGCGGCGAGCAGCAGTGGCTCCTCGTCGCCGCGTTGCTAGGCGGCCTCGCAATGGGCGTCAAAGCCGACCGGGTTGTGGTAGTGGCACCGCTCCTGACGGCATTCGCATTTGCGCGGCCGCGAGTCCAGTTCCGAGTTCTGGTTATCGCGGCCCTCCTCGTTCCAGTCGGCTTTCTCATCGCTAATCTGTCGATCATCACCGCGCCTTTTAGGTATCTCGACGGCTTTACCCGAGACCTCTGGTTCAACGCTCTGCGAAGTCCCCAGGAGAATCCGTATCTGAAGCTATTCGGCCACCTCCGCGAAGGCCTTGGATGGCCAGTCATCGCTTTCCTAGTGGTTGGCGGCAGCTACGGGGCCTTCCGACTCTGGCGCAAGGGCGAGCGGCTGACTGTCGTGTGGTTCGCCATGACGTTCTTTCCCTACGTGCTCCTCCTCGGAACAAACAACAGCCCTTGGTACGTACCGATGCTTTTTCCACCGCTTTTCCTACTCGCGGCGTTTGGCTACGTGGAATGGCGCAGCTCGTTGGCTCCGGCGTTCGCACGCGCCGGCTGGATCGTCGCTGCAATCGTGTTCGCATGCTCACTCTATGAAGCGGTGATCGCAGTTGCACGGTTTAGAAACGACGCACGCGACGCGGCGGGACGGTGGATCGTGGAGCATGTGCCGGCCGGCTCTTCGATCTTGGTGGCGGGGAGAGGGCCGGCCCTTCCGCTGGGGCGCTACCAGGTCCGCCAGCCGACTCGGATGGAACTGTGCCCGATTGCCGTCGAGCCTCGAGCGCGCCTTGAGCGAAGCGCCCGTTACCAAGCTTTCCGGGATAGGCTCCTCGGTCTAGAGCACTGGCTCGCTGCGCGCCTCGGCACCCCTCAACGCAAGCCGTATCACGCCTGGTTCGATTGGTATCTTGAGCAATGCGCGGCGCCGAGTGGGGGTGATCCGGACCCAGATTTTGTGGTCGTGGTGGCGGGTGCGCGAGTAAAGGACCTCTCAGGGGTGGAACTGCAGGTACGGTACCGCATCGCGAAGCACTTTGAGTACTTGCAAAGTGGCTCCTCTGGTCCGTACATGGATTTTGTCAACCCGCCAGTGGATATCTATGCTCGCGACGCGGCGAGGCGGGACCAAGCTCCTCCAGACACTCCGCCTTAAGACGTTTCATACCGACTTCATCCGCCTTACCGGATTCGCCACGCCAGGAGGGGAACTCGTGTACGCCTGTAAGCCTCGGGCGTAGTCGGGGCACTGTGGATGTTCCGTGCTCCGCGCCTGCGACAGCGCTGGCTGTTAGCAAGGGGCGTACCAACGCAGCGACTCGCCGGTTGCTGAGGAGCCCGTTTGGAAGTCGTCCACACTGGACTAAGGGGTGACGATTGAATCCAATACGGCGAGCGTTCGCTCAGCCGTCTTGAGCCAGGTGAATTCCTTCGCGCGCTCCAGGCCTGCTGATCGCATTTGTTGCCGAAGTTCGGCTGAACTGGTGAGAGCGAACATCGCTTGGGCAATTGCATCCGGGCTCAACGGGTCGACATACCGAGCAGCATCCTGGGCAATTTCGGGGCAGGCTCCGGTGGTGGGAGCGATCGCCGGACATCCGGTCGAGAGCGCCTCCACGAGCGGCAACCCGAAGCTCTCGTAAAGCGTGGCCAGGATGAAGAACTCGGCCAGATTGTATGCTTTCACGATCTCGCTGTTGGGAATGAACCCGGTGAAGTGCACCCCCTCGAGCGCCGCATCGTCGAACCCGTGTTTTCGCAGGTACCGTTCTATCTCCCAACCGACCACCACCAGCGGCAGCGCTCCTCCCAGGTCCCGGTACTTCCGGTAGCCGCGGAGTAGCGTCTCGTTGTTGCCCCCGGGGTATTCCGGCAGTCTATCGTGTCCCGAGTGGTATGCCCGAGCCACGGTAAGGATGAACTTGGGCGGCAGGCGGTACTGCTCGGCGAACGCGCGGAGCGGCGCCTGCTCGTTGATGACTTTGAAATGCGGCGCCGCCGCGGCAAAGCTCAAGGCGACTTTGCGCCTGTCGACATGGCCATACTTCACCATGTCCTCCAACGTGCATTTCGAGATCGACAGCAGCTTGGTGGCCTTGGCGCTATAAATCGGCAGCATGGCTCTGATATACAGATTGTCCCACCAGCGGTAGTTGTCGGGGTTTACGTACCAGTCGGAGCCTTGCAATACGAACACGGTGGGTTTGCCGGTCAGAAGCGGGATGGAGAACTTCGGGTTGAAAATGATGTCCGCTTTCGCTCGCTTCGCCGCCCGTGGTACGACGACTTGATCCCACCAGGTCTTGCTCCGCGCCGGAAGAACACGCGTTTCCGCGTTGGGGAACTCGTCGAACGAGCGCTCGTGCTTAGGCGTGCGAAGCAGAATGAGGTAGCGGCTCTTCGCATCCAGTGCCAGAACGTTTCGAAGCAGGTGCGAGGTATAGATCCCGATCCCGTCATCCTGGTCGAGCGGTCGCCCCATCACACAGATCAATCGTGGGTGCATGGCTTCTCCTCAGTGAGCGAGATGCTCTGATCCCAGGAACCGCGCGAGCTTTCCAGGAACCACTTCCCGCAGGCGCCGGCGGCCTCGGCCGGGAAGAAATCGCAGCCAGTCGCCCTTGAGCCGGCCGTATCCCACCAAGGGCCCTGCGAGCCGTTGCGCGCGGGTGAAGTCCAACCCCACTCCGAACACTGCCTTGATCCCCGCGTCAGCAGCGCAGCGAAGCGAGAGGTCGGATCCCATCATCCAGGGATAGGCAAAGAACTCCGGTGCCCGACCCACATGGCGGCGCAGCAACTCCGACGACCGCTCGAACTCGGCTCGAACCAGTGATTCGAATTCCGGACCCTCGATGCGCCGCACGCGCGAGCTCCTGCGCGCTGCATCGTTGTGCGCCCGCCGTAGCTGAGCCAGCGGGCCGGGTCGGTCGAAGAACGCTTGCCCGCCTCCCTCTCGCACTAGCTCGCGGCACGTTCGGGCGGCGGTCTCGTCTTCGAGGATCCGGGCGCGGGCGGACAGAAGCGGCTCTGCATCGTAGATCGGGGTGCCCAGGGGAGGGATGCCCTGCCGGTTTCGACCCTTCTCGCTGCGCATCGGCCAGTCGTAAATGGGGCTGCGTCTCACCTGCTCGGGCGTGGCAAAGCCGACCAGGCAATTCGACGTATGAACCAATGCGTGCCGGTGGCCATGAGCCTGAACGTCGACCAGCCCGGAATCGGCGCAGACACGCACCTGATCCCAGGTCATGAACATGTTTGCCGGGGCCTCGCACTCCGGTTCGGGATCCCGGTCCCCATTCTCCATCCAGGCAGTCGGGACGAACAGCGTGACCCGTGCACCGAATTGCTTCAGCAGCGGAAAGGTGACGTCCCAGAAGTTGCGCTTCGCGTCGTCGAACGTGAGAAGGACCGCCCGTGGATCGCCGCCCCTGGACGCTGTTTCGACGAACTCGTGGACGCCGAGAGTCCGATAGCCGTTCTCTGCCAGGAAGCGAAGATCGCCCGCGAACAGGTTGGGATCGACCTCGTGGTAACAGAAAACCGAGCAGGATGGGGCCGAGCCAGGGATGCCAAACAGAAACGCCGGGTAGTGCGTCCGGAGGACCCGCGCGACCGAGTGCCTCAGAGTCCGGAGAGGGGTCATGGCTCTACCCTTCCCGCTTCCCCGGGGCGAGACGCCGCCGGCCAGGCAAACCATTCTCGCCGGGTTGGCCGAACGAGGCCCAGCGCGAGGGCTGCGAGGACGTAGGCGACCAGGGCCATAGTGGCTGCAAGCCAGCCAGCAGCGCCCATCCTGGTGACAAACAGACCCACGCCGAGCCCACAAGCCGCCGCCGCCACATATGCGCCGAACGCAGCCAGAAGGCGGCGGGAGGACAAGTGGCTGCGGAGCGCCCCTGCATAGAGCAGATCAATAACCGCCAGGGTGACAATCCAAGCGGCCAGGGCAACGGGAATGTGGAACCGTGGGATCAGGACCAGGTTCAGCAGAATATTCAGGCCCGTCCCCACCGCAAACAGCCGTAGCCGCGTGACTTGCAGATGCCCTGCAAGCAATACTCGGACCAGAACGATCTCCACGGCAAAGAGAAACGCCAAAGCGGCCAAGGGCCGCATGAGTGGCGCTGTCGGGGCAAAGCGGGCTCCAAAGAGGGGCACGACCACCCAGGGCATCACGAAAAAGAGGCCCCAGGCCACGACCCCGCCCACGAACAACGTGCTCCGCAATACCTTGTCGGCGAACTCGGAAAACTCGCTGGGGTCCGCCTCACAGAGGCGGCTCAAACGCGGAAAGGCCGCCACGTTCAAGAACGTGAGCGGCATCGTACCCACCTCGACGAACTTGAATCCGGAGGCGTAGATCCCGGCTACAGCCTCGCCCGCGAAGAGCGAGAGCAATACCAGATCGGCTCGGGCGTACACTTGAAAGACGAGGTCCGTGACCCCGAACGGCCAAGCGGCTCGAATGGTTTGTACGATGGCCGACCGGGAGGTGTGAAGTCTGAACTGACCGCCGAATCGAAGCGCTGAGGTTGCCGCGACCGTGGCCAACGCCAACCCCCCAAGAGGAAAACCGATGAGGGCGACGGTTAACGAACTTTGAAAGACGGTCATCAACAGCAAGGCCGCCAGTATCGCGCCGCCGCGGCAGATGAGCTCGGCGACGGCCGGCGCCGCCATAGCCTGATGGGCAAAGGCGGGCACAAAGAGCGTCCGGGCTGCGGCGAAGCCGAGCAGGTGGACCGCGAGAAGGACGATCAGGGTCGCCGTCAGTGGGTTCGGCCGCGTAACCACCAGGTAGAGCGCCAGACCCAATACCGCGGTACCCATGGCGAGCGTCTGGGTGGCGAGTATACGGGCCAGGAGAGGTCGACGCTCAGCCTCTCCGAGCCGCGCGTACTCGCGGATTCCATAGACGTCCAGGCCCAGGCTGCCACAAACCGAAACCAGTGCCGCCACTGCGAAACTGTACGAATAAGCACCGGTGCCGGCCGGGCCGAAGTGGCGGGAAATGGCTATGAAGAGCAGGAAGCTGAGCAGATCGGCCGTGAAGCGCGTCAGGGTGAGCCAGACCGCGTTTGCAGCGGTCCGGCTCACGCTGTCCGCCGGTCGAGGCCGTGGCGTGCCGGCGCAGCTCGGGGCGACCGGAGCGAAATGAGAAAAGTCGCTGTTAGAAGATCGTGTAAATAAATGGGGCCAATGCAGAGCCCTGCGCCAATACTAGCAGCGTTCCAACCAATACCATGACGAGGATGATTGGAAGCAGCCACCACTTCTTTCTGACCCGCATGAAAGCCCACAACTCGCTCACTAAACCCGATCTCTCCATGTCCCCTCCTCAGAACTGCCGCAGCAGGTCGCTGCCCCGCTGACCTTGTGGTCGCTCAGTCCAGACGCTCCCGGTGCGGCCGGGAGGGCCCAGGGGTTTCTTGCCCAGCAGTCGGAGCGCGTATCCTACCGGCGTGAGCACCACGAAGTACACCACGCCCATAAAGATGGGTGTGGTCACCTTGGACAATAGTGCCGCCAGCCCCATCCAGCCCCGGTACACCGGCCCCAGCCGGCCGGGGATGGTCAGGCCCGCCAGCAACAGGAGGCCGCCGAGGCTTCCGAACACAACAACCCCGGGCATTCGACCTCGCCACCACATGAGGCCGGCGAGAACCAGGAACGCGGCCCCGACAGTAAACGCGAACTGGCGGCCTTCCCGAGGCGTCAATCTAGCTGGAACTCCCGCTCCCACTCCGTGCTTTCCTTCCATTCCGGTTGTGCCTCCTTGCCGACCAGAAAGGGCCCCAGTACGAGATAGTCGATGTGGGTGCGCCGGAAACAGCGATAGGCATCCTGCGGCGTGCACACGATCGGCTCTCCCCGCACGTTGAACGACGTGTTCACCAGAACTCCGCAGCCCGTCAGCTCTTCGAACGCCTTGAGCAGAGCATAGTAGCTCGGATTCGTGTCCTCACTGACGGTCTGGATTCGCGCCGAGTAGTCGATGTGGGTGACCGCTGGGATGTCCGAGCGGGCGACATTGAGCTGGTCGATGCCCCAGAGCTTTCGCTGCTCGGCGGTCATCGCGATGCGGCGCTCCTCTCGCACTGGAGCGACCAGGAGCATGTAGGGTGAGTCGGCGTCCAGCTCGAAATACTCGCTCACCCGCTCACGCCGCACGCTCGGGGCGAACGGCCGAAAACCCTCGCGGAACTTGATCTTCAGATTCATCTGCGCCTGCATGCGGGGGCTGCGGGCATCGCCCAGGATGCTCCGCGCTCCGAGGGCGCGGGGGCCGAATTCCATCCGGCCGTTGAACCAGCCGATCACTTTTTCATCGGCGAGAAGCCGGGCGACGCGATGGACCAGCGTATCGCGGTCGAGCCGCTCGTAGGCGATTCCTTCAGTTCGCAGGAAGCCCTCGATCTCGCTCTCGGTGAACTCGGGTCCTAGGTACGCTCCCTTCATCCCGTCGTGGCCGGAGACCACCTTGCGGGGTTGGCGGAGATGCCGGTGCCAGATGAGCTGGGCCACACCCAGCGCGCCGCCCGCGTCGCCGGCGGCAGGCTGGATCCAGAGTCGCTGGAACGGACCCTCGCGGAGAATCCGACCGTTCCCGACGCAGTTGAGTGCCACCCCCCCAGCGAGACAGAGGTCCTCGAGCCCGGTTTCGCGGTGCGCGCTGCGCGCCATTCGCAACATGACCTCCTCGCATACTTCCTGGATCGAGCGGGCGAGGTCCATCTCCTTCTGCGTGAGCTTGGTCTCCGGTACTCGGGGTGGCCCGCCGAACAATGCCTCGAAGGCGGGGCTCGTCATCGTAAGGCCGCCGAGGTAGTTGAAATATTTCTGGTTCAGCGTGAACGAACCGTCTTCGCGAAGATCCATGAGCTCGCGGTAAATGAGGTCCACGTACTTGGGTTCCCCATAGGGCGCCAACCCCATCACTTTGTATTCGCCCGAGTTCACCTTGAACCCCGTGTAGTAGGTGAACGCGGAGTAGAGCAGGCCGAGCGAGTCCGGCCAGTGCAGCTCCCGCATCAGCTCGAGATCGTTCCCCTTCCCTACCCCTACGGATGCCGTTGCCCATTCGCCGACGCCATCCATGGTGAGGATGGCCGCCTCCTCGAACGGCGAGGGGAAGAACGCGCTCGCGGCGTGGGATTCATGGTGCTCGGCGTAGAGAAGGTCGCCCTCGTACTCGAGCTCCCGGCGGAGCTCGCGATCCATGAACAGCTTCTCTTTGATCCACAGCGGCCCCGCCTTGAGGAAAGAAGCGAACCCGCGAGGGGCGATGGAGAGGTAGGTGTCGAGGATCCGCTCAAACTTGAGCAGCGGCTTGTCGTAGAAGCCGACCAGGCTCAGATCGGCAATTCCGATTCCGGCGGACCTCAGGCAATAGTCGATGGCGGCTTTCGGGAACGCAGCCTCGCCCTTCTTGCGGGTAAAGCGCTCCTCCTGGACCGCAGCGACGATCTCGCCATCCCTCAGGAGAGAGGCGGCGCTGTCGTGGTAGAACGCGGAGATGCCAAGGACGTACGTCGGGCGTTTGGTGGACAACTAGAGCCTTCCGGTTCGAGGGTCGGACTTCCCGTATCTTATGCAAGCCACAGGCTAGCGCGGCCTTCCTCTTCTTCAGATGTAGACCGGACGCCACACGTCCAACTCAGTGCTTCGTGGCCCTGCCACGGCTGGAAATCAGGGGATTCGGCGAACTAGGCCCGACCCACCCGTTCTCCACGACGTACTCTGCAAGCGCCCGAGCAGCAATGGCTTGAGCGGCGCTATTCGGGTAGGACTCATAGGGTACGGCCCACCAGCGGCGCCAATCACCCCCCTTAGCCGCGAAAATGGGTACCAAGTCAAGCACATGCAGCCCCGCTTCTTGGGCTGCCCTAAACACCCTGTCGACTATGGGGCGGTAGGGATAGCTCCCGGCACTGTGCTCCCCTCTCACCAAGTCGGGGAATATCATGAGCACGACCGGCGTACGCCGAGCCCGGCTCGAGTCCCCGATCTCCCGCAACGCGGCCTTCGCCTGCTCCCACCCTACCTGACCGTCCTTATAAAGGGCGAAGAGCCCCTCCGTACGGTTCAAGAAGGCAAGCCTGTGTTCGATAACCGAAAGTAGGGCGCTCGATCCCACCGCACCGGATAGGAAGTGCAGCGGCAGCGGCTGCCAGCTTCGGTACACCAGCTCCTTGCCGCCATGGCGGAAATCGGGGCGGCTCGGCAGCACGCCACCCAGGCCGTATTGGATGACTACTAAGTCAGGATTGAACTGCCAGCCGAGTCGCCGGAGCAGCTCGGCCTGGTTTCCGAGGGTCCACCCGTCCTGCCCGCTGTTGATCACCTCGAATCCGTAAGGAGGGTAGGCTTGTCGAAGCTCCCGCTCCAAGCGGGCCGGCCAGGTGCTATCGGTCTCGGGAATCTTGTGGCCGCGGGTGTAGGAGTCTCCGGTGGCGAATATGCGCTTCACACCTGCGCGGCGTGCAATGGTCTCATAGGGGGATCGGAATCCGAAGACGTTACCCTCCCACAGCTTGTCGTAACGCTGCCGCCATGCGATGCGCTCCTGAAAAGTCCCCAGCTTCCAGGCGAGTGACGGCGTGTGGAACAGCGCTTCGGCGCCACCCAACCCAATGATTGCGGCCACGGAGGCCACGGCCACACCTAGCAGCAACTTCCGCAGTAGCGCCGTCCTCCCCCGCGACGCGATCAGCAGAACTGCCGCCGCTATCCAGACTCCCAGATACAGTGCGGCCGCGGGGCTGAACACGAAGGACGTGAGGAAAAGGGCCGCGACGAGAATCGCGAGCGCCCCAACCGCTGCATGGGCTGAAGGGAGTGCTCCCAATACCGCAGCTGCTTCGCAACCCCGACGTTGCGGCGCCAGGGCCGCGATACCAGCAAGCCACGGGACCGCGCCGAGAACGAGCCAGGGAACGCTGAACCACGGCAGGAGAACGACGAACAGCAACACCACGACGATCGACCAGGCGAACCGCAGTTCCTGAATTGGCATGGGCAACCCCTCACGCCCCGGCGGGGGCGGCACTACTCACTTGGCGCATGCGGTAAGCGCAGGGCAAGGCACACCGAGAAAGAACATACGGTCCGTTTCTTTTTCTGTCTGCCACTTTCGACACCTGTTGCACCCAAACAACAGCAGGAGCCGTCCTTGCGGCATCACAGCCCGGTCCCTGACTTGCACGCCCTTCGGCTTATAGCTTTGGGAACCCAACCCCGATCGGGTAGCCCATGACCGGCACACGAGAAGCCTTCAACATGGGTCTCCGAGCTCCCGACGTCGCCTCCCCGCCGGACAACTTGGGGCGGCGCCCGCTGGTTTCGATTGTCACACCCGCCTACTGCGAGGTCGAGAACCTTCCTCGGCTTCACCGAGAGATCACGCTGGCTTTGGCCGGCGAAGATTTGACGTGGGAGCTGATCATCGTGGACGACGGGAGCCTCGACTCTACCTGGCAGGGGATCGTTGCTCTCCGCGAGGCCGATCCGCGCGTCTACGGGGTTCGCCTCTCCCGCAACTTCGGCCATCAATACGCACTATTTGCGGGGCTTACCCACGCTCGGGGTGAGGCAGTGATCAGCATGGATGCCGATCTCCAGCATCCACCGTCGGTCATCCCCAGTCTTCTCAGAGAGTGGCGCCGTGGCGCCCGTATCGTGCATACGCTGCGGGTGGATCCGCAGGAGCTCCCGTGGTTCAAGCGGGTCTCCTCCGCAGCATTCTATCGGCTGTTCTCGTTCCTAAGCGGGGTGCAACTCTCGCCGGGGATGGCCGACTTCCGGCTGCTCGACCGCCAGGTGGTGGACCAGCTCATCCAGTTTAGAGAGGCGGGACTCTTTCTTCGGGGCGTGGTGGAATGGGTTGGCTATGCGAGCGCCAAGGTGAGTTTCACTGCGGCGCCCCGTTATGCCGGAACCACCAAATACAACTTTCGGCGGATGATTCGGCTCGCCTGGCACGGGATCACGGCCTTCTCGACCGTTCCGTTGCGGGCCGGGATCGTGATCGGCCTTGCTACCAGCCTCATCGCCTTCGGGGCACTGCTGGATGCCCTGTATGCGAAGTACATCACCCATGACGCAGTCCCCGGGTGGGCCACCATCGTAGCGCTCGAGGGGTTGCTCTCCGGCGTCTTGTTCATCCTGATCGGGATCCTGGGGGAATACGTTGCCCGCGTGTTGGAGCAGGTGCGGCAACGGCCACGATTCATCGTCAGCGACACGGCCGGGATCCCGTCAGCCCGCCCGACTCCGCCGAGCCCAGCCCAATCGGTCGGCTTCCCGGGACATTGAGTGGTCCTGGCACGATCAACCGGCACGCTCGGTCGGCCCTCACCGGCCTGATGGGCGCCCGGCTCATCGTCAACGCGGACGACTTCGGCCTTACTACCCTGGTGAACAAGGGTATTCTCGAGGCTCATAGGCGCGGGATTCTCACGTCTACCTCGATCATGGCCGTAGGCCGCGAATTCGACCACGCGGTACAACTCGCGCAGGCCCATCCCGGACTCGATCTCGGCATCCATCTCACCCTCGTCGAAGAGGCTCCGGTTCTTCCCTCCAAGGAGATTCCATCGCTCGTCGGTGGGAAGGCCAGATTCCTGGAACACGCCGACCGATTCGCGGTCCGGTACCTCGCCGGCCAGATCAACCTGAGTGAAGTGCGCCGAGAGCTTGCGGCACAATGCCGGAGAGTTCTCGATGC
>Ga0134128_10009463_pt1 | contig 11688 bp, 10 predicted proteins | sample KB31754_FD_96462 | JGI IMG/M metagenome (GOLD analysis project Ga0134128, IMG submission 96462) | Terrestrial soil microbial communities with excess Nitrogen fertilizer from Kellogg Biological Station, Michigan, USA - KB3-175-4 | ecosystem: Environmental > Terrestrial > Soil > Unclassified ...
GCACGGCGGCCGCGGCGCTGGTGCGCGCGGGGTAATACGTCGCCGCCAGAGATGCCCGCTCGCCGACCGCGTCGCTGACGTCAAGGTTCAACACGTGAGCGGGAAAGGCCATCGCACACAATTCTTTTCCGATCCTTTCCGAACCGCTGCCGCGCCAGGGTGATCAGTCTGTCAGGCCCGGCTTGCCCGCGGCTAGCGTTGTCGGGCATGTTGACCTACCTGTATCTGCTCGGCGCGATCCTCGCCGAAGTGGTGGCGACTAGCCTGCTCAAGAGCACCGAAGGTTTCTCCCGGCCGTGGCCGACCGTGGTGTGCCTGATCGGTTACGCCATCTCCTTCGCGCTGCTGGCGGTCTCGATTTCGCGCGGCATGCAGACCGACGTCGCCTACGCGCTGTGGTCGGCCATCGGCACGGCCCTCATCGTATTGATCGCCGTGCTGTTCCTGGGTACGTCGGTATCGCTGACCAAGGTCGTCGGTGTCGGGCTGATCATCGCCGGTGTGGTCACGCTGAATTTGACCGGCGCCCACTAAGGGCAGTAGCCAGGATCGACCCCACGACCCCTGACAGGAAGCGCCGGTGAAATCATCAACCAGTCGGCCAACGACCACGGAACCGTGCGCCGAAAACGCAAGCACCGCAAGGCCCATCGAGAAGTAAGGTTTGCCGAATGAGTACCGACAAGATCAATCGCGGCATCCTGCTCGCCATGGTGCTGGTCGGCGCGATCGCCTATGGCTTGCTGTACAGCCACGCGTCCATCGTCTTCAAAGTGCTCGTGCCGCTCGCCCTGCTCGTCTTGTTGGGGCTGGTCATCCGCGACGTGATTAAGGGGCGGGACTCCGGAAAGCACTGACGCCACGACGCAATGATCGAGGTAGCGTTCTCCCGGGGTTTTCGTGAGTCCGACAACGGAGCAAGGACTGGAAAATGGGTTCAACTTTATATGGCCTTCTGACCATAGTCAGCCTCGCGCTTGCGCTGGTGTTTGTTTTCATTGCGGCCGTATTCGTAAAACGGCTGGGCGATCGAGAAACCATTCCGATAGGCGAGGAAATAGGGAGCGCCAAAACGGTCGTCGCCAAAGTGCGCAGACGCCAACCGATGTCGGAAGACGAATTCTATTATGCGAAGCGCATACTGGCGGACCGTAGCTCGTTGATGGCGTTCTGTATCCCCGGCGCTTTATTCTCGGTCGGCTGCTTCTATGTGTTCGGCAGCCTTTACCACTTGCACGGAGCCACACCGTCCGAGCGGACATTTCTCGGGGTATTTCCCATGCTGGCCTCCCTCAACTTCACGACACAGCTGCTCCGCAGCGCACGGTTGAAGCGGCGCCTGCAGACTTCCGGGTGACACAAGCCGGGCTTCTGGCACGCACGGGTAGGTAGGCACTGTCCATTGGGCACATGACCGTCTACTATTTGCGTTGGCGTGAGGCCGGGAGTGGGGGCGGGAAGGCGATGTCCGGACGGGGTTCGGCAAAGGTGGTCGGGTGAGCCCTCGTCCATTGAGCAGGACGTTCTTGGCGCGAGCCTGGATGCCGCTGGTTGCGGTGGTTGCGCTCAATTTGGGTGCGGTCGGCATGTGGAAGGTGCACCAGTTCTCCGCTCCCCCGCCGGTTATCACGGTCAACGGTCCGGCGGCTCCCGAGCAATCCACTCCCAAATACCTCACCTACGAGGTGTTCGGGTCCATCGGCGACAGCGGGATGCTCGTTTACCTGGACATCGACGGGCACCCGCACCAGGTGGATCTGATGGCGTTGCCGTGGTCGCACACGGAGACGACGACGCTCACCGTGGTGTCCGGCAGCGTCTCGGCGCAGGTTCATGGCGGTCACGTCGGCTGCCGGATGCTGGTGAATGGCATTGTTCGTGACGAACAGTCCGACACCCACGGGGACGCGCACGTCATGTGCAGGGTGAAGTCCGCATGAGCGACCCTCTCAACGAGCCTGTGCGCGAGCCCCGGCCCAAACGGCTCTTCGTGCCCCGGATGGTCCGCGTCCTGGCCATACCGATCATCGCCTTCTGGGCTCTTCTCGCCATATCGACGAACACCTTCATGCCGCAGGTCGAGCGGGTCGCCGAAGAGCTCGCCGGGCCGATGGTGCCGCACTATGCGCCGTCGCAGCGGGCGTTGCTGCGGATCGGCGAGGAGTTCCACGAGTCCGATTCGACCAACCTGACCATGCTCGTCCTGGAAGCCAACCGGCCGTTGGGCGACGCGGACCATCGCTACTACGACGACTTGGTGCGCCGGCTCAAGCAAGACCGGACCCACGTGCAGTACGTGATGGATCTGTGGGGCAAGCCGATCACCGCGGCGGGGGCGCAGAGCGTCGACGGCAAGGCCGCGTACGTGCTGTTGCGTCTCGCGGGCGACATCGGCCAGATGCAGGCGAACGAGTCCGTCAACGCCGTTCGGGACATCGCCGGCAGGGTCCCGCCGCCGCCCGGACTCAAGGTCTATGTCAGCGGGGCCGCGCCGCTCGCCTCGGACACCCTGGCCATCGCGAATTCCAGCTTGAACGACATCACGATCGTGACGATCTTCCTCATCGTCGGGATGTTGCTGCTGGTGTACCGCTCGATCAGCAACCTGCTGGTGCCCTTGCTCGGAGTTCTGATCGAAATGCTGGTCGCGAAGGGGGTCATCGCAACCCTCGGGCATTTCGGGTATATCGAGCTCTCGTCGTTCGCCGTCAATATCGTTGTCGCGCTGACCCTGGGGGCGGGAACGGATTACGGCATCTTCTTGATGGGGCGCTATCACGAGGCGCGACAGGCCGGTGAAAACAGGGAGGACGCCTTCTACATCGCGTACAAGGGTGTCACGCCCATCATCATCGGCTCCGGGCTGACGATCGCGGGGGCCTGTTACTGCTTGACCTTTGCGCGGCTCAACTACTTCCACACCATGGGACCGGCGGTCGGCATCGCCATGCTGTTCACGATCACCGCGGCGTTGACGCTCGGCCCGGCCATCTTGACCGTGGGCAGCCTGCTGGGACTCTTCGACCCGAGACGGGCGGCCAAGGCGCATCTGTATCGGCGGATCGGGGCGAGCGTGGTGCGCTGGCCGGTGCCGATCCTCGCGGCCAGCGCCACCGCCGTCGTGCTCGGGGCGGTCTTCGTGCCGACCTACCGGCAGAACTACGACGACCGCTCCTACCAACCGCACAATGCCCCCGCCAATCAGGGGTTCGCGGCGGCGGACCGGCATTTCCCGAAGAGCAAATTGTTTTCCGAGATGCTGATGATCGAGACGGATCATGACATGCGGAACTCGGCGGACTTCATCTCATTGGACCGGGTGGCCAAGAGTCTCATTCGCCTTCCCGGCGTCGCCATGGTGCAAAGCATCACCAGGCCTTTGGGTCGGCCATTGGAACACGCCACGCTGCCCTATTTGTTCACCACGCAGGGCAGCGGGAACGGTCAACAGCTCCCGTTCAACAAGCAGCAAAATGCCAATACGGACCAGCAGGCCCAGATCACGGAGCACACCGTCGCGGTCTTGCGGAAAGAGATCGGCTTCTTTCAAAGGATGTCGGATGAGATGCATAAGACGGTCCTCACGATGGAGGACATGCAAAAGGTCACCGATGAATTGAGGGTGGACCTGTCGAATCTCGAAGATTTCTTCCGACCGATCCGCAGTTATTTCTATTGGGAAAAGCACTGTTTCGATATTCCCGTGTGCTGGGCATTCCGATCGTTGTTCGAGGCGGTCGACGGCCTCGACAAGATGGCCGACGACATCAAGGACGCTGTGACGTCCCTCGAGGTCATCGACAAGACCTTGCCGCAAATCATCACGCAGCTGAAACTGACGGCCGACGACTCGGAGGCTCTGGCCGCTCTTTTAGTCGGCACCTACGGCCAGTCTTCCCTGCAGTCCACGCAGACCGACCAGACGTTCGACGACCTGATCAACGTGGGGCTCGACTTCGACCGGTCCCGCAGCGATGACTTCTTCTACATCCCCCGGGAAGGTTTCGACAACGACGACGTCAAGACAGGCATGCAGCTCCTGATGTCGCCGGACGGCAAGGCCGCGCGCTTCATCATCACCCACGAGGGGGACGCCATGGGCCCCGAAGGCGTGGAACATGTCGAAAAGTTTCCCGGGGCGATAACCACGATCCTGAAAGAGACGTCGTTGGCCGGTGCGAGGGTCTATATCGGTGGCTCGGGGTCGAACGACCAGGACATCAAGGAATACGCGGCATCCGATCTGCTCATCGTGGCGATCGCCGCCTTCGTGCTGATCTTCCTGATCATGCTGTTCCTGACCCGAAGTCTGATGGCCGCCTTGGTGATTCCCGGCACGGTGGCCTTCTCGTATGCCGGGGCATTCGGGCTTTCCATCCTGGTCTGGCAGCACCTGATCGGCCTGCCCCTGCACTGGTTGGTGTTGCCGCTGACGTTCATCATCCTGGTGGCGGTGGGTTCGGACTACAACCTCCTGTTGATCGTGCGTGTCAAGGAGGAGTTGCACGCCGGGTTGCACACCGGCCTCATCCGGGCGCTCGGTAGCACGGGTGGGGTCGTGACGTCCGCGGGTTTGGTGTTCGCGTTCACCATGCTGGCCATGCTCACCAGCGATCTGCGCACCATCGGTCAGGTGGGTTCGACCGTGTGCATCGGACTGCTGCTCGACACGCTGATCGTGCGTTCGTTCGTCGTGCCGTGCATCCTGCGCATCCTCGGGCCGTGGTTCTGGTGGCCGACGCTGGTGCGTTCCCGCCCGTTGCCGCAGCGCTGATTCCCGCGACCGGGCTACCTGAAAATCTGATAAGAGAGGACGTCGCCGCCACGGGCATAATCGTGTCGTGAGGGGGCCAGGCGCGGCGATGCCGAAAGCGCGGGGTGGATCGCTACGACCCGGCGAGATGGCGCAGGCATCGGTGATGGGCGCCCTGTGCGCGGCGGTCGCCATCATCGCGGTCGTCCTTCCGCACGGTGGAGGGCTGGGGCTGCTCGGCAGCGTGCCGACCGGTCTGCTGGCCTATCGCTACCGGATCCGCGTTTTGATCGCCGCGACGGTGGCCGCCGGTGTGATCGGCTTCCTGGTGGTCGGCTTGAGCGGGTTGGGGGCGATCGCGCTCTGCGCCTACGTCGGCGGGCTGGCCGGAACCGTCAAACGGCATCGCCGCGGCACACCCACCGTGATCGCGGTGTCCTTTGGCGCGGCGATTGTCGTCGGTGTCGGAATGGTCATCGCGCTCACCATCTTGACCCGGTTCCGCCAGTTGGTCTTTCGCGCCGCCGGCGCCACCGTGGACGGTGCCGCGACGATCGTGGCGCGGGTACCGCAGCTGCGTGGGGCCGCGCAGCAGTTCAAGGGCTTCTTCGCCGAAGCGTTGAACTACTGGCAGTGGCTCGTCCTCGGCTACGCGGTCCTCGCGATCGTGGGCGCCTCGCTCGTCGGTTGGTGGGCGTTGTCCCGGGTGCTGGAACGGCTACGCGGGGTTCCCGATGTGCACAAGCTGGACGCGCCGCCGCGCACCGGGCCCATCGGCCCCGTCCCGGTGCGGCTCGACGAGGTGCGCCTGCGCTATCCGCACTCCGATCACGACGCGTTGCGTGCGGTCAGCCTGGCTGTCGGGGCCGGAGAACACATGGCGGTCACCGGCGCCAACGGTTCGGGAAAAACCACGCTGATGCTGATTCTGGCCGGCCGCGAACCCACCTCGGGCACCGTCGAGCGCCCGGGGTCGGTGGGTCTCGGTGAGCTCGGCGGCACCGCCGTCATCATGCAGCACCCGGAAAGCCAGGTGCTCGGGACGCGGGTCGCCGACGACGTGGTCTGGGGGCTGCCACCCGGCAAAACCACGGACATCGGCCGGCTACTCGGCGAGGTCGGGCTGGCGGCGCTGGCCGAACGCGACACCGGCAGCCTGTCCGGCGGTGAACTGCAGCGCCTGGCCGTGGCCGCGGCGCTGGCGCGGGAGCCGGCGTTGCTCATCGCCGACGAGGTCACCAGCATGGTCGATCGGCAGGGCCGCGAGAAATTGCTCACCGTACTGTCCGGCCTGACCGAGGGCCACCACACCGCCCTGGTGCACATCACCCACTACAACGACGAGGCCGAATATGCCGACCGCACAATCAACCTCGGCGATTCGGCCCGCGAGGGCGCCCTCGTCCGGACCGCGGCCGCGCCCGCGCCGACCGTTGCGGTAGCTCCCCCATCCCGCGCGCCGGTGCTCGAACTCGTTTGTGTCGGGCACGAATACGCCAGCGGCACCCCCTGGTCTCAGACTGCGCTGCGCGACGTCAGCTTCGCGGTCCATGAGGGCGACGGGGTGTTGATCCACGGCGGCAACGGCTCGGGCAAGTCGACACTGGCGTGGATCATGGCCGGGCTGACCGCGCCGACCGCGGGTGCCTGTCTGCTTGACGGACGTCTCGTCTCCGAGCAGGTCGGCGCGGTCGCGATCCAGTTTCAGGCGGCCCGGCTGCAATTGATGCGCAGCCGCGTCGACCTGGAAGTGGCGTCGGCTGCGGGCTTTTCACCCACCGACCACGCCCGGGTGACCGCGGCGCTGGACGCGGTCGGCCTCGATGCTGAGCTGGCGAAGCGGCGCATCGACCAGCTCAGCGGTGGGCAGATGCGCCGCGTAGTCCTGGCCGGGCTGCTGGCGCGGTCGCCTCGGGTGTTGATCCTCGACGAGCCACTGGCCGGCCTGGACGCCGCCAGCCAGCGCGGACTCGTCCAGCTGCTCGCGGACCGGCGCCGGGACACCGGTCTGACCGTGGTGGTCATTTCGCATGACTTCGCCGGGCTAGAGGAGCTGTGCCCGCGCACCCTGCACCTACGCGACGGTTCGCTGGAACCGTCATCGGCCGCGGCCCAGCACAAGGCGTCGCCTACACGGCGGCGCGAGGAACATAAGTCCGCGCCCCGTCGCCCCGTCGTGCTGTTGCGGCCGGTTCCCGGGACCTCCCCCGTCCACGAGCTGTGGGCGGGAACCAAACTGCTTGTGGTGTTCGGTATCTCGCTGTTGTTGACGTTCTTCCCGGGATGGCCGGCGATCGGGCTGATGGCCGCGCTGGCGGTGACGGGAATCCGCCTCGCACACATTCCGCGAGGGGTGCTGCCGTCAGCGCCGCGCTGGCTGTGGATCCTGTTGGCCATCGTCGGTGTCAATGCGGCTGTGGCCGGCGGGAGTCCGAGGATCCAGCTGGGTACGGTATCGCTCGCCCTGGGCGGTCTCCTGGACTTCCTGCGCCTCATTGTGTTGTCGGTCGTGTTGCTCGGCCTGGGCGCGCTGGTGTCGTGGACGACCAATATCGCCCACATCGCCCCGGCGGTCGCCACTTTGGGCCGCCCACTGCGATTTCTGCGGATCCCGGTCGACGACTGGTCGGTCGCATTGGCCCTCGCGTTGCGCACCTTCCCGATGCTGATCGACGAATTCCGGGTTCTCTACGCAGCTCGCCGGTTGCGACCCAAACAGCCGCCGCGGACGTGGTGGGCACGCCTGCGACGACCGGCGGCAGACGTGATCGACCTGGTCGTCGCGGTCATCACCGTCACGCTGCGCCGCGCCGACGAGATGGGCGATGCGATCACCGCCCGGGGCGGCACCGGTCAGATCTCGGCGGCCCCGTCGCGGCCGAAACTCAATGATTGGATAGCACTTTCGGTCGTGTGCGCGATCTTCGGGGCGGCCGTGACGGTAGAGCTGGCGTTGTTCGCCGGCCGCTGATCCGGATAGGCTCAGAACCGCACCAGTGCCGGCACGTCCGCCAGCGCGCAGTCCGGGATACCTTCTGCCACACGCAGCAGGAAATTGAGCTTCTCGATGCGCTCACCCGACCGCGGTGCGCCGTTCTTCTGGAACGGTGCTCCCAGTCCCACCGCCAGGTCCATCACCACATCGTCGATTACACCACCCGACCGGCCCGACGGGATCGCCAGAATAGCGTGCCGCGTGGCGTATTCGAAGCAGTCCAACGCCTCGGCGATGGTTCCGACCTGGTTGGGCTTCAGGATGAAACCGTCCACGGCGGACGTCTCGACGGCCCGCTGTAAACGATCGCGGTTGGTGACGATCAAATCGTCGCCCACTATGAGCGAACGGCCGACGGTCCGCACCGCTTTGGAGAACCCAGCCCAGTCATCGCCGTCGAGCAGGTCCTCGATGAACACCATCGGAAACTCCCGCGACAGTCCCCGAGCATATTCGATCAACGCCTCCGCATTCACCCGCGCGCCGTTGAATGCGTAGGTCGCAGAGCTGTTGTCATACACCTCGCTCGACGCGCAGTCGAGCGCGAACGCGACAATGTCGGCGCACCCGGTGCGCTCGACGGCCTCGGTCAGCACCTCCATGACGACATGCGGGTCACTGGACGGCGCGATGTATCCGTACGACGACGCCAGCAGCGGCGCGCGGCCGAGCCGCGCAGCCAGCACCTCACCCAGCGCTTCGAACAAGGTCACACCCGTTTCGACCGCCGATTGGATGGAGTCCGCTCGATAAGGCACGACGAGGAATTCGCTGAACGTCTGGCAGACATCCCCGTAGTGACCACCGTTGATCATGTTGAAGCTGGGCACCGGGACGGTGGTCGCGGGTTTGAGCCCGAGCAGGGCACCGACGTAGGTGTAGGTGGGCATGCCCGCCGCCGCGGCCGCCGCGCGCAGCAGCGCGACCGATGTGGAGTAGATCGCATTGCCGCCAAGTCGGCGCTTGTCCGACGTGCCGTCGAGTTCGATCATGATCCTGTCGAGGGACCGCGGATCGTCGAGTTCCGCGCCGACCAGGACGGGGGAGATTTCGTCGGTCACGGCGGCGAGGGCGCGATGCACGCCGAGCCCGTTGTACTGGCTTTCGTCTCCGTCACGCAAAACGAACGCCTCATGCGTGCCGACCGAAGTGCCGGTCGGTGACGCACCGCGGCCAACATGGCCGGTGTCAGTGGTGATTTCAACCTCAACCAGCGGCCGAGCCTTGCAGTCCAGCAGTTGGCGGGCGATGACGGATGCGATCTTCATCATCAACCTCCCGAACAATAAGATGTTGAGGTCTATTCGAGAGCGCAAGCGTAAGCCAGGGGCCGCTGAAAAATCGCTGAGAAAAAGACGGCGGGAGCCGCGCGGCGAATTCCTGCGCCGGCAAATCACTACCGCAGCGGATCGTCTTCCCTAGGAGTCACACCAGCATCATGGGCCGACTCATGAGATGAGTCGCAGATGCGATAGCGCATGTGCTAGTGGCGCGTCTCGTCCTGGATGCCGAAGGTGTTGACGGCCAAGGCCAGTAGCAGGTAACCGCCGATGGTGAAGGTCAGATCCATGCATTGCTGGTCGGTGAACAGCCGGCACAGTTGATCCCAGGATGCTTGGCTGATGGTGCTGTCACTGGTCAGGTCGTCGACGGCCCGGATCACCGCCTGATCTGTCCCGTCGGCGCAGCGACCGGACCGAATGTCGTCGATGTAGGATTCGGACAGGCCGGCTCGCAGGGCGATGGGGATGTGGTGCGACCCCAGGTAGCCGCAATTGCTGCGGTGCACCACGCGAAGCAGCGCGACTTCGCGGACCCGCGGCGACAGTGTCGACCGGGTGAGAAGGTACGCGTTGAACGGCAGGTAGGCCGCGGTCAGATCGGGGTGGCGCACCATGGTCGACAAAACATTGCCTGCGCCAACGGGGTTCGCCCGCTCGGCGGGGATCAGGGATGCTAACGCCGCACGGGCGCGTTCGTCCCACTCGTCGGCGGGCAGCGGCGTGAGGCGCTGGGGATGTTGGTCGGCGGCGGTCATTCGATCGGTTCGTCGCCGAGCACGGTGGTGCGCAGCATCTCGCGTTGTGAATCCGGGTCGTAGGGGGCGGCCCGGTGCAGCACCCCCCGGTTGTCCCAGATGACGGTGTCCCCGACCGACCAGCTGTGGCTATAGACCTTCTCCGGCACGGTCGCGCGCTCCAGGAGCTCCTCCAAAAGGGCGCGGCCGTCGTCGAGATCCATGCCGACGACGTAGTCCGCGGAGGCGCCCAGCACGAGTGATTTGCGGCCGCTGCGGTGTGTCCACACCAGAGGATGTTCATGTGTGCGCCGAGATCGCCAGCGCTGCGCCTGTTCCGGCGAGGGATCGGGGTACACCCGGCGCTGGGAGGCTTCCAGCGAGTGCACCACGCGCAAGGTGCCGAACCGTTCCTTCTCCGCGTCGGTCAGAGCGTCATACGCGGCGTAAGAGTTGGCGAACTCGGTTTCCCCACCCCATTCGGCGACCTGCACCGCCGACAACACCGTGGCCTTTTGGGGGCATTCGTCGCCCAGCGGTGTGCAGCCGTCGATGTGCCAGTCGAAGGTGGCCTTCAGGTAGGCGGCCGAGGCATTCTTGGACTTGTCCAGGGTGATCGGGTAAATGCCGGGCACCGGGTGGTGGCCGTCGGAGGAGTGATCGACCTCGCCGAGCCGGCGGCAGAAGCCGACCTGGGCCGCAGGGTCGAGTCGCAGGCCACGGAAGACCAGAACGCTGTTGTCTTCCAACGCATCCAAGATCGCCGCACCAACCGAGTCGTCACCGGCCAGCGCGGTTGGCTCCAGGCCCGCGACCTCGGCGCCGACGGACTCGGTGAGTTTCGTGATGGTGAGCAGACCCATGGTCGCTCCTTTCCGGGGAGGATGAATCAGGGCACCGGCCAGCCGGTCCGGGTCATGACGGCGTCGGCGGCGTCGACCGGGGCCGGTTGATGCATGATCTCCACCGCCATGGCGACCATGATCAGCGAATAGATCATGTGCAACAGGTTGAGTGCGTCGTCAGGCAAGCTGTCGAGCGGAAATTTATCGCAGTAGTCGATCGCCTCTTCGAGGCGCGGGAAGAACGCGTCGTAGAAGTCGCGCAGCTCCGGCATCGACGCGCTGACCCGGGCATTCCAGCGTTCGGTTTCGGTTGCCAGGCACCAGGTTTGGGCGTAGTCCTCCAGCTCGGCGAATGCGCTGGGCAACCGGCTCTGCATGGTCACACTCCCACCGGATCCTGTTCGCGGCGATAGGCTTCGACCCAGTCCACGACGACCTTGTGCAGATGGCGCACCAGGATCTCTTGGTCGCCCAGGGGAAAGTCGTCGACGATCCCGTATTCCAGTGCCGCCTGTGTTCCGCCGAGCATCCCGGCGTCTTGCAGCGCAAACTCTTTCAACACCACCGAGGCGACTTCGTGTTCGATGCGTTCCCGCACGGTGCCCGCCGGGTGGAAGTAGGTGTAGGCCTCGAAGCGGTGCGTGTTGTGCGAGGTGGGCCAGTACCGGTAGAGCAGATACCACCCGCCGTAGATCAGAATCTCGATGTTCGGGAAGATCTGGAAATTGCTGATACCCCAGGGCTCGATCCCTCCCGGGTTGAGCCCGGCCGGCAGTTCGCCGATGTCGGGGGTCCGCCAGGGTCCCACGAGCCCGCTGCGGGTGGCCCGCTCGATCGGATACATGTATTCCGGTGGCAACAGCCAGCGGCGGCGCCCGGCGGTCGAGACCAAACGGTGCGGGCCGTCGAGTTGGAAGTGGCCACAGGTGAATCCGGCGTTGGGATCGCGGACCTCCGAGGGCACTTGTTGCGAGTGCAGCGAGGGCACATGGTAGTACTCCTGGAAGGCGTCGGCGAAGATCTTCCAGTTGCTGTTGTTGTGGGCCACCCAGTCGTAGCGTTCGGTCAGCTTCGCGAA
>Ga0134128_10009465_pt1 | contig 11688 bp, 7 predicted proteins | sample KB31754_FD_96462 | JGI IMG/M metagenome (GOLD analysis project Ga0134128, IMG submission 96462) | Terrestrial soil microbial communities with excess Nitrogen fertilizer from Kellogg Biological Station, Michigan, USA - KB3-175-4 | ecosystem: Environmental > Terrestrial > Soil > Unclassified ...
AAAGAATTCCGCCCCTATATCCGCAAAGCCGGAACAGGCCTGAAAAGTATCATCAACAGTCATCCGCGTTTTCTTTTTACCATGATGGTAATCAATATCGTTTTGTCGGCGGTATTGTCTTTCACCGTACTCCGGCAACATGCGTCGCCGGCAAAGGTAGTCAAGCCGCAGGCCAACCCGGTCAGCACTGGCTTCGACCAAATCGTGCGCACAGGTGAAAAACTAAAGCGGAGCATCGCGCTCAAAAGGCAGATCGACAGCCTTACGGCGAAGAAAATCTTGACGTCCGCAGACAGCCTGGCGCTTGAAAAGGCACTGGACACCATCCAAAAATTTAATCAAACAGCACCATGAAGATCAATTTTAAACAGCCAAAATACGTGCTGCCACTGATTGCGCTGCCTTTCTTATGCCTGTTCTTTTTTGTTTACCACAGCGGCGGGGCAAAGAAAAAAGTAGTTAGTAAACAGACGGCGGGCATTAACACCTCGGTCGGCGACGTGTCACCCGAAGTCAAAAAACAAGACCTGACCGATAAACTGGATGCCTATCGCAACCAGTACAAGGAAACAGACGGCAATAATTCGGTGACGGCCATACCAACGGAAAAGCCTGCGGATCAAACCATTGCTGGTAATAAAGCAAAGCTTGATTCCATTAACCAGCTGATGAATCGGCGCTTTCATTCGCATCCGATGGAAACCGGCAGCCAGGATCAGCAGATGGCCGAAGCGCTAAACCGCCTCAACGAACACCAAAGAACAATCCAGGAAAGCAGCGTTACACCAGTTGCCAAAGACCCGATGGCTTTATTCCGGCAGCAAATGGCCTATATGGATAGCGTCCGGAAAGCCAGCGACCCGGCTTATATCGCGCAAAAACAAAAACAGGACGCGCAGGCGAAAGCCGAGGCTGATAAAGCAGCGGATAAGACACTGGCAGTGACCAAAGTCACAGGAAGCAGCGATGACTTTAATACGGTCATGCCGGAAGCGGATAAGGATTTTATCAAAGTGGTGATCGATGAGGGGCTGACCGGCTACGCCGGGTCGCGCATTCGTTTGCGCTTGCTCGACGATATGCAGGCCGGACCGTATCTCATCAAAAAGAACACCTATCTCTATGCGCTGATCAGCGGCTTCAACGGCCAGCGGGTCACTTTGAGCGTTAAATCCATCGTTTACCAGGATAAAATACTTCCGGTTAAGCTGGAAGTGTATGACCTGGACGGCCTCGAAGGGCTTTATGTGCCCGAATCCGCCTTTCGTGATTTTACCAAAGATGCCAGTACCAATGTCATTCAGGGTGTCGATATGCAAAATTCAAGCAATTCATTTGTCATGAGTGCGGCCGGGCAACTTTTTCAATCTACCTCATCTGCCATTGCCGGGATGATCCGAAAAAACAAGGCGAAGATCAAATACAACTCCTATCTCTATTTAATTGATAACCAGGCGCAACAAAAAGCGCAAAATAAAAACTAACATGAAACGATTGCTTTTATTCATAATTCTCATTACCTCCCTGGCCAAAGCGCAGGACAAATTGCCGGAAGTACACTTGCCGGTCAAAGGCGACCTCCATTTTATTTCGCCGGAACCCATACAGTATGTAGACATTTCCGATAAGAACATCGAGGGCGATCTGCCCTTGCCCAATGTGCTGCGCCTGCGGTTTAAAAAAGATACCTGTTTGACCGATGCCATCGTAACGATTGCCGGGGAAAAATTTATTGCACAATACCACTTGTGGCCGGTCAAGAGCACCGAAAATGAAAAGATAGAAATACAGCCCGCCGACATGCGGCCGCTGGATATTTCGGGCGTGGGCTTCTCGCAGCCGCAGCTCAAAAGTATTGCCCTGAACCTCTTTTGCCGTTCACCGGGCAAGGCTATTGAAAAGACCAAAGCCTTCGGCCTCAAAGCGTCACTTTACCATTTGTACACCGCCGGGGATTATATTTTTATCGACCTGGGCTACCGGAATAAAACCAACCTGGCCTACAACATTGATGAATTTCGCTTTAAGGTCGATGATAAAAAGGTGACCAAGGCCAGCAATGTCCAGTCGGTCGAGGTTAAACCCTTATTTGTTTTATTTGACACCCCCTTTTTTCAAAAAACTTACCGCAACATCATCGTCCTGAAGAAAATGAGCTTTCCGGGAAATAAGTTGCTGCATATCGAACTCAGCGAAAAGCAGCTCTCCGGCAGGGTGATTACGCTGAATGTCAGCTATAAGGATGTGCTCGATGCGGATACTATCCCTTTGTAATGAACCCCCTGAAAAGCCTTGAACCGGATGATCGTGCGCGTTTCGATTACTTGCAGTCTGTTTTTGAGGAAGAATTTGAAGCAGCTCACCTCACGTTTCACGTCAGCGGTATCCTCGTCTATGAACTGATAAACCTGCTGGCAGCCTGCGCGCATCTTTTTGACGAATTCGGCTTCCCCGAAAGCGAGGACAGCCGCCTGCTGCGCTATGCGGTCACCGGCACCATCGCTGAATACCTGGAAGGAGAATAATCATGGCATTTAACAGTACAAAAAAGCTATCGGGCAATATCGAGGCCCTGCGGCTGGCCTTTTCCGAACAGGATAGCTATACGGATGAAGAGGCAACCGTTCTGAAAAATTATGCCGGTTTCGGCGGCCTGAAGGCCGTTTTGTTCGGCGCAGGCGATAAAGAAAGCTGGGTGGCGCAAAATGCTTCGGCCAATGACCTGCGGCTTTATCCCCTGATGATGGTACTACACCAGCTTTTGCAGGAAAAGTTATCGCCAGCTGATTATAAAGCGGCGGTTGCCACACTTAAAAACAGCATTACAACTGCCTTTTATACGCCGGAATTGGTACCTGCGGCCTTATATCGTGCCATGGCCGACCAGCAAATTATACCGCAACGTTTATACGAGCCGAGTTCCGGTGCCGGTATCTTTATTACCGAAGCGGTAAAAGCATTTCCGGATTTACAGGAGATCAACGCGGTCGAAAAGGATATCCTGACGGGCAGGGTTTTAATGGCACTCGCCTTAACCTTGACGCCAGACAGCATCGTCCAGGTTCGGGGCTTTGAGGAAACATCGCCCAATGAAAAAGGCAAATACGATTTTATCACCAGCAATATACCGTTCGGCAATTTCCAGGTGTATGACCCGGCCTACCAGGGGAGCGCGGTAACCTCCAAAATACACGACTACTTTTTTGCTAAAGGACTGGACAAATTAGGTGACGGCGGTTTGCTCGCATTTTTGGTAACCGATGCTTTTTTAAATACGGCATCAAACTCGCTGGCGCGTAAGCATGTGTTCACCTCGGCGGATTTTATCAGCCTGTCGGTGATGCCGGAAAACCTGATGAAGGACACCGCCAATACCGAAGCGCCCAGCCACCTGCTATTGGTGCAGAAGAACGATTTTAAGGAGGAATTTTCAGAGGCGGAAATGCTGCTGATCGATACGGTGGAGCAGGAAAACAGCTTTGGCACGTTTTCGCTCAATGCCTATATCGCCCGCCACCCGGAATTGCTTTTAGGCGATACCAAAGGCGAAGGTAAAAACCAGTATGGCAAGGCCATGCAAATGATCTGGCAGAAAGGCCCGCTGGAAGAAATACGGCAGCCGCTTATGGAACAGGTGGCCGAAGGACTGGCCGCTAACTTTGACCGCGAACGATGGCGGGCCTTGCAGCAAAAGCTGGCCGCAGAACGGAGCACTACCAAAGAGCCTCAAAAAACCGCCGGAAACGAGCGGTTTTTTACGTTTCTGGAAATACCCGAAGTGAAGGCTGAACAGGCGGGCGGCCAGGGCCAGCTCGGTTTGTTTGATGCGCCGACGATCAATAATGACCAGGCACAGGGCTACTTGTCAGATATGGATAAGGCTTTTGTCGACCCGGCGACCGGCAGGCAGATCAGCACCATCCGTACCACGGCGAAACCCGAACATGACAGTATTGTATTGATCACCGCGAGGGCGAAAGAATCTGGCAGGTATTTATATAAATTATACAGCAATGTCCAGGAACTGAGTTTTTCCAATAAATGGGTCAGCGGCAATACGCTCAGCTATGAGCTGAAGGCCCTATCCGCCAGGCTCAAGTATTTCGGGCACGACTACCGCTATGAAGGCGATAAAAGTTTAGAGGGCGCATTTCAATTATTGCCCGACCGGCCGGTGCCGTTTACCGCACTCAAGCCATTTTATACCCGCGATACTTTAGTCATCCATGAAGGAAAAGCCGGATTAACCGGCCTGATCGAAAACGGCGCTGCGGATTTCAAGCCCTTTGATGATCAGAAGGATATTTCCTTTTTCAGGTCTTATATTCCAATGCGTGACAGCTATATGGAACTGTATGCTGCCGAGGCGCAAACTTTGCAGGTGCAGCCTGACCTGCGGGCGCTGCTGAACCGCTATTACGAAAGCTTTAAAGCGAGGAACGGCGAACTGAACCGCCCTATTAACCGTAACCGGCTATTGCAGGACGCGGCATTGGGTTTTACGATTTTGTCATCGCTGGAACGTCGCGAGAATGATGCCTGGACAAAAGCGGATATCTTTTACGGGCCGGTATTCCCGCAACAGGAAAACCTGCATACCGATGACCCTGCCGAGGCGCTGGCGCGGAGCCTGAATGATAAGGGCTTTGTTGACCTGGACTATATCGGAAAAATGACGGGTTTGGATGAAAATGAACTGGTCCGGAAGCTGGACAGGAACATTTTGCTGAACCCGTTAAGCCGGGAATGGGAAACGACCGATGCTTATTTGTCCGGCAACGTGGTTGCCAAACTGGAAAAGGCGGAGAAAATAGCCGCTGAAAACCCGGAAGATATCCAACTGGCCCGGAGCCTTGCCGCTATCCGGCGCGTACAGCCGGAGAAGATACCCTTCGAGGTGCTCGACTTTAACCTGGGCGAACGCTGGATACCGATACGGTATTATGAGCAGTTCGCCACCGACCTGTTTAGCCTCGAAACCCATATCGAGTTCTTCTCTTCGGTTGATTCCTTTAAGGTCAATTACCGGCATGGTAATGCGAAGACCGATGAAGAATTTGCCATTATGCCGAAGTCCGGTATCAAAATGAAGGGCGCGGCGCTTTTGGAGCATGCCCTGGAAAATACCAGCCCCTACTTCAGCTATACCATCGGTAAAGGCGACGGCGCCGTCCGGCTGCCGGATAATGATGCCATACAGTTGGGCCACCAGAAAATCGAATCCATCCGCAGCCGCTTTGAAGAATGGCTGCGTGATTTGCCAAATGCGGAAAAGCAAAGCCTCGAAGATTTATATAACAAAACCTTTAACTGTCATGTGCTGCGCCAGTATGACGGCAGCCACCTGGCTTTCCCCGGTTTAGACCGGAAAGCATTGGGTATTCAGGACTTGTACAAGTCACAAAAAGACGCTGCCTGGCGCATCATCCAAAACCGTGGCGCGCTGATCGATCATGAGGTCGGGCTAGGTAAAACGCTGACCATGATCATTGCCGCACAGGAAATGAAGCGCCTGGGTATCGTGCAGAAGCCGATGATCCTCGCGCTGAAAGCCAATGTCGGCCAGATCACCGATACTTACCGCAAAGCGTACCCGCAGGCAAAAATATTAGCGCCGGGCGAAAATGATTTCACGCCGGTGAAACGGCAGGCGCTTTTTCACCAGATCAAAAACAACAACTGGGACTGTATCATCCTGACGCATGACCAGTTTGGTAAGATTCCGCAGTCGCCGGAGATCCAGCAGCAGATATTTGAGATCGAGCTGGACAATATCGACCGGGATTTGGATACGCTCAAGTCATTGGGCGGCGAGGTATCAAGAAGCATTTTAAAGGGCCTGGAACTGCGCAAAAATAACCTGGAAGTCAAGCTGAAGATGGTATTGGATGCTATCGACAAAAAGAAGGACACTGGTATTGATTTCCAGGAAATGAATGTCGACCACCTGTTTGTAGATGAATCGCATAAGTTCAAGAACCTGACGTTTACAACGAGGCATACACGGGTGGCAGGCTTGGGTAACCAGGAAGGCAGTCAAAAAGCGCTGAACATGCTGTTTGCCGTGCGTACCTTGCAGCAGAAGTTTGACGCCGATTTATGCGTAACATTTCTATCGGGTACGCCCATCTCCAACAGTCTGACCGAAATGTATTTGATCTTCAAATACCTGCGGCCAAATGAGCTGGAGCGGCAGCATATTGGCAATTTCGACGCCTGGGCGGCGGTATTTGCCAAGAAGACCACTGACTTTGAGTTTTCGGTCACCAACCAGATCACCGCCAAAGAGCGTTTCCGGCATTTCATCAAAGTACCCGAACTCGCTTTGTTCTATAATGAAATAACAGATTATAAAACCGCAAAGCATATTGCGCTCGACAAGCCGGAGCTAGAAGAAACACTGGTGAATATACACCCGACACCGGATCAGCAGGATTTTATTACCAGGCTGATGAAGTTTGCCGAAACCGGCGACGCGACCCTGATTGGCCGTGCGCCGCTGACCGCAGAGGAAGATAACGCCCGGATGCTGATCGCAACCAATTATGCCAAGAAAATGTCGGCGGATATGCGGCTCATCGACCCGGATTACGAAGACCACCCGGACAACAAGGTCAATGTATGTGCAAGAAAGGTTGCAGAAATTTATCGCGAAAGCACACCACATAAAGGCACCCAACTTATTTTTAGCGATATCGGAACGCCTAAACCTAATGAATTTAATATTTATGATGCGCTTAAAAATAAGCTGGTCAATGATTTTGCTATCCCTGCCCACGAAATTTCATTTATCCATGACTGGCCGGACAAAAAGCGGCCGGAGATGTTTAGAATGATGAACAACGGTGAAATCAGGGTACAAATCGGCAGTACCGAAAAATTGGGTACTGGCACAAACGTCCAGGCAAGGGTTTTAGCCATGCACCATTTTGATACGCCGTGGCGCCCGAGCGACCTGGAGCAGCGGGATGGAAGAGGTGCCCGGCAAGGGAACTGGCTGGCGAAACAGCATTACGGCAATAAGGTGCTCAATTTTATTTACGGGGTTGAAAAATCCTTGGATGCCTACAAATTCAACCTGCTTAAAAACAAGCAGACCTTTATCTCGCAGATGAAAAATTGCGAATTGAATGTCCGCACACTGGATGAAGGCGCACTGGATGAAAAGAGCGGTATGAACTTTTCCGAGTATGTCGCTATTCTTTCCGGCGATACAACACTGCTGGATAAGGCGAAGGTAGAAAAGAAGGTTGCACAACTGGAAGGCTGGAAGTCAGCGCACTTTAAAGAAGTCGCGCGTAACCGCTACAGCCTGGAAAACGCCGAAAAGGAATTAATGAGCGTGAAGGAAACGTTAGCTGGCGTGCTCAAGGATCTGGCCTTGTATCAAAAAGAACTAAAATTTGCCAAGGACGGCAGCAAGCTTAACCCGGTAAACTTAACCGGATATGACTTGGCTGATTCGGAGGCCCTGGGCAAAAAGACCATTGAATTTTATCGTGGCTGGAAGCCGAAAAGAGACGAGCCAGATGAAAAACAGATCGGGACATTGTATGGCTTTAAGTTATATATCCGCCAGCAAAAGGAAGGCTATGAGGAAGACAACCTGTTTAAATACCGCCTGCAAAACCACCTGTTTGCTGAAGGGCCTGGGGGGATCAAATACCTGTCGGGCGGCGGTCATCCCAACGTGGACAATCCCAAACTGGCAGCCCGCTATTTCCTGAATGCTATCGATAAGGTCAATGGCCTGCGTGATACTTACGAAAAGAAATGTTCGGAACTGGAAAAAGAAATCCCAACCCTGCGGGAGTTGAGCCAGAAAACCTTTGAAAAAGAAGCCGAACTAACCGAACTGCGCGTGGAATTGCGGCGGCTGGAAGGCGAGATCGCCGCCAAGATCAGGGAAACGCAGATGAAAGCCGTACCCGCCGATGAGGAAGTTGAGCAGGACGAAGAACAAAAAACCGAAGATACGCTCGACCATTCCGAAAACTTGCGGATGCTGCGGATGCAATCAATTGACCTGCCGGGTTACCCCGCCGAAGGCATGGGGCGCTAATTTTTATCACTAAATAATCTAACGATGGTGCAGTTTGAACATATCCGCTGTCCGCTGCACCGCTATACCTTTTCGGTAACGCCGATTCGTCATTGGGTGGAACGAAACTGCGAAGGACGCGTATTGAATTTATTTGCGGGCCGAACATTGTTAAAGATTGATGAAGTCCGCAATGATATTGACCCGGACATGCCCGCGAACTATCATGTAGATGCGCTCGTGTTTTTACGCATATGGCCGGGCGAAAAGTTCAACACGGTATTACTCGATCCGCCCTACGCTTTTCGTAAGTCAATGGAACTGTATAAAGGCAATATATGCAGCCCTTTCCGACAGCTCAAAGACGAGATCAGCCGGGTGCTCATGCCTGGCGGACTGGTCATCACTTTTGGCTATCACTCGGTAGTCATGGGTTCATCGCGAGGATTTGCAGTTGAACGGCTTGCAGTTTTCTCACATGGCGGCGCAATCCATGACACCATTGCATCAGTCGAGCGCTATCAGATTAATGTTGATCAGCCCATTGTCCTTTAAATAAGATGATTACCTTGGGTTTGGTATTTTACGGACAACTTGCTTAAAATTAAGGTACATTATTCCAATTTTTTTAATGCTTCTATGCCGCCTTTGTTTTGAGGGTTTAACTCCACGGACTTTTTATACATCAGGATTGCTTCTAGTTTATTGCCTATCTTGGCCAGGGCCTCGCCATAACTGTCATAAGTGTTCCAGCTATTGGGAAATAATTGGGTATTTAGCTTAAAAACCTGCAAAGCTTCAGGGTAATGATGTACAGCAGGCAGGTAGTAATAAAAACTATCGCCCATCAGATCATAGCCCAGCGCGTTGAATTCACTTTCACTTAGCTGATATAGCGCTGTATCTTTTTTTGCCTTTTCCAGGAACACATCAGCGGCAGCCTTTCCACTGCCGATGAGAATTTTCCCATATTCGTAAGCAGCGCTTCGCTTTGGATAAATGGATTCTCCGTTAAGGACCTTCAATGCATCGTTGGCCACGGGCCTGGAAAGCAGCTCACGGCTGATAGAGAAAACTATGGCTGTTTGGTGCTTTGCTATATACCTGGTAAAGCTCAAATATATACCCGCCGCACCGCCTCCATGATTAACCATCTTGCCCACCGAGTCGATTTGCCAGCCAAGCCCCCAGGTGCCTGGGTTCCATTGGCCGTTGTTAAGTTTAACCGGGGTATAAGCCAAGTCCAGCGTTTCTTTTTTTAACAATTTACCGCTATAAAGTGCCTGGTCATAAAGCAGCAGGTCATGGAGCGTCGAGATCATATCGCCATGTCCGCTGAAATGCGCATGACGGGCATCCTTTGCCAGGTATGGGATCGTGTCCGTCCTGACCAGACGATCCGAGTACAGATGCGGTTTATAATACGGAGCAGCCGCCCTTTTTTTCTGTCCCGCGGGAAGCCTGAAAAAGTCCAGTTGAAAGGTACGATTCATGCCCAGTGGTTTTAAAATGTGCCGGGATAGGTAGTCGTTGATCGCAAGACCGCTAATATGGCTAACAATGATAGCCAGTACGACAAAATTGGCATTGTTATAATTGAATTGTGAGCCGGGCGTAAACTGAAGCGGCTGGTCCATGACGCGGTACAGGTGGATAAAATCTTTATTGGTGAGAACCGTATCAGGATGTTTGGCTAAAAAGGGTGTATAAAAGCCGTAAAATTCTGGTAAACCTGAAGTATGGGACAACAATTGCTTGATGGTTACGGCGGTATAGGGAAATTCGGACAGGTATTTTACGACAGGATCATCAACGTTCAGCTTCCCCTTTTCCTGCAATTGCAAAATTGAAGTGGCCACAAATGTCTTGGTGATGGATTCTACCGGAAACGGTGTGTCCAGTCTATTTAGTCTTTTGGTGGCCGGGTCGGCATAACCAAATGATTTTTCATAGACTACCTTTCCATGGTCAGCAATCAAAACATTGCCGGTAAAGCCCTGATTTTGGGCAAGGGCTGAAAAATATTTTTGCAGCCGCTGATGTCCGCTCTGCGGATAGGCGCTGGTTCCCGCAAGCAGTACCAGGCAAAAGAAAACAAATCGTTTCATTGGATTTAAGTAAGAATGTAAATTGGTTAAATAGATTAAAAGGCGGAGCTTATTCAGAGCGAAGGCTTTTAACCGGGTTGGCGACGGCCGCCCGTATGGATTGAAAACTGATGGTAATAAATGCTATCAATGCTGCAACCGCACCGCCAATAGCCGGCAGATACCAGTGTAAACTCACTCTGTAAGCAAAACCTTCCAGCCACTTATTCATGGCATACCAGGCTGCGGGTGTGGCGATGACGATAGCGACAAGCACCAGTTTTATAAAGTCCACCGACAGCATACTTACAATGCCCGGCACGCTGGCGCCCAAGACTTTGCGGATACCTATTTCTTTATTGCGCTGCTCAGCCGCGTATGCTGCGAGGCCGAACAGGCCCAAACACGCGATGATGATAGCCAGTGTGCTGAAAGAAACAAACATCGAGCCGAAACGCCGCTCGACGCGGTAAGTGGCGTCGAAATCCTGGTCCATAAAGGAATAATCGAAAGGTTGATTTGGCGACAGGTCTTTCCATTTATTTTCAATTTGCGACATGAGGCCGGTAAGATCAGCCGAGCGCAGCTTCACGCTGATAGCGCCGTTATCCGGCTGGTAAATCATGGCCAGCGGCCCGATATTATCCTTCAGGCTTGCAAAATTAAAATCCTTTACCACGCCGATAATATGATATTGCTGCAAGCCATAGGTATAACGGTAAATGTCTTTATTCAACGCGTCTTTCTGCCCGAGCTTGCGCACAAAAGCTTCGTTAACGATCATCGCCGCGGTATCCGAACCCATATCTTTCTCGAAATCGCGCCCTTTGATCAACTGGAGGCCCATGGTATTGATAAAATCCTCGTCCACCGACCAAAACTCCGTCAGTATGTCTTCTTTGATGTCGATCTTTTGATGCGGGAACAGGCCGGTTTTCAAGTCCTCATCGCCTGTCGGCTGGTAGGATGACAAGGTGGCGTTTTGTACCCCCGAAAGTTGTTTTAGTTCCTCCTTCAGCACTTTAGCCTGGTTGCCCAACACATTGGTGTTTTTAATGACCAGCACCTTGTTGCGGTCAAAGCCAAGGTCTTTGTTGTGAATATAGTTGATTTGGTTATAAATGACCAATGTGCCCACGATCAGGAAAATCGAGATGGCGAACTGGAAAACTACCAGGAAACTCCGCAGGTAGCCTGCTTTAAAACCGGCGGCAAGTTTGCCTCTTAATACTTTTATAGGCTCAAAAGAAGACAGGTAAAAGGCCGGGTATGAGCCTGCCAGGAAACCAACCACGAGTATAATCAGAACGAATGACGGTATAAGCCAGTTAAAAGTATAAAGCGTAATGCTCAGCTTCTTATCGGCCATTTGGTTAAAGGTAGGCAACAGCGCCCACGCTAAAAAGACGGCAATAACCGCCGAAACAAAGGTCACCAGAAAGGGCTCAGTTAAAAACTGTGCTACCAGTATTTTGCGGGCCGAACCAAGCACTTTGCTGACACCCACTTCTTTTGCCCGGTTTGCCGAACGAGTGGTCTACAAATTCGTGATGTTTACTT
>Ga0134128_10009467_pt1 | contig 11687 bp, 10 predicted proteins | sample KB31754_FD_96462 | JGI IMG/M metagenome (GOLD analysis project Ga0134128, IMG submission 96462) | Terrestrial soil microbial communities with excess Nitrogen fertilizer from Kellogg Biological Station, Michigan, USA - KB3-175-4 | ecosystem: Environmental > Terrestrial > Soil > Unclassified ...
CAATGAAGCACTTCAGGCGCGGGACCGACTGCGGAAACTTGGCGTATCGACCACCGCCACCCGCACCCGAGGCTAGAACTCCCCTAGGAGAGAGGTCCCGTCCTCTCTCCTTATTCTTCAGCGCCTGCCTGGCGGGCGACCCTCCAAGTAACTATTACTGCCCGGCCCTATTACCGCCGTAATGGCTCGTGACACGAGCATTACAAATCAAATGCAAGTCCCGGACAGAATATGCAAACCGAATGAACCAAGCACTTGCCAAATTGTGCTTCGTGGCTGTGGTTTGCATCGGCTTGACTCCGCTCGGAACCGCTCAAGACGATGCAGAGCTTCGGCCAGCCGCAGAAGAGACAAAACCGGTGCCGGTCTTGTCCGGTGGCGCGGCCTTTGTGCCCACTTGGGACTCCGGGAATCCTGTAATGGTCTCTATCATTTCTCCAGTCTTGCTTGTGCCCGTGAACCGCAATCTGATCTTTGAGTCGCGTGCGGAGTTCGAGGGCGATTTCGTCCGGCGCAACGGAAATTCTGGCGACTTCACGGGAGCGGTCGAGAAGTCTCTTGAGTACGCGGAATTCGATTACATCGGGAACAAGTACGTCACGTTTACGGTCGGACGATTCCTCACCCCATTCAACATTTTCAATGAGCGGCTTTATCCGAACTGGATACGAAACACGCAAACGGATCCGTTGATCTACCCGATTGGAACTGGAAGCGACAATGGATTGATGGTGCGCGGCGGTGTAAGCCTCACCAAGAGCGTGACCCTGAATTACGCTGCATATTTTTCCGCCCTGTCCACCATCGATCATTTCGAATCGGAGCGCCATGCTGGAATTCGTGCCGGCCTCTTCTTCCCGCATCGGCGGCTTGAAATTGGAGTGAGCGAGCAACATCAGTTGCAGGATTCACGGTTCAACCGTTTTGGATCCTACTTGCAATGGCAACCGGTGCGTCTCGCCTTCGATCTCCGCGCCGAAGGTGCATATTCTCGCGAAGAAGGTAGCGGGCTTTGGGTGGAGGGCGCGTATCGTTTTCGGAATGCTGGCGCTGCTCTCTGGCGCCGTACGCAAGTGGTCGTCCGAAGCCAAACGTTTCAAACCGGCACTCTGGCGGGCATCAATCCGGATCTACCAGCCGTTGACACCAAACGCACTGAGTTTGGCTTGAACTACTACCTCACTGACGGTTGGAAGGGGCTCGCAAGCTATGGTCGTACCTTCACGGCCTCAGGCAACGGCAACATCTGGACAGTAGGGATGACGTACCGGTTCATCATTCCATTGGGGCCGACAAGATGAAGCTTCTGCACACGATCATTCTCGCAGCAACCATCACCGCCGGGGTCGCCTATGCCGGGTCAGCTGCTGAAGCACCGGCTCCAGTGACGCAATCCGCACAAGCTTCGGCGAATCCCGTAAATCCGCGATGGATCGCGGAGGGCGAGAAGCGGTTTCGCATCAACTGCGGACGCTGCCATCAATCCCCACACAAATTTCAACCACGAATTATGGCAACTGCCGTTCGACACATGCGGGTTCGGGGCATGCTGACCGATGAGGACATGAGGTACGTGGTGTATTACGTGACGCACTAATGTTGAGCCGAGTCAGGAATGCGACAGGTGTCTGGCTTATCAGCTTTTCCCTACTTGCCGTCGCCCAAGTCGGCCCGATCGCGCCACGGGTGATTGAGCTGACGGCCGACAAGGATAGCAAGTACAGGCTGGGTGGCAAAGTCGCGTCTATGCTTGAGGTCTCTCCGGGCGAGCACCTGGTTTTGCGGATTACTGCAATCCGCGCCAAGCAGGTTGCGCGCGACGGCAGTGTGCACGGGCTCGCCCTACTCGACAAGGATGAAAACATCGTACCGGGCTGGAGGTTTTACCTGCACCCCGGGACCCAAGATTTGGAAGTCACCGCACCAATTCAGCCGGGGCGATACACGGCTGTGTGTATCGTCATCTGCAGCGATATGCACGAGGACATGGGTTTTACGCTGGTTGTATCGCAACCAGCCGCAAAGTAGAGGAGTTCGTATGAAGCCGTTCGTGACGCTGTTTGCCCCACTCTTGCTATTGGCGTCTGCCACCGGAGGCACCCAAAGGACATCTTTTTTCGGCGAAATCTCCGATTCCCAATGTGCGATGAATGTGCACTCATTGAGCCGTTCGCACGAAGAAATGATTAAGCGACGCACATTGGGAACCGACGCCGCGTCATGTTCAAAGGCTTGTGTGCGGCGCGGCGGCGAGTGGGTGCTTCGCTCGGGTGAAAATGTGTACCACCTGCTGTACCAGGCGGGGGTGGAACAATTCGCCGGGCAAAAAGTCAAGGTGGTCGGAACCCTCGACTCCAGCATCAACACAATCGACAACTACCATATCGACGCGGACGATTCCGCGCACTAAAGTAGCCCTCTACTCTCCCCTGGGGCGAACTCTCACCGCGGTCTTCAGCTTGATATCAGCAGACGAGCTACCAATCCTCACATCGACCTGATTGGCTTCGATATCCCACCCAGCCCTGTCGGTATTCCAATAAGCAAGGTCAGCTGCCTTGAGAATGAACTTGACGGTAGTCTTTTGCCCCGGAGCTAATGAGATACGCTGAAATCCCTTCAATTCTTCCTGCGCCCGCTCTACCTTCGATCCAATGTGCGCGACGTACATTTGTACGACTTCGTCGCCAGCCCGCGAACCTCTGTTCCGCACATCCACGGTTATTCGGACTTCACCATTTGCCACAACTTGAGAAGAGCTGGCCCTCAAATTCGAGTACTCGAACGTGGTATAGCTCAATCCATACCCAAAGGGATAGAGCGGCTTCCCTTTGAAGTACATGTAGGTGCGGCCATGGCGCAGGTTGTAGTCCATCATCGGGGGCAACTGATCCAGTGAGGCAGGCCAGGTCGTCACCAGGCGTCCGCCCGGGTTGTAGTCGCCGAACAGAGCATCCGCGAGCGCATTCCCTTCTTCTTGGCTGTTGTGTGCCATATGAAGAATTGCGGGCACATGATCCTCGGTCCATTGAATTGCAAACGGAAAACTGGCGATCAATACAACCACCGTTTGCGGATTCACGGCGTACACCTGCTTCACCAGCTCTTCTTGCTCAAGCGTGATCGATTGTCGATCGATCGCTTCTTTGCCGTCACTCGGCAGCGGACATTTGGCCCAGCCCGCATTGCAAGTGGGATGATTGCCGACGACAACGATCGCCACATCGGCACCGCGCGCGATCTTCACGGCAGCATCGTCGGTATTGTCGTGAGCGAAGTCAACTTTGACGTTGCTCCCCAGCTTGCTCTTGATTCCTTCGAGGGCGCTCACGGAATAACCTGGCGTCCCGCTATACCAGTCGAGGGCGACGATATCTGCATACGGTCCGATCACAGCAACCCTCTTCAGTTTCGACCTGTCGAGCGGCAAGGTATGGCTCTCGTTCTTGAGGAGAACGATGGACTCCCGGGTAACCTTTCTCGCTAACGCCTTGTGCTCAGGATTGTCCCAAACCGGCTGTTCGCCTTTGATTTTGTTGTAAGGCACGATTTCGGGAGGATCAAGCAACCCGAGGCGGATCATCACCCGGTAAACACGCGCAGGTTGTCGTCGATCTCGGCAAGGTTAATGAGCTTGCCATCGAGCGCGGCTTTCACGCCATCCCGATACCGATCCAGAAACTGGTTGATGCCGGCATGAATAGCACCCGCGGACGCTTGATTGATGTCCCCGTAATACTTGTGTTTCGTTACCGTGTTGGTCAATCCTCCGGCATCGGTGCAGATAATTCCGTCTAGTCCCCACTCGCGCATGGTGATGTCCTTCAGAATGGGATTAACTGTCATTGGAGTACCATTCCATGCGTTATAGGAGGCCATGTAAGCGCGTGAGCCTCCCTGGAGCACTCCCATGCGGAATGGCACGGAGTAGTACTCACGCAGCAGGCGATCGTCGAAGTCGGAGGAAGACCCGTCGCGTCCGTTCTCATTGCTATTGGCAAGAAAATGCTTCATGAGCGAGGCAGCCATCCAATACTTCGGATTGTCGCCCCGCAGCCCGTGAGCGAAAGCTGCAGCCATTGTCCCGGTTAGGAATGGGTCCTCACCAAATGACTCTTCGCTGCGTCCCCAACGAGGGTCTCTGGCCAAGTCCGCATTCGGGGCGCGCACGACAATGCCGACCCGACGATGACGCTCGCCCCGGTAGTTGGTCGTAAACTGATCATCCGTATTGAAGGTGTAGCGGGCTTCGTACGCTTCGACTGCGGCCGCCTGCCGGACTAATTCGGGATCCCAGGTCTCGCCCAAACCGACGGACTGGGGAAACTGCGTGGTCGGCAAAGGCTGAAGGCCGCGACCGCCCCAGCCTCCCGGGCCGCCAAGCGCGACTCCGTGCAGGCCTTCAATGTGGGATGAGCCCACGATACCAAGTCTTGGCACACTCGGGTCCGTGCCGAGTGCCGCGATCTTCTCGTCCAAAGTCATCAGTGAAAGGATGTTGTTGACGCGCTCTTCGATCGGGTTGTTCGGGTTTTGGAAAGGATACTTGTAAGTTTGCGCCCATGCGTTACTGAGAAAGACGACTAATGCAATGAGAATCGGCCACCGAGCGATGATTTTCATGACATTCCTGAACAGAGGGGATTGATGAGGGATGTCACCAGACACCGCCCCGCGATGGAAATGCTAAAAGTGCACACCCAAGCGGCAACTCGGGGGTAAGAGTTCTGCTTCTACTACTAGGATGGGGTCTTCCCCGAGTAACAGGTTCACAAAACCGAGCCACGTGCCCTCATTTGACATAGTCGTTCACCGCCTGAGGCTCATGTATTTCAACGCGCGCCGTTGTGTGCTGCTGCTGCTTTGCATTATATCTGCCGCACACATCTATACATGGTCTCAAAGCATTCCCGAAGGTAATCCCAACTTACTGAATGTCACCGGGGTAGTGGTAAACAAGCTGACGCGCGAGCCTATCTCGAGGGCGCTTGTCTTCTCTCCTGACAACCGGATGGCGGCGCTCACCGGCGACGATGGTCGTTTTCAGTTCAAGGTTCTAAGGGACGAATCTCCCCAAGGGATCTTTAAGGTTGGCACCGGAGTCGGCGGGACAACCACGTTCTTAGCGCGAAAGCCAGGATTCTTGCAGGACCCCGATGGAACTCAAACGCTCGTCCCTCCCGATCTCGTCATTGCTATTGCTCTGATTCCAGAAGGAATTATTCATGGGCGTGTCCTAACTAAGTCTAATGAACCTGCGGTTGGAATGAATGTCCAGTTATTCCAGCGTCAGGTCCAGGAAGGCTTGTGGCGGTGGACCCCTTCCCAAACAACTCATACGAATTCTAGCGGCGAGTACCGCTTTGCCGAGCTCGCTCCGGGCGAATACAAGGTAATGACTCAAGAAATGCTCGACAGCGATCTGGAGAGCCCGGTCCCCGGAAGCCAGGCGTATGGCTTCCCTCCTTCGTACTTTCCCGGAGTCCCGGACTTCGCGTCTGGAACTGCCATTACTTTGAGTGCAGGCCAAAAACTCCAAGCCGACATCCCTCTGGCGCGCCAACCTTATTACTGGGTAAGGTTGCCGGTGTTGAATGCTGAGAACACTCCCGGCCTCAACATCAGTGTCTTGGCGGAGACCCAACCCGGACCAGGATATTCTCTCGGCTACAACCCCTCGACTCACAGGATCGAAGGATTACTGCCAAATGGCACATTCAGAATCCAGGCGCACGCTTTCGCGCCGCTGTCTGTCAGTGGAGAGGCCACTTTCACGATTTCCGGGCATGAGGTTGATTCCCCAAGCCTGACTCTCGGAGCCGACGGTGCGATCCCTATTAGCGTGCAAGAGGAATTCAATTCGGAATGGAACAACCAATCAATCTGGAGCAACGGGAAACAAAGTTTCAAGCTGAGTGGCCCAAGAGTGTACTTGCACGTGTCTCTTGAACCAGTGGGGGATTTTTCACAACTTGGAAGACCATCGCTTAGGCCCATCCTTTCCCGACCGGACGAGTCTCTTCTGATCGACAACGTGCCGCCGGGAGCATACTGGGTTCGGTTCAACACGTACCGGGGGTATATCCAGTCGATGAATTCCGGTGGAGTGGACCTACTGCATCGTCCCTTGGTCGTGGCGTCCAGTTCCCCTCCACAAATCGACATCACCATGCGCGATGACATGGCACAGATTTCAGGGGCAGTCTCGGACATCAAGGCGAACGGAGATTCTCTACCTCGCCGACGCTCCATTGTGCCAAGCCAATCGCCCGCCCGCGTCTACTGCGTGCCTCTTCCTGACAGTAATGGAACGTTTCAGGAAATCGCGGTTATGCCTGACGGCAATTTCGCGTCCGTGCCGATGGCGCCCGGTGCTTACCGGGTGCTGGCTTTTGCCCATCCGAAACCCCGCCTGCCCTATCGAGATCCGGTAGCCATGCGCGTCTATGAGACTCAAGGGCAAGTCCTCAACCTGGTGCCCGGGCAAAGCGAGCATTTGCAACTTCAATTGATCCAAGGAGATTGAGAACGAATGTTGGCTCCCGAAAGACAAAAATCAGCTTTCGTTCTGACCTTTATCGCTGCCCTCGTGCTGGGATGCGAAGGTCAAACAACAAGCGGGGGGACATACCGAATCTCGGGAACAGTCGTAAGCAGCACCGATGGTCATCCGCTTTCACGTGCCAGGGTTGTTCTTGCGAACGTGAAGAATCTTGGAAGGCCCTTTTCACTGTTTTCCTCGGAAGATGGTAGCTTCTCCTTTTCTGGATTGCCGGCGGGCAAATATTCGCTTCAAGGTGCAAAACGCGGATATCTAACACGCAGCTATGACCAACACGAGGTTTTCTCCACCGCCATCGTCACCGATGCTGGGCTCGATACTGAGCACCTCGTTTTGCGCTTACCACCCAACGCTTACATTTTTGGCAAGGTGCTCGATGAGAACGGCGACCCGGTACGGCATGCCAACGTCATGTTGTACCGAGTGGCTCACGAGGAAGGTACCAGCCAAGTGCAGCAGAACCGTGTTGACAATTCAGACGACCTCGGGGCCTACGAACTAGGGCCGGTGCTGCCCGGCACTTACTTTATTGCGGTGCGAGCGGAACCTTGGTATGCCGTCCGTACGCCAGCACCTACATCCGACATGAAGGACGATCCCCCGACGCAAGTCGATCCCGAATTGGACAGCGCCTATCCAACGAGCTATTTCGGCGATACCACTGATCCTGATTCGGCGACCCCGATTCAGGTGCAGGCAAGCGATCGCGTGCAGGCTGACGTCCACCTTGCACCAGTACCTTCGAAGCGCTTTCTTATACGTGTTCCAAAGGACACAGTCCCCCAGGTGCAGGAGATTGGTTTAGGAGGTGAGACTCGTGGTGTTCAGGTCAACCAGCAACGAACGGACGAGGGATCATGGGAGCTTTCGGGACTGCCCCAGGGAAAATACCAGCTCTCAATCGCTGGCGTAGAAGGTGAGAGCACGGTCCGTGATTTGGGTGCAATCACTGAAGGCCAAGAAATCGATGCCACTTCTGCTGAACCACTCGGTGGCGTAAGCATTGCTGCGCAGGTAGCGGGCCAAAACCCCGCTCTCGGGCAAGTCTACGTAGGACTGCGTGTGCCCCGAGGGATCTTGCGGTATTGGGACCGCTGCGACTCAAGGGGAGTAGCACACCTGAAGGGCGTTGCCGCGGGGCGCTACGAAGTCGTCGGTTGGGACAACCGTGGTCGTTACGCGGTGTCCCATGTATCTGTGACGGGTGGCGAACTGGCGGGATCGACGGTTGAACTGGGCACAGGAACCATGGCTGAAATTGCGGTCGCTCTAGTTCGAGGACAGGCGAAGCTTGAAGGCATCGTAAAACGCAACGACAAACCTTTTCCGGGAGCGATGGTGGTACTGGTACCTGATAATTTGAACGCACACGCGGATCTCTTTCGCCGAGATCAGACGGATTTCGATGGAACGTTCACACTGAATGAAGTGGTGCCGGGAGACTACGCACTGGTGGCAATCGAGAACGGCTGGGACCTGGAGTGGTCACGCCCGGATGTGCTTGCGCTCTACCTGAAGCAGGGGAGAAAGATCAGGGTTACCGCGGGCAGTAACGGTAGTATCAAGATTGAGGAACCGGTCGCAGTTCAACAAAGACAGTGAATCCATATGGATGCCCTCCACGGGAACTTGAGAGGCGGGGCATCGTCACATTGCCACGGCAGATGCGAGCTTGCTTCGGAGATGAAGCAGACGTTCGCCCGCGGCGGCAAGTGTTTCTGCGCGCTTCGCGAAATGAAATCTGATTAAGTGATTTACCTTTTCGTGGAAGAAACTTGATCCCGGCACGACCGCGATACTCACTTCCTTGGCCATCCATTCACAAAACGCCACATCACTCTTCCACCCGAATTCCGAGATGTCCACCATGACATAGTAGGCTCCTTGTGGCTCGGTGTAGCGTAGGCCAGCGGCTTCTAGATGCTCGAGGAACATCGTTCGCTTTTCGGTGTAGAGCCGCTGCAGTTCGTTGTAGTAGCTGTCGGGAAGCTCTAAGGCCGCTACCGCAGCCTCCTGCAGGGGGGCCGCAGCCCCAACGGTTAGAAAGTCGTGCACTTTGCGGGCTTCATTGATCACTATCGGCGAGGCGATCACATAACCTAGGCGCCATCCCGTCATTGAAAAGGTCTTTGAGAGGGAACTGCAGGAGAGAGTTCGGTTGAACATCCCTGGTAGAGAGGCAAAATAGGTGTGCTGGTGCGGAGCATAGATGATGTGTTCGTAAACTTCGTCCGTAAGCACGAAGGCATCGAACTCCTCCGCCAGGTTAGCAATAACCTGCAATTCTTTGCGCGTGAATACTTTTCCTGACGGATTCGACGGGTTGCACAGCACTAGCGCCGTCGCCCCCTGTTCAAAGGCTCGCCGCAATTCCTCCACATCAAATGAAAATTCTGGCGGTCGAAGCTCAACATGGATAGGGACGGCGCCGCAAAGGATTGCATCAGCTGCATAGTTCTCGTAGAACGGCGAAAACACAATGACCTTGTCCCCGGGATTGCAGGCAGTCATCATGGCAACCATCATGGCTTCGGTGCTGCCACATGTGACCACGATATTGTCGTCTGGATCGAGAGGCAGCCCCATGAAACGCGACTGCTTACGCGCGAGGGCAGCTCGAAAGTTTGGAGCGCCCCATGTGACTGCGTATTGATGTGGTCCTTCCCGGGAGATACGCTCGAGCGCATCGAGGGCTGCTTGCGGTGGATGAAAATCAGGGAACCCTTGGGAGAGATTGATTGCACCGCACTGGTCCGCAAGGCGTGTCATTCCACGAATAACGGACTCGGCAAAACTGGCTGTACGCAGGCTAGTCTTCGGCATGAATAAACGATTCTCTCACGCGCGGAGTTGAACAAATCCTGCGCACCACGTGGTGCGCCGTGGAACATTTGCCGGGCCACGGTTGTCGCGAGTAGAGCCTTCCCTGCGTTTCCCAATCAGGCTGTCCGATTCCCTGCTTGCGGCATCGATGCTATTATTAAAAGGACAATCCCGCACTACCACACTCCTCAGTAGCTCAATGGCAGAGCATCCGGCTGTTAACCGGAGGGTTGTAGGTTCGAGTCCTACCTGAGGAGCCATTCTTTTCAGGCACTTGCAAAAGTGACCTCCTGCGATTTGGACGCGTTTGGACGCGTTGCACATGCACTTTTTTCTAAAAGCGATCGTTGTGTGTCCAAAATTGCGCGGGTTCGCGAGTTGATTGCAGCCCGCACGCTCGCCGGGATTTCCTGCATGTACACGTCAGCCGTCGTTTTGATGCTGGCATGGCGCAGGGCCCCTTGCGCATCCTTCATCGTTCCGTGCTTCTGAAGATCGGTGCCGAGAGTGCGCCGCATCACTTGGAATGTCACGACCTCTCTCCGAATCTTCAGTTTGTCTGCGATGGGATGGATTCGCCATTTGAGGAAGTTTTTAGCGCGCCGCGGCACCTTCTGGCTTTTACGCTTCTTCCGTCCGAAGGTCGGAAACATGAGAGCTTCGTCAGAGATGTCGGGGCACACCTGCCGCCAGGCCTCAACGATGGGGATGATGTCATCCGGAATAGGAACTGAATTCCGACTGGCCTTTGTTTTCACCTGACCTCGATACAACTCTCCCTCATAGGCGGTGCTTTCGATCATGAGCCGGTCTCCCCGATACGACTTCCATTGGAGTCCGAAAGTCTCGCTCGTACGAGTGGCACAGAACAGGCCGATACACATGAGGCACAGATCATGCGGGTCTTCGATGGCACTCATCAGACTGGCGATCTGCTCTTGTGTCATCGTTTGCCGATCCACTGGCCTGGTAACCGGCATCGCCGTTTCCTCGGCCGGATTTTCCGGAAGGAATTTCAGTTTGTGAGCTAGTTTCATGATGGATCTGAGATTTACAAACGCGTGCCTCACGATCGAGTCCGAGTATTTTTCGGCCAGCTCATTCAGCCAGGTTTGCATCTCGAAAAGCCCTATCTCACCAAGGGGCACATCTCTGTAATTTTCGACCAAATATTTCTTGATCTCGAATCCAGTTTTGTCCCTGGTCGCGCGAACCCACCGGCCCCGGCGGATTGGTAAGTACTTCTGTTCCACGAACCAATCGAACGTGACGCTGTCGTCAGCGACAGTCCTGGCAAGGGCTGCTCCCGGCGCGCCGTTTTCCCGTCGAATGATTTCCCGGAGCTTTTCCTCCGCTTGGTGCTTGCGGAGTCCTGATTTCGGCCCCAGAACAACTTTGCGAGTCTTCTCAACTTCCCTTCCGTCCCGGTCGATTCTGTAGATCCGGAATTGACCGTACCATCGCTTAACACGTTTACCGCTTTCAAACACTGTACCTTTCTGATAGACCATTGCCATTAGGCATTCTCCTTAATGGTCCATCGCTGGTCGCGGAGAACAGTCTTTTTCATACACCAGCGGCACGCTTTTTGGAAGAGCCAGGAACGCTGTTCTCGTTGAGGAAGTCTTCGATATCGGATAAGCGAAATCGCAACAGAGGGCCTAGCTTTACAGCGGGAATTCTCGGAAAGCGACGGGTAGCATGATCTCGGACCCACCTTTCCGATACGCCAAGGCGGCTTGCAACCTCCTGGGGCGTAAGCAACCGGACCCCGAGTGCAAGTCCCTGGCTGCCCGATCCTGGGAGTTCTGAGTCGCGGAGATTGATCCGCTCCGGAAATTTTATTGTCTGAAAGGCTGGTTTGGGTTCTGTGGACTCCATATTTCCCGCTCCTCATTGCCAGCTCCCGGCATTGCAATTATTCGATTGGTTCTGAAGACGACAAGCCTTGAACCGTTCTCTGGAAATATCGCTCCTTCGGTTCTGGATTGCTTCCAGCGACCATTAGGCCAGTACGCGCGGAGAGCTTCCTCTTACCTAATCTGTCCCAGAGGAGGAAAATGGACCGCCACGTTGGAAAAAAACACGAAGTGAGGTGAGAATCGCGGGGTTAGACGAAAAAGGTCGACCGAAGCTCAGGAGGTCGTGGCTTTGGGCTCGTTTCCAAGAGGCTCCAAACCCAGCCGCAAGTTTGCCCTCCGTCTTGCTCTTGCATGAGTTTTGTACCCGATCAAAGGTGTTGGTGCCGCGCGCGAAAAAACAGGACACAGCAGGTGTGACGGGTGCGGGGTCAGGAAGTGAA
>Ga0134128_10009468_pt1 | contig 11686 bp, 12 predicted proteins | sample KB31754_FD_96462 | JGI IMG/M metagenome (GOLD analysis project Ga0134128, IMG submission 96462) | Terrestrial soil microbial communities with excess Nitrogen fertilizer from Kellogg Biological Station, Michigan, USA - KB3-175-4 | ecosystem: Environmental > Terrestrial > Soil > Unclassified ...
CCCTGACCTTGGGTATCCTGATCGATTCGAGCGGCAGCCAGCAGAGGGTGCTCGAGATGGAGAAGGAAGTGGGCGCCAACTTCCTGGCCGAGATATTGCGTCCCAAGGACATGGCGTTCGTCATCAGCTTCGACGTCGACTCCAACCTGTTGCAGGATTTCACCAACTCGTCACGCCGGCTGCGCGAGGCGCTCAACAGCGCGCGCATCAATGCTCCTCCGTCCAGTTGCGGCGGCCTCCCCGGAGCCGGAGGCGGACCATTGCCCTGCAGTTCGAATCCCAAAGGCACCGTGCTCTACGACACCGTCTATCTAGCCGCCCACGATCAGCTCGCTAAAGAAGTCGGACGCAAGGCCATGATCCTGCTCACCGACGGAGAAGACCAGGGCAGTCAACTGAAGATCAACGACGCGATTGAAGCCGCACAGAAGGCGGATTCCATCTGCTATGTCCTGCTGATTGCCGATCGCGGCTTTTATGGTTTCGGGGGATACTCCGGCGATCGCGAAATGAAAAAGCTTGCAGCGGAGACCGGAGGCCGGGTCATTGATGTGGGCAATAAGGCGGACAAGCTGAAAGAAGCCTTTGACCAGATCGCGCAGGAACTGCGCAGCCAATACAACATCGGCTATACCCCCTCGAACGCCGCGCTGGACGGCACTTTTCGCAAAGTGGAAATTCACACTACGAAGAAGGATTACAAGATCCAGGCCCGCAGCGGGTATTACGCGGTGCCGAAGAGAGACTAGACCTACCCAAACGCCCGGACATCCCCCGACCGCTCCGGTCTTCAACCATCACGTAGGTTTGGTTTGCGCAGCCCGCTCACTAGGCGACCGCCGCCTCTCATAACGCCCTTGGCAAGTGGATTGACGGAAGCCGCGCGCACTTTTACCAAGACTTCATGTTCTTTGGGAGCAGGTTTTTCAACGTCCTGGATTTGAATCGCTTCTGCTGGTCCGTATCGGGTATAGACGGCGCTTTCAGGCAAGTTCTTCGGCCGCGCTGGCTTGTTCCTTCCACCGTTGAGAGTTCACGCCCATCACGACGAGCCATAACTGCAGCGGTATTTCCGCGAGGGCGGAGGCGGTCGCGATCACGGGAAACAGATAGCTTGCAAACGGAGGCACCGCGAAAGTCATCCAACCCAAACCATCAATCGCCAACAGCACTCCCAGGACTCGAGGCAGGAAGGTCGACCTGAACATGAGGTAGCCGGTCAGGACGCACCAGAGTCCGAAGAAAACCAGGTCTATGTCGAAAGCACAAGCATTCAACTTGAGAAAGACGTACGCCAACCCCTGCAACTGTGCCGTCGTAAATGCGCTCACCGAGCTACCGCCTTGCAGCACGAGCAACGGAGCGACGTACAAGAGGCTGGTAAGGGCCTGCATCGCGCATACCACGAGACTGACGAAAGCCGCGAGTAAAGAGAGGCTTCGGTTCACTGGCTTGAACAGGTCATAGAAGAGAAGTGTCCAAATGATATGACACGCAACCCCGATGAGAGAAGATACGAATCCCAACCAAAATAGCCGCTCGTGTCCCAGGAGATTGGCCGCTGTGGCTGCGGCGTTCCCGGAGACAATAAGCCTGCCCAGAACGAACACCTGGCCGAATGCTGAAGTCATACCCTCGAGCATTTCAAAGACACCGGCCACCCTGGCCTTGAAACGCGGAGACGCTTCCGTCATTTTGCATACCTCCGGGCGAGCAGCACGATTCGCAACGTGCGATTTTATTGGTCCTTAACCGGGAAGTTTCGTTGGGAGCGCCGAGGCCGGGGCCGCCGGGGTGCGCAGCGGGGTTGCGCAGTACGGACAATAGACATCATTGACGCCAACCACGCGCTGGCACTGCGGACAGTTCGGACTCAGTTTGCAACTGCAGCGAGGGCAGAAGTTGAATCCGGGCTGGACGGCATTCCCACATTGCGGGCAGGCGCTGCTGCGCGGTTGCCGCAGGAGGAAGTAAAGAATGATGCCCAGAGCGTTGGGAATAATAACGGCCATAACCGTCCAAAGCGTAGGGCTCATCCCGCGTCGTTTCGCGTCGCGATTTATATAGCCGATGAGCAGCAGAAAGCAGGCCGCACCCATACCGGCCAACAGTCCAAGCAATGGTCTTGACCATGGCGGCGGCCCGCCCGCGTGCCGGGCCACGACGAGGTTGAAGAAAACCTGCGCGGCGATGAATACGATCCCCGCGAGCACCCACGCCCACAGCGGGACAACTTTGATTTCCGCAGCCAGTCCGGTTTGAGCTTCGTTTCTTACCTGCATAATTTCTCCCGCCTTGTTCGTGCCCTTAGCGCGACTGCTCGCCGTTGTTGGTGAGGTGCGTGCCGCGAGCCAGCAACAGCACGCTCACCGCCAGCACCGGGGCGATGAAGAAAAACATGAAACCGGTTTGCCAAATCAGGCTCGAGACTCCGGCCCGTTCGCCCATCCAGGCGAAGAGTCGCCACAACAAGGGCACGGTGAGCGTTGCAGAAAGACCCACTCCGAGACAAGCCATCCCGACTAGCCACATGCGTTCCCGGGTCTCGCGAAGTCGGCTGGCGTGGAAGCGCACCCGCATCTGCGTAGCGTGCACCAGGCGGGAGTCGGCCGCGATCGGCAGCGAACGCAAAGCGCGAACCACCCCGTGCACCCCTTCTGAGTAGTGACGGCATAATTCGCATTCATCGAAATGGGCCAGCAGCCAGGCCTGCTTGGAATCCGAAAGATCTTCGCCCAGAGCGATCAACTCCCGGGCCTCTTCATGGGCGTTCCGCGTCATGCCTGCACTCCCTTCAGCCGCGACATCAACATGTTCAATCCACGATACAGTCGCGATTTCACCGTGCCCAGGGGCGCCCCGGTCACGGTGGCAATTTCATCCAAAGCCAGTCCTTCCTGAAAGCGCAGCACCACGGTCTCGCGATACTCGGCCGGAATGCTCACCAGGGCCGCGCCGATGCGCTCAGCTTGCTCGTGCTGCTGCACAACTTCCCACGCCATGGGCCGGGCGTCGGCCGGTTCGAACGGCACGTGCTCTTCGTCGTCCATCAGCCCGTCCAGGCTGACCGGATTGTTCTTCCGCAAATAATCAATGGTCAGATTCCTGGCCACTACGTAAAGCCAGGTGCCGAATTCGTGGCGGCCGTCGTACTGATGGCCGCGCTCGATCACGCGAATCCAGGTTTCCTGGAAAAGGTCTTCCGCCAGTTCACGATTTCCTGACAGGTAGATCAAATATCGAAGAAGGCGATGCTGATACTGCTCGATGAGACGGTCGAGTAAGTCCGGATCACGCCGGCGGAGACCGCGAGCGATTGCGCTGGCCTCGGATTCCATCACATTGACGAAGCAATAAGCTAGGCCGTTCATGCTACCCGGATATACGGGCAAGGAGGTGAAAAAGATGCAGGATGGAAGACGTTCTCTGGCAGCGGGTTAAGTCATCGTGTGGACAGCGGGTGGCGGAGAGCTGGCTTCACGACCCGTCAGGGTGAGCCTTCATGGCGATCAGGATCGGAGTGGTCATGAAAGTCGTGACCAGCGCCATGAGCACCATCATGGTGAACAGGGGAGGCGAGAGGACACCCAGATCCAGCCCGGCGTTCAGGACCACCAGTTCGACTAGCCCGCGGGTGTTCATCAGGACTCCCAGGACGAGTGAGTCCTTCCATGCCATCCCAGTGACCCTGGCTGTGAGGGCGGCGCCGGCAAGCTTGCCGACGACCGCGGTTGCGAGAATCGCCGCGGCGTAGCCCCATAAGGTTCGGTCGGTGAGCAGGTCAATGCGTGTGCGCAAGCCAGTGACGGCAAAAAACAGGGGCAGCAAGAGGGCGAGACTGAGGGATTCGATTCGCTCCACGAGCGCGGCAATCATGGGTCCAGATTTTGGCATGACCAGACCGGCCACGAAGGCTCCGAACAACGCATGCACTCCCAGTCTTTCGGTCGTATAGCTGGCCACGAAAATGATCAGAATCAGGAGAGAGAGCAGCTCTACGCCTGCGCCGTGCTTTCGGTAAAGGGATTCAAGCGACCCTGCCAGGCGGCGGACGGGGAACAACATGATGGCCACAAACGCCACGAGCGACAGCAGCGTAATCGCGAGATGACGCCAGCTTTGAGCGGAATGCACCGTCGCCGTGAGAACCGCCAGCAACAACCAGGCGCTGACGTCGTCAATGGCTGCGCACGAGATGGCGGTGGCCCCCAGGTCGGTTCCAAGCAGGTTGCGTTCTTTCAGGATGCGGGCCAGTACCGGGAAAGCGGTGACGCTCATAGCCGTTCCCATGAAGAGTGCAAAGGAAGAAAATGGAACCTGGCTTCCGGCATATTGTGGATAAAGCACGGTCGCCAGCCCAATGCCCAGGGCAAGAGGCAGCATGATGCTGACATTGCTGATGAGCACTACCGCCGTTCGTTGTTTCACGATGCGTTGGAGATCGACCTCAAGGCCGACGACAAACATGAAGAGCAGAAGCCCCAGCTGACTTAAGGCGGTGAGCACCGGCAAGGACGATAAAGGGAAGATATGGGCGAAAGCGCCGGGAAAGAATCGTCCAAAAAGAGAAGGGCCGAGGATGATGCCGGCTGTCATCTCGCCGACAACGCGCGGCTGGCCAATGCGCTGGAAGATCCAGCCCAGGGCGCGAGCTGCCAGCAGAATGGTTCCGACCGAGAGTATGAGTTGTTCGGTGTTCACGTGCCGAAGGCCTGGTTAACCGTCTTCTCGACCTCGAAGGTGCCCCACACTTTCGCGTTTCTTGCGAAAGAGTGGGAGCGTGTCCGCCGTCCCAGAATCTCCGCCATGCCTCGCGGCTTCAGGTTTGCCAACGCGCGTCGCTCGCGAGTGGAAGTCTGACCTTCGTGGGTTTGAGGGACGCTTCCCACCCTGTTTCGCAAAAGGCGCGAAATAGGACGGGGCACCCCTTCAGTTCGGAAAAACTTCACGGGAAATCGCAGACCATATAGTTCAGCGGGCCCGGTCTTTCACTCGGATCACGAACTTGAGACCCGACCAGATCTCGTTCACCGCGCAGACTTTCACATCCACCAGGCCCGCCGTCAGGCCGATTTTCATCACGTCCTTCTCGCCGATGTCCGTGACTACCCCGGAAGCTTTCTTGGGCCAACTCACCCACAGCATTCCTGCCGGCGCCAGGCGGCGGGCGAACCCGGGGAACTGTTCTCTCAGGTCTGCCTGGCGCTTGACGAAGATCATGGCGAAGTCGAGTTGTCCCGAACCGTCCTTGCCATCTTTCAGCAGTACACAATCGGAGAGAGCTTCTTTCAACTCAGCTTTTACGTCGCTGGGTAACTGGAAGAATGCGGCCCGGAATTGTGGTTTGAGGCCAAGTTTTTTGGGAAGCGGAGTGCCGGAGTAGCCTGCCATGCAGCAGCCTACTGGGTGGGCGCATAGTAACCGCGTCGGCTGCGGACGCGCAGGCCTTTGTGGTTTTGCGCCACGATCTCGATGGTGTGGTAACGGCCGTCCGTCCGCAGATCGGAGGGATTGTAAGACAGTGCGTACTGGCTGCGCAGTTCGTCCTGAATTTCGACGAAAGCGTTGGCCACGTCGTTAAGTTGAAAAGGAAAGAAAGCGCGTCCCCCGGTCGCTTCCGCGATGCGTTCCAGGACTTTGTCTCCGCTACGGCGGGCGCCGCCTGTGATATTGGTGCTGATGGTGTAAACGATCACTTCTGCGCGCAGCGCCATCTCGATCGATTCTTCGCGCGTGACGTGGCTCATATTGTCTTCACCATCGCTGAGCAGGATGATCGCCCTTCGTACCGGCCCGTTGCGCGCTTCCTTCAGCAGTTTGTCCCGGCAGGCAAAATACAGGGCGTCGTACATGGCTGTACCGCCGCCCGGGCGGAGTGCGCGGACGCCGCGCGAGAGCGCTTCGGTATTGTCGGTGAAGTCCTGAGTGACCTCCGGGGTGACATCGAAACCGACGACGAATGCCTTGTCATACCGCGGCCGCACCGTTTGGTTGAGGAACTCGATGGCCGACTCTTGTTCGAACTTGAAGCGGTCGCGCACGGAGTTGCTGGCATCCACCATAAGCCCGACTTGAAGGGGCAGATCGGTCTCGCTGTGAAAACTTCGTATTTGCCCGGACGGCTTGCTATCGTCGAGGACCGAGAAGTCGCTTTTCGCCAGGTTCTTCACGTAGCGGCCATGCCGGTCGGTGACGGTGAACACGACGTTCACTTCGTTGACGGTCTTGGTGATCGTGGTAGTCGGGGCATCGGGCGGGTCCTGGGCCTTCTCCTGCGCAGCAGGGTTTGCTTGAGTGGATACGCTCTTCGCAGCAGCGGGCGGTTCGGCCGGAGGAGTTGTGGTTTGCGGCTGGGCTTCGGAGGCTGGGGGCGAGGTCGGTGGTTGGGCGCTCGCTGGCGGCGCGGCGGACGGAGGCGGCTTGGGCTTGCTGCGTTCTTGCCGAACCGCGGAGGGTGCGGAAGGCAGGTCGTCTGAGCCCGAAGACTGGGCAAACAGCGCTGCCCCAAATAAAATACTGCCCAGCAAAAGGACGATGCCGCGGAACTTCATGAGGTCTTAATTATAGCCTCAACCCCTTTTCGCGAGGAGGTTACGTGTGGGGCGGACACTCATGTCCGCCGCTCTTGACTCTTGGTGGCCGAAAATCAGCGTCAAAGCCAAAGGCCACGGTCGAGGGCGCCCGCCCCACATGACTCAACCCGCGAGGCCTTGCAGGAGATCCGCTAGTTCCGCGGGCAAGGGGGCCGCGAAGGATAAATGTTCGCCGGTACGCGGGTGCTGAAACCGCAGCGCCGCGGCATGCAGAAAATTTCGCGGAAGCGCCAGGCCGCCGGCCTTGCCGCGAAGCTCGCGCGGGGCGCCATACAACGTGTCTCCCACCACGGGATGGCGCAGAGATGCCAGGTGGACCCTAATCTGGTGGGTACGGCCAGTGTCGATCTGCACTTCGAGTAGCGTGAACTTTCCGTACGGCGAATCCAGCCTGCGCTGGACCGTGTAGTGCGTGATGGCTTCGCGTCCGCCCTCTCGCAGCGTCGTCATGCGAGTGCGCCGCACCCGGTCACGACTAATGCTGGTGCTGATTGTCCCGCGGTCCTGCTTCAACCAGCCGTGTACCAGCGCGATGTATTTTTTCTTGACTTGCCGGCGAACGAACTGGCTAGCCAGCCGGCGATGCGCTTCGTCGCTCTTGGCAACCACAAGCAGGCCGCTGGTAGCTTTGTCCAGGCGATGCACAATCCCGGGACGCAGTTCGCCGCCTACAGAAGATAGCTGAGCAAAATGATGCAGCAGCGCATTCACCAGCGTGCCCCGATTACGTTCTTCTTCCGTTGCGCCCGCCCCCGCGTGCACCGTCATGCCGGCTGGTTTGTTCACTACGGCCAGCTCGGCGTCCTCGAACACAATATCCAGCGGAATATTTTCCGCCATTGCCCGCAGGGGCGGCTGAGCCGCTGATCCGAGGACAGCGATGCGCTCATCACCTCGCAGGCGCAAAGACGCCCGCGCGACCGAGTCGTTGACTATCACCAGTTCCTGCGCAATCAGTTGCTGTACACGCGCGCGGCTGGTTTCAGGCAAGTGCGCCGCCAGAAACTGGTCCAGCCGTTTGCCGGCGTCCTGTTCTGTGGCGGAAATTAGAAGTGGAGGCATGTGTGGCGCGGGCGTGCTCGCCCGCGCGAGTCCCCGGCAGGGGGCGACAGACTTCGCTTAACGCTGGGCGGGCGCCGGAACCACTCTGGCCGACGACTTCAGCCACCAGATCAATCCGCCCGTAATCACCAGCCCAATTGATATCAATTGAGTCCCGGTCATCACGCCGCCGAAAACCTCGCCGCGTCCGGGATCGTCGCGAATGAATTCCAGGAAGTAGCGGGCGATGCCATAGAGAATGAAATAGGCCGCCAGCACCTGACCATCGAACTTCTTGCGTTGGAAGATCCACATCAGAATGAAAAAATTCGCCAGCTCAACAGCCGCTTCGAACAGCTGCGTGGGCTCGAGCGGTATCCCCAGTGGTGTGTAGGAATTCTGATTGGCGATCGGGTTGGTAAAGGTCACGCCCCAGAAGTGATTGGTAGGCTTGCCATAGCAGCAGCCCGCGGCGAAGCATCCTACGCGCCCGATGGCGTGCCCCAAGGCGAGACCCGGCGCGAAAGCGTCCCAGGTCGCCAGCGCCGGCATGCGATGCTGGCGGATATACCACACCGCCGCGACAGATGCGCCGATCAGTCCTCCGGAGAAGACGCCGCCGGCCTGCATGGTCGACCAACTGAAGATGTCGCCGGGGTGCGCGGAGTAGTAGCTCCAGTCGTTGACGATGTATAGAATCTTGGCCCCGATGATGCCGCACAGGACGACCAGTACGCCCAGGTTCCAGGCATCGTCCGGATTGATCCCCTGCTTGCTGGAATTGCGGACACTGATCCCCAGCCCGACCAGCACTCCGGTGGAAACCAACAGCCCGTAGGTGGGCAGAAAGAACTTGCCGATATGAAAAATTTGAGGAAACACTATTAGTCTAGATGCCTGGCCAGGCGATTTTGTTACAGCTCAAGTTTAGCAGGAGCGGGCAGGGAGAGTGCGCAAGAGGTGAGAAGCCGACCCACTGTGCCGTGTGACGGGCCGAGAATGAACCCGTCGGTAGACGTTGGGTGCCCGCCGAGACCCATTAGGCATCTCCGCATGACGGAGCGTTGCACACCGGATCCTAGTTCGAGTCGAGCTCCCGTTCATTCAGCATTGGTTCAAAAATCGGTACCCGCCATCACCAACCCGGCAGGTCGGCTTTCAGTCAGGATGCTAGGGTAAAGATCCCCGCATTGGCAATAGGCAGGACGCAAAAAGTTGGCAATCCGCTTGCCAGCAACTTTCGTAAGTGGAGATTTCGGGGCACAACCCCACTAACCGCGAAGGACGCGAAGTTCCACGAAGCATATGTGGCTTTCGTTCGTGATCCTTTGTGTCCTTTGTGCTTTACGGTTTCGGTTTGCTGTGTCTACCCTGCTTTGCGCTTGTCTCCCAGCACTTCATCGAGTGCGCTCGAGAGATGCTGCGCGCGGCGCAGATAGTCGCCCGATCCCACGTCCTGGTTGCGCTTCACCAGGTGATACTCATCGGCAATATTCAGCGCTGCCAACACAGCCAGGCGTGACGTGTCGACGGTATGAGTCTGCTCCGCCACGGCCCGCATTTTGCCGTCCACATACTCAGCCAGCTTGAGAATGTACTCGGCGTCAGAGCCGCGAAGATTGTAGGGCTGATCGAAAATCTCCACCCGCACAGGGTTATTGCTTGGTTCCTTGATCGGGGCGTGTTTCGTGGCTGTTGCCATTCCTGTTTCTCCTCAAGGACGGAGGTCCGACCGGATCAGCTGACCGCCTGCTCCTCGGAAATGGATTCGATCTGTCCCAGCATCTTCTCCACCCGGCCGCGGATCTCTTCCCGTTCCTTGCGCAGCCGCACCATCTCTCGGCGCAAGCTGTCTAGCTCCTCTTCGCGCTCTTCCAATTGCTGGCGAAGGCGCTGAGAGTCTCTTTCCGCAACCGACCGGGCCTCTCGCGCCGACTTATACAACTCAATGGTGCGGTAAACTTTCTCTTCGAGCGCCTGAAAATCGTCAGCCGGAACCTGAGCAGATACCCCTTCAGCCATTCTCACCGACATGGTGCCACCACTTCCTCAAGAGAAATTGAGAACTTGAGCGCAGTATACCGCAGAAACCTGTGAATCCGTCAGATGCGTAATGTGGTGTTGTCGGTTGGTCGCGATTCTTGGTAGCGCCGGCGTCCAGCCGGCTGTGGTGAGGGCGTCCCGCCCTCGTCTTGGTCGAAGCTATTTCGGTATCCGCAACGTCCGCAATCGCTTTCCGGCCTCATCCAGCGTCTCATCGCGTTTGCAGAAGGCAAACCGCACCTGCTGCGCCCCGTCTCGCGGATCATTGTAGAAACTCGATCCCGGCACCGTGGCCACGCCAATGTCTTTCACCAGATATTTCGTAAACTCGACATCATTTGCGAATCCAAAGCTGCGGATGTCGGTCATGACGTAATAAGCGCCGCGAGGACGAAAGCAGCGGAAGCCAACTTCGGTCAGGACCGGAATCAGCCGGTCACGCCGCTTGCGATACCCCTCCGCCAGTCCCTGGTAATAAGTCTCAGGCAAAGCCAGGGCCGCAGCCCCGGCCTCCTGCAACGGAGCGGGCGCGCCCACGGTCAGAAAATCATGCACCTTGCGAATCGCATCCGTGATCAGGGGTGGGGCCACGGCCCATCCCACACGCCAACCGGTCACGGCGTAGGTCTTCGATAAACCGTTGATGGTGATGGTGCGCTCGCGCATGCCTTCGAGCGCCGCTATCGAAATGTGCCGGACGCCGTCGTAAAGAATGTGTTCGTAGATTTCATCCGTGATGGCGAGGACGTTGAATTCCACACACAGGTCGCGGATCAGCTCAAGTTCAGTTCGCCTAAACACCTTGCCAGTGGGGTTGTTCGGCGTATTTACCACGATCGCTTTGGTGTGATTGTGAAACGCCGAGCGCAGCTCCCGTTCATCGAATGTCCATTCGCCATCCGGAGTTTCCGGCGGACGCAGCTTTACAAACCGCGGCTTGGCACCGGAGATGATCGAGTCCGGCCCGTAGTTTTCGTAGAACGGTTCGAAGATGATGACCTCGTCACCGGCGTTGCACACCGCCAGCAAAGTCGAGACGATGGTTTCCGTGGAACCGCAACAAACGGTGATCTCGCGCTCGGGATCGACCGCGATGCCCTGCCACACCTGCATCTGCCGCGCGATGGCATTGCGCAGGTTCTTGGCCCCCCAGGTGATGGCGTACTGATTGACGTCGGCCGCAATCGCATCCTGAGCCGCGCGTTTGATCTCAGCCGGAGCCGGAAAGTCGGGAAAGCCCTGCGACAGGTTCACCGCGCTGTGCAGCATGGCTTGGCGCGTCATCTCGCGAATCACGGATTCGGTAAAGTGCGCGACCTTATGGCTAAGAAACGATTTCGGCTGGGTGGCCGTGTCTGTCATAAGCGCCAGCCTAGCACAGCCCGCGAAGGCAGGGGCGAAGCATCAGGAGTTAAAACCGAAACTCACTCGTGTGAACCATCGTTCGAAGGCGGCCCCGCGTGCCGGCGCAAATCAATAACCTCGCTGCGGGGCGGTACTTTGAAGAGCTTTGCATCAGGTTCCCCCAAAGTTATGCCCGACAGTTCGAAATCCTGTGTTCCGATCCTGGGGTCCTGAAGCTTGCTGCTGAGGTTGAGGCTCAGTTGAGGCGAGTACCAGTACTCTCGAATGATGCGCAGTTCACTGTCGTTACCGATCACCCCCGGTTCCACGACTGTCGTCTCTCGAGTACCCTCAGCTTCCAAACCGGCGATGAACTGCTTGCCCAGATCTTCGCGGCTGCTTCCCTCGGTTGGTTTGATGGCGCTGGGAGTTCGCGCAAAAAGGGGAGGAGAATAAGACTCCACTTGGCAGACGTGTTCATCGGGTTTGCAGATAAAAAGCTCATGCGCAACCGGGTCGCTGATCTCAGTCTGCGTGATTACCGACTCATGCTCTCCGTCGGGTGGCGCCAGCAAACGACGCTCCTGAAAAATGCGGCCTGCGCCATCACGCGCGATGGCCCTGTGATTCACCAGCGTAATTCTGCCCCCATCGGCCAGCATGCG
>Ga0134128_10009470_pt1 | contig 11685 bp, 14 predicted proteins | sample KB31754_FD_96462 | JGI IMG/M metagenome (GOLD analysis project Ga0134128, IMG submission 96462) | Terrestrial soil microbial communities with excess Nitrogen fertilizer from Kellogg Biological Station, Michigan, USA - KB3-175-4 | ecosystem: Environmental > Terrestrial > Soil > Unclassified ...
CGTGTATTTCTCCAACTCGTTCAGTGCGACGTTGACTGCCTCGCGATGTGCCTCGCGCACCCGGTCGTCACCGCCGACAAGGGCGGTCAGTGAGATGGACTTCGGGGCTGAGAAGGTTGCGTCCCAACCGGCGCGGTGCTCAACTGGTGAGACGATCTTGCCGTCCGCATTCTTGTATTCATGGACTGTGCGATGGAGTACCAACTGATCGCCGGTTTGTGGATGCTGGCCTTGCGCAAGTCGTCCGAACTCCCCCGCGCCTACGGCTCCCGACAATGCGAATTCTTCCACCAGCTTACCGTGCCATTCCCCCTGAATCGTTTCTCCTTGCTTCCAATAGTTCTGCTCGGCGGCGGTGAACTCTTTGGCGTGGTAAGTCTGGGCTTGGCTTGCAGAGAGCGGCTTCGAAATATTCAGCATTAGAGACTCCATCCGTCCTGCACGGCGACGTGTTCTTCATGGACATCAGGAATCGCTACCAGTTCCTGTTGACCCGCCTGCGCCGTCGAAGGTTCATTCGGCTCGGACGCAGGCGGAGGGGCTTCCTGTTCCTGCTTCAATTCCGTCTCCGGTCTGCTACGTACTGCCTTGGGATCGTAAGGCAGTTTGTCGTCCGTGCGTTCGCGTAGCTCAAATGACCTGGCGACCACCGGCATATCGAAGTACGGGAAAGAGAAGTAGGTCACAAAGTTTTGATATTTCATGAAGGCGTGCAAGTCGGGAAGGCCCGAGATTTCGGACTCCAGTACCAGCGGCTCGACTTGTCTATCGATGGTGAAGTTGCGCCCTGCTCTTGTGCCATCGAAGTGCGTCTCGCGCAGACGCTCGACTTCCACCTTGCCGATGAATTTCGAGACCCACTCTCCGGCATTTGGTTCCTTTGTCGTGAGCCAAACGTTCGTCGCGGGTTGCGACAGCATCACTTCCGCCAAATGCCCATACAAGTACTCCAGCTGCGCCTTGCCCTGAAAGCCAAGCACGACCGGGTTTCGCCCCTTTCTCCCTTCAGTAATCGCCGTGTGAAGCTGGGGCAACTTCTGCAAGCTCGCCAGTTCATCAATGATGAACCAGACCCGCTTCTGGTCTTTGGTTGGTTCATTCAGCAATCGCAAAACCAGCCAGTCAATCCACAAGCTCTGCAAAGGCCGCAAGGCTTCGCGCTCTGCTGGAAGCGAGGTAACGAAGATCCAACCCTGCCGCTTCTCCGCCCATTCTGTTGCCGTCCATGCGCCATTGCCGTCCTCTCTCTTCGGCAGCAATCGCAGGCTGTCTGCGACCAAGCCAAGAGAGCCGAGAACACCAGCACGCTGCTGGTGGGCTCGGGGATCAATCAGGTGGGCGTGCTCGGTGCCTTTGAGCCTGCGGTCGATCTCATCCGGGTTCGACATCCACTGGACAAGCTCGTCCGGCGTCGGCCCATAGGCCATCAGAAAAGCAAAGATCTTCTGCGGCGATTCGATGAAGAATTCACCCTTCCGATCCTGCGGCGGCTGGAAGAGAGACGCGGCCAGGGCCTTTGCTTCGGAGCGGCTGCGCAACTCCTCGGCAGGGCCCCAATAAGGGCAGCGCTTGTCGAGAGGATTTAGGATCACGTCACCCCTCGATGGGTCGTAGAACCGCTTCACAAATTCGCGTGCCGGGCCATAGATGATGGCGGAATCTCCCCGGCCCCGCACTTGCCGGAGCACCTGAAAAAGCATCGCGGACTTACCTGCCCCGGTATCGCCGATGATCTGCATGTGCTGTGCTTCGGCCTTGGCCGGAATCCGAATCATCTCCTTCATGCCGTCGGTTTTGAACCCGATGCCGCCGCCCTTCACAGTCTTGTTGAATTCCTGGGGCGTCAGCCGCTCCGGGCCTTTCAAACGCCGTCCGTACTTCAGAGCTTTCTGCCGCTTCACATCAAGCGCGACAGCGAACGGCAGCAGAAGCAGAAAGACTCCAGCCGCGCACAACACGGGCGGTTTCACGAGTGTCGAAAGCCCCTGTCCGTCATAGACGGCGGCCTTCAGGTACTCATAGAGCCGGGCATCCTGGTAGCTCCGTATCGGTCCGTGGAAGAGCAGGTCGTTCCCATGCTGGAGCGCGGCTGAAGACAGCACCAGAGGGATGATGCGGCCATCAGGTTCCGGCGTACTCCCATGTGCGACATCTTTGTTCATCGCTGGCACCGGCTTCAGTCCGTTTCCAGTGAGAAAGAGCATCCGGTACTCGCTTCTGTGTGTACGGCTGAAGCTGCCGAAGAGTGAAGTGCGGACATAGATCGGCGCGTAAAACCACTGCAGCGGACCCGAAAAAAAGCGAAGCCACCCATATAGAAAAAGCACTGTTAGGAGGATTCCGCCGAAGATCGCGGCATAGGTATAGATGGGCCGGTTCTGCGGCCAGATGATCGTCTCTTTGCGGCCCCAAATTGTCTTTGGCATAGCTATCTCCTCCGCGCGGAGACCATCTTTTGAATGATCTCCACTCTGCGCGTACCGATCTGTTCGAGCAGCTTGTCGAACGCTTGGGCAGCTATCTGCTGTCCATTTGCGAGAGGTCGAAGGACGTTGATGAGCAGAAGACGTATGCCTACGACTTCCTCCAAGAGAGGATCGGCCGAGCTGCCGCGCAACTCGCGAAGAATCACGTCGCGCATCCATTCACTGCGGGCCTGTCCTAAACCCTCCGCATATTCCGTGACCTCACGATGTTCGTCTTGGGTGAGTTTCACAGTCACCGGGCATACCCGGTTAGCCGTACTGTCGTCCTCTGAAATTGCGGCGGGTTCTGTATCGAGAATCGCCATAAAACACCTCAAAATCTCAGGTGCACCCAGGTGCACCCGAATTTGCTATGTGGTTGGTTCTAAACAGGTGCACTTAAGTGCACCTAGCGCGACCCTGTGAGGGGTGGAGTGTCGAGATACACCCGGTGCGCAGCACCGCTTACGTACTGCCACGAATGTTGATGGAGGGTCATGCCTTCGATCCCACCGCAACTGCCGCTGTTTGGGGTGCCGATGGTGCCACTGAAACCGGCTTCTTCGTCGGTGCTTCCGCGCCATCATTGGCATTTGCTCGGCGCGCTCGAAGCGTGGGCGTAATCCGCTGCGCTTGTGGCGACTTAAGGTATTCCTGAAAATCGCGGTCCTTGGCGAAGACATGCTTCAGCGATTCCTCCACGACGTTGTCTGCCGGAGCTTTGATAAAGGCGGCGTACTGATCGACCAACAAAGCCGTCGAATCGGTGAGACGAATCGAGGCGCTGACGTGGCGAGTTTGGGTTACTTCTAGTAGTGGCATTGGGTTCTCCTTTTGGACTGAGATCAAGCGGGCTTTTTGCGGGCAATCATGCGTTCTGCCGTGGCCGCAATTTCCCGAGCACGAGCGGAGCAAAGTGCAGCGGGAAGTTCGAAGCGACGACGTGATTCGAGCATCGTAATGACGTCGTCGAAGCTGATGCCTTCTATAAACCAAAGACGGGCTGAAGCAACATCCTCTGTGCGCTGCGCATAGTACAGCGGATTGGGCTTGTCGGAGCGGCCCGAAGCCAGCTCCCGGGTGAGCTTCACGGCATCTTTGCCGTGAGCAAGCTGATCGGAAACCCATACCCAATCGCCCTCTGAATTGCTGGGTTTTGCCGGTTGCTTCTGTGGTACAGGACGACGGCCCAAAAGCATCGCTTCGACTGAGCCAATATTCAGGCGGAAATCATCGGGAGTCCAGATGGAATCATCGGGATATTCCACGGTGACTCGGTACGCAGGATCGTACTTGCGATTGAGGAAACCGGGAATGCGGAGAACGCGGTTGCAATCGGTGCAAGCGGGATCGCCGCCGAAGGTGATAGCGAGCAGTTTGAGCGTCTGTTCCTGACGTACAAAATCGAGTCCTTCGACGCGCCAAAGCACCTGATACTTGCCCGGTGATGTGGAGAGGATTGCATTAGGGGGTGCGACAGCATCCGATGCCTGGAGCGCAGCCAGCCGGGTGTCGCCATCCACGTCAATGTCCATATATAGGTGGCGGACCGACGCGATGCTTTCATTAGTACGCTTCCGGCTGCCGGGTCGAAGTGGATTGGCAGCAACATAGATGTTGGCACCGGTGCCGTTCTCATACGCGAGCCAGGCGTGAAAGCGCGGGGCGAGCGCGGTCTCCGGTCTCACGACCCGCTGCGTCGGAATGGCTGGACTCTCCCTGCGAAGCAGGAGAGCAATCACCTCATCGGAAGCAAGGCAACGGTTGAGAAAGCGGGTGGCAACTGGATTCACGGAAGCACCTCCTTTGCGAGCGCGATGCTGCGGACCAAAGCAGCAGAGAAGCCCGGTGCTGAACCGGGCTTCAGCCACGAGGCAGAGGCCTATTCGGCCTCTTCCTCGGCGGGAATCTCACCGAACTCCTGCTCGTCTGCAGTGGCCTTCTCCGCGCGATCGAGTTTGAGGATAGAGGTGATGCGGATGCTGTCGGTGCGTACCGGCTTCTTCGCCGTCTTGGGTGTGTACTCGGTATGGCGAATCTCGCCTTCGACCTGCACGTGCGCGCCCTTCTTGAGCGTGGCTGCGAATTCGCCAAACTTGCCGAAGACGATGCAGCGATGCCATTCGGTGTGCGAGACGTACTCGCCGGATTCTTTGTCCTTGTAGGAGGTCTTAGTGGCGAGGGAGAACGTGGTGAACTTCTGGTCGTTCTTGCTGGAGCGAACTTCCGCGTCGGCACCGATGAAGCCCATGAGAGTTGCGTGATTCTGGAACATTTTGAGTCTCCGTATTTGAATTCCCGAACTTGCTCGGGTCACACCGGGGCGAAGCCATGCGAGTGGGCGCGACTCCCAAGGCCGAAGCTCTGCATTTACGGTGGGTCCGCCGAAGGTGGAAACCGTAACCCGGAGGGTGCGTAGCAAAGCAGAAGAGCAAGCCTGCCGACGGGCGGCGCATAGGCCCCGAAGCAGTGACCGAGAAAGAAACGGGATTGAATCGGGGAGACTCCCCTCAGAACAACGCGATGGACCCGCTTCCTGACGACGCTATCGACCGGCAAACCAGGGTCACGTTCCAAGCTTGACCTCCAGATAGAGAGCAGCGTCTTCAAATCGCATTGGCTCGTCTTCCGTTCGACGCGGCCACACTCAAGAGCATGCCGCAGGGGCAAGCAGCTATTCGCGATACCATGCCCAAGAAGACGATTCATGACCGCACCTCCGATTAGATAAACTTCCGTTCAACTCACGCCGCTGTCGCTTAGGTAGCGCGATATATTTCCTCCGTCTCGAAGGACTGTTCCGCCTGGTTGTAGCCCTTGACGGCAATCAGCTCGCGTACCCGGCGCCGGCCCGCGGCATCGCGCTCACAATAGAGGATGAAATCGATGGCCTCGGCCGTCTCCGAACGGACGAACGAGTGATTTAGGTTTGGCCGAGCACTCAGGGCCAATTCCGACAGCCTGTTGAGGGCATCCCACGCGCTCTTTGCGTGGATCGTCGAGAGCGTTCCGCCGTGGCCCGTATTCATGGCTTGCAACAGGTCATAGCCGCACTCGTCTCGGATTTCTCCCATGATGATGCGATCCGGACGATGGCGCAGCGCGGCGGCGACAAGCTGGCTTGGCGTGATCGCAACCTGGCCGGGGATGGCATCGACTGCTTCCCACCGGACGGCGTTGGGATGCGCTATCTTCAACTCGGCGGGCTGCTCAATCACGATGAGCCGTTCGTGGAGCGGAATGTGGTCAAGCAGGGCCTTCATCAATGTGGTCTTGCCCGATGCTGTTCCACCGCTGATGATGCCGTTCTTCCGCTCTCGGATGAAGCCTATAACCGCTTCCCGAACCGGTTCCGGTAAGCTGCCCGATGCAATCAGTTCGTCAGAGGTAAACCAGCGATTGAATTTGCGAACGGTGAACGTGGGGCCGTCGATGGACGAAGGCGAGCCGACGACGGCGACACGGGAGCCATCCGGCAGGCGCGTATTGAGCACGGGATTCTGGCTTGTTAAGTCTTGGCCGAGAATGCGCGCAATGCGCTCGATCGCGGCCTGCAGTCGGTCGTTGGTGTACGGCGTCGAGAGCCTGATTTGCTCGACGACGCCGCCACGATCTGCATAGACGCCATTGGTTCCGTTAATCATCAGATCCGAGATGGACGGGTCAAGCAGCAGCGCCCGCAATTCGTCGGGGAAGAAGGGCAATATCAACTCGAAACTCATCGCACGGCTCCATTGGTAATAGGGGCGCTTGTTCCGGGCGCGACGGGATCGACGGAGACCCGGTTTTCGTGAAACTCGGTGATGGTCAATCCCAGCGGGTTGATGAATTCATATTGCGGGTAGATTTTGGCCTGATCGCTGACCTGCTTGGGATTCAGATAGTACGTAAGGCTGAGCATCCAATGCTCGGTCCTCGGCTCGCGCGAGTGGCTTGGTGAGTAGAGCTTGTCCAGCGCCAACAATGCCGTTCCGCGCGCCATCACAGCGCCTTGCACGGTCTCCTGGGACATGGAAGTGATGGTGACGTTTTTGACTTCCACATCGCTCTGCTCAATCTGGCCTCCGACCACCTGCGAAACAAGGTGATTCTGGTTGTCTTGGGTCATCAGCTGCGACGCCAGCGCCTGAGACAGGAAGTAGTAGTTGAGCGGGTACTTTTTGGCGACTGTGTCGCGGGCAATCGTATAGCGGTAGTTCGCCCAGTCCGTGAGGTACGTCCGGATCTCACCCTCGCGGGGGCTGTAGTTGAGATCGCTGTATTGGATGGCCTGGGCGCGGCCCATCTCGTCAATGCGGATATAGCGGTTTACAAGGGGGCGGCGAGCCAAGGAGAAATTGAGCCACATGGAACCGCAAAGCAGAAGAGTTCCACAGGCGATGATGAGGCGATAGGCTTTCCGTTCGGCATAGTGTGACGCATACACCTCATTGCCGATCTGATCCGTGAGCAACGACTGCTTTGGCGTCAATATCTGTTGGTCATTGACTACTGTGTGCGTGGACATGGGGAGGATGACTCCTTTGGTCGATTGCATGAAAGATTGCGAAAGTGTAGATCAGTCCCGCAATGATCGCTCCGAGTAGTACAAGCAACAACAAGGGCCGGATGATCCGTGCTGCTCCGGTAGCTCGTGCGAATAGAAAGCCTAATAGGAAATTCCACATGCTCACCCTCCCGTTTTGATTGCCAAGGCGGCCGCACCGCCAGCGAGTTGCGCGGCCGCTCCTGTGAGTCCGGCGGCGCCGCCGAAGATCGCCTGTGTCATGCTCGGAATAAAGAGCATGTTCACAATGAAGGCTACAAAGACCATGATGCATGGGATGAGGTTGGCAAGCCACATTTCAATCGAATAATTTCCATTGAAGGTCTGTTGGATAAAGGCATTCATGAAGCCGCCCCATACGAAGATGAATGCGGCGGCTACTGCGCGAATCATCGCAAAGCCGATAAGCACATCAAGGAAGTGAAAGAACTTCGCGCGAAATGTTTTCGTCATAAGCAGCGGAACGAAAATGGGGCCGAATAGAGCGGTTACGCCGTAGAGGATGAAGGCACTGCAGTTGATCACGAAGAGGATCGCTGACGCGATACCCAACAAACCTTGTACAACGAAGTAGCACAGGATCTGAACGGGAGCCATGAGTGACGGCATCGCGGTATTGTCGCCGGCGGTCTTAAGGAGTTGGAGCAGATTGTCGAGCGAGTTTTGGTCGAACGCGGCGACCATCGCCTGCGCGATATAGGAAAAGAAGTGATTGATGCCGAAGCTCGCACCCGGAAATGGATTGACCCAATAGTTTTCGAGCAGACAGCACACAATAAGGCGGAGGAGGAAATTTGTCAGATCACCTGCGCGGACTGGATGGGTATGAAAGCGCAGCGTCATTCCCGACGTGTTCCAATTCACGACCATACTGATCAGCGTGAAGAGGGCGATGCAACTCAACTCGGTCAACCCAAGTTGTGTGAGCGCGCCGCCGTTCTGGGTCGTGAGGTTGGTCAGATTGTTCGTGAACTGATAGAGCCAGTCCACGCCGGAACTCGCAGAAGGCAACGCTTGCGCCAGTAATGCCGAAGAAACCATGTCACCACATCTCCCAACCCCGTTAGGGGATGTACTTCTGCCAGATCTTCCCTTCGTGAGAAGCGGCGGAGTTGTGCTTCTTCTTGTCCGCCTCGACGCGCCGTCGGAACGCCTCGTCTTCGGCCTTGCGTTCTTCGCCCTCCTTCTGCTGTTGCTGAAGGATGGCCGCGGCTTTCGCGACGGCAGCGGCGGCTTTCGCCGCCTCATGCCGCTGGTAGGTGAGCGTGCCACCGATCGCGACCAGGGCCGCAAGGATGGCGAGCAGGATTTTGGTGTTGATGGCCTTCAGCATCGTCTTCTCCGTTATGGAAGGTATGTGTCCCAGGTGCTTCCTTCCTTCGCGGCGCTGGTGTCGTTCGCCGCCCGTTCCTGCTGTACGAAAACGACGGCATTGAGGTCTTCGACATGGGCGTTTCGGCGTTCCATGTTGGCAAGCGTCATCTGCGACGCAAGACAGGCCTGTAGCGTGCCTTGGGATTGCATCTCGGCCGCCTTTTGCGCTTCCGCCGCGTTCAGAAGATTGAGCTGCTCGACTTCGCTGTTGGTGCTATCGCTGCCGTCGAACTGCTGCGAAAGCAGCGAATTGTTCGCTCTGATGTTGTTGCTCCTGTCGTTGCGATACTGCCCCACAGCGGTGAGGCAGTCGGGAGATACCGCATCGGAGGTTTCGATCAAGGCAAGCTGCGACGTCCGGGCATTGCCAAGAGACTGCGTAGCCAGGTAGGTGGGTGCGCTGCCATTCATGGCGATTGTGGCTGCTTTCCACGCGGTGCTTGATGCCGAAGGCGAATTGGTATTGAGCGCGATGCTCATGCCCGCTGTTTCCCCGAACATATTGGCGACGTTCACGTTTTCGAGAGCATGAAGCGCTGTCTGCCACTGTTGCTTGACGGAAAAATGGGTGATGTTGTTTTTGAGCATGTTGTACTGCGTCTGCAACGTGGTGAGCTGCGAGACGAGGCTGCCGTAGCTGGTCGGATCGAAGACAATATCCCCGATCCCGAAGAGAGCGAAACTAGGCGTTGCGGTGAGGAGCAAAGTCGCGCCTCCGATAATCAACTTGCGGCGCGTGCTGACGTTGAGTTTCATAGGAACCTCCTATAGTTGATGGAGCAGTTAAATACACTGCGGGCAAGTTGGGTCGAGCCTGTCCAGGGAAAGTGCACGGATGTGTGTCGCATCCGTGAGGGTTTCGGCGGACTGGCGGCAAACCCACGCAACCACATTCCTTCCGCTATCGGTCCAGACAAGCACGAAAGCAAGCGCGAAAGCGGAGGTCAATGCAGCAACCCGGCAGGTGCGATGAAAGCCAAGGCTCTTCATGGTCCTCACTCCTCCTCTGCGAGCTGACGAGCGATGCACGGGATGATAGCAGCCCAATCTGGCCCGCTACGCTCAATGGCTTAGGCGATGGTGTACTCCATTTCAGAAAGCCAGTCGGCACGATTGAGGACCAGGGCAACGGCGACCTTTTCGCCGGTGGACTGCACGGCCCACTTATCATGTCCTCCACGTCTTGCATCCCGTGATTTGCGGAGCAAATGTTCGTAACGGTCATTCATTGCGTACTCCTCACTACAACGTCGGGTCCACGCGATGCACCGCGTAGGACGGAATCAACAGGTCCGTCCCGATATACACGCGGGCACGCGAGCCTTCCTTGAGCGTGATAATGGGCAGGCGGTTGAGGAAGTAATTTAATATCTGCTCACCCTCGGCAGCGGACTGTTCGGAGATCCCGTTGCGAATCTGGGTGGACGGCTCAAGGACGTTGCCGTTGTTGCCGAGTTGCGCGAGTCCGCCCAAGCCGCCGATTGCGGCGGCAGCGGCAAACGCCTGCAAATAGCCGTGGTCTGCTTTCGTGGCAAGTCCAGTCCTTCCGATCTGGTCAAGGCCGATGTACTTGGCAAACTCAAGCGAAAACCCATCGGGACAGATGGCGCGATGGAAGGTAACGAACATCTTGCGCTGCTGCGCGTTGCCCACGCTCTGCACGTCACCGAGTAGCCGTGTGCCCTGTGGCAATAGAAGTTGCTGGTGGTCGTGCGAGTAAAGGTCTGTGGTGAGTGAAACCATGATCGGACCGCTGAAACCGCCGTCGATGTGGTTTGTCACGACTCCTTCGAGGACTGTTCCCTCGAACACGCGATACAGGCGACCATCGAAGGCATCGAAGTCATACCCCGGCATCGCATTGGCTTTGCTGCTCGCCTTGGCTTCCGCGCTGACAGACTGTGCAGGAGCCGCCGGGGCGCCGGCAGCGCTAACAACCGGCACTTGCTTGGCCTCTGCCGCGACCGTCGCCGGAGACGGGCCGCTGCGCTCAAAGTCAATCGCCAGGGTGTCACTGTTGATCGCGTCCTGCTGCTGCTTCTCTTTGGCGAGCCGCTTCTGTTTCGCCTCGGCCTGCGCCTCGGACATACTCGAGGTAAGCTGCGGGGCATTTGGGCTATCGCCATAGATTGCCCCGCGCTGTGCGGCGGTCATCCGCGGCGCGCCCGCTGCCTCGGGGCCGGGCGCTCCTTCGGCTTGCTGAAGCTGCTGAAATGCTGTGGCGAGTTCCTGTTGATGCTGACGTGCCTCGGCGTCACGCTGCGCTTCGAGCTGTTGCTGCGATTCAAAACTGTTTACCTGCTGCGCGTTCGGGGCTGCCGGGCGCATCGGCATGGTGCTGGGAGGTGCACTCTTTTTGTTCCCTTTCAGGAGGCTGGAGAGATTGGCGATGCCGATAAGCCCGAGGATGACGACCAGGGCAATCACCACCGGCATTGTCTTGCGTAGCGGAGGCTTGGACTCCGGCTGCTCGGGCACGGTTGCAGGAATCTTGTCGTTATCCTCTGGCATGACTACCTCGCTTCCTCGGCGCGGTGAAACTCGACCTTCTGCTTGCCGATGGCGAGATACCCGTTGTCCAGCTCCTTCGGAACCGTATAGAGGCCATTCGAGAAGTCAAAGTTGATCAAGGATGGCTTTTTGTCCTTCACCTCGTAAAGGGCGGGTGTCTCCTGGAATTGGCCGCGCAGATATGTGAATTTGTCATCGCGCCATATCTGCTCAAGGCCAAGCTCTTTGCCTTTCGACTTGTCCCATGCGTAGTCAAAATGCAGCGAGCCCGGATACTGGCTCCGGTATGCCTCTTCCTGCGTCTTTTCAGCTTTCAGCGTTGCGGCTTGGGCTGCCTGCGCTGCTGCCGCTTCCTGTTTAGCTTTGTCCAGTTCGGCGGCGGGCACGAAGACCGGCATCTCTGGCAGCCTGTCCTTTGCTGTCTTGTCGCCCGGAATGAGGAAGATTTTGGAGTCGAAATGGGGATCATCCTCGCTGGAGACTTCCTGCAGCTGTAAGGTGTACTCGTTGCCGTGATCGGAGACGATGTGCACATCCGTAGTGCTACCGGCGACCTTCGGCTTGATGCTGATGAAGCGGCTCGCGACATGGCCGCCGTCAAACACCCAATCCACTGTGTCTCCTGCAAACACGTTTGCAACCTTCTCCTCGGCCGGGAGCAGGATCAGCGTGGATTGCAGCAGGCCGGCGCGGACGACAGGCGGGGTTTCGGCCTCGGACACGGCGATGGTGCGCGGCGCACTCGGCTCAAGATGCTTGGTGTTGGGATCGGGTGCAGCGTGGCCGGTC
>Ga0134128_10009473_pt1 | contig 11684 bp, 10 predicted proteins | sample KB31754_FD_96462 | JGI IMG/M metagenome (GOLD analysis project Ga0134128, IMG submission 96462) | Terrestrial soil microbial communities with excess Nitrogen fertilizer from Kellogg Biological Station, Michigan, USA - KB3-175-4 | ecosystem: Environmental > Terrestrial > Soil > Unclassified ...
GGGTGCGGGAGTGCGAATTGACGCGAGCGGCCACCGCGCCCCTGGCTGAATATGAACAGACTCATATGCTGCGCGCTCCCGAATAAGACTCCGCGGCAAAAAAGCGTTGCAGCAACTCCGGGCCGAACCGAATATGCCGAATAAGCTTCGCCGGGACAAGAACAAGCGTCGCGGTTCGGGACGCCGAGTAGCACGAATCCGTCCCGGAGCGGATTCTGTAAAGAAGCTCGATTCTGTCAAAAGCCTGCTCGCGCGGCCGGGCTCGGTACTCGGGCGTATCGGCGATCAGGCCGCGAAACAGAGCGTCTGGCGCGACTGGCTCGCCGGGCACATCGCCGAGCCGCTGCGAGCGCGCATCACGGGCGTCGTCGAGCGCGACGGAGCGCTCGTTATTTTCACGGAGTCGGCGGGCTGGGGCGTGCGCCTCCGCTACGCCATGGCCGAGCTCGAAGCCGAGCTGCGGCGCGAGCATCCGCAGGTCGCGCGGGTGCTCGTACGGGTGCTCCCCGGCGGTGAATCGCCTTGACGCCGCCTGCCCGAGCGGTGAGCCCCGAGCCGGTGCGCCGCACCGCCGAAATCGAAGAGATCACCAACCTCTATTTCATCCATCCCCTGGCGAGCCGCTTCGTGCCGCTCGCGGCGCGAATGGGTCTCACGCCGAACGCCCTGACCGTGACGGGGATGCTGTTCGGTCTTCTGGCGGGGCTCGCCTACTACCACTATCCGGACCCGCGATTCGCGGTCGCAGGCTTCATCCTCATGATCGGCTGGCACATCATGGACGGTGCGGACGGCCAGCTCGCCCGACTCACGCAGACGCAGTCGCATTTCGGGAAAGTGCTCGACGGAATCTCCGACACGGCCACTTTCCTCGCCGTCTACACGGCACTCGCGCTCGCGCTGGCGCGCACGTACGGCGCTCGCGCATACGCCCTCATCTTCGTGGCCGGGCTATTTCATGCGATTCAGTCGGCGACCTACGAAGTGCAGCGGCAGGAGTACGAGCTCTGGGGGCGAGGCCGCAAGTCCGGCGGCGGAGAGGCGCCGCGCGCATCGCGAGCGCCCGCTGGGGCCGCGCGTGCGGGCCCAGAGTCGGGGCCGGGCAGTGCGCGTGCCTCGCGAGTCGACCGGCTGTTCGACTTCCTACATCGACTGTTCTACGGCCGGCTGAGCTTCCCCGCGGCCGATGTCACCCGAAAAATCAACGCGAGCATGGCGGCCGCACTCGACCGCGAGCCCGAGCGCGCGGCTCTCATCCGCGAGCAGTACCGGCAAGTCTTCGCCCCGCTCGTGCGGCGCTTCGCGCTTCTCTCGGCCAACTATCGCACGCTCGGAATCTTCGTTTGCGCTCTGTTTGCGGTGCCCCAGTATTACTTCTGGTTCGAGATCGTCGGCTTCGGTGCGATCCTCGCCCTCTTGATCGCGAATGAGTACGCGTGCTATCGCAGGCTCCTCGCCACTCTCGCCGCAGCGCATGCGCCATCGCCCTGAGGGGACCTCAGGCCGATCCCACCCGGCTTTCACGCTGCCTCCGGAAGATTGCGGATGCAGTTGCAGACGAGCGCGCTGTACAACTGCCGATCGCGATTCGCCCGCACGTAGTGCGGATCGACGGCCGCGACCTTCGAGCGTGTGCGCACGGACGCATACCAATGCACGACGCGGGTCTCGCGGGAGAGCACCGCCTCGAGCCGCACGCGTCGGCTCACCCGGAACCAGTGCTCGGAGATCTCCGGTGCGAGCGGATAGAAGACCCGCGGCTCGGCGATGATCAGATCGTCGCGGGAGAACTGCGCGGCCACTTCTTGAAGCAGATCGGGGCCCAGCGCGTAGAGCACCGAGCGCCGCTGCGCCGGCAGCGCCGCCATCGCCCGAAGGTATAGCGCGCAGAGTCGCGAATGCGGCTCCGCGCCCATGACGGCATTGTTGATCCCGCGGTAGTACAAGCTCTCCAGCCGCCGGAACATGGCCCATCCGCCGGGGGCGTGCCGCATCGCCCTGCGCAGCAGGTCGAGCGTGATGGAACGGCACCACAGGCCCGGCGAGCGGGACGTGCGCACGAAATGCGGCCAAACGATGCGCTCGCACCCGACGAACTGCGGAGCATCGAGGAGGGGCAGCAGGGAGGCCGTGGTGATCGTATCGAGATCGAGATACACGCCGCCCTCGAGATACAGAATCGCGGCGCGCAGGAGGTCCGACTGGATCGCCGGATTGGCGATCTCTCGATAGATTTCCGCGAGCACATCGCCTGCGCCTACCGAGTGACCCGCGCGGAGCAAGCAGTCGATGGGGTCGATCCGTGAGAGCTGCACCCGCGGGCACCGATCGAGCGCGCGGCGCCTCGCATCATCCTCGAGGGCGTCGGTGTGATGCAGGAAGATCTCCGCGAGCTCGCTCCGCTCGGCCGCCGAAAGGATCCCGAACACGTAGGCCCAGGGCAGGCTCGCGCCGATCCAGCAGAAATGCGCGCGACGAGGGATCGCCATCCGACTGCGTCCCTATCCGCACGTATTCGGGGGCTGCCGCCCCGCTGCGGCCGTGAGCACGCTCGCCGAATCCGCGCGCGGCGGCAGCACCCAGGATCGCTTGCGAACCAGATGTATCGCCCACTGCCTCGAGAGGGTGAGCCACTCCCGGAAGTGCTCTCGCCGGCCGACCCCGCATTCGATGGGCGCGGCCCCCAGGCGCTCATCGAGAATGGCGGCGATCCTCGCGGCGCGCGCACTCCAGGTGTAGCGGCGGCTGTCGGCAAGTGCCGCTGCCGCGAGCCGCTCGGCGAGCGGACCGTCGGTGGTCAACGCACGGACCCCCGCAACGAGAGACTCGACGCTGTCCGGCGGGCAAAGCAGCGCGTTTCTCTCGTGCTGCAGGATCTCCCGCACATCGGGCGTGTCGCCTGCGAGGATCGGCCGCCCTGCGCCCATGTAGAGATAGAGCTTCAACGGAATGACCGTCGAGCCGAATTCGGCGAGCGGTTTCAAAGAGGGCGGGATCAGCAATACATCCGCAAGATCGAGGTATTGGCGCAGGGCCTCGGGAGAGCGCTGCCAGGGGACGGGTCTCACGTTGGACACCCGTTGCGCAAGCGCTTCGATGGGTCCGTCTCCATAGGAGCCGACGAGCAGGAACAGGTGTTCCGGCAGGCTCTTCGCCGCCTCGATCACCAGCTCGAGCCCCTTCTTTTGGTTGACGCGCCCGGTGTACACGACCGTCTTCGTGGCGGCATCGATACCGATGCGCCGCTTCGCGGCGTCGCGCTGAAGCGAGCCTTCCAGCCGGTGCGGGTCGAAGCCATTGTGCACGCAGAACAGCTTCTCGGCGGGAATCCCGAGCTCGAGATAACGGGACCTCGTGTACTCGGAATGTGCGATGTTGGCGATGAAGTGCCGGTTGCACATCAGCCTGTGGATTAAGGGCCGAAGCGGCGGCACCTGGTCCGGCCAGGGGCGGTAGTGATCGAAGGCGACCCGCTGCCCGGCGTTGACCGCGGCCCAGGCGATCCATAGATTCCGCGTATAAACTAGGTCGGCTTGCCGGAACTCGCGCCGGAATACCAGCGTCGAGCCGCAGGAGAGGTGCCGCACGACCGCGGGGCGGAGCGGCGCATGGGCTCGGACGATGGGCATTCCCGTGAGTTCGGCTGCAAGCCTGCAATGAACACCATCCGAAGCGGGGACGTGCAACCATGCTTGTGACGCGAAAGGCGCGAGGTGCCTGGCGGTTGCCGTGAAAACCTCCGCGTCCGCCTCCGCATTCGGCAAGGGATTCTCGAAAGCGAACAGGATTCTCATCGCGCTACCTGCATGCGGGACGGGCTCCACGGCCGGATACACGGGGGGCAGAGGACCGCTGCGGGCACGGCTTCTGCTCCGAGGGCTGCTATTGTTGTGTGGGACGGAGCTGCGTTCAATCGCGGCGGAGCGATCGCCCCGTCGTGTCGGCCCGCGGGCTTCGGCTCGAACCGGGCGATGCCGCGCAATTCGCGTGGCCGGCCGCCGAGGCTGTCTCGGCCTGTACGGGGAGTGACTGGATGACGGCAGGACGAGAGCCGACGGGCGTTGCGGGCTGTCAATTCCGTCCAGGGCAATTTTCGACTTTGACCGAAGCGCTCGACTATGCGGCGCTCGGGCACGCCGGTTTCAATTTCTATAGTGCTCGCGAGGAGCTCATCGAGGTTCTGCCCTATCGCGAGCTGCGCGAGCAGGCGATGTCGATGGCCCGGCGGATGCTGCGTGCCGGTCTTACCCCGGGCGAGCGGGTCGCTCTCGTGGCCGAGACCGGTCCCGGGTTCATGCGCACCTTCTTCGCTTGCCAGTATGCCGGGCTCGTCCCCGTGCCAATGCCGACGCCCGCGGCATTTGTGGGCCGGGAAGTCTACGTGGAGCACGTGAGGCCGATGCTCGCGAACGCAAGGCCGGCCGCACTGCTCGCGCCCGGAGCGCTCCTGCCGCTTCTGCGCCAGGCCGCAGGTGCCCTCGAGCTGACCGCGCTCGGCACCTTCGACCTGTTCGATGAGCTGCCCGAGAGCGGGCCCGAGCTGCCGCGCATGGGCGAGGATGACCTCTCCTACCTGCAGTTCTCATCCGGCAGCACACGCTCCCCCACCGGCGTCGCCGTGACTCAGCGTGCGCTGCTCGCCAACTTGCGCGCGATTCTGCACGCGCTCGATGCGCGCCCCGACGATCGAGCCAACTCGTGGCTGCCGTTCTATCACGACATGGGTCTCGTCGGATTCATTTTGACGCCGCTTGCAGGCCAGGCATCGGCCGACTATCTCTCGACGGATGAGTTCGCTCGCCGCCCCTTGAGCTGGCCGACGCTGATCGCGCGCAACGGCGCAACCATCTCCTACAGCCCGTCCTTCGGTTACGAGCTCTGCACGCGGCGCGCGATGAAAGTGCCGATCGGCCAAATCGATCTCTCGAGGTGGCGAGTGGCGGGGATCGGCGGCGATATGATCCGCCCGCGCGTCCTGTCGCAGTTCGCGGAGAGCTTCGGTGGCTGCGGCTTCAGGAAGGAAGCCTTCGTGGCGAGCTATGGAATGGCCGAAGCGACGCTCGCCATCAGCTTCGCACCGCTCGATCGCGGCCTCGAGGTCGATCGCGTCGACCTCGACCTGCTGCGATCACGAGGGCGTGCGGTGCCGGCGCACGACGGCGCCAACGGGAACGGCAGTGGCGGTGGCGGCGATAGTGGCGGCAGCGGCGCCGGCGGCGGCAGCAGCGTGCGCGAGCTCGTGTTTTGCGGGCGGGTGGTGTCCGGCCACGAGCTCGAGATCCGCGACGAGGACAACCACCTGCTCGGGGAGCGCGCCGTTGGGCGCATACTGATCCGCGGCCCGAGCGTGATGAAGGAGTACTTCCTCAACCCCGCGGAAACCGCACGCGTGATGAGCGGCGGGTGGCTCGACACGGGTGACCTCGGCTATCTCGCCGGTGGCTCTCTCGTGGTTGCCGGACGCAAGAAGGACCTCATTCTGGTCAATGGGCGCAACGTGTGGCCGCAGGACCTCGAGTGGGACGTGGAGCATCGGGTCGAGGGCGTGCGTCCCGGCGATGTCGCGGCCTTCTCGCTCGATGAGGCGGAATCCGAGCGAGTCGTGCTTCTCGTCGCGTGCCGTATCCCGGATGCTGAGATGAGAGAGGCGCTCCGTCGCGCAGTCGCCGAAGTGGTCCTCGCGACGGCAGGTCTCAAGTGCACGGTCGTCCTCGTGCCGCGCAACAGCCTGCCCCGCACCTCCTCCGGAAAGCTGAGTCGAACGCGGGCGCGCCAGATGTACCTCACCTCACTGCAAGGAGACGCGCCGGCCGGCGACTCCGCGGGCCCTGCGGAAGCCGAGTTCGCTCAGGCCGCCCTCACGGCGCGTTGAGCGATGTCCGCACTCGCGGCCGTCACGGGCGGAACGGGCTTTCTCGGACGCTACATCGTGACTGCGCTCGCGGCAGCGGGCTGGCGAGTGAGGATTCTCGCGCGCCAGTCGCCCACCCATCCCCAGCTCGCGGGAGTGCCGCTCGAGGCTGTCCCAGGTGATCTCTCCGACCGGGCTGCATTGCGCGCGCTCGTCGACGGGGCCGATGCGGTCATTCATGCCGCCGGGCTGATCAAGGCCTCGAGCTCTGCTCAATTCCGGGCGGTCAACGAGGTGGGGACCGCCAGTCTCGCCGAGGCAATCGCCCGCACCAGTCCGCGCGCGCGGACGCTGCTCGTCTCCTCGCTCGCGGCTCGCGAGCCGCAGCTCTCGGCGTATGCCGCGACCAAACGCGCCGCAGAGGAGCGCCTCCTCGCGATCTTCGGCGCTCGATCCACCTGGACGATCGTTCGGCCGTGCGTGATCTATGGGCCCTGGGACACCGAGACGCTCGCGTTATTCAGAGCCGCGGCGCGCGGCGTCATGCCTCGGCCCTCGGTCGCCGGTGCTCGCCTCGCCCTGATCCACGCCTCCGATGCCGCCGCGGCGATTGCGGCACTGGCCGGCCAAGGACCTTCGGGGGCCATCCTCGAGCTCACGGACGAGCGCTTCGATGGCTATACATGGCACGAGATCACGGCGGCAGTCGCGGCGGTCCTCGAGAGGCGGCTCATCGCCGTACCGCTTCCCGCCCCGCTCATCCGGGCGGCGGCCGCCCTCAACGTGACGACCGCACGGATGCTGCGCCGAGCGCCGATGCTCACACCGGGCAAAGTCCGCGAGATCCTCCATGCCGACTGGGGCTCGACGGCGGATCGCCAGCCGCCCCGGGAGCTGTGGCGCCCGGCCATCGGACTCGCTCGCGGACTGCAAGATACCTTATCCTGGTATGGGGAGCGGCGTTTGCTGCCGGCTCGCCCAATACGTCCAGGGGCGCGAGCGAGCTCCTCGAATTGATGGAGTGCAGGTTTTGGCTGCGCAAGGCTCGATTCTCGACCGGGGCCGGATCGAGGCGGAGATCATCGCAATGCTGTCGGGGCGGGTCCCCCAAGGCGTGCAGGTGTCTTCCGAGACGCAGATTCTCCGCGGCCTGGGGCTCGATTCGGTCGCCATTCTGGACTTCATCATGGACCTGGAGGATCGGTTCGATATTTCGATTCCGCTCGACCGGGTCGCCGAAGTGGAAACCATCGCCGACCTGAGCGGTGCCATCGAGACACTGATGAGGGCCGCGCGCTGATGTCGCTGTTTGCAAAATTCGACGGGATTCGCGCCGGAGTCGAGGCGCTGCTCGGGAGCGTGCGCAACCCCTTCGACGTCCGCTTCGACAGAGTGCTTTCCCCGACGGAGGCCCTGCTCGAGGGCCGTCCCGTGCTGCTCCTCGGCACCAACAACTATCTCGGGCTGACGTTCGATCCTGCATGCGTCGAAGCGAGCATGCGCGCGCTCGAGGAGACGGGCACCGGCACCACGGGCTCGCGCATCGCGAACGGCACCTACTCGAGTCACGCGTTGCTCGAGCAGCGGATCGCCGAGTTCTACGGCAAGCGCTCGGCCATCATCTTCTCGACCGGGTATCAGGCGAACCTCGGGCTGATCTCGACGCTCGCCGGGCGCGACGATCATCTGTTGATCGACGCGGACAGCCATGCCTCGATCTACGATGCGAGCAAGTTGAGCACTGCGGAGGTCATCCGATTCCGGCACAACGACCCGGAGGACCTGGCCCACCGCCTGCGGCGGCTCAAGGGCCGCCCCGGCAACCGCATCATCGTGACCGAGGGCATCTACAGCATGCTCGGGGACACGGCGCCTCTGCGCGAGATCGCGGCCGTCAAGCGCGAGATGGGCGCCTGCCTCATCGTCGATGAGGCGCACTCGCTCGGGATACTCGGCGCGAATGGACGAGGCCTCGCCGAGGCGGCCGGTGTCGAAGGCGATGTGGACTTCGTCGTCGGCACGTTCAGCAAGAGTCTGGGTGCCGTGGGTGGCTTCGCCGCATCCGATCTGCCGGACTTCGATTTGCTGCGCATCGTCTGCAGGCCCTACATGTTCACCGCTTCGCTCCCTCCGGCCGTGATCGGCTCCGTCATCGCGGCGCTGCAGCGACTCTCGACCGACAAGTCGCTCGGCGCGCGCGCGCTCTCGAACAGTCGCAGGCTCTACGGCGGCCTGGAGCAATCGGGATTCAAACTCGGGCCTGAGCCGAATCCCATCGTGGCGATAAAGATGCCGGATCCCGCGCGGGCGGCGCTGTTCTGGAACCGGCTGATCGACGAGGGCATCTACGTCAATCTCGCTCTGCCTCCGGCCACTCCAGGAAGTCTCTCCCTCATCCGCTCCAGCGTCAGCTCCGCGCATAGCGACGTCCAGATCGATCGGGCCATTTCCATCATGACCGCCGTGGGACGCGAGCTGGGGGTCATCGCGGCCCGATGAGGATCGAGGTCGTCCCGGTCGCCGGCGGGGCTCAACTCCGGCGTTTCATCCGCGTGCCTTTCGCCGTCCATCGGGACGACGCTGCGTGGATTCCTCCGCTGCTCATGGAGCGTAAGGAGGCGTTCAGCGCGAAGAGCAACGAGTTTCTGCGGCGCGCGGAGGCGCGCTTCTGGGTCGCGCGCCGCGACGGACGCGAGGTGGGACGCATCAGCGCGCAGATCGATCCTCTCGCCCGCCGGGACGGGGAGCCCGCCGTGGGACATTTCGGCTGCCTGAGCGCGATCGACGATGGTGAGGTTTTCGCATCGCTCCTCGGGACCGCGGAGGAGTTTCTTCGCGGTCGCGGAATCGAGCGCGTGCTCGGTCCATTCAGCCTCTCCATCAACGAGGAAACGGGTCTTCTCATCGACGGCTTCGAGACGCCCCCCATGATGCTGATGGGGCACGACCCCCGCTATGTGGCCGGCCATCTCGAGGCGCTCGGATACCAAAAGGCGAAGGACGTCTACGCATATCTCATCGACCGCGACGTGGCTCCCTTGTCGAGCGCCGTGCGTGCGCTCTTCGAGCGGCGGCTCGCGGGCTCCATCCGTTTGCGCCGTCTCGACTTTCGCGATTACGCGAACGAAATCCGCAGAATGGTGGATATCTTCAACGACGCATGGAGCGGGAACTGGGGATTCGTGCCGCTCACCAACGCCGAAGCCGATGAGATGGCGAAGCGCATGCGGCTGCTGCTCGATGAGAGGCTGGTCTGGTTCGCCGAGCTCGACGGCGAGGCGGTCGGCTTCATCGTCATGCTGCCGAATATCAATGAAGCCATCGCCGACCTCGACGGCCGACTGTTCCCCTTCGGCTGGGCGAAGCTGCTCTGGCGCCTGAAGATGCGCCGCATCAAATCGGCTCGCGTGCCGCTGATGGGTGTGCGCAAGCGACTGTCGGGCACCGTGCTCGGGAGCGCGTTGCCCATTGCATTGATCAGCGCGCTGGAGCCCGGCGCCGATACGTTCGGGTTCCGCAAAGTCGAGCTGTCGTGGATTCTCGAGGACAACCGTCCCATGCGCCACATACTCGAACGGCTCGGGGCGCGCGCCTACAAGACCTATCGAGTGTACGGCAAGGCGCTGGTGCGCCCTTGAATTGCCTCATCATCGCCGCCGGAACCGGCGGCCGCCTGCGCGAGATCGGTCCCACCAAGCCCCTGGTGCGCGCGCAGGGCGTGCCGCTGCTCGAGCACGTGATCGGGCGGGCGCGCAGAGGGGGAGCGACGCGATTCTTCGTCGTGAGCGGCTACCGCGGAGAGGAAGTGCGCGCACATCTCGATGCGTACGGCGCCCGCGAATCGATCCCGCTCACGCACATCGTCAACGAGAGCTGGCAGCGCGCAAACGGCGTCTCGGTTTCAAAGGCCAAGCCGCATATCGAGGGTCCTTTCCTGCTCAGCATGTGCGATCACCTGGTCGACCCGGATATCCTGCGCGCGCTGCTTGCGGCGCCCGCGGAGCCGGATACGGTCACGCTCGCCGTCGACTTCAACATCGCAGGCTCCATCAACGATCTCGAGGATGTGACGCGCGTGAAATGCTCGAATGGCCGGATCGAGCGTATCGGCAAGGGGCTCGCCGAATTCAACGCCCTCGATACGGGCGTGTTCTTGTGCACGCCGATCTTCTTCGAGGCACTCGAGGCGAGTCAGGCTGCGGGAGACGACAGCATATCGGGCGCCATGAACGTGCTCGCGCGCTGGAACAAAGCGCGCGTATTCGACGTGCAGAACCGCCTCTGGATCGACATCGACGATGCCGCGAGCCTCAAGAAGGCCGAGGAGCTGCTCGCGGCGGGACGGCTCTGAGCCGATCGCTCGAGGTCGGCAAGCTCCGGCGACGAACGAGCTCGCATGGACAGTCATCGTCAGGACCTGCGCCGTGGCTTCAACTGGCTCGGCGGGGCAATGGTGATCGCCAAAGTCACGGACTTCGGGACGATCCTGATCGTGCTGATGTTCCTGACGAAACGAGAGGTCGGCCTCGCCGCTCTCGTCGTTGCGATCGGTACGGTGATCGAGGCGCTCGATGGGCTCGGCACGGGTGCAGCTCTGGTGCAGGCCCCGTCCCTCTCGCGTCTGCAGCTCTCATCCATCTTCTGGTACATCGCGGGCGCGGCGGTGATCGCAGGGGCGATCACCCTGCTCGCGGCGCCCGGGTTCGCCGCGCTGTATGGTCTTGCGGGCCTCGCGCCGTATTTTCTGCCGATCGCCTTGAAGCAGCCTCTGGTCGGCGCAGCGGTCATTCCGCTCGCGCTGATGAGTCGGGAGCTGCAATACGAGCGCATTGCCGTCGTCAATGTTTGCTCGACGCTCGGCTCGGCCGCAACGAGGGTCGCGCTCGCCGCGCTCGGCGCGGGCGCCTGGGCGATCGTCATCGCCAGTGCGGCGAGCGGCTTGTACACCCTGATCGGGGCCTCCTTCGCGCGGCCGTTCCGCCCCGCTCTGCGATTCAGCATCCCCGCGATCTCCCCGCTCGTCCGCTTCGGACTGCGCGCCGCGATGTCGACCCTCTTCGAGCAGTCGTTCAACAACGTCGATTATTTGCTCGTCGGATGGTTCTACGGTCCGGCGCCGCTCGCGATCTACCGGGTCGCCTTCGAGATCGGCATGCAGCCGGCGCTTGCCGCCGGAACGCTCGTCAATCGAGCGGCACTGCCGGTTTTCGCACGGGTCTCGGCCGTCCGAGAGCATCTCGAGCAGTCCCTCACGTGGTCGCTGCGCAGGCTCACGCTGGTCGTGGCCCCGCTCACGGCCGCCACTTTGCTTGCAGCCGTGCCGATTACGGCATTGATCCATGACGGCGAGGGCCACAGCTATGCCGCCGCCGCCTTGCCCCTCGAGCTGCTCTCCGCCGCGGCGCTGCTGCGGGTGCTCTCGCAGCTGCTGTATCCCCTCGCGCTCGGGACGGGACATCCTAAGACGGCGTTGCGCCTCTCGGCCGCGACACTGCTCCTCCTGGGCCTCGGGATGCTGGGCGCCGGCATCGGCTTTCGCGCCCCGAGCGGCATCGTCGCCATTGCGACCGTCTGGCTCGCGGTCTATCCGCTCCTCCTTTTGTGGGAGATCCGCTATCTTCGACGCCGCTGGGATATCCGCGCTGCGGAGCTCGCCCGGACACTGGCACCGCCGCTTGCGGGCACGATCGCCCTCGTTGCGGTCGTGGAAATCGCCCGACTCGTGCTCGGAAGCAGGCTCGAAGGTGCGGATGTCGGCTGGCAAGTCGCAGTCGTCGCGACGGCGGCGGTTTTGACCTATGCCGGCTTGTTTCTCGTGTACCGGCAGCGCGCA
>Ga0134128_10009477_pt1 | contig 11682 bp, 5 predicted proteins | sample KB31754_FD_96462 | JGI IMG/M metagenome (GOLD analysis project Ga0134128, IMG submission 96462) | Terrestrial soil microbial communities with excess Nitrogen fertilizer from Kellogg Biological Station, Michigan, USA - KB3-175-4 | ecosystem: Environmental > Terrestrial > Soil > Unclassified ...
CGCCACCAATTCTGCCGCGCCTTCCAACAGGGATACCATATCAATTTCTGAGGCTTCTATCGTCAGCTTGCCGGCTTCAATCTTCGAGTAATCGAGAATATCGTTGACTATTGTGAGGAGTGAATCGGCGGATTCGTGAATGGTAGAGATAAAATCCTTCAGCTCTTCCGGCAATGCACGCTGAACGAGAATCTCGGTCATCCCGATGATCGCGTTGAGCGGTGTGCGAATCTCATGGCTTATGTTTGCCACGAACTCGGACTTCAATCGCGAGGACTCCATTGCCTGATCGTGCGCGCGAGAGAGTTCGGACGCCATGCGTTGCCGCTCTGACATGTCGCGTGCCACCATCCAGAATCTGACAGTATCTCCGACCGGAATTGGGCTGATCGATAATTCTACGGGGATGCGACTCCCATCTTTGTGCACAAGACTGACTTCGATGAGCCGGCGGAATTGCTCATCGGCCGTGTATGGCGAGTAGTTGGTCAACAATTCCTTGCAATGGTCTCGCCTTTCCGGCGGCACAATCAAATCGCATACGTTTTCTCCCACGGCTTCGTGTTCGGTGTAGCCGAGCAGATTCTCGATCTGTTGATTCCAATCCTGAATTGCTCCGCTGCGATCTATCGATATCGCCGCTTCGAACATGTTTTGCAGAGTGATTTTGCGCTGGAGATTGCGCTTGCGCAGTTCAGCATCGAGCCGGCGACTCTCTGCTTCTATTCGGTCGAGCTTGCGGCTGCTGGAAAACACCGCCAATAGTGGCAATATCAAGCTGGCTACGACTAGCGCCGAAAAGGCTACAGTGTAGCGCAAAAAGTAAAATCGATGGCCAATGACCAGTAACAACGCGATTGCCGTGATCGCTATCGGCAGCGGAGCCGCCAGCGATCTCATCGTCTTGCCGCCCGACAACCGGCTGACCATCAGTCCCCACAAGGTGAGCTCAGGCTGCGATAGAAAAACGGCAATCGTGAGTACAAGTATCAGTATCGCTGACGCAACACGAATCGGTAGCACCGAATGCGGTGCCGGAAAATCTACGAAAGAGTATAACGCAGTCAGGCAGGCCGCAAATGCCCCGGCCCCGGCTGCGATGGCAAACAGCTCTCCGATGACGCGGGCGCTACGCAATTTGGTTTGCAGTAACAGCACGGCTGTACCGAGCAAAATTAACTCGGCTGCTGAATAAGGCTTCATGAACACAAAGGCGGAACCTGGCGGCGTGTAGTGGAACGCATGAGCGATCATGGCCGCCACGCCGATTAACGCCGAGATGGCTGCGTAGAAGGACGCTTCGGATCTCGGAGTGGCTTTTGTTGATGCAGACGATCGTACGGCAATCCCAACCAGCAGGCATGCCAGCGCCGCATCGGGTGTGGGGAAAAACGCGCTTCGCTCAGGCTGCACCAAACGGAAAATCGAAGCAACAAGGGACAAACCGCCCGCTGCTATTACCGCACTGCTTAACAGGATGCAAGCGGTCCGGAAGGCTGAGACCAGCTTCGCGTTGGTGTACATAGATTACTAGCCCATCCGGACTAAGAATGAAAAGTGAAGAGAAGCAGATTCGATTTCCGGGTTTCCGGTTTCCAGCAGACACCGTGACTTCCATCGTGAATTTGACTAGTCGTACCATTTGTTTGTTCCTGACTTGTCCATGTGTGCGCACTGCGCGCCAATCCGGGAAATCGGCTACCCTTGTGCGGTGTGCCTATCTGAGATATACTGCGAGGCAAATGACTTCGTTCACCGGATTCCAGCCCGTCCATTCACCGCTGTACATGGCGGTGCACAATCCTGTGTTACACCAGTTCATCTCGTACCTGGCTCAGAAAAAATCCGAGCAGGAGTCAGATCATGGCCAAAAGGTCGAAATCAGGTTGAGTCGAACCTTCGTATCTCAGGTGCGTGAATCTTTTCACGCTAACATTTTGGATGGCGAACGCCATCTGCATTTACTGGCGCATCTACTGGCCTCGCGCTTGTTGGGCGAATTCGAGCTGCACAGCAACGTCATTGGAATGCTGCCCGACGACGATGACGACAGACCTTTCGTCATTCGCGAGCGCATAACCCGCGAAGAGTTATTCTCAGCGACAGACATCGACCTCGGCAACCACATGCTGGAAAACTTTCGCTATCGTCGGGATGGTGATTGGGTGCCGCTGCAGCTCGCCGCCAATTTTGTCGAGTATATACCGCTTGCCAATCCGAATACCGGCGTCAATCGGTTGACCAGTCGAGTAAAGGCAGAGGAAGAACTGTGGAATAAGGTCGCCGATGAATTATTTTCGCTGGATCAGTTGGTGGCACGTGATAAACATTTGCGCCAATACAGCAAGTTCATCAAAGATATATTCGGTGTCAAAATCGTTTGCGATGATGAAGACGCATGCCATCGGGCACATCAAGCGTTGCTCAACCTGAATTCCGATGATGCGGACAAAGACAGTCTCCTCGAATTCGTGGAAACGAAGGACTACCTCACGTGCGAACCCGACAAAATGAAGAAAACGGGATGGCGTGCACTGAAGAGTGTGGTGCTCTGGCAAGAACGTCTGTTCGAGATCCAGATTCAGCCGTTGACCAACTACTATCTCGAAATCGATCACATGTCCGGCCCGTCGCATCGGTCCTTCAAGAATTCGCGTGATTCGCTGCGCCAGGAAATCGCCAAGCAAATTCCGCTGTACGGGCTGTACAGAGATTTGCTCAAGATGATTTTCATGGAAGAGGCCGTGAGCTTCGAAGCCGAGAACGCCATTGTGGTGATTGAGTAACACGTCGGGTAGCCGATCATGTACCGGCGGGCGGAAGCCCGCTGATCGGAGACTGTACAAGCGGGCTTCCGCCCGCCGTTACAGAATGAGTGGATCCTATGCCTGCTCGTGATAAACGATTTTGTACGTCTTGCCGTTCAAGACGAATATCACTTGCCTGCCGACTGACATCAGCTTCGCCGCACCGGGTTGCTTAACGAGATCGAAGTACTCCTTCGAGCCGAACGTGATTTCAATGGGCTTCGGTGATGTCTTCTCATTGTATTGCGTGTCGATCCAGACGCCGTCGCGCAGGAAGAAGGTCTTGTCATCGACATTCTTCAAGCCGGCTTTTTCATCGGCGGAGATCGCCACTTCCGACTTCATCCGTTCTTTGTCTTTCGCAAGTGAAATCGCTTTCTGTCCCACAGCGGGCGCTTCGCGGAAGTCGCGAACGATCGGATGCTCGTCGAGCACTTGAATCTCACGAGGGGAGCTATAAAACTGCGCTACCTGCCGAGCTTTCGAGCTGACGTGTGCATAGGCATTGTCGCCAGGCGTTCTCAGCGATGCACCCATGGATACAGCCGGCAGGGCACCAAAGGTGGTGGCTCCGTCGATCGGTCCGATTGTCCCGGTGGTAGCACTCCGCAGGTTCATTTCCCGGCCCATAGCGAACGGACTACCCGCCGCCGCCCCGCTTACACCATCCCACCGGTTCAGCAAGCGCCCGTGCACTCCCACCGGTGTGCCAGCTCCTGTACCGCGCACCCATGGCTGCGCAAAATTAGACGATGGCTCGCTCGGGTCCGTCACGAGAAACGACGTATATTCCGAGATGATTCCATAACGCTTCGAGAGCGAAATGATCTCATCCACCACTTCTTTGCTGTCGCCATTGTCGCGTGCGACATCCGTCAGATGCGCAATTCGCCGCATTGCCCACATGCGCGGCAGATAGGTGTGATCAACTTCTTGTCCGGCGAATTTCACTGGAAAGCTATATGCCTTCTGAACACCGTTGATGTTGCCGGTTAGTTTCACCGTCGCATCGCCACCATTCTTATAGCGACCAAGCAGCAGCACTTGTGAGCCTGCAAATATGTCTTTTACTTCGCGCGGATAAATATCCTTCACCTGCAAGCCGTCATACGCTATCTTCACATCCGTAAGCACAGGCTTCTGGATCTTGTTATAGAAGTTGGAGAGCGAAGTCTCGAAGCTCTCGGATGGCTCAACGTAGTGTGATGTTCCATGGTGCGCTTCGGCCAGTCGATCGAGCAGTTTTGTATTGACGTCATAACCTACGCCGAAATCAAACAGGCGAATGTCGCGTTTTGAATTGACTGTCTTCAGCAATCCAGGGATAGTCGTTTCACCTACGGTTGGTTCTCCATCCGTCATTAGCACCAGGAAGCCGGCGCGCGTCTTATCATCGGATGTATCCAGCAATGATAATGCCGTTTTCAACGCATCTCCGATGTCGGTGCCACCACGGGCGTCCATGTCTTCGACGAAGGACAGCGCAGCTTTCTTGTTTTCCGGCGTTGCCTGGACCAGATGTAGTTTGAACGAATCCACATCGGTATTGAACTGCACGATGCTGAAGCGATCTTGAGGATTCAAGGCATTGATAATGTACTTTAGTGCTTGCTTGTTTTGCTTCAGGCGCTCGCCCGCCATAGAGCCGGAAGTGTCAGCGACAAGAACTATGTCCTTGGCGGCCACCGCTTTTGTTTCCACAGGCGGTGTCAACGTCAAAAGGAAGTAGCCATCGTCGCCGGCGATTTTGTTGGTGACCACGTTTGCAGCGATATCTTTATCCGAAAGGCTGTAATACAAGAAGAAGTCCTTGTCGGGCAACGCGTTCTTGGCGTCGAATTCCACCTTCGCGTGATGGTCATCATCGCGCTTGGTGGCAATCGTGTGACTAGGTGACCATATGGTGCGCAAGCCTTGCTTGCTGTTGAGCTTCACCGTCACCTTAAGCTCATCCGATTCCTCGGCGCCTTGCGTTTTCAGCGGAAAACGATAGGCAAGCATGCCGTTTTCCGCGCCCAGCAATTGCGTGTATTCCAGCTCGACCTTTTTGGTGCCATGTGCGGGAATGGGGAATATACGCGCGCGCACCGTCTTGTAGTCTGCGTATTCGAGCAGCCCCGGGTCTACCATGCGGCGCACGATATTCTCGTACTCGGTGCGTGCTTCGGTGGCTTCCAAAATTTTGCCTTCGACGGGTTTGCCGTCGATCATCAATGAAAACGAGCTGAACGTCGTGTCTTTCGGCAGCGGGAAAAGATAGGTGCCGGCGACGTTGCGGTCTGTGTCATTCACGAAGGTTTGCGAAACGAAAGTCTTCGCGACGTTATCGGTGACATCAACCTTTACATCGGCGGACTGCAGCCGCAATCCGTAAGTTACTGAGCCTCGCAAAAGTGGCGTCGTCGGGCGCGGTGTCGGGTGCGGGGTGGGCGTAATGGGCATGATGCCGGGCGCAATCGACACGGGCACGGGAGTGACGTGCGGCGGCATCGGCGTCATTGGATCGATGAGAATCATCCCGGCCGCGTTCGCCGCCGGTGCCAGCGTTATCGATGCAGCGAGTAATATAGAAGGTAGCAAAATTGCGGCGCGTTTCATCGTTTCTCACCTCTTGACAGGGCTAACGCAGACGGTAAGACTCCTTGGGTAATCTCAGACTACCGAAATCGATCTCTCCATACTCCGGGATGTTATCGGCTACTGCTCTAGGGTTTACCCCAGACGACGGCGAATCTCACTGGGCTAGACTGGAGCTGGGCAAATGAACGTGCTCAAAAAACCCAACGAGGCACTCAGAGCTTCTCTTCACCGGCTCAAGGCACTGAAGGACCAACCGGCCGCAGCCGCCTTGCAGCGCAAACACTCACTGGTATTTCAGCGTTTGTTCTGGGGCGCCCTGGCGGGGTGCCTGGTTGCCGTTTTCTTTGGCGACTCGGCGCTTTTGGAAAACCTGGAGTTGAACATGCTCGACTGGCGCTACAAAACTGCCGATACGCTGGCCCCCAAGCCTGCGGCGGCGCGCCTGTCGAAAGATATCGCTATTGTGGCTTTCGACGACTCCTCGCAATTTGATCTCGGTTGCCCCAGATTTAATGATTCTTCCGCTCAGGCGACGCTGGGCGACATTCTCGATACCGTCGAGAAGGGCGATCCGGCCATCGTCGCCGTCGATCTGGATTTGCGCGGTGCCGCCAATCCCGACCTGGTGCGCGTTTTCCGCCGCTACCGAAATGTGATTCTCGCCGTGTTCGGCAGTCTGGAGGGCAGCTCGGACCTTCCGGACGCGTCGTTTCTGAAGCACGCGATCGGCTATGGATATGATGAGCTCAATCGCGAGAACAATGGCATGGTGCTGCGCCTGCCTGTGAACGCTCCCAACCAGATGGGCACGGAATCGTCGGGGCTGACGCAGGTGCCCTCGCTAACGGAAGCGATTGTCGGCGTCTACCGGCAGATGAAGGGGCTCGGACCCAACGAGCAGCTGCAATCGATTACTGCCGACCAACCTATCTATATCAATTTCAAGCGCACCGAATATCCCATCTATTCCATGAGCGCCATTCGCGACGGCTCCGTCGATTCGAAGGTGTTTAACAACCGCATCGTGATCGTCGCGCCGACGCTGACTTCCAAGCGGCAAGACCCTTCGAAGGTGCTGACGCCGCTGCGAGGCAGAACGCCCGAGGTTTATGCGCATGCCGATGCCGTGAATACGCTTTTGGAAAACGAGATGATCTTCAGTTATCCGAAAGCGATCGCGCACCATATTCTGATTTTGCTGGGAGCATTCTTTGCGGCGGTATGCGCAGTGTTGCCTGCCGGGCGGCGGGCGGTGTTCACGGTGCTGGCATCCGGCGCGCTGGTGGTTGTGGCGCAGATCGCTTTTGAAATGATGCATGTCGCACTGCCTGTGGTGGCGCCGCTTGCCATGCTCCTCGCCGGCTTGATCATCGGCACTGTCATTCATTTGGACACAGACTTGCGCCAGCGCAACCGCGAGCTTGCTACCGCTCGCGAGCACATGCAGGTGCGCGCCGAGGAAGAGCGCAAGCGTATCGCCGGCGATTTGCACGACGAGACTTTGCCGGCATTGTCGGCGGTGGCCCGCATGATCGACGAACTCCACCGCGAGCCAAACAATGTAGCGGCGGCTGGCGGTAATACCGTAGCGGCGGGCGGAAGCCCGCTCTCTGTGCCGGAGCGAATGCGCCGCAAACTCGATCAAACCATCAGCGAAATGCGCCGCGTCATCAACGACCTCCACCCTTCCGTATTGGAAACCATGGGCTTCGTCCCCGCGCTCGAGAATCTCGTGGTCATGCTCTCGCGCGGCTCCGGTATTGACTATATCTTCCTAGATCGCAACGAGCAAAACGATTACGACATTTCCGACTTCGCCAAGCTGCAGCTTTACCGCATTGTGCAAGAAGCTCTGAACAACGTGGGCAAACATTCGCAAGCAACAAAGATGGAATTGAAGATTCAAACGCACGCTGGTCGGCTCGAAATCTCCGTTGCCGACAATGGCCGGGGCATCGATCCCAAATTGATCCGGCGCGATTCGCACGGACTGCTGAACATTCGCCACCGCGCGCAACTGATTGGCGCCACCGTTGAATGGCGACGTCCACAGGCTTTCAGCCAGGGCACGGAAATTCGCGTTGCCGTGCCGCTCACGGCCGATTCTAAAATTAACGGAGGCAACGGCGACACACACTCGCAGAGTTCTCATCTACACAAAGGAATGGAGCAAGCATGACAGTTCTAATTGCCGATGACGAAGAAAGAGATCGTTCGTGGCTGAAGGATTTGCTCAGCAAGAATTTGCCTGAGCATGCACCCTTTCACGAAGTTTCCGACGGACAGCAAGCGATCGATACGTCGCAAAGGCTGCGTCCGGATTTGATCTTCCTCGACATCAAAATGCCGCAAGTCTCCGGCATCAAGGCTGCAGAGGCGATCCTCCAGAAGTTGCCCGACACCGGAGTGATCATTCTTTCCAATTTCTCGGATGAAGTTTACGTTCGTCAGCTGTGGAAAATTGTGCCTGCCGATGGTGCGTTTGGATACGTTTTAAAGAACGCGTCCAACGAACAAGTCGTTGAAGCGGCGAAAGCTGTTCTTTCCGGCGATTGCTGGATACATCCCGGTATTGCGCGCGTCATTCAGCGCACGCAAAACCGTGCCACCAGCTTGACGCCGGCCGAGTACGAAGCGCTCGTATGCATCGGGCTCGGGCTCACCGATTCTTCAATAGCGCGCCGCTTGTACTTAACTGAGAAGGCGGTGCAATCGCGGTTGAAATCCTTGTATTCGAAAATGGCAATTCCTGGACGCGGCGAAGGACAGGAAACCGATTTCAACCAGCGCTGCCGCGCCGTCTATCTCGCCTACAAACGCGGATTAATCAACCAATCCGAATTGGAAGAGTGGGAAAGCAAAATGTTCGAAAACAAACCGACCGAAGGGAAACCATCCGCCACTGGAGGCGAAAAAACGCCATGAGTTACCATTCCGGAGCCAACGATTTGCGTAGGAGCGGCGCATCGCGCTGCCCCGGGCGGGGCATTGCCCCCTCCCTGCAGATAGTGTTGATGGCGTTGACGATTGGTCTGTGCGCAATGCCGGTCGCCGCTCAGAATCAACAACAGCAGGTAAAGAAACCCGGCATCCGCATTTCGCCGCCGACAGCCGGCGTTCGTCTGCTTGAAGAACTTTTCCAGCGAGTCCGCAGTGCGCCGCAAGTGGCGATGGCAAAAAATTTGAAGCAGCAGCAAGAAGCTCAATTGTCGATGAACAAGAGCGCCACTGACAAGCAAGGACCGACAGATTACAACTTGATTATTCGGCCGAAAACCGCCGGAAAACCGGCGATGCTGTCCCAGCCGACAGTGGCTTTGCTTCCGCATCAAACCGTTATCGGGAGCGCGCCGACAAATTTCCCTGGCACCGGTGGCGGTGGCGGCGCCGTTGGCGGTGCCTTCGCAAACTTGCAGTCCGCGAGTAACGGAACCGTCGGACCGCAAGCCGGCGACGCTAGCTGTACAACGGCGGCATCATCTCCGCAAGCCGCACCCGCAGCTGCGTCCGTAGAACAATGGATGGGGAGCAGATCAATCTCATCTTCCACCGGCAATGAACGCAAGGGACTGTGGGAAAACAGCATTGCCTGGCATCCGACGACCACCGCGAAAGAGCGCGTCAATGAGATTGTTTACGGCGATGAAGGCACCGCGCAATCCGAAATGAACACATCGGTGCAGGGACATGCCCGGCAAAAAGCGATGTTGTACAACGCTCCTCATGAAATTCAGATGATGGATAGCGCGCCGGTTGTTCGCTCTGGTACGAGAGCCAAAGCCGCGCCGATTCCTGTTTCCTCATATCAATATCAACCCCCGGATCTTGGTGCTGCCACCGGACGTTTAGCTGGTTTTGCCAGCAAGCTTCAGCAACTGCAGAACAGCCAAAACATGGACGACTTGAGTCGTGCTCTGTCCGAACAGTCCCAGTTGCGCGATCAAAAGGCAGCAGAACGGACGGCGTACAAGACCACCTCCCGTGATTTCAGAGAGATGCCGCAACCTCAATCGGTTGCAATGGCGCAGTCAGCACCCATGAAGAAGTCGGCAAAAACGAAATCCGCCAAACTCGATCGCGCGCAAACTCGCTTTGACAAAGATGTTGCCGACGAAGAGAGCGACGAGTTGGAAAAGAGAGAATCGGCGACTCGCGGGATTCATACTAACTATTACGGCGGCAACAACTGGCGCCGCAACCAGTTGAAGGTGGCCATGGGCGAGCCCGGACTCGCTGCTTTGCCGCCCAACGTCGTCACAGGTATTCCAAGCGTGCGCCTCGGCATTTCAGAAACGCAAGCTGCAAGAGAGTTGAACAGCAGAGGAACGACCAAGCATGACGTTGTTGACAAGTGGACTGTGCTTTCGTGGCAGCGCAGCACTGCAAACAACCAGACCGCTCTGCAGTTGTACGTGCGCAATGGTCAGCTCGATGCCATGCGCATCTTCGATCCTTCGCTGATGGCTGCCGACTTCGGCGTCAGCATGGGTGCCGATCTCGCCCAGGTAAAAGAGCGCTTCGGCGAGCCGGCGTTCATTCTTCCTGAGCCTGGTCCGGGCGCCGGCCAAAACTATATCTATCCGATCAGTCAAGTCGGTTTTCAACTGAGCCGTCCGACGCCGGATTCGCAGCCGCGCGTAATGAGTGTGCTTATTTTCAACGTTAAATAAAATCGACCTGTGCCGCGCCTTCTTATGCGTTACGATCGTAACGGTGGGCGTAAGCCCGCTCGGCAGGAAGGCGGATGTAGCGGCGGGCGAAAGCCCGCCACGCAGGAGGCAACAGCATGGAGACGCAAGTAAAGCGTCACGAGCCACTTTATCTCAAACACCGCCCACAGGCGTTGAGCGAACTCGTCGGGCAATCGTCCGTGACGAAGACGTTGTCGAATGCGATCAACTTCGACCGCTTGACTCATGCGTATCTCTTCACCGGGCCTCGCGGCACAGGCAAGACATCCACCGCCCGCATTCTTGCCAAATCTCTCAACTGTACGGCATCCGACAAGGCTACAGTCACGCCGTGCCAGCAGTGCACGTCTTGTCTCGAAATCAAACGCGGAACATCGCCTGCGGTTTTGGAAATCGACGCTGCTTCCAACAACAGCGTGGACGACGCGCGGATATTGATCGAACGCGCTCCGCTGGTGGCGCCGGGAGCGCGTAAAAAAGTCTATATCATCGACGAATGTCACATGCTGACCAAAGAAGCGTTCAACGCGCTTCTGAAGACGATTGAAGATCCGCCGCCGAATGTAGTATTTGTTCTTGCCACCACGGAAGAACACAAAGTTATTCCCACTATCGTCAGCCGCTGCCAGCGTTTGATGTTTCGCCTGGCTACGCATGATGATCTGCTGGCGCATTTGCGCTCGGTGGCGACGACGGAGAGCATTGAGATTACCGATCGCGCGCTCGACTTCATCGTGAGACGTTCCGGTGGTGGTCTGCGCGATGCGCTCGGATTGCTGGATCAAGCCAGCCTTCTTTCGGCGCCTGGTAAGCCGGTTGATGTGGCGGATCTGCTCACGTTGCTCGGTGCGTTGCACGAAGACGTGTTGTTGCAGATGAGCGAGCACGTTTTGCATCGTCGTGGGCACGAGCTGATTGCTGCGGCTGCGAAGCTGCTTCAAGAAGGACGAGAGCCGGCGATTGTTGTTCAAGAGCTGGCACGCCATTTTTTGAACTTGACCAAGTCGTCTTATTTGGCTGAGCTTGGTGGTGATGTTGCCGGCGAGATGATTGTCGGTTCGCCGAATTATATTGCGGGATTGGTGGCGCAAGCGCCGCAGTTCGAGAGATCGGAGTTGAGCCAATTAGTGGAGTCGTTGGATCGTCTGGAGGGAACTTGCAGGCGCACCACGCAGCCGGCGATGCATTTAGAGGTGGGGCTGCTTTCGCTTTGTCACAGGCAGGACATGCTGCTTGTGCGCGAGCTTTCGGATCGTGTCACGCGGCTTGAGCAAGCGCTCGCTGGTGGTGCGCGTGTTGATCACGGAGCGGCGGCGCCACGTAATGTAGCGGCGGCGCCACGTAATGTAGCGGCGGGCGGAAGCCCGCTTGTCTCGGAACCGGCTGTTATGCAGACTGCTAGCCTGCGCTCCACGGCTACAGAGGAAGCATTGCCCACTCCGGCTGCTGTGACGATCGTCCCCGCAGCCGCGGAACCGGCGCCGCAAAGCGGGCTTCCGCCCGCCGCTACAGCGTCGGAACCGGCACCGCAAAGCGGGCTTCCGCCCGCCGCTACAGCGTCGGAACCGGCTCGGCAAAGCGGGCTTCCGCCCGCCGCTACAGCG
>Ga0134128_10009478_pt1 | contig 11682 bp, 9 predicted proteins | sample KB31754_FD_96462 | JGI IMG/M metagenome (GOLD analysis project Ga0134128, IMG submission 96462) | Terrestrial soil microbial communities with excess Nitrogen fertilizer from Kellogg Biological Station, Michigan, USA - KB3-175-4 | ecosystem: Environmental > Terrestrial > Soil > Unclassified ...
CCAGCGGTGGCTGTCGTGGCCGGCCTCCGGCAGCCCGGCCAGCAGATCAATGCCCTGCCACATGAGGTTCCAGGTCGGTGCGAGCCGGTCGCGCAACGCCGCGCGCAGTCCGTCTTCGGCGCGCCGTTCGGCGGCAGGGTCGCCCGCCGCGCGTTGAAGCGCGGTAACCAGCGGGCTGAGGATTTCGGTGTCGAACTCGGGGTCGGTGGCCGGCCCGGCGGACGGCCATCGCGCGGGGTCCTCGGTGAGCGCGGCGGCCCGGGCGCCGGTGAGGCGGCGGCCGTCCGGCGGGGCGAAGTGCTGCGGAACGATCCAGGCGAGCAGCGCGGCGAGGTGCTGGTCCTCCAACGCGCTCTGCCCGGTGGCCCAGTGCGAGCCGAGTACGTCGGTGAGCGCGAGGCAGACGGAGGATCCGGCGGTGGGCGCGCGATCCTCGGCGAACCAGGTCAGGTAGCGGCCGAGTATCGGGACGAGCGGGTCCACTGGGTAAGGGCCCTGTGATGACCGGAACCGGGCGGAGCGGCCGAGCAGCCGCAGCGCGTCGATCCCGCCGCAGTTCGGCACGATCAGCTGCGGGGCGTCAAGGTGGCGTTCCCACTCCTCGTGATTGCGGGTGGCCTCGACCAGCTCGGTCTCGCCGCGGCGGCCCTCGATGTAGCCGACGACGATCCGGGCCAAGTCGGCGAGGAACGCGAAGCGCTGGTCGCGGTCGCGCGGCTGCCGCACCACGAGCAGTTGCGGGTCGGCGCGGTCCGTGCCGACGAGCGCGGCGAGTGGGGCGGCGGCCTCACCGGCCAGGAGTATGGGCACGAGGACGAGCGGGTGCGGGGCGAGGTGCACGTGGCGGACGGTCGCGAGCGCAACGGCCTGCTCGGCCGCGAAGGCTTCGACCCGGGCCAGGGCAGCGAGAGTGTTCACGCGGCGGCCTCGCGCTCGCGATGCCGTAGCTCCGCTTCAGCTAGAGCTTCAAGCCGCGCCCGACGGGCCACGCTCAGCAGCCTCGCCGCCTCGGCGAAATCAAGGTCGCGATTGACCGCGCCGTCGATGTCGGTGTCGATGTCGACCTCGACGCGAACACCGCGGTCCGCGTCGCTGCCGCAATCTTCTCGTCCGCTGAGCGCGAGCACGTCTCGCATCGCTGCGACGCCCCCGAGCGCGTCGCGGATCGATCTGCCGAGCACCTCGGTCGAGCCGGTCGCGCGGGCCTCGTCTCGGCAGTAGAAGGCCATGTCACACCGGGAAATGCACTCCGGCGCGTATCTGGCCTCGATCGCGGCGACCGCCTTGCCGAGCTGCGCTGCACCCTGCAGCGGTTCGCCGTCCTCGTCCGTGGACAAGTCGAAGCTCAGGCCCGAGTCGAGCCCGTCGAGCAATGTGCCGATGCGCGGGAGCCGGTCGAGCTGCCGGCGCACCGCCGCGAGCTGCCTGCGCACATCGACGAGCGCCGCGGTCGGCGCGTTGCTGAAGTCCTTCGGGCACACCAACACCACATCGGTCGCGACCAAGCCGGGCGGCAGTCCCAGCCCGGAAAGCAGCGCCTGGAATGCGAGCACGTATACGGCGGACTGGGTCGCCGCCTCGGCCACCTTCACCGGGTCGGCGCGACCGTCGATCATCGCGAAGGACTTGATCTCCGCGAGATACCACCGCCACGGCGCTGCCGGCTCCGCCGCGGACTCCGTGACGCCGTACGCGTGGACCTCGGTGCCGGGCACGCGCGGGCGGGCGCGGAAAGCCACGAGATCCGGCTCGACGTAAGCCGCACGCCCGCCGACCTCCAGGCGCAGCATCGGATGATCCGCGAGCACCGGCCCGGTACCCGGTTCGCGAGCCGAGGCGGCGACCAGGTCGCGCGTGCGGCGGTATCGGTCCTCGCGCTCGCCGGCGCCGAGATCGACCCACTGATCGCCTAGGGCGGGTTTTGCATCAGGGTTCTGTGCGGCTTCCTGCACCTCGAGACCGAGTTCGTCGCACAGCAAACGCAGCAGGGTCACGCCGCCGTCCGACTTGACCAGCTTCTCGAACGCGTTGCCGCGGCTGATCGCGAACGGCGACTGGCCGAATCGCGGACCGAAACCGATCCGCTCGGCCAGCGCGCGCTTGTCCACACCGGCCGCGTCGAGCACCGACCGGCGCGCGCAGCCGGGATTGGCGGTGAGCGCGGCGATGGTGCGTGCGTCGTGATGGCGCGCGGGAATCGGTCCGCGCAGTTCGGCGAGCCGATCCGCGACATCCGGGTCTCGGGCTGCGTTTTGCGCCGGGTTCGGCGGAGGCGTGGCGGCCATGATGGTCCCCGAGCATAGTGGGGGACTTTGCCGTCACGGATCAGCCGGCCACGTTGCCGCGCGGTGTCGCGCTGTCAGGCGTCGGCGCGTCCGACCGCGGACCCGATTCCGGTGTCCCGCGGCAGTTGCGGGTCGCTCCGGTCGCCCTTCTTCTCGCCCTCGGAGCCCGGCCTCAGTTCGGCCAAGAGCGCCTCGATGCCCTCACGGTACGTGGGCACGGTCGGCTGCCAGCCGAGGACCGTCTTCGCCTTCGCGTTCGACAGTCGCAGTGACTGACGGGTCATCAGCGCGCCCAGGTACGGCGCGGCAAGTCGTAGCAGCCCGCCCGGCACCCGCCACGGCTTGGGCAGGGCGAAGGCGGTCACGAGGGCGTCGACCAGCACGCCCCAGCGCACTGGCTCGTCGTCCACGATGTTGTAGATCTGGCCGGGTGCGGACCGATCCAGCGCGGCCACCGTGGCCGCCGCAGCGTCGTCGATGTAGACGAGAGACGTGTACCCGCCACCGTCACGCGGCATCGGAACCTGTCGCTTCCGCAGACTGTCGAGCAGCTGACCGGTGCTGGCCGGGCCGTAGAAGCCGCCGTAGCGCAGCACGATCCCCTCGATGCCCGGCGCTTCGAGCACCTGCCGCTCGGTGGATCGCAGCGCCTGCCAGGCGGGGTCGAATCGCTTTCCTCCGGGCGGGGCGAACGCGTCCTGTTCCGTGAGCATCCGGCTGCCGTCGTGGAAGCCGTATCCGCCGTAAAAGGATTGTGTGACGAAGCGCCGCGCGCCGATCTGCTCGGCGGCTGCGAGCAGGTGCGCAGTGCCCTGCACCCGCAGCCGGTTCGTCTGCTCCACGTCGCGGGCCCGCATCGGCGGCCGTTTCAGCGCGGTGAGTTGATGGATGACGGCGTCCGCGTGCGTGTCGCGAAGCGCGCGCAGCAAGCCGTCCCGGTCGAGCACGTCGGCGATGACGCTGGACGCGCCCAGGTCCCAGAGCACTCCCGCGCCCGCTTCGGTGCGCGTGATACCGGTGACCTCGTGCCCCGCTTTGGCAAGCCGTCCCACCAGCGGCACCCCGAGCGCTCCGGTGGCTCCGGCGAGCAGTACCTTCATGATCCGCTCCTCCTCGTAGGCGTTACGCGAGGGAGACGAGACAGCTCGCCGAAACGTGACGTGGGCTGCGTCACATGGCAGTGCTTCAGCTCAGGACGACAGGGAACGTCTGGTAGCCACGCAGCACCAGCCGGTCGGTGCGTATTCGCTCCGCGTCCTTCGCCGGAGCGAGATCGGGGAAGCGGTCCAGCAGCAGCGGGATAGCGGTGACCGCCTCCAGCCGCGCGAGGGCCGCGCCGAGGCAGTAGTGGGCGCCGGCGCCGAAGCTGAGCGGCACATTATCGGGGCGCTCGGGGTCGAACAGCTCGGGTTCGGGGAAGCGGTCCGCATCGTGGTTGGCCGCGCCGAGCAGCAACAGCACCTCGGAGCCCTTGGGCACGGGTATTCCCGCCACTTGCAGGCCGTCGCTCATTGCGAGCCGCGAGGTCAGTTGCACCGGGGAGTCGAACCGCAGCACCTCCTCCACGAAGCCGGAGACGGGTACCGTGCCGGCGCGCAGCCCGGCCGCCAGCTGCGGGCGGTCGAACAGCACGGCCAGGCCATTGCCGAACAAGTTGGTCGTGGTCTCGAAACCGGCCAGCAGCAACAGGACCAGGTTGCTAAGCAGTTCCTCCTCCGAGAGCCGGCCGTCGCCCTGATCGGCGTCGTGAATCAGAGCACTGGTCAGGTCGTCGCGCGGGGCGGCCCGCCGCTCGGCGACCAGCGCGGTGAAGTACTTCTCGATTTCGAGCATGGCCACGTCGGCGGGCGCCAGCACCGACAGGTCGGTGATCATCTCCAGCGCTATTGCGACGTCCTGCATCAGGGCGCGGAAGCGGTACCTGTCGGCTTCCGGGATACCGAGCAGTTCGCAGATCACCGAGACCGGCAAGCGGAACGCGAACGAGTCCATGAAGTCGACCGGCGAGCCGTCCGCGCCGCTGTCGGCCATGGCGTCCAGCAGGTTGCTGACGATGTCCGTGATCGCCGGCGCGAGCGCGGCCACCCGCCGCGGCGTGAAGACGGTGGCCATCAGCCGCCGCACGCGCGTGTGATCCGGCGGATTCATGTCGAGGATGGACTGGTTGAATCTGGTCAGCGAGGGGTGTTCGGCGAGCTCCGGGATCGACTGCGCGCTCTGCCCCCACTTGCCGAAGCCGGGGTTCCGCAGGACCGCGTTGATCACGTGGTACGCGTTGGCGACGAAGAACGTCCCGTCGACGTGCGAGGCGGGGCCGAGTTCGTGGAGCTTCGTGTAGAGCGGGTACGGATCGGCTCGCCCCGCCTCGGTGAACAACTCGCCGAGGATCGCTCCGCTGCCCGTCATGACCGTTCCTCCCCGCTGCTCGTGCATTGTTCGATGCCTGCGTTCGACACCCGCGTGCTCGACACCCGCGCCCGAAGATCGCCCCGTACGTCTACTCTGAACGAACGTCAGTCCCGGTCGAGTTCCCGGGAAATGCCGAAAAGTGGCAGCTTCAGCACGGAAGGCGGCGGCTCGTCGATCTCGAGCTCCCGATACGCCTGCTTGATGGTCAGCGAGATGAGAATCAGCGCCCTGGTGATGAAGAACCCGGCCAGCGGCAGTTCGATCAGCGCCGCGGACCCGAGGGACCACCAGATATCCGGGGTGCCGAGGTCGAGCGTGATGTCGAACCAGGCGTCGCAGATCAGCAGGGTCGCGGTGACTATGGCGGCCGCGATGACCGCCTGACGGCGGCGCCAGCCGAGATACACGGTCAGGGCCATCGCGAGCAGCAGCAGTCCGTCGAATCCCGCCCAGGTCAACCGCCAGTGGTGCGCGCGGTACTGATCAGGCAGGCTGACCGCGAGGAAGACCGTCCACGGAAGCAGCACGGCGACACAGGCGAGGAGCATCTCCATCGCGCGCCTGCGCCGTCGCCGCATGAACTCGGCGCTGAGCGGGCGGTACGCCACTGTCTCCGCACTCCCGTCGCTGTGCTCCTGGTTGCTCAATACTCCCCGGCGATGACGTTGCGCAGCGCCTCGCCGCGCGCCCAGCGGATCAGGTTCTCCCGCACGACCGCGAAGGCGCGGGCCCGATTCTCCGGGACGAGCGAGCCGATGTGCGGCGTGATGAACACACCGGGCGCGGACCACAGCGGGTGCCCGTCCGGCAGTGGTTCCGGTTCGGTGACGTCCAGGTACGCCCGGATCTTCCCGCGCTCGGCCGCCGCGATCAGTGCGTCGGTGTCCGCGACCAGGCCACGTGCGCCATTCACCAGCAGCGCCCCTGGCTTCATCAGTGTCAGGAACTCCTCGTCGATCAAGCCCTGCGTCTGCGCGGTAAGCGGAGTGAGGACGATGACAATGTCCGCGCCCGGCAGCAGGACCGACAACTCGCTTATGCCATCGACGCCCTCACGCGGCCGACGCGCGACCCTACGCACGTCCACGCCGAAGGGAACGAGGTACTTCTCTAGGCACTCCGCGATCGACCCATACCCGACGAACAGCACCCGCGAGCCACCGAGCACACGCACCTGACGCGGCTCCCATCGGCCGCGTGCCTGAGCGTCCGCGTGGTGCGGGATCTCCTTGTAGACCGCGAGAATCCCGGTGAGCATCAGTTCGGCCATCAGGTCGTCGTACGCCCCGCGGACGCTGCACAGCGTCACCTCGGCGGGCACCAGGTCGACGATCCAGTCGACGCCGGAGGTCAGCGACTGCACCAGGTCCAGCCGGCCGGCCGCCGCGATCAGCATCTTGAGGTCGTAGCCGTCATCCGCCTGGTTGCGCACGAGCGGCGGGATCAGCGCCCGGACCTCGCCGAGCCGCGGGTCACTCAACGGATCGGGCGGGATCTCGGCGATTTCCAGCGCGGCGCGCACGTCCCTCGGCAGATCGTTCAGATCGCCAATCGTGCCAGGGGCTGTCCACACCAACTTGCGCTCGTCCACGCCCCCATCCTAGAAGGCTGGACGTAGGTTCGAACCGGCGCGATGCGTTAGATCAGCGCGAGGAGCCTTAGCACTTAGTAGGTGACCGGAGCCCACGGTGCGATCGCGGTCTGGAACATGGCAGAGAGACGGGCTACCGCACCGTGATGATGCTCATCGAGCATGCCCAACGCAGCGAACCTGCCAGCTGAGAAACCGCCGAGGTAGATCGACGCGAGAACGGTCGCGGGCATTGTGACATCGGGGGATTCGGCGGTCGGGCCGCAGTTAGCACCGTCGGGACCGCCCTCAAGCGCGAAGGTACCGTCCGCGTATCCGTCCTTGTCAACGACGCGTAGCACGACGCGGCCGGGCACCTCGTAGCGGCGGGCACCGAGCGCGGCGGCGGTGTCGAGCACCCGGATCCACTCAGCGTCAGTGTGGTTGTCGGCCCAGGCCACGCGCCGGTTGACCAGCAGTTCGCGCCAGAGTTCGTCCTCCCTGCGGGCCACCCTGGCGGCCACCTGGCTTACCCAGTCGTGGTCAGCGAGGTACTTCCACAGCCGGGCCTCGTACTCGACGTTGATCGCGAACAAGTCCAAGGCCTCGACCAGGTTGTCCGGCCGCTCGTGGGTCCACCGCTCCTCGCCGAACTTGTAGCGCAGGAAACCGACGGCCTCGCCGCTCTCGTCGCGGCACACGGCGTGTAGGACGTTCTTCGGCACGGGCTCGCCTTCGCGCGGTACCAGATCAAGCTTGCGCTCCCACATCGCGCGCGTGCGGGTGACGGCCCCTGGGGTCAGCGCACGCACTCGGTCGTAGAGCGCGGGTGCCTCCTTGAACGCCGCGTCGGCGTCCACGACCTCGATATCGCCCGGCAGTTCGCGGACGAACGCGGCGGCGCGCGCGTCCAGGTACCAGTTCGCGCTGGTCGTCGCGGGGCCGAAGCCGTAGCGGCCGTAAATGGGATATTCGGCGGCATACAAGCCCGCGAGCACATCGCCACGTTCCTTGGCGGCCCCGAGCTCGCCGGCCATCATCCGGGAGAGCAGGCCCTTGCGCCGATGCGTGGAGGCGACGGTTACCGCACTAACTCCGGCGAGCGGCAGGAACGCGCCTCCGGGAACAGTCGCCTCAAGGCTGAGCGCGCGTAGCGTTCCGACCGGCGTGTCCCCGTCGAAGGCGCCCCAGCAGCGGTCAAGCTCGAACCAGCGGCGGCGGCGGGGCCCATCGCCGCGCTCTTGCGGCATGAAGAAGCCGAGGTCGATCGCGTCGCTCCACGCGTCGAACTCCTCGTCGCGGACCCTGCGCACCTCGATCGTCATAAGCGCAACGTATCCCCCGGTCGTGATCACCCGCGACTGGATTTCGGCGAGCTAGTAAGCGGTCACGCAGGTCGTAACGCACGTGCCGCGAGCGCGATACCGGCCGTCACTACCGCAGTCATCCAGAACGCGAAGGGCAGCGAGACTGCCGAGCCGAGCGCGCCTACGGACGGGCCGGCGACGAGGCCGGCCGCATACATGACCGTGGTGATGCCCGCGACGGCCTGCTCCGCGTTGTTGCCCAGCCGTCCGGTCGCGGCGATGGCCAGCGGGACCGAGGTCGCGATGCCGAGACCGACCGCGGCAAAGCCGAGCATGCCGAGCACCGGCGTCTGCGCCAGCGCCACCATGCAGGCCCCGATGACGGCGACCACGCCGCCGAGCCGCACCGTCAGCACCGGGCCGAGCCGCCGGGCGACCGCGTCGCCGGTCAACCGACCGAGCGCCAACGTGACCGAGAACCCGGTGAGGCTGTACGCGCCTACCGCAGCGCTGGTGTGCGTTACGTCGGTGAGGTACACGGCGCACCAGCTGCGAGCGGCGCCCTCGGCGAAGATCCCGCAGAAGCCGACCACGCCGACGAACAGGATCGCTCGCGACGGCAGCGCGTAGTGCGGCGCGGCGACTTCCTGCGAGGCCGGGTCGTCCGGCGGCAACAGAGCGCAGGAGAGGACGCCCACCACCGCGAAGACCACGGCGGTCACCGCGAACTCGGCCGGTGCGCCGATCCCGGCCGCGGCGCACAGGCCGCCGAACGCGGAGCCGGCGATCATGCCGACCGCCCACATGCCGTGGAAGCCGGACATGATCGACTTTCCGAGGCGGTGTTCGATCCTGACCGCGTGAGCGTTCATCGCCACGTCCGCGCAGCCCGCGGTAGCCCCGAAGATGAAGAGCACCGCCGCCAGCGACCACGCGCCGGGCACCAGCGCGGCCGGCGCGAGCGAGACACAGAACAGCGCGATCAAGACGCGCATGCCGCTCTTGGCGCCGAAACGGTGCACGACCCGTGCCGTCGCCGGCATGGCGGCGAGGGCGCCCGCGGTCTCCGTGATCAACGCCGCGCCGAGCACGCCCGGGGTGGCGTGGATGTGCGCCTGGATCCAGGGCACCCGCGCCGCGAAGGTCCCGGAGATCACCCCGTGCACCGCAAAGATCAGGCTCACCGCGACGCGGCCGCGACGCTCCTGCGCCCCGGGCGCGGCGAAAGGCACCGCGACCGCCAATTCCGCGCCCATGCGCTCTCCCCGAGTTCGCCGCCGTGCCTGCACTGCCGCACTCTAACAGTTAGGTTCCCTTAAAGATAGCTCGAAAAATTGTCGAAGCGCTTCGATGAAATCGATGACCATTCTTTGACTATTCAGCTGCTGCGATACGACTTGACACTACACAGGACTAGGCAGATATTTCGAAGCGCTTCAACACCCACACTGCCACACCAAGGCACCATCTGAAGGGAGCGCGCAACGATGCGCAGCAACCTGCTCAAGGCCGCCGCGGCGGCCCTAGGCGCCGGAGCGATCGCCGTGCTGTCCGTTGGTCCCGCCTGGGCCTACGCCTACGAGTCGTCCGCGCAGTATGCGTCCTACTCGACCGGCGGCTACACGATCTACAACGACGAGTGGGGCAGCGGCCACGGCAGCCAGACCCTCTGGGTCAACTCGTCGAACAACTGGGGAGTGTTCTCCAACCAGCCGAACACCTCTGGCGTCAAGGCGTACGCCAACGAGTCCAAGTCGATCAACAAGGCGCTCAATTCGCTCTCGTACGCGAAGAGCTCGTTCAGCGAGTCGATTCCGGGCACCGGCAACTACGAGTCGGCCTACGACATCTGGCTCAACGGCAGCGGCATCGAGATCATGGTCTGGACCAGCACGCACGGCAACGTCGGGCCGCTCGGCTCGAACACCGGCAACCTGACCATCGACGGCAACACCTGGACCGTGTACGCCGGCAGCAACGGCAGCAACCCGACCTACTCGTTCAAGCGCACCAGCAACGAGTCCTCCGGCTCGGTGAACCTGCTCGACCTGCTCAAGTGGCTGGAGAACACCAGGCACTACTACTCGAACCCGACGCTGTCCACGATCCAGTACGGCTTCGAGATCAGCGGCACGAACAGCTCGACGCAGAACTTCACCATCAACAGCTACTCGGCCTCAGCAGGCTGATGGCAGGGCGGCAAACCGCCGTCAGCTCGGCACCGCGTAGTTCAGCACCGCGTAGGTCAGCACCGTGAATCGACAAGCGCCGCCGCGTCCGGATCCTCGTCCAGATGCGGCGGCGCTGTGTCCGTTACTGCGGTGTCCATTGCTGCGGTGTCGATGACTGCGGCGTCGATCGGCGCATCGCGAAGCACGGCCAGTTCATCTTCGTGCGATTCCGGGAACACCCACATGTGCATGGCCCAGAACCGGAACACCGTGCCGAGCCCCTGCCCCACGATGAACTGAGCGATGTTCGCGGCCAGCAGCGACGTGTATCCGAGGACGTATTCGTTGAAGGCGACGCAGGCCGCGGTGATGAGCATTCCAACCGCGGAGACCAGCAGATACAGCGTGATCTCCGCGCCAGACTGTCTGCGCTCGCGGCGGCGGAATACCCAGTACCGGTTACCCAGGTAACCGATCAGCGTGCCGAGTGCGGTACCGGCGATCGAGCCGTAGACCTTGGGTGCGTGGAAGACCCCGATGACAAGGTTGAACGTCGCGATGTCACACGTGACGCCGACGATACCGACCGCGCTGAAGCCGACCATCTCGCGCCACAGTCGGCGCACGATCCCGACGACCCATCGCCGCATGTGCTCCCCCAGCCAAGGTTGTGCGCAGGGTCGTCCCCCACCGCGCCAGCGGTATATCGAACACCGTGCGCGGCAGCGGTATGTCCTACACAGTCCGCGCCCGCCGCGGTACCCCACACCGTCGTCTCTGTACCCGTCCAGTGTGGCGTACCGCAGCGTTCGCGGGCGTCGTCCTGAGGTATGGCGTCGGACTCAGCCCTGAGGCGCAGCCTCGCCCGGTTCCTTCGGCTTCGCGTCGATCCCGGCCTCCTTGCGCTGGGCCGGCGTGATCGGCGACGGCGCACCGGTCAGCGGGTCGCCGCCGGAGGCCGTCTTCGGGAAGGCGATAACGTCGCGGATGCTGTCCGCGCCGGTCAGCAGCGCCACGAGGCGGTCGAGGCCGAGCGCGATCCCGCCGTGCGGCGGCGGCCCGTAGTTGAAGGCCTCCAGCAGGAAGCCGAACTTCGAGCGCGCCTCCTCGTCGGACAGGCCGATCGCCGCGAACGCCCGTTCCTGCACGTCCTTGCGGTGAATACGGATCGAGCCGCCGCCGATCTCGGAGCCGTTGAGCACGAGGTCGTATGCGTTGGACAGCGCGGTCGCCGGGTCCTTGTCAAAGCTGTCCAGGCTCTCCGGGGTCGGCGCGGTGAACGGATGGTGCACCGCGGTCCACCCGACCTGCTCGCCCTTCTCGTCCTCGACCGGCTCGAACATCGGGAAGTCCACGACCCACAGGAACTTCCAGGCTGCCTCGTCGATGAGCGAGCAGCGCCGCCCGATCTCCAGCCGCGCCGCGCCGAGCAGTTCCTGCGAGGCCGTGCGCTTTCCGGCAGCGAAGAACACCGCGTCGCCGTCTGACGCGCCGACAGCCGCCTTGAGGCCGGCCAGATGCGCCTCGGAGAGGTTCTTGGCCACCGGCCCCTTCGGCTCCCCGGTCTCCACGTCGAAGACTACGTATGCCAGGCCACGGGCGCCGCGCGCCTTCGCCCAGTCCTGCCAGCCGTCCAGCTCCTTGCGGGTCTGCGCGCCGCCACCGGGCATGACCACGGCACCGACGTATGGGGCCTGGAACACCCGGAACTCGGTGCCCGCGAAGTACTCGGTCAGCTCGACAAGCTCCTGGCCGAAGCGCAGGTCCGGCTTGTCCGAGCCGTACCGCGCCATCGCCTCGGCGTAGGTCAGCCGCGGCAGCGGGGTCGGGATTTCGGCACCGAGCACCTCGCGCCACACCCGCTGCGCGACGGTCTCGCCGACCTGGATGACGTCCTCCTGGTCGGCGAACGACATCTCGATGTCGAGCTGGGTGAACTC
>Ga0134128_10009479_pt1 | contig 11682 bp, 10 predicted proteins | sample KB31754_FD_96462 | JGI IMG/M metagenome (GOLD analysis project Ga0134128, IMG submission 96462) | Terrestrial soil microbial communities with excess Nitrogen fertilizer from Kellogg Biological Station, Michigan, USA - KB3-175-4 | ecosystem: Environmental > Terrestrial > Soil > Unclassified ...
ATATGGACAGCATGGACGCTCGTTATCCCAGCCTCGAAAACCGGGTCGTGTTCGTGACCGGCGGCGGATCAGGAATCGGTGAGAGCATCGTCGAGCATTTCTGCGCCCAAAACGCACAGGTAACCTTTATCGACATACAGACCGGACCTTCCAAGGCCCTGGTCGAACGTGTGCAAGCCCGCGCTCATCGGCCACCACGATTTATTGAGGGCGATTTGAAGGACATCGATGTGCTTCAGGCGGCGATCGCCCGCACCGGCCGCGAGGACGGACCCATCCGCGTGCTCGTCAACAACGCCGCGAATGATGATCGTCACCGTACCGAGGATGTGAGCGTCGCCTATTGGGACGATCGGATGGCGGTCAATCTGCGCCACCAATTCTTTGCGGCGCAGGCAGTGCGCCCGCAGATGCGTGATGCAGGAGGCGGCTCCATCGTCAATCTGGGGTCGGTAAGCTGGATGATCGGCGAGGGGGACTGCATCGCCTATGTGACGGCGAAATCCGCAGTCAACGGCTTGACGCGAGGTCTGGCGCGCGAGCTCGGCCCCGAGCGCATCCGCGTCAACTCGGTGGTGCCCGGCTGGGTGATGACCAAGCGCCAGCTCGAGCTTTGGGTCACGCCCGAGGGCGAACGACTGATCGATCAGAGCCAATGTCTGCCGGGACGCCTCTATCCGCCGGACATCGCGCGCATGGTTTTGTTCTTGGCTGCGGATGACAGCCGCATGTGCAGCTCGCAGAACTACATTGTGGATGCGGGATGGGTGTAACGAACCGAACAGGGATGCGCCATTATGAACCTCGTCCAGTACAACGACCGCGATGGCACGCGACGGGTGGCCATCGTTGAGGATCATGACCGACTGCGCACGCTGGCCGGCTCCAACACCGTCTATGCACTGGCGACGCAGGCAATTCACGCCGGTCGATCGCTGACCAGCTTGGTCACCGAGCGGACCGATGGCGGGCGCGCTGATTACGGGACGATCGTTTCCGAGAAGCGTCTGCTGCCTCCGGTCGATCATCCTGAACCGGGGCGGTTCTGGATCACCGGAACGGGCCTCACTCACATCGGTAGTGCAGATGCCCGCGATAAGATGCATGCGGTCGCGCATGGCGAAGACGAAGAGAACCTCACCGATTCAATGAAGATCTTCCGAATGGGCCTGAGCGGCGGAAAGCCGGCGGCGGGCTCAATCGGCGTACAACCGGAATGGTTCTTCAAGGGCGTCGGGACATGCGTGGTGAACCCTGAGGCGGGGATGCCGATGCCCAGCTTCGCGCTCGCCGGCGGCGAGGAGGCTGAGATTGTCGGGCTTTACCTCCTAGGTCCCGACGCGCAGCCCTGGCGGATCGGATATTGTCTCGGCAACGAGTTCTCCGATCAGGTCACCGAGGCTCAGAACTATTTATATCTTGCTCATTCCAAGCTTAGGGCGTGTGCACTTGGTCCGGAGCTGCTCTTGGGTGCGCTGCCCCCGCGCGTCGAGGGGCGTTCGCGCATTGTGCGCGATGACAAGGTGATTTGGGAGGAGCCGTTCCTCAGCGGTGAAGAGCATATGTCTCACGCCATCCACAATCTTGAACATTACCATTTCCGCTACAGCATGTTTCGGCGCCCGGGCGACTTACATGCGTATTTTCTCGGCGCGGCGGTGTTGAGCTGCGCTGCCGGCGTCGAGACACGGCTGGGCGACCGCTTCGAGATCGAAGCCCCGCCGTTCGGCCGGCCGCTTCGCAATACGCTTGAACGCGAGCCAGATGCTGGGATCGTTACCGTGCGAGCACTATAGCCCGCCGCATTCCCCTGTCTGCTCGTATCGGTCCCATGACGGCCGTATTTAAAGCGTCATGAAACGGGCAACGACCCGAGGGAGGTTGGAGATGACAACGCTGCTCAAGCGGTTCTTCCTTGGAGCAATGGGGGTTCTGGCCCTGATTGCCATGACCCAGCCGAGCTTTGCGAAGGAGCTGCGAATTCTGGCCTGGCAAGGCTATGCCGATGACGACTGGGTCAAAGCTTTCGAGACCCAATACAATGTCGATGTCAGCGTGGTGTTTATCGGCACCGACGATGAGATCTGGGCAAAGATCAAGGGCAGCGAAGGCAAGGACTTCGATCTGTTCGCGGTCAATACGGCGCAGCTGCAACGCTACATCGATATCGGACTGGTGACGCCCTACGACCTCAACAAGATTCCCAACCAGAAGGAGACGCTGCCCCGCTTTCGCGACTTGTCCAAAATCAAGGGCGTGATGCGCGACGGTAAGCTCTATGCCATTCCTTATGCCTTCGATTCGATCGGTATTATTTACGACACCAACAAGGTGAAACCGGCGCCGACCTCGATGGAGGCGCTGTGGGATCCGAAGTATCAGGGCAAAGTGCTCGGCTATGACAACGGCGAGCACAACTTTTCGATCACCGCGCTGACCATGGGCATCAAGGATCCGTTCCACCTCAGCGACCAGCAGATGGCGAAAGCCAAGGAGAAGCTGGTCGGGCTGAAGCGAAACGTGCTCTCCTGGTACACCACGGCGGATGAGGCCATGCAGCTTTACCGCAGCAACGATGTGGCGCTGATCTTCGCCAATTACGGGCAGCAGCAGGTGAAGATGATGAAGGATGCCGGCCTGCCGATCGCCTATGTCAATCCCAAGGAGGGGGCGCTCGCCTGGCTCGATACTTGGGCCATGACCAGCGGCGTGCGCGACAAGGAACTCGCGGAGAGCTGGGTCAATTTCGTGCTCCAGAAGAAGATCGGCAAGGAATTGTCGGACCGCACCGGCTTCGGCAATACCGTCGTACCCTTCCCCAGCGCCAACGAAAGCGACACGCTGGTCTGGCTGGAATCGGTGGAGAACCCGACCAAGCGGGCAGACCTGTGGAACGAGATCAAGGCTAGCCAGTAGACCGGGGTCTTCGCTGCCGCGGCTGCTCGTGCCGGCACGATGGTGGGGCGGCCGCGGCTCAACGGAGAACACTGGAACTGATGAGAGGCCCGACGAAGACCCTGCTGGAGCTCAAGGACGTTCACAAGTCCTACGGCGACGTCCCAGTGTTGTCCCAGATCAATCTCGCCATCAGGGAAGGCGAGTTCATGACTGTTCTGGGGCCTAGCGGCTCCGGCAAGACAACCATTCTGCGCCTGATCGGCGGCTTCACCGAGCTTACGACAGGCGCCATTCTTCTCGACGGCGCCGACATCTCCTCGATGCCGATCAACCGCCGCCCTTTCAATACCGTGTTCCAGGACTACGCTCTCTTCCCGCATATGACCGTCGCCGGCAATGTGGGCTACGGCCTCAAAGTGCGTGGTGTCTCGAAGCCTGAGATCCGCGATCGGGTCCGCCGATCGCTTGCGCTCGTGCAACTCGAGGGTTTCGCGGACCGCTATCCCTCTCAGCTCAGTGGCGGCCAGCAGCAACGTGTTGCGCTCGCTCGCGCCCTGATCTGCGATCCGCGCCTCATACTGTTGGACGAGCCACTGGGCGCTCTCGATGCCGAGCTCCGCCGCCAAATGCAGCGGTTCCTGAAGCGCCTGCAACGAGAGATTCAAACCACCTTCCTCTTCGTTACCCACGACCAGGAGGAGGCAGTGACCATGGCGGACCGGATTTGCGTCATGAACACCGGACGAATCGTTCAGGTCGGCTCGCCGCAGGAGGTCTACTATCGCCCGCTCAGCGAATATGTGGCTCGCTTCTTCGGCGACAACAATTTGATCGAGGCGGTTCTAAAAGCTCGTAACGGCGTCCGCCGTTATCTCGAGACTCCGGCTGGAACCTTTGTGTGCGCCACCAAGGAAGGCTCGCCTGCCTCCTCACGACCCGATGGACTGCCTGCCAAACTCATTGTGCGGCCCGAGGCCATCCATCTCAACCGGCCCGACTCCGCTTTGGTCAACAGATTGGCGGTGCGTGTCGAGGAGATCAATTTCGTCGGGCCAACCTCGCAAGTCATGGTTCGTGCTCTGAACCATTCGCCAACGACATTGATGATCAAGCTGCCGAGCCGGGCCGGTGGAATGCCGGTAACAGTTGGAACCGAGACCGAGATCGGCTGGAGCGACGAGGAATGCCATATCGTCCTCGCATAGGCCGGTCCTCTACCGATGCGGCGGGAGAGCTGGCAAGCGCGCGTTATCTGATGACGGGGCTGGCATACGGCCTGCCCATTCTGTTCATTCTGCTACCGCTCGCGCTCTTCCTGTTGCAGAGCTTCTTCTATGTCGAGAATGGGCAGATCATTCAAACCATCACCGTCAGGAATTATGTGCGGTTCTTTGCCGATCCGATCTTTGTGCCGGTCTTCGTGAGGACCTGCCTGCTGTGCCTGGGCGTGGCGGTTATTACAGTCGTTCTGGGCTATCCGGTCGCCTATCTGCTCGCGAGCCTTGAAGGCCGGCTGAAATACACGATGACGCTGGTCTTCGTGATCCCGCTGCTGATGAGCTACATCATCAAGATCTACGCCATCCGCAGCTTGCTGGGGAGCAACGGTTTCCTCAACCGCATTCTCACCACACTGGGGCTCATCGACCAACCGCTCACCTTTCTCATATTCAACCTTCAGGCGGTGATGCTCACGCTTTCGGTCATCCTGCTGCCATTCGCGATTCTGCCGATCTTCGTTGCTCTCGAGAAGATCCCACGCAACATTCTGGAGGCCTCGGCCGATCTCGGCGCATCGTCATGGCAGAGCTTCCGTGACGTCATTCTGCCCTTAAGCCTGCAAGGAATTGCAATCGGCGCTTCTTTCACCTTCGTGCTGGCCTTGGGCGATTTCGTCACGCCGCAGATGGTCGGAGGGCAGAGCGGATTCACGTTCGGGCGCATCATCTACAGCCAGTTTGGCCTGGCATTTAACTGGCCGTTCGGCTCGGCACTTTCGGTCCTTATGCTCATCGTGGTGCTGGTGGTCATCATCTGGACGGGCCGCATCGTCCGGCCCCGCTATCAGCCATGATACCTCTGCCAAGAGTGGTCACCGCGGGCCTCGTGCTCATCGCCGGCTTTGTCTTCCTGCTCCTTTACGGGCCGCTCTTCGTCGCCATTTTCTTTTCCTTCTTCCGCCTCGAGCGCAATGAGGTGCAGTGGGACAGCTTTTCGTTCAGCGCCTACGAGGCGCTGACACATAACCGGGGCATCCTGGATGCGCTGATGAACACGCTGGTCGTTGGCGGATCAGCTGTGGCGCTCTCGCTCGTTTTCGGCACGCTGTTGGCTTTCCGCTACCATGCGCGACGCTCGACGGCGAATGAGCTATTGCAGCTCATCATCTTCCTGCCATTCCTCATGCCGCCGATCATTACCGGGCTTTCGCTGCTGATCTTCTTTCGCCAGACCGATGTCGACCGCTCGCTTCTGACCGTCGTCATCGGCCACACCGTCTTCGTGCTGGCGCTGGTCTACCGTACCGTTCTGGCCCGCCTGCAGGCGCTCAGCCGAAGCCTGGCCGAGGCTTCCCTCGACCTCGGCGCCAGCCATTTCCAGACCTTCGTCTACGTGTTGCTGCCCAACCTCGCCACCGCGCTGGTTTCGGCCGCGATTCTGGCCTTTGCCTTGTCCTTCGACGAGACTCTCATAACCCTGCTTGTGACCGGCACCAAGAGCACGCTGCCGATGCGGTTGTGGGCGATGATGCGGCTCGGCTTTACGCCCGACATCAATGCGCTGGTGACGCTGTTGTTGGCCGGCAGCACGGTCTTGTCGCTGCTGGCTCTGCAATTCGTGAGGCTGCCCAAGCCGCGGTGAGGAAGTCCCCTTATGAAAACGATCCGATCCACTGGAGTCACCACCGTGCTCAATATCCTTTACCCAGATGCGCAATTCACGGGCGACCCGGAGATAGAGACGGCAGTCTTCGGCGACCGGGCGAACCTGCACATTTATCGGGCCCGCTCGGCGGGGGAAATTCCCGAGGACCTCTGGCGCGAGTGCGATGCAGCCGTTTGCTACCATGATATGGAGATAGGCGCCGGCACAATCAGCCAAATGCAGCGCTGTCGCCAGATCGTTCGCGCCGGGGTCGGTTTCGACCAAATCGATATCGCGGCCTGCGCGCGCAACGGCATCCCAGTGTGTAATACGCCAGATTATGGGACGACGGATGTAGCGGACCACGCGATTGCAATGATGCTGGCGCTTGCCCGCGGCATCGTGACCTACCACGAGCAGCTCAAGCAAGATCCACTGGACGGATGGAACTTCATGGCAGCGCCGACCGTCCGTCGCCTCGCCGGTCAAGTCTTCGGTGTGGTCGGTCTTGGAAGAATTGGAACTGCCACTGCTTTACGGGCGAAAGCATTTGGAATGGATGTGGTCTTCTACGATCCATATCGAGAGAGCGGGGTGGAGCTCGCACTGGGTATACGCCGGGTCGATAGTCTTTCGGCACTCTTGCGCCAAGCCGATGTCGTTACCCTTCATGTGCCGCTTACCGAAGAAACACGCAATTTGATGGACGCGAAGGCTTTCTCTCTGCTTCGTCCTGGCGCGCTGCTGATCAACACAGCTCGCGGACCAGTTGTCGAAATCGAAGCGCTGTTGCATGCGCTTCTGTCCGGCAAACTCGCCGGTGCAGCGCTGGATGTGTTGCCTATGGAACCGCCGAGCCCCGATGATCCCCTTATTGCGGCTTGGCAGGACGGCAAGTCCGAGTTGCACCGGAGACTGATCTTGTCTCCGCATGCCGCGTTCTACAGCTCATCCAGCCTTCGCGACGTGCGTGAAAAATCGGCTAAGGTCGCGGTCGACTATCTCTTGAACGGCAAGCTTCGCAATTGCGTGAACGGCTTGGATGCAATCGGGGCAATCAGGCGCTAACCAGAATTCGCGGAGGATGCGGATGAAAATCGATTCAGTCGATTTCTTCTACTTGGCCATGCCTCAAGTCACCACCGATGCCGATGGCAGCCAGGATGCGCTGCTGGTGCGGGTAGCCGCCGGACCACATATCGGCTGGGGCGAATGTGAGGCTTCGCCGCTGACCTGCATCGCCAGCTATGTCTGCCCCATGTCCCACGGCGCGTGCAGGCCGGTCAGCGAATCGGTCCTGGGTCAGCAACTCGCCGATCCGCGCGATATCGCCCGCATCCGCGCCGCCGTTCAGTTCAACAGCATGGATTTGCTACAGGCACCGCACACATTTTCGGGGATCGAGATCGCGTTATGGGATGCCCTTGGGAAAAGCCTCGGCGAGCCGGTTTATCGTCTGCTCGGCTACAAATCGGCGGCGCCGAAGCTTGCTTATGCCTCGCAGCTCTTCGGCGAAACGCCCGAGGAAACCGAGGCCCGGGCCAAGGCGGCGCGCAAGGCAGGGTTCCGTGCCGTCAAGTTCGGCTGGGTCAATTATGGTCGGGGCACCGTCGAGGAGGACGCAGCCCATGTCGAGGCGGCACGTGCGGGCATGGGCGACGACGCTCAAGTTCTGATCGATGCCGGCCAGATCTTCGAGCAGGATGTGGATCGTGCGGCCGCTCGCATTCCCGCCCTCCAACAAGCGGGTGTTCTGTGGCTGGAGGAGCCGTTTCTTCCCGACGCGCTGGCTGCCTATGGCGCGCTTGCCGCCATCAGCCCGAAGGTAAAGATGGCGGGCGGAGAGGGTTGCCATTCATCGCCCATGGCTCTCAATCTCATGGACTTCGGCAAAGTCGGGTTCATCCAAATCGATACAGGACGCATCGGCGGCATCGGCCCGGCCAAGGAGGTGGCCGATCACGCAGTGGCGAAGGGCGTGACCTACGTCAACCACACCTTCACCTCACATCTGGCGCTATCGGCCTCGCTGCAACCCTATGCCGGGCTGAGCCATCACCGCATCGCCGAATACCCGTTCGCGCCGCGCGCGCTCGCCCGTGACCTGACTGTCAATCATATCGTGCCTGACGGCGAGGGTTTGATCCGACTGCCGGACGACCCTGGGCTCGGCATGACAGTCAATACTGCGGCCCTTGGCCCTTATCTCCACGATGTGGAGATCGTCGTGGATGGACGGCGATTGTTCCGCAGCACGAGCTTGCCGGCTTAGAGGTAAACGTGCCACCCGCGCGTTCGTCACGGCCTTGCTATTTTGCTGGTGTCGTGCAAGAGCAGATGCGATGGCACCAGTTGCGAGAATGAAAAGCAAGAAGCGGAGCGGCCGCACCGTGCGTGCCGCGTCAAGGACGCCGCCCAAACCGGGCACCGCGACCATCCGGGATGTGGCGCTCGCGGCCGGCGTATCGGCTATGACGGTTTCCAATCTGATCAATGAGCGCGTCGGGACGATGCGAGCGGAGACGCGCCAGCGGATCGAGGCGGAGATCAAGCGGCTCGGCTATCGGCCCCACAGCATGGCCCGCAGCCTCAGGCTCGCCAAGCAGCTTCAGATCGCCATGATGATCATCGACGAACAGCCGCATTTTCTGGCCGATCCCTTCACCACACATGTCGTCGCCGGCTTGAGCAACGAGCTCAATTCCCATGGCTACGGTCTCCTGCTGCAGGGCCTCGCGCCCGCGTCGTTCCGCGATTCACGTTTCGTGCGCGGCATCCGGACCGATGCGCTCTGCATCCTTTTGTCGGGGTCCGACCGGGTTCGCCGCGATATCGTCCAGACTTTGCTGGGCCTCGGTCAGCCCGTGCTGGTGTTCCAGGACACGCTGCGTTTTCCGAGGGCGGATCTCTGCACCATCCGCCAGGCTGACCGTGAAGGCGGGCGGCTGGTTGCCAACGAAGCCCTCAAGCTGGGCGCCCGGCGGCTGGTGATGCTGGTACCCGCTGTCCATTGGCCGGCCATCGCCGAGCGAGTGAAAGGCGTGCGCGCGGCGGTCGCCAAAGCGCCGCCGGCTGAACTGCGCGTGCTCTCATGCGGCGATGGTGAGTTGCACGATACTCAGGCCGCACTTGATAGGGACATCACCGAGCACGGCCTGCCGGATGCAATCATCGGCGGCAACGATCAGATGGGCATTGCGGCCATGAAGCTCATGGCCGGACGAGGGTTGCAGGTCCCGCGCGATGTGGCCATCACCGGCTTCAATGCCTTCGAGTTTTGGCAATACACGGTGCCGGTGCTGACCAGCGTGCGTTCCCCGGCTTACGAGATGGGGGCGCGCGGCGGCGCCGAAATTCTCAAGCGTCTCGGCAGCGGACGCTTCGATAAGCCGGAGATCATCTATTCGGTTGCCCTGCAGCGCGGCGGATCGACGTGAACGGCGCTGTGGCTGATGCCGGTTTCTTTCCGCCACATTATCGGCGCTAGGTGTGGTCATGCGCTGCACCGCCGGTGGGGCTCCGACCTAGCCGACGGGCCGGTGGGGGTAGTCTCCATTCTTGACCCGCGCCGGATTGCCGATCACAGTCGCTCCGCGCGGCACCTCACGGGTGACTACGCTGCCTGCCCCTATGATGGCATCGTCGCCTACCCGAACGCCGGGGAGAAGGATCACGCCCCCGCCAATCCATACATTAGCGCCGATGGTCACTGGCTTGCCGCTTTCAAATCCTTGCCGACGCAGAGCCGGATCGCGCGGATGGTCGGCTGTGAGTATTTGCACGCACGGGCCGAGCTTGCATCCATCGCCCAGCTCGATTGAGGCAACATCGAGAAAGACGCAGCCGAAGTTGAGAAAGCACCCGCCGCCCATCCGGATGTTCGAGCCGTAATCGCAGTGGAAGGGTGGGCGAATGGCGCTGCCTTCGCCGATCCCGCCCAGCAGTTCAGCCAGAATTGCTGCACGCTTGCGGCTCTCGGCCGCTGTGGTCCGGTTATAATCGAGGAGCAGCGTTTCGGCACGAAGCTGGTCGGCGACGATCTCAGCGTCGACGCGATAGAGGTCGCCGGCAAGCATTCTCTGCTTCTCGCTTCGTTGGTCCGCCATGCTGCGCTTCCTCCTTATTCTTTGGCAGAGAGGACATAGTTCACAAAATCAAGCGCATGGACGGCCGGGCTTTTCAAGGTTTCACTTTAACGTTACAGTTCCCCGAGACCGCTTCAGTGGGGACCCACGGTGATGAAGACCAAGTCAGGGTTTTTCGGCGTCTACCCGATGGTCTATGCCCTCTTCGACGAGAAGGGCAATCTTGCCCGCGATCCCATGCGCCGGCAGGTTCAGTCGATGCTCAAGCATAAGGTGCATGGCATCGGGGTGCTGGGCCTGGCAAGTGAAGTCAACAAGCTTTCGACCGCCGAGCGCCGCCAGCTCATGGAGTGGGTGGCCGAGGATATCGATGGCAAGCTGCCGCTTGCAGTCACGGTTGCGGAAACCAGCGTCGGCGGCCAGATCGAGTTCGTCAAGGCGGCGGCTGCAGTTGGCGCCAAATGGGCGATTCTTCAGCCGCCGCTAGTCAAGCACGTGCCGGAATCCGAACTGGTGCGGTTCTTCGGTTCTGTGGCCGATGCTTCGCCGATTCCGATCGCCATCCAGAACGCGCCGGAATATCTCGGCATCGGGCTATCGCATGAGGGCATCCGGACTCTGCACCGAGCACATTCCAACTTCACCATCGTCAAGCTGGAAGCAACTGCGATTGCAATTGCCAGCCTCCTCGACGCGGTCGATGGCGGGCTCGATGTCTTCAATGGCCGCGATGGCATCGAGATGTTGGATTCCATGCGCGCCGGCGCGGTCGGCATCATTCCCGGTGGCGAGGCCTTCGACATCCTGGCACGCGCTTTCGACCACATGGCCTTGGGCACGCGGGAAGGAATCGCCGAGGCCGAACGCCTTTATGCGAAGGTGCTGCCGCTGCTCATCCTGCTCATGGAATCGATGGACACCTTCCTGGTCTACGGCAAGCCAGTGCTCGGCCATCGCCTTGGGATCGCCGAGATCAATTCGCGTGTGCCCTCGACGCCGCCGACGGAGTTCGGGTTGCGCGCGGCCAAGCGCTATGCCGATGTGCTGGGTAAGCTTTAATCCGGAGAACGCCTGAAGAGAGAATAAGCGAGCGCCTATCCAAGTAACGGAGATCGTCGGGCGTGAAGGTCAACCGCTGGCTTCCCTGGATCTATGCGCTCCCGATGATCGTGTTCGTCATTGGGATCTTCGCCTATCCGATCGCCACACTTTTTCTATACAGCGCGCAGAACGTAGCGCCGTCAGCCTTCACCAGCTCGACCTTCGCGGGCCTGGACAATTACCGCTATATCTTCCGGGATCCGCTGTTCATCACCGCCATCTTGAACAACCTGCGGCTCTTCCTGTGCGTGCCGGTGATGGTTGCTTTGAGCGTAATCCTGGCAGCCGTCCTGTTCGAACGGCCGCGCGGATGGCGCATTTACCGGACTTTCTTGTTCATCCCCTATGTGCTCTCGATTCCGGTGGTCGGTGTGGTGTTCGGCTACATCTTCGAGTATCGCGGTGTCCTCAACACCGCGTTCCGCAGCGCCGGTTTCGACTTCCTGGCCCGCGACTGGCTGGGCAGCCGGTCCTGGGCCATGCCCACCATCATGTTCGTCATCGTGTGGAAGGAGCTCGGCTTCGGCATCGTGCTGTGCCTGGCGCGGCTGATGAGCGTGAGCGAGGACTACTTCGAATCCGCGCGGGTCGACGGGGCGCGATGGTGGCAGATTCTCTGGCACGTCACCATTCCGCAGCTCTCGCCGGCCATCGCCTTTTATGCGGTCGTCGAACTCATCAACATGCTCTCCTGGGTCTTCGCTTACATCTACGTGATGACCCTGGGCGGGCC
>Ga0134128_10009480_pt1 | contig 11682 bp, 21 predicted proteins | sample KB31754_FD_96462 | JGI IMG/M metagenome (GOLD analysis project Ga0134128, IMG submission 96462) | Terrestrial soil microbial communities with excess Nitrogen fertilizer from Kellogg Biological Station, Michigan, USA - KB3-175-4 | ecosystem: Environmental > Terrestrial > Soil > Unclassified ...
GAAGGCGTTGGCAAAGCAGTTTGGCAAGCTTGGGCTCGAAAACGCGCTAATCATTGACGGCTCGGAGATCGAAGCCAATTTCCGCGCGGCGGCGCGCAATATCCCGAATATCGATGTGTTGCCGGTGCAAGGCATCAATGTCTACGACATCTTGCGGCGAAAGACGCTTGTGTTGACGAAGGCCGCACTCGATGCGTTGGAGGCGCGATTTAAATGACCACCAGCGATCCGCGCCATTACGACATCATCATCTCCCCGGTGATTACCGAGAAGGCGACGATGGCGTCCGAGTACAACAAGGTCACGTTCAAGGTGGCCAAGCATGCAACGAAACCGCAGATCAAGGAAGCGGTGGAGAAGCTGTTCGACGTCAAGGTCAAGAGCGTCAATACGCTTACGCGACCCGGCAAATGGAAAGTATTCCGCAACAGGATCGGGCAGCAGTCCGACGTCAAGCGTGCGATCGTGACACTCGAAGAGGGTCACAGGATCGACGTGACCACGGGATTGTAAGGGGAGCGTTGCGATGGCGTTGAAAACCTACAATCCAGTGACGCCGGGCCAGCGCCAGCTGGTGATCGTCGATCGCTCGACACTGCACAAGGGACCTCCGGTGAAATCGCTCACGGAGGGACAAAATGCGACGGGCGGCCGGAATAATAACGGCCGCATCACCTCGCGGTTTCGCGGCGGCGGCCACAAGCAAGCTTATCGCCGGATTGATTTCCGGCGCAGGAAGTTCGATGTGCCGGCAACGGTCGAGCGCCTGGAATACGATCCGAATCGCACCGCCTTTATCGCTCTGATCAAATACCAGGACGGTGAGCTTGCCTATATCCTGGCGCCACAACGACTGGCGGCCGGTGACAGCGTCATTGCGTCGGAGCACGCAGACGTTAAGCCCGGCAACGCGATGCCGATCGCCAATATTCCGGTTGGCACGATTGTGCACAATGTCGAGCTGAAAATCGGCAAAGGCGGCCAGCTGGCGCGTTCGGCGGGAAGTTACGTGCAGATTGTCGGGCGCGACCAGGATTACGTCATCCTGCGTTTGAGCACGACCGAGCAGCGCCTCGTGCATGGGCGCTGCATGGCAACGGTCGGCGCTGTTTCCAATCCGGACAACATGAACACGACCATCGGTAAGGCTGGGCGTCAGCGCTGGAGGGGCCGCATGCCTCACAACCGCGGCATTACAATGAACCCGGTTGATCATCCGCATGGCGGCCGCACCAAGGGTGGCAAGCACTGGGTCACGCCGTGGGGCTTTCCGACCAAGGGTAAGAAGACACGCAAGAATAAACGCACCGAGCGCTTCATCATTGCGAGCCGTCACGACCGCAAGAAGAAGCAGCAGTAAGGACACGGGATATGACGCGTTCAGTTTGGAAAGGTCCTTTTGTCGATGGCTATTTGCTTCGCAAGGCGGAAGCCTCGCGTGCATCGGGCCGTCACGAGATGATCAAGATCTGGAGCCGGCGTTCGACGATTCTGCCGCAGTTCGTCGGGCTGAATTTCGGCGTCTACAACGGCCAGAAGCACATTCCGGTGCTGGTGACCGAAGAAATGGTCGGCCACAAGTTCGGGGAATTCGCGCCGAGCCGGATGTTCTACGGCCATTCGTCCGATCGTAAGGCCAAGCGCGCGACCGCGCCGGCCGCACCCGCAGCTGCCGCCGCACCGGCGGCGCCGGCGGCGAGCTAAGGGATAAAGAGTAACGTCATGGGCAAGCGCCATCGCGAGCGAGATCTCAGCGACAACGAGGCCAAGGCTGTGAGCAAGATGCTGCGGATTTCGCCGCAGAAGCTCAACCTTGTCGCGCAGCTTATTCGTGGGAAGAAGGTGGCGAGCGCGCTCGCCGACCTCGAATTTTCGCACAAGCGCATCGCCAAAGACGTACGCAAATGTCTGGAATCTGCGATCGCCAATGCCGAGAACAATCATGATCTTGATGTCGACGAGCTTGTTGTCGCTGAGGCTCATGTCGGCAAGGCGCTTGTCATCAAGCGTTTCACCCCGCGCGGCCGTGGTCGTGTCGGACGCATTCTCAAGCCGTTTTCTCACCTGACCATCGTGGTGCGTCAGGTCGAGGCGCGAGCGGAAGCCTGAGGAGTAGGCGATGGGTCAAAAAGTCAATCCGATCGGGCTACGCGTCGGGATCAACCGCACGTGGGACTCGCGATGGTACGCAGGCAAGGCCGAATACGGCTCGCTCCTGCATGAAGATATAAAGATTCGCAAAGAGCTGATGAAGCAGCTCAAGCAGGCGGCCGTGTCGCATATCGTCATCGAACGCCCGCACAAAAAATGCCGCGTCACGATCCACTCGGCGCGTCCAGGCGTAGTGATCGGCAAGAAGGGTGCCGATATCGAGAAATTGCGTAAATCGGTGGCAAAACTCACCGACAGCGACGTCGTTATCAACATCGTCGAAATTCGTAAGCCGGAACTTGACGCGCAGCTGGTCGCCGAATCGATTGCACAGCAGCTGGAACGCCGCGTTGCGTTCCGCCGCGCCATGAAGCGTGCCGTGCAATCGGCGATGCGGCTGGGCGCCGAGGGTATCCGCATCAACTGCTCTGGCCGTCTTGGCGGTGCCGAAATCGCGCGCATGGAATGGTACCGTGAAGGGCGCGTCCCGCTCCACACCTTGCGCGCGGACGTGGACTATGGCGTCGCCACCGCCTTCACGACATACGGCACCTGCGGCGTAAAAGTCTGGATCTTCAAGGGCGAGATCCTCGAGCACGATCCAATGGCGCAGGACAAGAAACTCGCCGAGGCCGACACCGGGCGGCCGCGCCGCGAATCCGCGGCTTGAGAGGACAAAAAGAGTTTTAACGCATGCTGCAACCGATCCGCACAAAGTTTCGCAAGGCATTCAAGGGCCGCATCCACGGCGTCGCCACCAGCGGCGCCACGCTCGCTTTCGGTCAGTACGGCCTCAAGGCCCTGGAGCCCGAGCGCGTTACCGCGCGCCAGATCGAGGCGGCGCGGCGTGCGCTGACGCGTTTCATGAAACGCTCAGGACGGGTCTGGATCCGTGTGTTTCCCGACGTGCCGGTTTCGAAAAAGCCGATCGAAATTCGCATGGGTAAAGGCAAAGGCACGCCCGAACTCTGGGTCGTGCGCGTGAAGCCAGGCCGCATCCTATTTGAGGTCGACGGCATTCCGATTGCCGTTGCCAAGGAAGCGTTGGCGCTCGCCGCGGCCAAGCTGCCTGTCAAGACCCGATTCATTGAACGCATTGCCGAGTGACGCCATGAAAGCCGCCGACGTAAGAGCGATGACGCTCGATCAACTGGATGACGAAGTGCTCAAGCTCAAGAAGGAGCAGTTCAATTTGCGCTTCCAGCGAGCCACCGGCCAACTCGAGAATACGTCGCGGGTGCGTGTTATCCGGCGCGATATCGCGCGAATGAAAACGATTGCCGCGCAGAAGCGAGTGGGGGCCCCGGAACCGGTGGTTAAAGCGGCGCCTGCGCCTAAAGCCGAGAAAAAGTCCAAAGCTGCCAAACCGAAGGCCGCCGCGAAACCTAAGTCGCGCGCCAAGACAAAGTCGAAGGAATAAGAGGTTCGAGATGCCGAAGCGTACGCTCCATGGCGTCGTCGTCAGTGACAAGCAGGACAAGACAATTGTCGTGCGTGTCGAGCGGCGGTTTACGCACCCGACAATGAAGAAAACCATTCGCCGTTCGAAGAAGTACCACGCGCACGACGAGGCCAATACCTACGCCGTCGGCGACCTGGTGTGGATTGAGGAGCGTCGTCCGATTTCCAAGCTCAAGCGCTGGGCTGTGGTTCGTGGCGAGAAGAAACAGAAAGTGCAGTAGCCGTTATGCCGGTTAGGACAAAGAGAGCCGCATCATGATCCAGATGCAGACCAACCTGGACGTAGCCGATAATTCCGGTGCGCGTCGCGTCATGTGCATCAAGGTGCTGGGCGGCTCGAAGCGCAAGTACGCCACCATCGGGGACGTGATCGTCGTCTCGGTGAAGGAAGCAATCCCACGTGGCCGCGTGAAGAAGGGCGACGTGATGAAGGCCGTTGTTGTGCGCATTTCAAAGGACATCAAGCGTCCCGATGGTTCGGTGATTCGCTTCGACCGCAATGCGGCGGTTCTCATCACGCCGCAGATGGAGCCGGTGGGCACCCGTATCTTTGGGCCCGTGCCGCGCGAGCTGCGTGCGAAAAACCACATGAAGATCATTTCGCTCGCCCCGGAGGTGCTGTGATGGCCGCCAAGATCCGCAAGGGCGATAAGGTCATAGTGCTGACCGGCCGGGACAAGGGCCGCAGCGGTGAAGTCATCGAAGTGCGCCCCGACCAGGGCCGTGCGCTGGTGCGCGGAATCAATATGGTCAAGCGTCATCAACGTCAGACCGCACAGCAGGAAGGCGGCATCATCTCGAAAGAGGGAAGCATCCACCTGTCCAATCTGGCGCTCGCTGACCCTAAGGACGGCAAGCCGACCCGCGTCGGTTTCAAATTCGTTGGCGAAGGTGATGCGCGCAAGAAGGTGCGCGTTGCGAAGCGTTCCGGAGTCGAGATCGATGGCTGAAACACAGCAATCCGCGCAAGCCAAGGCCGAGGCCAAGGCGGAAAAGAAGGCGCAGGCTCAGGCGAAAGCCGCCGCGCCAAAGGAAGCCAAGAGGCCCCGTGAGCGCTCCGATTATGTCGCGCGGCTGAAGACGCAATTTGAGCAGGCGGTGCGTGAACAGCTGTCAAAGCAGTTCAACTACACGAACGCGATGCAGGTGCCACGGATCACGAAGGTCGTGCTCAATATGGGCATCGGCGAGGGCGTAGCTGACCGCAAGAAGGTGGACAACGCTGCCAACGACCTGTCGCTGATCGCCGGCCAGAAGGCGATCATTACAAAGTCGCGTAAGTCGATTGCGACCTACAAGTTGCGCGACGGCCAGGCTATCGGCTGTAAGGTCACGCTTCGCAAGGCGCGGATGTACGATTTCATCGATCGACTTGTAAATATTGCTTTGCCGCGCGTGCGCGACTTCCGCGGATTAAATCCAAAAAGTTTTGATGGCCGCGGAAACTACAGCCTGGGCATCAAGGAACACATCGTGTTTCCCGAGATTGATTTCGATAAGGTCACCGATTCCTGGGGCATGGATATCACCGTTTGCACTACGGCGCGCAGCGACGATGAAGCACGCGCGCTGCTCACCGCATTCAACTTCCCGTTCCGGCAGTGAGGGCTGTCCTCATACGCGGAATCGCAAGGAGCTAAAGTATGGCTAAGAAGAGTTCGATCGAGAAGAACAACAGGAGACGCAGGATGGCGAAGAAGTTCGCCAACCGGCGTGCAAAATTGAAGACGATCGCGCACGACAAGAAGTTGCCAATGGAAGAGCGTTTTGCGGCTTCGCTCAAGCTTGCCGAACTGCCGCGCAATTCTTCCAAGACGCGCATTCGCAATCGCTGCGAGCTCAGCGGCCGTCCGCGCGCTTACTACCGCAAGCATCGTTTAAGCCGTATCGCGTTGCGTGAGCTCGGCTCCAAAGGCCTTATTCCCGGCCTTGTAAAGTCGAGCTGGTGAGGAGGACGCGATGGGAGTGAATGATCCGATCGGCGACATGATTGCCCGCATCCGCAATGCGCAGATGCGCAACAAGTCGAAGGTATCCATGCCCGGCTCCAAACAGCGCGAGCGCGTGCTTGAGGTCCTCAAAACCGAAGGCTTTATCCGTGGCTATGCCAGTGTGGCGCATGCCAGCGGGCGGTCTGAACTTGAGATTGAGTTGAAATATTTCGATGGTGAGCCTGTCATTCGGGAAATCGAACGCATCTCGAAGCCGGGTCGTCGCGTCTATGTGGCGGTCCGTAACCTGCCGCGAATCAATAACGGCCTTGGTGTCGCAATTCTTTCGACACCAAAAGGCGTGATGGCCGACCACGATGCGCGCGAGGCGAATGTGGGCGGCGAAATCATCTGCACGGTGTTCTGATGTCACGCATCGGTAAAAAAGCGGTTGCGGTCCCCTCGGGCGTTACAGCCAACGTTGAGGGCCAGACCGTCAAGGTGAAGGGTCCGAAAGGAGCCTTGCAGGTCGTTGTCCACGACGATGTCACGGTGGCAATGGATAAGGGCGCGATCAAGCTTGAACCGCGTAGCGAAACGAAACGCGCGCGCTCCATGTGGGGCACATCGCGCACCCTGGTTGCCAACGTGATGTCAGGCGTAACTAAAGGGTTCGAAGAAAGGCTCGAGATCACAGGCGTCGGCTACCGCGCGGCTGTGCAGGGCAAGACCCTGCAATTGCAACTGGGCTTTTCACACGACGTCAACTTTCCGATTCCGGAAGGAATAGCGATCGTGACGCCGAAGCCGACCGAGATCGTAGTGACCGGAATCGACAAGCAGAAAGTCGGTCATGTCGCTGCGGAGATCCGCGGCTACCGTCCGCCCGAGCCCTACAAGGGTAAAGGCGTGAAATATGCAAATGAATATATCTTCCGCAAGGAAGGGAAGAAGAAGTAGAGGACGCGCCATGTCGAGACTCAGTGACAGGACCGCGCGGCGGACGGCGACTGTGCGGCGTAAGATCAGACTTACGTCACATGGACGCTCGCGGTTGTCGGTGTTCCGTTCGTCCAAGCACATCTATGCTCAGGTGATCGATGATGTGAAGGGAACGACGCTGGTCGCGGCGTCGTCGATTGAGAAGTCGATGCGCGAGAGCGCCAAGACGGGCGCCAATATCGCGGCCGCGAAGGCCGTCGGAAAACTTATCGCCGAACGTGCCAAGGAAAAGGGCATCAGGGACGTTGTATTTGATCGCGGCGGTTATCTCTATCACGGACGAATCAAGGCATTGGCCGACGCCGCACGTGAGGGCGGCCTTAACTTCTAACGCAGCGCGTCACCCCAAAAAACAGGAAGCCGATGCGCAAGGAAAACGGACTTAAACATGGCACATGAACCCCGACGAGAACGCGGCGGACGCGATCGCGAAGAGCGCGACAGCGAGTTCACCGACAAGTTGGTGCACATCAACCGTGTCGCCAAAGTCGTAAAGGGCGGCCGGCGCTTCGGTTTTGCCGCGCTCGTTGTCGTCGGAGATCAGAAAGGACGAGTTGGGTTCGGGCACGGCAAGGCGCGCGAGGTGCCTGAAGCCATTCGAAAAGCGACCGATGCGGCCAAGCGCGGGCTCACGCGTGTCCCGCTGCGCGAGGGCCGTACCCTGCACCACGATGTTCTCGGTCGACACGGAGCCGGCAAGGTATTCCTGCGCGCGGCACCTCCAGGCACCGGCATCATTGCCGGCGGCCCGATGCGCGCTGTTTTCGAAACGCTGGGGATGCAGGACGTTGTCGCGAAATCGCTTGGCTCATCAAATCCCTACAACGTGGTGCGCGCGACATTTGATGCACTCAAGCATCAGGATTCGCCACGCTCCGTCGCCGCTCGACGCAATATCAAAGTATCGACTCTGCAATCGCGCAGGCGCGACGGAGATGCAGAAGCGGCAGCCGACTAGGAATCCAGGGCATGGCTCAGGCACAGAAAACCATCAGGCTCGAACAGGTCGGCAGTCCCCAGCGGCGCCACCATGATCAGCGAGCGACGCTGATCGGACTTGGCCTCAACAAAATCGGGCGGGTACGCGATCTCCCGGATACGCCTGCGACTCGCGGGATGATTCGAAAGATTCAACATCTCGTGCGCGTCGTCGGCGGCGCGAAGTAAAAGGACGATACGATGAAACTCAACCAGATCGCCGACAGGCCGGGCGCGCGGAAAAAACGCATGCGCATCGGTCGTGGCATCGGCTCGGGCATGGGCAAGACCGGCGGCCGGGGCGGCAAGGGGCAGACCGCGCGCACGGGCGTGCGCATTAAGGGCTTCGAGGGAGGCCAGATGCCGCTCCATCGTCGCCTTCCAAAGCGTGGCTTCCGGAATACGTCATTCGCAGTCCGGCTCAACGAAATCAATATCGGCAAGGTGCAGGCCGCAATCGATGCCGGATTGATAGACGCCAAAGCCCCGGTTGACGCCGCGGCGATGGTCAAGGCGGGGCTTATGCGCCGCGAGAAGGGTGGCGTGAAGCTCCTTGGCGAAGGCGAACTCAAAAGCAAGGTCGAATTCTCGGTCTGGCGTGCTTCGAAATCCGCCGTCGCAGCGGTGGAGAAGGCCGGTGGAAGCGTGAAAGTTCTTGCTCCCGCAAAGGAAGAAGACGCGGTGCCGAAGGGCAAGAATAAGCGCAAGGCCCTGGAAGCGGACAAGAGCGGCGGCAAGCCGAAAGGCGCACCGCAAAAAGCGAAGGCAGAAGGCGAAGCGGCGAAGCCAGAGTAAGGACGGCGCGCGGTTTTGTCCGGCCGGTGGCCGGCTTCAAGTTCCGAATTGAGCACTTATCTTCCCTGGGGTGACCCAGGCGGTTGGGGCGGCAATGCGGTTAGGACGCGGCGGCAGGAGCAACTGATGGTTTCGGCAGCGGAACAACTGGCGGCCAATCTCAATTTTTCGGCGCTCGCCAAAGCCGAGGAACTCAAGAAGCGCATCTGGTTCACCGTCGGTGCACTGCTCGTTTATCGCTTGGGCACCTACATCCCGCTGCCCGGCATTGATCCAAACGCCTGGGAACAGATCTTCAATACCCAGTCCGGCGGCATTCTCGGCATGTTCAACATGTTTTCCGGTGGCGGTATCCACCGGATGGCAATTTTTGCATTGAACATCATGCCGTACATCTCGGCCTCGATCATCATGCAGTTGATGACGACGGTCTCGCCAACGCTTGAAGCGCTCAAGAAGGAAGGCGAGGCTGGCCGCAAGATTATGAATCAATATACGCGCTACGGTACCGTGTTTCTCGCCGCGATCCAGGCCTACGGCATCGCCGTCGGTCTTCAGGGTACTGGCAGTGTCGTTTCGAGCCCCGGCTTCTTCTTCCTGATGTCCACTACCATCACACTCACCGGCGGCACCATGTTCCTGATGTGGCTCGGCGAGCAAATCACTTCGCGTGGCATCGGCAACGGCATCTCGCTCATCATTCTGTCCGGGATCGTGGCACAATTGCCGTCGGCGATCGCAGGCACTCTCGAACTCGGCCGTCAGGGTGCGCTGTCAACCGGCCTGATCCTCATTGTCATTGTGATGGCTGTAGCGGTGATTGCGTTCATCGTTTTCATGGAACGGGCGCAGCGCCGCCTGCTCATTCAATATCCCAAGCGCCAGGTCGGCAACCGCATGTTCGAGGGCCAGTCCTCGCACTTGCCGCTCAAGCTCAACACCTCAGGTGTCATCCCGCCGATCTTCGCGTCGTCGCTGTTGCTGCTTCCGACCACGGTCGCCAATTTCAATGCCGGGCAGGGGGCAGGGTGGCTTACCACGGTTACTACGCTGCTTGGTCACGGCCGGCCATTGTTCCTCATTCTCTACATCGCCCTGATCGTGTTTTTCGCGTTCTTCTATACCGCCGTGGTGTTCAACCCGACTGAAACCGCGGACAATTTGAAGAAGCACGGTGGGTTTATTCCAGGCATCCGCCCCGGCGAGCGCACGGCGGAATATATCGACTATGTGCTCTCACGCATCACTGTGGTCGGTGCTCTTTACCTCGCCATCGTGTGTCTCATTCCGGAAATTCTGATTTCCTACGCAGCGGTGCCGTTTTATTTCGGCGGCACCTCGTTGCTGATCGTCGTCAGCGTGACAATGGATACCGTGGCCCAGATTCAGGGCTATCTGCTGGCGCACCAGTATGAAGGATTGATCAAGCGATCGAAGTTGCGAGGGCGCACGCGATGAGATTGATCCTGCTCGGCCCGCCGGGGGCGGGGAAGGGCACGCAAGCGCAGCGCCTGATCGCCAAACACGGAATTGTCCAGCTTTCAACCGGCGACATGCTGCGCGCCTCAGTTGCCGCCGGCACACCGACCGGCTTGCGGGCCAAGGGCGTCATGGATCGGGGCGAACTTGTCCCGGACGAGGTGGTGGTTTCGATTATTGCCGATCGCATCGATCAGGCCGACGCCAAACGTGGTTTCGTGCTCGATGGGTTCCCACGGACGGTTCCCCAAGCCCAGGCGCTCGACAGGCTGCTGGAGGAGCGTGGCCTCAAGCTTGACGCCGTCATCGAGCTCAAGGTGGACGAGGGTATTCTCCTGCAGCGCATCGAAAAGAGGGTCGCCGAGATGAACGCGCGCGGCGAAACGGTGCGCGCCGATGACAATCCGGAGGTGCTCAAGGGCCGTCTTGCCGCTTATCGCGCCCAGACCGCGCCGCTGGTCGGATATTATGCGTCAAAAGGCATCCTCAAGAGCGTGGACGGCATGGCTGCGGTCGACGATGTGTCGGCGGCGATAGGCCGGCATCTGGAGCCGGCAAGAGCCGCCAAGCCGCGGCGGCGGCTCGGCAAATCGGGCGGGCGAAAGGCCAAGTCCTCCAAACGCACCAAGCGTGTCACGCGGAAGGGTAGTTCCCGCCGTAAACGGGCGTCTGCGGCGGCTCGGACCAAAAGCAAGACAGGACAGCGCAAAAACCGTACCCGGCGGAGGTTGACGAGAGCGCGATGAATCCCTTAATAAGCTGCACATTCAGGAGTTTGACGCGATGCCGGGCCCCAGCGAGGCGGGGACGGGCGTCGTGTTACGCTTTGCGCTATCCCCTTCCAGGGACTACTGAATCGGGCGCATATCGCGCTGCCGGTCGTTATAGGAGAAGCTAAGTGGCTCGTATCGCGGGCGTCAATCTGCCGACCAACAAGCGCGTCGTGATCGCGCTTCAGTACATCCATGGCATCGGGCCGAAGATTGCCCGCGATATCGTGGGCAAGGTTAATTTGCCGGCGGAGCGCCGTGTATCGCAACTCACCGACGCTGAGGTGCTCCAGATCCGCGAACTCATCGATCGCGACTACATGGTCGAGGGCGACCTGCGCCGCGAGGTGCAGTTGAACATCAAGCGGCTGATGGACCTCGGCTGCTATCGGGGGCTTCGTCATCGCAAGGGGCTGCCTGTTCGCGGTCAGCGCACGCATACGAACGCGCGGACACGCAAAGGACCGGCCAAGACGATCGCGGGCAAGAAGAAGACCCCGGGACCGACTTGATAACAGGATTAAGCCCTCGCGCCGGTTACGGCGCAGGGGCGCGAAAGGATTGAGGAATGGGTAAGGAAGCTACTCGCGTCCGCCGGCGCGAACGCAAGAACATCGCGTCAGGCGTCGCGCATGTCGCGGCCTCGTTCAACAATACCATGATCACCATCACTGACGCGCAGGGCAATACGATCGCCTGGTCGTCGGCGGGGACCATGGGCTTCAAGGGGTCACGCAAATCGACGCCCTATGCCGCTCAGGTGGCGGCTGAAGACGCGGCCAAGAAGGCGCAGGAACACGGCATGCGGACTCTTGAAGTCGAAGTTTCCGGCCCCGGTTCGGGCCGCGAGTCGGCGCTGCGGTCGCTTCAGGCGGCCGGCTTTACGATTACCTCGATCCGTGACGTTACGACGATACCGCATAACGGCTGCCGACCTCGCAAACGTCGGCGCGTGTAATTGCTTGTTTCGCGCGGGCACTGTTCATCCCGCGCGCGTGCTACCGCCGAGATTTTCCCCACGCGGCGGGTGGGGTGCGCTAGGCGCGAGAAGGCCGCGCCGCTGAAAAGGTGAAGACGTGATCCAGAAGAATTGGCAGGAACTGATCAGGCCGAAC
>Ga0134128_10009481_pt1 | contig 11681 bp, 10 predicted proteins | sample KB31754_FD_96462 | JGI IMG/M metagenome (GOLD analysis project Ga0134128, IMG submission 96462) | Terrestrial soil microbial communities with excess Nitrogen fertilizer from Kellogg Biological Station, Michigan, USA - KB3-175-4 | ecosystem: Environmental > Terrestrial > Soil > Unclassified ...
AAGATGGAGTCTTCCGCCTTCTCGATTACCGCCTACTGCAAAAGGGTCCCTCGTTCAAAGGGACGCTCGAAATGACGATAGACGCCGTAAACGGCGTGGTAACCGTGCGGTGCGACGGGGGTCAAGAAGACTCCTGCAAAGGCCGTGTCTGGACGAAGCATCTGCAGATCCCACCGGATCTGGCAAATGGCATTGTGCCTTTTCTCGTGAGGAATATTTCGCCGAAAGCGGACAAAGTTCAGGTCTCGATGATCGTCGCAACGCCCAAGCCGAGGCTCGTGCACGTTTCCATCTCGCCGACTGCGCTGCAAACTTTTCCCTTTAGAGGCTCAAAACTTGAGGCGACACGTTATGCGCTGACCGTGGACCCGGGCGGAATGCTGGGTCCTTTGGTGAAGATTGCCGGCCGCCAGCCGCCGCCGAGCTTTGTTTGGATGTTGCATGACAAAGTGCCATCGTTTCTGATGGCTCAGCAGGCCTTCATTGACGGTCCTGTTTGCCGAATCGAGCTTGCCTCGCCGACTGCCAGTCCGGACGAAAGTGCTCAGGATTCGACTTCCTAGACGCCCACGATATCGAATTCCCGACTAGATCCGCGAGCAGATGTGCTTCCTTTGAAGTCGCCACGCAAGGAACGCGGTTCCCAGCCATATCGCTAATGCAATAGCTAGAGTCGCGGCAAAATTCAGCATTGGAGCCAGCTTCCAAACAGCAATCGCAAAACAAATTAGCGCGAGGCTACCAATCTCGGTCCCACGCGCGCAGAGAGCCGCCGCAAGCCGGCCGCGCTCCTTGCCGCACAATCCCTTTTTCGCTTTCCGCTCTCTCTCGTGCTTCTCGATAAGTGTGGCCGTTGCCGGGAAAATAGCGGGGAACGCCAGAAATAGTCCGCCGAATACTGGACCGTAGCGCTTTGCGAGGAGGCCAGCGATTACCGTGATGCCGCCGCCAAAGACGAAGCGGACCAGCAGTTCGTACCATTTCGTTTTTGCGGCGGCCCGAATATCAAAACGGACATGCATCTGGTTTTTTCACGTTCCCCTTTTGCTGCCTTATCGCAGAACACCCAGCCAAATGCCCAAGGCGCATCCAAACCAGACGGCAAGAGCGATGAGGGCTGCGGTTAAGCCATGCCAGCGCCACCGCACGATGAGCTGCATCGTCAACCACGCATACAGCCCAAGTGCGACCGCACCGGCAATCATTGAACATGCCTCGCTTGACGCGTAGGCCTTTCCGTCGCTTGCAACGGTAATCGCGAGCGTTGCGAGCGCAACGGATGGCGCCGCCCCGAATAATCCAGCGAAACTTTTAGGTTTAAGCGCATCGCCGAACATCGCGAACAGGGAAACGACTAAGCCGCCAATGACGAATCGGAGCAGGAATTGCATCAACAGGCTTCTTGGTGGATGTTCTTTCAGCCCTCCGGGCTGTCTGGCGTCATGGTACAACCGCAGCCGAGCCTTGTCCGAGGCGGGAAACATTGAGATTGGGCGCGTCGAATCGTTTAGGCGCCATTCCGTGCATTTGTCTTGATGCGAGCGAATAGTTACATTGACACTTCTTCATGCCTCAGCTACTCTAACTAAGCCAATGAACCGGAGGCCGAACGCCGCATGTTGTCTCTGTTGTAAGAGCCACATGTGTGTGCCGAGGCTCCGGGTTATGCCTACATAAGATTGCAATAAAACGCGACTTGTACGCTGCCCGCCCTCGGAATTAAACCGAGAGGCGGGTTTTTTTATGGAATTTCGGATGACGGTGACGACCAGCGAATTCGACACGTTAGTTAGCCAGACCGAGCACCTGAAGGCGCTCGAAGCCGAGAGCATCTTTATTTTGCGCGAGGCCGCGGCGGAGTTCGCGCATCCGGTAATGCTCTACTCCATCGGCAAAGATTCGTCGGTGATGCTGCGGCTGGCCCAGAAGGCGTTTTATCCCGGCAAGATTCCGTTTCCACTGCTGCATATCGATACTAGCTACAAATTTCCAGAGATGATCGCCTTTCGCGACTGGTACGCCAAAGAAGTCGGCGCAGAGCTGATCGTCCACAAGAATCAGAAGGCCCTCGATGCTGGCGCGAATCCTTACGACTTGGGCACTCAGAAATGCTGTGGATTCTTGAAAACGCGATCGCTGCTCGACGGCCTGGCCGAAGGCGGCTTCGACGCTGCATTCGGCGGCGCTCGGCGCGACGAAGAGAAATCGCGCGCCAAGGAGCGCGTCTATTCGTTCCGCGATGCGCAAGGGCAATGGGATCCCAAGAATCAGCGCCCGGAGCTTTGGACTCTTTTCAATGGCCGCCACCATAAGGGAGAGAGCATTCGCGTCTTCCCACTCTCCAATTGGACCGAAATGGACGTGTGGCTCTATATCTACACGGAGAATATCCCGATTGTGCCGCTCTATTTCGCGAAAGAGCGCGATGCCGTCGTACGCGGCAACACAATTCTGCTGCCGCAAAACGGTGTGCGCCTCTTGCCCGGCGAAAAAACGCAAAAGGTGATGTGCCGCATGCGTTCGCTCGGATGCGTGCCGTGCACCGGCGCGATCCTTTCGCAAGCGGATACAGTGCCGAAGATCATCGAGGAGATGGTCTCGTTCCGCCGCTCAGAGCGCGAAAACCGCGTGATCGATCATGACGAGGAAGGCTCGATGGAAATCAAAAAGCGTGAGGGATATTTCTGATGTCGAGCTTTTCCACGGAGCCTCGAATAGGGGCCGCTTCGGCGGCGCATAGCCGCCAGGGCAATCGTTCTTCCCTCATGCCGAACGAAGGCCTGCTGCGTTTCAGCACCGCAGGTAGCGTTGACGACGGCAAATCCACGCTTATCGGACGCTTGCTTTACGATAACCAATCGGTGTTTGAAGACCAGCTTGCATCCGTAAAGAAGAGCAAAGTCAATCGATCGAGCGGCCCTATCGATTTTTCGCTTCTCACGGACGGCCTGCGCGCGGAACGCGAGCAGGGAATTACGATTGACGTTGCCTACCGATACTTTTCCACGCCGCGCCGAAAATTCATCATTGCCGATACACCGGGCCACGAGCAGTACACGCGCAACATGGCCACGGGCGCATCAACCGCCGATGCTGCCGTTGTGCTGATCGACGCGACGAAAGGCGTGCTGCGCCAATCGCGCCGCCATGCGTATATCGCGAGCCTGCTCGGCGTGCAATACATCATCGCTGCCGTAAACAAAATGGACTTGGTCGATTATTCGCGCGAGGTATTCGAACGGCTCTCCGCGGATTTCAACGATCTTGCCGCGCACCTGAATGTGCGCAACGTCTATCCGATCCCCGTGAGTGCTCTCGAAGGCGATAACGTCGTTCATCGCAGTTCGCGTATGCCGTGGTTCGAAGGTTCTCCTTTGCTCGAATACCTGGAGACTATCCCGGTAAACGATGCGGCTTCGTTTGGTCCGCTGCGCTTTCCCGTGCAATACGTCGTACGTCCCGATGCGACCTTCCGCGGATTCGCGGGCCGCCTTGCATCGGGCGTCCTGCGGCCGGGCGCGACCGTCGTTGCCATGCCTTCCGGGCTGAAGACGAAGGTGAAATCGATCGTCAGCTTTGACGGCGAAAAGGAGCAAGCCGGCCCCGGCAGTTCCGTGAATCTCACGCTCGAAGACGAAATTGATATCAGTCGCGGAGACATGCTCGTTGCCGAGGAAGATCTTCCCGCGGTGGGCAATGAATTCCGCGGGAAGCTCGTCTGGATGCACCCCGATAAGCTGGACGTGCACAAGAATTATTTGCTGAAGCACACCACGCGCTCCGTTCGCGCGCGCGTCACTCGGATTCATTTCCGCATCGACATGAACACGCTCGAAAAAGGGGCCGTTGAGCAGCTGGAAATGAACGACATCGCGGAAGTGGAAATCAAGTCGGCGCTGCCGCTCTTTTTCGACCCGTACAAGCAAAATCGCACGACGGGCAGTTTCATTTTGATCGATCCGGTATCCAATGCCACGGTAGCCGCGGGTATTATCGAGCACGGCATCAACTGGGGAACGGCGCTGCGTCCAGCCGCCGGCGCACAACGTCGCGGCCGCAGCACTAAAGAAGAGCGTCACGCGCGATTTGGTCATCCTGCGGCTGCGGTATGGGTGAACGGCAACGCGCATGTCGCCGAATTGATCGAACGGACACTTTTCGACGAAGGCTGGCACGTACAACTTGTCGGTCCGGACGATTTCGAGCCGGCGGAGTTGGCGGTCGCCGCGAAGGCATATCATCTTGCAGGCATGGTCGTCGTTTTCTCGGCGCCCGCAAACCAGCGCGAGGCGGAAGACGCGGTTCGCAAAGTTTTCGGCCGCGATTCGTTCCTCGCGGCGTGGCCGTATCCGCACGAAGAAGAGGCGGACGCGGCGTCGCGCACCATTAGCAAGCTGCGCCAATGGCGGGACACGCAGGAGCAACATCACCATCGAAGCGACAAAGGCGATTGACGCATCCAATCGGAAACGAGAGGTAAGCGGAGAATCCAAATGACCGACGTCGCGCTCGCTGAACAACTCGAAGGCCTTCCCGCGGACGCGCTGATCGAACGCGTTCTTGCCGATAATGCCGGTCCGGCCTGCATCACGTGCAGCTTCCAAGCCGAGGACATGATCGTCCTCGATCTGCTCCGCCGGCGAAAGCCCGGGATTCCCGTGCTTTTCCTCGATACCGGCTATCACTTCAAAGAGACCTATGCGTATCGCGACAAAATGCAGCAGGCATGGCATTTGAACGTCACGAACCTTGCGGCGAAGAAAACCGTAGCGCAGCAGGAAGCCGAATTCGGCATCCTCAATCAGACCGATCCAGGCAAATGCTGCCATCTGCGTAAAGTCGAGCCGTTGATGGAAGGCTTACAGAATTATGACGTTTGGTTCACCGGTTTGCGCCGCGAGCAATCGCCCACGCGCAAAAATCTGAAAGTAGTCGAACATCACGAGCTGCCGAGCGGCAAAGTGTTGCTTAAGGTAAGCCCGCTTGCTGCGTGGACGTGGGGTCAGGTCTGGAAATATACGGCGGAGAACAAGATAGACTTCCTGCCGCTTTACGATCTCGGCTATCGCAGCATTGGTTGCGAGCCTTGCACCGCAATTCCTGCCGAAGGTTCTGACGCGCGCACCGGCCGCTGGGGCGGAAAAAAGCTCGAGTGCGGCATCCACACATTCTCGAAGAAAGCTGAAGAATGAATTTCGCCATCGGAGCGGCGATTGCCTTGGCCGTCGGCCTCACGGGCATCGGCGGAGGCAGCTTCACCGTGCCTGCGCTGGTGCTGATCGTAGGCCTTTCCGCGGACGCGTCGGTCGGAACGGCATTCGTTTTCGCGGGAGTCCTGCGGCTGATTGCCTCGCCTTTCTATTTGGCTGGAAGGCACGTCCACGCGCGCTATTTATGGTTGCTCGTGCAGGGCGCTGTGCCAGGCTTGCTGATCGGCACGATTTTTTTGCGCATGATGAGCAAAAGCACGTGGAGCCCGGCGATTGTCGTGATCCTCGGCATCCTGCTCACAGCCTCATCGACAATCACGTTCATCAAGAAGGCGCAAAATCAGGACTTTGTACGCAAGAACTCGAAGTGGCTGCCATGGCTCGCGCTGCCCATTGGCATCGAAGCCGGCTTTTCTTCGGCGGGCGCAGGAGCGCTCGGAACTGTCCTGCTGCTGAACTATTCGGAAATGTCGCCGCCGGAAGTCGTCGGCACAGATATTCTCTTCGGGCTAGTGCTTGCCGTGATTGGCAGCTTCATCCAGTGGAGCTTCGGCGCGATAAACGGCACCGTGCTGATGCAGTTGCTTGCGGGCGGTGTTCCTGCCGTCCTTCTCGGCTGCCTTTTCGCCAAAAAAGTTCCGGCTCGAAGGTTGAAGCTCGTGATTGCCACAATCGCCATCTTTGCTGGCGTCCAACTTATCTGGAACGGCTCGCGCACGCTTGTCGCCAAGCTTAATTCAGCGCAACCGGCGCCCGCCGCGGCGATTACGGTCGCCAATCCATCCAAACCCGCCAATTAACAGCATCTCAGAAGCGCCGTCGATCCTTCTATTCGTTCGCTTCCGTCAGCGAATCCACCTTTCGCAACGCGGGGAATGCCCAGGCCCATAGCGCCGTCACGAGCAAAGTGCCTATGCCTCCTAGCACGACCGCTGGAACCGTGCCAAGAAGTTGGGCCGTGGCGCCCGATTCGAACCCGCCCAGTTCATTCGACGCGCCGACAAAAATCATATCTACGGCGCTCACGCGTCCGCGCATCTCGTCCGGCGTTGCCACTTGCAGCAGCGTGCTGCGAACGATCACGCTCACCATATCCGACGCGCCCACGAGAACGAGCGAAATCAGCGAAATCGCGATATTGTTCGACAAGCCGAAAATAATCGTGCTCACGCCGAATCCCGCCACGCACCAGAGCATTGTTGCACCCGCTCGCCGCCGAATCGGCTTGTAAGCCACCAGAATTGCCATTGCCATGGCCCCAACGCCGGGAGCGCTCCGCAATATTCCCAATCCCCACGGCCCGGTCTTCAGCAGCACTGCATACACCGGCAACAAAGCCGTGGCGCCGCCAAGCAGCACTGCAAACAAATCGAGCGAAATCGACCCAAGAATCAGCTTCTCACGCCAGATGTAACGCAGGCCGGCGAGAGTCCGTGCCAATCCGGGCTCTTCTGTTGAAACGATTTTCGTGGACGCCTTGATCCGCAGGATCATGATCGTCGCAAACAACGATGATGCGAGCGACAAAGCGTAAACGGCCGAAGGCCCCGCCGCAGCCGCGTATACCAGGCCACCGACAGTCGGGCCAAGAATCGTGGCGCTCATGAATACCGTGCTCGCCCACGCCACCGCATTCGGGAAATGTTCCGGGGAAACGAGGCGCGGCAGAATCGAACGCCCCGCAGGCCCATAAAAAGATCGCACCACGCCAAGCAGCAGGGCGACGCCATAAATTGCGTGAACGGACTTCGGATCGCTCAAGCTGATCGCGAGCAGCAGCGAGGAGCAGACCGCAAACCCGATATAGCACCAGGCGATAAGTTTCTTACGGTCGAAGCGATCTGCGGCATGCCCAGTGATCAGAAAGAGTAGTAGGCCGGGGAGAAATTGGAACAGCCCGACAAGGCCCAGCGCGAGCGGCTGTGAAGTGATCGCGTAGACTTGCCAGCCGATCGCCACGGTCTGCATTTCCAGGGCGCACACCACAAACCATCGCCCGGATTGAAAATGCACGAAATCGGGGTACGTGAACGCAACTCTACCGGAGAGTTTTTCTTCGGTGGTCGCCATTTAGGATTAGCTCGCCGCTGCGCTTTCCGCGCCGGCGCGGTGACGCATCAACGAGAACTCCAGCACCTGGCCGGTGAGAACTTCAAGCTGCCGTGCCAGAGTGGGCTCCGGAACATCTTCTTCAAAGACTGGAGTCGCCGTATTGAACGCTACGCCCATCGGAGTCGGCCATCCTCGTAGGGCGTGAATTACCTGGCGCATCGTCGCAAGGGTCGAAACGGCGGCTTGCCATCCCTGCGCACACGCAATCAATCCCACCGCGCGTCCTTCCAGGTATGGAAAATTGTTCTCGCGCAGCGCCTCGGCATAATCGAGCGCGTTTTTCACCATGCCTGAAAGTGAGCCGTGATATCCCGGCGACGACACAATCACGCCGTGCGCGCCACTTAGCGCTTCCACGAACTTCATCACCTTTTCCGTCTTTGCGGGCGCTTCCGCCACATAAGCCGGAAGATCAAGTCCATCTCCCGTGATGAGTTCCGTCAGCGCGCCCTGCGCTGCGGCGCGTCCAAGCGCATAGCGAAGAGCCTTTTCAGAGGACGATCCGGGCCGAAGTGTGCCGCCGATACCGACGATCCGCGGCTGAAATTGAGTAGCCAAAATGCTTTCATGCCCCCCAATGAAAAAGTGTATCGCGGAAAGCTGCGCACAAGAAGCAGCCAATCGCGGGTGCAGCGGTGTTGTTGCCGTTGCTTGCGCAGTGGCCGCCGCAGGTAGGTTGGTTTGGATTTTGTGGCACAGCCACTCCTGGCTGTGTGAATTTCGCTTCTGTAACGACTCGATTTATTAGTCGGGCGCTTTCGTGGTAACGCCATCGCCGGTGCGCGGCTTCGTTCGCGTTCCTGGTTCGCAGGCTCTTGCAGATCAGCCCGCGGAAACGCGTTCAATCCGCGCGCCGAGCTCCGCTAGCTTCAATTCGATCTGCTCGTATCCCCGGTCAATGTGATACACGCGATCGATTGTCGTCGTATTCTCGGCCACGAGCGCTGCAAGCACCAATCCCGCGCTCGCCCGCAGGTCGGATGCGGTCACCGGTGCGCCCGTCAGAGGCGTCGGTCCCGTCACTGTGGCCGCATTTCCGTCAATTGTGATGTGTGCGCCCATTCGCATCATTTCGGACGCGTGCAGCATCCGGTTTTCGAAAATTGTCTCGCGAATATGCGAGACGCCTTCGGCCTGCGTTGCCAGCGCCATGAATTGCGCCTGCATATCGGTCGCGAAACCCGGATACTCCTCGGTTGTCACATCGGCGGCAACGAGCTTTCGCGTCCCGCGCACACGCACTCGGCGGTTCTTCTCGCACGTGATCTCCGCTCCGCACTCGCGCAGTTTGTCGATCACGGCTTTCAGGTGCCCCGGTTCGCAATTTTCAAGCAGAATGTCGCCTCCGGTAATCGCACCTGCTACCAGAAATGTTCCCGCCTCGATTCGGTCGGGAATGATCGTATGCGTTGTGCCATGCAGGCTCTCGACGCCTTGTACGCGAATCGTTGGCGTCCCATGGCCCTCGATTTTCGCGCCCATCTTGATCAACAACTCGGCCAGATCTGGAATTTCGGGCTCGAGCGCGCAATTTTCGAGGATCGTTTCGCCCTCAGCCAGCACCGCCGCCGTCAAAATATTCTCCGTCCCCGTCACCGTAATCTTCGGGAATCTAAATGTCGCGCCACGCAGCCGCTTCGCCCGCGCCTCTACGTAACCATGATCCACAGTGATGTCTGCGCCCAGCGTTTCCAGCGCCTGGATATGCAGGTCTACGGGTCTCGCGCCGATGGCACATCCGCCAGGCAGGGAAACACGCGCATAGCCGAATCGCGCCACGAGCGGCCCCAGCGTCAGAATGGACGCGCGCATCGTCTTCACGAGTTCGTACGGCGCTTCCGCGTGCGACACCGACTCCGCCTGAATGATGAACTCGCTTGGAGGAATATCCGGGGCTTCGACTCGGCAGCGCATGTGCGCCAGCAGCTTCGCCATCGTAATGATGTCGCGCACGTGCGGAATATTTTTCAGATGAACAGGATCGGCCGTAAGCAGCGTCGCCGCCATCGCCGGCAAAGCCGCATTCTTAGCGCCACTGATTTCCACTGTGCCTTCGAGCCTGCGCCCACCCTTAATCTTGAACTGATCCATTGCTTTGTCCCTTGCCTAAACCAAAAATCCCGTCAACTGGCCTGTCTCGTTCTCATCATCCTGCTCCGCGCCCTCTTTGACGGCGCGCCGAAGGATCCCTCTTGCTCTAAGCTGCAAAAAATGAACATGCCGTCATCCTGAGCGCCTTTCGCGAAGGATCCCTCTTGCTTTCTCGTCTGCGGGCTTCAGTCGTGCCGCGAATTCTGCGCGAAGCCAAGAATCCGTCTTCGTGTGCGCACCATAAAATCGATGAACTATCTCTGCCGCCCGTCCAACCGCATTTCCAGCGCCCTTCTCACGTTCCCATGTGCCGCCGCAAGTCGTCTCCGTGCGTCACTTACGTCCACGCCCGCCTTCAGCATCACGAGCGCTGTCGGCATATCGTGTCCCGCCCGCCGCAGAGCGTGTGCCGCAGCAGACGCTGAAACGCCCGCCGCTTCCTCCAGAATCCGCGCACCGCGGCGCTGTAACTTCTTGTTGGTCAATGCCACGCCAACCATCCAATTCTCGTAAACTCGCCCGACGCGCACCATCGCAGCGGTAGAAAGCATGTTGAGCACCATCTTCTGGGCTGTGCCGGCCTTCAGCCGCGTTGAACCACTCACAACCTCTGGTCCTGTGTCCACCGCGATAGCGATCTGCGCCCGCCTTGCGAGTGTCGAGCTTGGATTAGCTGTGATACCGACCGTTGTCGCCCCGCGCCGTCGTGCAAGCTGCAATGCCCCCAAAACGTAAGGTGTCGTCCCACTTGCCGCAATTCCGACTACCACGTCATTGGTGCTCACGCCAGCCCGCCGCAAATCTCGCGCGCCATTCGCGGCCGAATCCTCCGCGCCTTCGACTGCGTGTCGTAACGCGCGCTCGCCGCCGGCGATCAACGCGTGCACCATGCGCGGCGGCGTCCCAAAAGTCGGCGGACACTCCGAAGCATCGAGCACCGCGAGCCGCCCACTCGTCCCCGCGCCCACATAAATTGCTCGCCCGCCCGATTCGAACGCTCTCACAATTGCATCAACTGCGCGCGCTATCTGCGGCAGGACGCGCCGTACCGCCAATGCCACACGTGCGTCCTCGCGGTTCATCGCGCGGACAATCTCAATTGTCGATTTCCGGTCGAGGCCTCGCGTGTGCGGGTTGCGCTGTTCGGTCTTGGACGGTTTCACCCAGCCTGTGCCCCATCTCAATTATAAATGCACTGCGCTTCTGAATTCGTTGGCCATCTGCAACGTGTGCGCGGGCTGTGCTGAGGAAGTTATCGGGCAGGGCTAAGGGAGATCAATCGGCCACAAGCAGCCTAAAATCATCAGGCTATCGCCACAAGCTTTTTCTAGTGTCCCGGCAATGTGCCTTTTTTCTCTTCCGGAATAATCCCCAGCGCGTGAAAAATCGCGTCGTGTACTGCCGGACGTGCTTCTCGGATTTTCTCATTGGCGCGCGTGGGATTCACGCGATTCGTCAGCAAAATCACGAAAAGCTGCCGCTGCGGATCGATCCAAATCGAAGTCCCCGTAAATCCCGTGTGGCCAAAACTTGTCGGCGAAAAGTAGTGTCCTGAGGTATATGGCGAAGTCGGCGCATCCCATCCAATGGCTCGCACCGAATTGCCGATCTGGTGGCGTGTCGTAAACATATCTACCGTCGATCGTTTCGCGATCCGGTAGTACCCGTAAATCCCGCCATTCAGGATCGTCTGCGCAAAAATCGCCACATCGCCCGCAGTCGTAAATAATCCTGCATGCCCGGCAACGCCGCCCATGGCCCACGCGTTCTCGTCGTGCACTTCGCCCCACATCAATTTCTTGCGATAGGTCGCATCATATTCCGTTGGCGCGATTCGCGACCGCATCTTCGCCGGCGGATTGAAGAGCGAGTTCTTCATTCCCAGAGGCTTGAAAATTTCTTCCTCGGCCAGCTTATCCAGCGTCTTTCCAAACAGCCTATGCACGATCTCGCCCTCAAGAATCATCCCGAGGTCCGAATAAACCACCTGCGTTCCCGGCTCGTGAATGAGCGGCTCGGCCATCACCAGTTTCAGGACGGCATCATAGCCGTTCGCTTGTAAAAAGAAATCGCGATGCGCCGGCAAACCTGAATCGTGCAGCATCAGCATCCGCACGGTGATGCGCGAACGCCAATCCGGATTTGGGTCGGATTTCGCCGCGGCCGCAAATTCCGGCAGATAACGCTCTACGGGCGCGTCAAGATCGAGTTTATTTTGCTCTACTAGCATCATCGTCAGCGTCGTTGTCACAATCACTTTCGTCATAG
>Ga0134128_10009484_pt1 | contig 11681 bp, 19 predicted proteins | sample KB31754_FD_96462 | JGI IMG/M metagenome (GOLD analysis project Ga0134128, IMG submission 96462) | Terrestrial soil microbial communities with excess Nitrogen fertilizer from Kellogg Biological Station, Michigan, USA - KB3-175-4 | ecosystem: Environmental > Terrestrial > Soil > Unclassified ...
TGAGCCTTGATGCTGAGTACTTGGCTCAACCTAACGGCTGCGTGTTGGCGGGTGACAGCCGAACGAAAATCATCTCTCGCCAAGGCGCCAAACTAAATCACACATTATGGCTAGCAAACGCTGGAAACCGGATGAGGCTCAGATTAGGCAGATTCGCGCGCTGGCTGCCTATGGCCTCAATCAACAACAGATTGCAGGGTTCTTTGGTGTGAGTGAGCCCACGTTAGAAGTCGCAATCAAAAAGGATAAAGCGCTGCATCATGCTATACAAAAAGGCAGAGCCGAGGCTTTAGCTAAAGTCGGTGAAACCGCTTACAAGATGGCAACGAGCGGCAAAGACACCGCTATGACTATTTTTTGGCTCAAGTGCAAAATGGGGTTCAAAGATACCTCGCGCGTTGAGCATTCTGGCCCCAATGGTGAGCCGTTGCCTCAGGCTGCCGCGCCTCAGGTAATTGTCACCCTTCCCGATAACGGTCGCGCTGCGAAAAAGTAAAACATGGCTGAGGGCTCAAGTAGTGAACCCATTCGTTTCGCGCCGCAACCGGGGCCGCAAACGGACTTTCTTTCTACTCATGCTGATATTGCTATCTATGGTGGTAGTGCTGGCTCGGGTAAGTCCTTTGCCCTTTTGATTGAGCCGGTTCGCCATTACGAGAATGGGAAATTTAACGCGGTGATATTTCGCCGCACCACTACCCAAGTGCGTAACCCTGGCGGCATGTGGGATGAATCCCAACAAATCTATCGCCCTCTCAAGGGCCATTCCAGGGAGCCCACCCTAGAGTGGATTTTCCCGTCTAACATGGCAGTCAAGTTTGCTCACTTGCAACATGAGCACACGATTTACGATTGGCAGGGCTCCCAGATCCCCCTGATTGGATTTGATGAGCTAACCCATTTCACCGAAACCCAGTTTTGGTACATGCTGTCACGTAACCGCTCCACCTCTGGGGTTCCTGGCTATGTGCGAGCCACTTGCAACCCGGATTCAGATTCCTGGGTACGTAAGCTAGTCGATTGGTATATCGGCCCGGATGGTTACCCAATCAAAGAGCGTAGCGGGATTATCCGCTGGTTTGTGCGTAGAGAAGATGCGCTGATTTGGGGTAATACCCGAGATGAGCTGGTTGCCCAATATGGGGAAGAGGCTCAGCCAAAGTCTTTTACCTTCGTAGCGGCGAGTATCTACGACAACCGGATCTTGATGGAGAAAGATCCGTCCTACCTTGCTAACCTAATGGCGCTGGCCCGCGTTGATAGGTTGCGGCTCCTTGGTGGTAACTGGAATGTGCGCCCCACCGCTGGCCTCTATTTCCAGCGTGAGTGGTTTGAGATTATCGACGCTCTACCCGCCAACTGTATTAGGGTGGTGAGAGGCTGGGACCGCGCTGCCACTAAACCCAGTGAAACGAATAAAGATCCGGACTGGACCGCTGGCGTTAAGATGTACCGCCATGTGACCGGCCTATTCATTATCGCTGAGGTGAGGCGCACGCGTGATACGCCACTCAAAGTAGAAAACTTTATCAAGAATACCGCTACCCAGGATGGGTATGAGGTGCCAGTAGCCATCGATCAAGATCCGGGTTCCTCTGGTGTAGCGGACGCTGAAAACTATGTGCGATTACTCGCCGGCTGGGATGTGCGCGTCACCAAACCCACTGGTGACAAGGCTAACCGCGCAAAGCCCCTCTCTGCCCAATGCGAGGCCGGTAATGTAAAATTGCTGCGCGGCGATTGGAATGAAGCCTTTCTCTCTGAACTAGAGAATTTCACTGGTGAGGATGGCGAGGGGCATGATGATCAGGTAGACGCTGCCGCCTCAGCTTTCAATTTCTTAGCCCAGGACTTGGGTATCTTGGATTTCTTTAAATGACTTATTTCAACATCAATACCATTGCTGCCATGTGTTACTCACTCAACCGTGAGTGGAACCGCACCAATAATGATCCGGTCCCAGTCGATTGGCCATATGCGCCCGAGGATACCAAGCTTCGCTACTGCCAGATGGTGGTGATGTTTAGTGAGGGAGCTACTGAGGAACAGGTACATGACGCGGCGAGAAACTACCTCACCGCCAATGGTTGGACTATTGGATCTCTCAATCGCGAAAAGAAAACGCATCCCTATTTAGTACCCTATTCTCAACTTGGTTTACGCTTGCGCTTGAAATATCTTATCTATCGCCAGCTCGTTCGGGCCTTCGTGGAGAATAAAGAATGAAAAAGAGATCTAAGTGGCAAAGTGACGGCCATGGTGCGTACTGCGCTTGTGAGACGTGCGCGGATCAGGATTTCAATGTGCACAGCGATTCTGGAATTGATGATGAACTGACTGAATTTAGTAAAGGCATCCGGCGAGATGATGGGGACTTCGGCTCCTATATCGAAGATATTCTAGGGGAATGATTTCTTGGGGGATAGCAATCAGGGTGAATGCGCCGGGCCGTTAACCCGGTAAAAGGTTGGTTCGATCCCAACTCCCCCAGCCAATTGAAAGAGACTAATGCGATTACTACTTTGCTATAAGAATTTCTCAAAAGAATGCAATGTCCGTCACATCGGGCTTGGGGTTACCGCTCAGTACACCGCCAAGACGCTTACCGCTAACGGCATTCACGCCCAAGCGCTGCCGATTTATGGTGGCGATGATTTGCTAGCGTTTATCGAATCGCAAGAAAAGACCACGCTACCGGTCACCCATGCGCTAGTGATGGCGCAGTGGATTCCCACGGAATGGCTAGCTAAGCTGTCCCGCAGATTCCCTTATGTAAAATTCGCGCTGAAGTGTCATAGCAATGTTGGTTTTCTGCAAGCGGAGCCGCCTGCGATTAAGCTGTTGCGCGAGGCGATTGATCTACAAACGCAGACCACCAATTTCTTTGCTAGCTGCAACAACATCCGGCTCGCCAATATCCTAAAGGATATGTACGGGCAGCCGGTAAAGTACTTGCCCAACCTCTATTACCTGCATGGCCAAGAGCCGATCCATCGCCCGCGCTGGACCGGTGGCACGATTCGTATCGGTTGCTTTGGCTCGCACCGTGTTTACAAGAATTTCTCATCGGCAATCGCGGCCTGTATCGAATTGGGATTCATGATGCGCACGCCAGTGGAAATCTGGGTGAACCGTGGTCGCCACGATGGAGATGGCAACGTGGTGTGGCGGGCCGCCCAAGCTTGGACCGAGAATGTGCCTAACGTCACCCTCAAGGAACTCTTGTGGGCGAATTGGGCAGAGTTTAAGCGCGTGATTAGCTCAATGAACCTTTTGATGCAGCCCAGCTACACTGAGACGTTCAATAACGTAACGGCCGATGGCATCGCGGAAGGGGTGCCGTCCGTGGTTAGTGATACAATTGACTGGGTGCCGAAAGCTTGGGTGGCGTCTACTGATGACACCAAAGAGATTGCTGGCGTTGCCCGTAGGTTACTTCATGATCCACATGCCGCCGCAGAGGGTTACGAAAGCCTTAAGAAATACGTGCGCGACGGCCTGCCTTATTGGCGCGATTTCGTTGGCGATGAGTATCCTGTACTTGCTCGTGGGGTGACGCTGGAAGCGCAAGGCCGGATAGAGCGCATGCATCCCTTGGGACGACCGCACCACCACCATCACCACTACTAAGAAAGGCCAACCATGCTAGTGCAATTCAATCTCACTGACGGCACCACTACTTACATCAACGTGGATTACATCTATCAGATTAAGTCCAATTCCTCGGGGCAGACCGATTTGTATTTGGACTTGTCCGCAACGGAAACCGTGATCCGGGTTTTTGGCGATATGGATACGGTTGCCTCTAAAATCAACTGGAAATGGTAAATGGCCTACAATGGTGATTTTGAAGTTCACGATGTTGGCACCGTTCGTAAGTTGAAAGAGCGAATTGCGGAACTGGAAACAGAGCTGCAAGCGCTCAAAGAGATGTTGTTACCCAAAGATGTTGAGGTAGTGGAGTTTGATGGTGGTTGGCTAGTGGTAGACAAGAAAACCGGTAAACCCAGAGACGACATCCGATGAAAAGCAAAACCACCAAGGGAACTCGCAAAGGCCGCGCGATTAAGAATAGCCGTGGGGTGGTTACCCACGATTTGCCAGTAGAGATCCAAACCATCATCCAGCAAAAAGAGGATATTGCGCGGAACGCCGTTATTTCTAACGGCGTCTTTGATGCGATGGGTTTGCCTTACGGCCCTACCAACCTTGGGGTAGAGCTATCCCAGGTAAATACTTTTTTCAGAAACCTACGCAATTACAACGTCTCTAACTTCCGCCAGCTACTGTCCCAGATGTACGTGGAATTTGGCATCATCCAGACTGTAGTGGATGTGCCGGTCAATGATGCCTTTCGGGGTGGCGTTGAAATCAAGTCCAAGCAGCTCAGCGAAGATGAGGTTCAGACGCTACAGACCGTGATTGAGCAAAAGGGCGATGTGGAAACCTATGCTCAAGCTGAAAAATGGAATCGGCTTTTTGGGGGTGGGGGGGTTCTGACTATCACTGGTCAGAATCCCTCTGGGGAATTGCAGATCGAATCGATCAAAGAGGGCGATAAGCTAGCGTTCCGGGCAGTGGATTTGTGGGAACTCTATGGCGATAGGCAAAACCTCGATAACGGAGATGGTGCCTTAGAGGATATCCACAGCGAGTACTACAACTACTACGGCCACAAAATGCACAAGTCCCGCGTGCATGTGCTCAAAGGCATCGAGGCCCCTAGCTTTGTGCGGCCCCGTCTGCGTGGTTGGGGATTGTCGATTGTAGAAGCGCTGGTGCGCTCGGTTAACCAGTATCTCAAAGCGAATGATCTAACGTTTGAGGTATTGGATGAGTTCAAGGTGGACTATTTCAAGATGGAAGGGCTAGTGACATCACTCCTTTCCCCAACCGGTGAGCAAGCCATCCGTAAGCGCGTACAGTGCGCGAACCAGCAAAAGAATTACCAACACGCGGTGGTGATGGATAGCAAGGATGATTGGCAGCAAAAGCAATTATCCTTTGCGGGGCTAGCGGAAACGATGGCGGGTATCCGCATGCAAATTGCCTCTGACTTGCGTATGCCACTTACCAAGGTTTTCGGTATCAGCTCTGCCGGCTTTAATAGTGGTGAAGACGATATCGAAAACTACAACGCGATGGTGGAAAGCTCGGTACGGGCTAAAGCCAAGTTTGGTTTGATCAACATGATCAAGCTGCGCTGCCAGCAAAAGTTTGGCTATTTCCCGGATGATTTGACGATTGAGTTTAAGCCGCTTCGGGTATTGGGGGCCGAGCAAGAGGAAAACGTTAAAAACGCTCAGCACGCGCGGCTCATGGCTACCTGGCAAGCGGGCGGGATGACCACCAAAGAGTTCAAGGATGCTTGCAATCGGCACAATCTGCTTGGGATACAGCTTGATACTTCTATTGATAAGCTGGACACATTCACGCCCGATGAGGGTGAGGCGGCTGGGGAACCTAAGGCAAAAAGCACGTCGCCAAAATCCAAACTGGATGCGCCGAAAGCGAAAAATGCACTCGTGATGGTGGATTGATGGGCGAAACTGAGTACCGCATGATTATCACGGGCTGTATCCTGATGGGGTATTGCAACGTGATTGCGGCGCTCTTAATCGCGCGTCGTCTTTTGAGGAAAGACACATGATTGAATGGACTTTGGGACTAACCCTATCAGATGTGGAGCGTCTGGTTATTCTCAAGGCGTTCAAGTTCTTTCAGGGCAATAAAACCAAAACGGCCAATGCGCTAGATATCGCGATTCGGACACTAGACGCAAAGCTAGAGCAATACGGCGTCAAAGCGTCCCCGCATGGGGTGGTTAGCTATGCAATACCAACTACCGAGAGACTGCCTGTGGAACCCGCTAAGCAAGTATCCCAGGAACAACCCGTGCCCGTGCAACAGCGGGAAGAAGTTCAAGAAATGTTGCGGGATAAACCTACCGAGGCAGATTCAACTAAAAAGCTTCGCAAGGGAAAATGAAAAAGAAACCGACCGGACGACCAGCGGGCAAGTTCACAAAGCATCAGCTATTTCGGATAGAGTACCAGGAGCCCGGCAGCTGCCGGCGGATGTGCAAGAATAGGGAATGCCGCAAGATGTTTACCATGATTGAGAAAGATCAATCATGGTGTTCGGAAGAATGCCGGGAAATACTTGAATTGAAATGGGACCGGCTAGAGCTGATCCGTAAATGGAAACATGAAGCCAACTAATGATCATCGGCGCTTTGGATGAAAACAGTAGAGCTATCGCCAGTCCGCAACAATCCTGAGCACTATGATGATATTGAAGCTTTCCTGACCGAGTTTTTTAAACGGGAAATCTATATCCCTCTTATTGCCGACCTAGGGCTTGATCCGGACAAAGTATTCAACGCTCAGGATGCGGTGATTACCGCGATCCGCAAAGGCACCATCACGTTTGAAAAGGGCCGATTCACCGGACGATTCAGCGCTTCCATATCCAAGGATTTACGAAAGCTGGGGGCAAAATGGCGCGCCGGGGCCTGGCATATCCATTTGAGTAAGCTACCGATGGATGTGCAAACCGCTATCCGCGCCAGTGAAACCCGTTTCCAAAGCGTTTTAGATCGCATCGATAAGAAACTGTTCCAGATTCAGCCGGATGAACTAGCAGATAAAATGCCGCTAGCCGATATGTTTGATTCCACCCTTTTCAGTTACGAAAAGGACGTGAATAAGACACTGAAAAGCCTTTCAGTGAAAGCCACCCTCAGTGAGGCAGAGCGTCGTAAGATTGCCGAGCAATACTCAGATAGCCTCAAAATCCCCATTCGGGATTTCACCCGCAAAGAAACTACTAACCTCAGGGACAAGATCAGCCGCAGTACTTTTAAGGGGAACCGTTACGAGGACTTGATCAAGACCATCCAGGATTCTTATGGAGTGTCCGCTCGTAAAGCCAAGTTTCTAGCGCGCCAGGAAACTAACCTACTACTCGCTTCATACAAAGAGGCTCGCTACGCCTCGGCTGGCGTTTATGAGTACCGATGGAAAAGCGTGGTTGGAACGGCGCTCCACCCTACGCGTCCGCGCCATAAAGCACTCAACGATATGTCCACCCGTGGTAAAATATTTCGGTTTGATGATCCGCCCGTGACGACGGAACCCGGTGAGCCAGAGCGGCGCAACAACCCAGGACAAGATTTCAACTGCCGTTGCACCGCTATTCCAGTTGTTCGTTTCTAATGGAAACCACAAAAGCTGATTTGGTCTTTTATGTACCGCTCAACACTCTTGAGGATTTATTCTGCAAAGATGATGGCAGAAAAGCGATGACGACGGTGGTGGTAACCGATCCGCATTATCCCGAGCAATGGCTTAAGGTTGCTATTCCGGCGTCACTATTTCCCAAGGCGGTCGGCAAAAATTGCCGAGCAAGTGACTGAGTTTATTGTCAATCTGCAATTGTGGAAAATTAAATAGTCTGCCAAGATAATCACTGTGTTCAACATCGGCCGCTACCAGACTAAATGCGGTTACGATGCTGTCATAGCCCAAATCAAATCAATTGGAACAAATTCCTGGATTCTTCGTGGCGTAGTCGTTGGCGAAAAGAGCGGCATTCTTTTCCTAATGTTCTGGAAACCGGATGGAAAAAGTTACACCGGTGATCCGGATTTCGACTTGGTGAACCCCAAATATGATGGCGCTAGAAGCGATTCTCGGTGAGCTGTGTGAAAAGAGCGTGAAGAACGCCCAATCCATCAAGCAACCGGTTGTTGGCATAATCGTTAAAGTCACCACAAGCGGCGGAATGGATGAATACACCCTAGACACTGGGTTCACATGGGGTGACAGCGCAGGCCGATGGAAAAAGGGTGATCGGGTAAAGGTATCTCCCTACATCATGGGAACCGTTCGGGTGGAAAAAGCCTAATGCTCTTGTCCAAGGACAAAGTAGCGTTGGGCAAGTCGCGCTACGGCTCTAAGATCAACAACGGCAAAGAGGTAACCATCCCGCAGCCAAACTACAAAGGCCACACCATAACAGTTTATTGCGAGGATTTTGGTAACGAAACCGAAATATACACAGCGCAGATTAGTGGTGGCGGCGAGATTTTAGAAATTAGTGGTGAATATAGAACCGCTCAAAGTGCAGTGGCTGCCGCAAAGAAAGAAATAGATAAGAGGGTTTCCCGCTAAATGATGCTGTCCAAGGACAAGGCAGAGTTGGGATTGGTGCGATACGGATCATCCGCTATCACCAACTCTCTATATAAAGCTGTTCCCCTGTTTGGGGCGGCCTATATGCAATCTGGTAGCCGTCTTTTGCATATCGTGGATGTTTCGGAGTCCAACCTTAAATCTCTTTGTGGACGAGTAAGGGAAGAATCTCTGATGGATGATTCCACCCAATGGAAAGATCCATCATCGGCCACTTGCAGCAAATGCGTGCGTGATTACCAGGAACTAAAAAAACGAGGGCAAGCATGAAAACACTCCCTCAGGTTTTCTACGGCATGCATTTTTTCCCCGGTTGCGCGGAATACCGCGAACCGGGCCGCGAACCGTACCGCATCTATATCGGCGAAGAGGCAATCAAAAACATGAATGCATCGTTTGCCGGTAAGCCGGTGTTTGTAGATCACCGCGATGAGGTGAATCTAGAAACGCTAGAGCAAGACGCTGATGGCTACGTGGTGGAATCTTTCTATCTGCCTTGCGATGGGAAAACCTGGGTAAAGTTTATTGTCACAAGCGACAAGGGCCACCAAGCGATCAATATGGGGTGGTCCCTTTCCAACTCCTACGTGATTAAAGAGCGCGGCCCCGCCGGAATGAATCACGGCATCGATTATCAGGCAGAAGTCTTGCGCGGTGAGTACGATCACCTCGCGATTGTGCAAAACCCGCGTTACGAGCAATCGATCATCCTCACCCCCGTACAGTTTCAGGAATACGTCGCCAAAAAGGAATTGGAGCTGGCAAAGGTAGCCAACTCTGCGGACACCGAAGACACAGGAGAAAAACCAGTGCTTTCTTTTTTCAAGAAAACCAAAGTCGATAATTCGGCTGAACTGGAAAACACCGTAGTTCAACTGCCGAAAAGCAAGCGCGAACTGAGCATCACCCAGCTTGTTAATGAGATGGATGAGTACACGCTCAAGATGCCGCTGCCCAAGATGGCCAACGATGATGATTACGTGGAAATGAACGGCAATCGCGTCAACGTGAAAGATATGAAGGATTGCTACAACACGATGATGGCGATGAAAGAGGAAGAGGAAAAGAAAAACGCTGAGAAAGCGGCTCTAGAGGAAGAGGCCAAGAAAAAGGAAAACGCCGAAGAGCCCAAAAAAGAGGAAAAAGAGGAGCCGAAAAAAGAAAACGAAAGCGCTGAGGCCAAAGAAGAAAAGAAAGAGGAAAAGGCCGAAAACGCTGAGGACGAAGAAGAGAAAAAGAAAAAAGAAGAGGAAGATAAAAAGTCTAACGCCCTCTTTGAATCTATCGCCAACGCCCATTTCAAACCGATTGCTGAAGAGCGCACGCCGGATCTGGCTACTGATCGCCTGAACCGGGGCAAATCGCGCTACGGCTCTAACTAAACTTTTCAAACTATAAGGGGGAAAACAAATGTCTCTTACAGCTGGTGCTTTAACTCAAGGAACGGTAACCCAGACCACCGAAACGGCGTCCAGTGCCGCCGCTACGATGGGATCGGCCCCGTACACCTATCAATGGTATCGGTCGGTTGCGGGCGGTTCGCTCGGTAACGTGGTCACGGGCCAAACGTCGCTGTCTCTGAGCGATGCTAGCCTGATTCCGGGAACCACGTACTACTACCATATGGTGGTGACGGATACCCTGGCGGCCACCGCTACCTCTGCGGCTTTGACGGTTGCCACGCTGAATCCCAGCGTGATCAGCCCCAACAGCTTCACCGAAGGTCCGTTCCTGGGAATGCTGGATCAGCGTTTCAACTACAACACCAAAGAGTGTGCGGTTGATTCTACCCAGGCCACCTCGGTCTATGCTGGTCAGGCGATGAAATTCGCGGCCTCGCCGGTCAATGGCGGTGTGCCGTCGATGGTTGCTTGCTCTGCCAGCAATGATGTCTGCATGGGATTCATCGTGTTTGACATCAAAAACCAGAGCTACGGCGCGCCGGGCACGGTTGGCGTTTCTAGCCGTTACGAACTCGCGCAAGATGGCAACGTGATTTACCTGTACGCGACGGGTGCCATCACTCGCGGCGCGCGTGTTTGCCTCGATGTCTCTAGCCCCGGCGGTGTGCAGGCGACTGGCAACAGCGCCACGGTGGTTGGCTGGGCTTACGACGGTGCCACGGCGGCGGGACAGCTGATCCGAGTTCAGCTCACTTGCCCGACTTTCGCCACGGCCTAACATTCAACGACATTTCTAAAAGGGGAAACGAGAAATGAAATTGACCAACTCTAAGGGTGAAGAAATTCGCCTGACACCGCGCGAACAGCGCGTTGCTGACATCAATCAACGCATGGTGAATGCGTTGGGGTATGAGATAAACATCACTACCCTGACCACCATCATGAAGAAAATCACCGAGCAAAAGTTTTTTGAAATTGCTCCGGCTGATTACGTGCCTGTTCGCGTTGGCGAAGGCGCTTGGTCTACTAACCTGGTGACCTATCGCTCGTTTGCGATGGCCGATGACTTTGCGACCGGTATCCTCAATACCGGCGGCAACAGTGCCCGGCTCGCGAATGCGGATGCGGCGGTTGATTCGATTCCGGTGAAAGTCCAGAATTGGGCGAAAGGCATTGGCTGGTCGCTCTTTGATCTGGAATTCGCGGCGAAGTCCGGTAACTGGGACTTGGTAACGGCGAAAGAGCACGCCCGTAAGAAAAACTGGGATCTGGGTATCCAGAAAGTGGCGTTCCTGGGCTTGCAGGGCGACACGTCCTCGCTGGGACTTTTCCAGCAAGGCGCGTCCACTGGCGTCACGATCAACACGTCGCTCATCACGGCTCCGATCAGCCAGTTGTCGGTTTCGAACCTCAAAACGTTCTGCGCCAGCGTTCTGAACGTGTACCGCGCTAACTGTAACCGCACCGCGTGGCCCACACATTTCATTCTGCCGGAATCGGATTACCTGGGCTTGGCCTCGCCGGCTAGCTCGGATTTCCCGATCCGCTCTACCCTGTCGCTCCTGGAAGAAACTTTCCAGGTGATGACCAAGCGCAAGGATTTCAAGATTCTGCCCTGCGCTTACGGGGATGCGGCCTACAACTCCAGTGTGATCAACGTCGGTACGGGCAAGCAGGTTTACGCGTTACTCAACTACGACGAAGAATCGCTGCGCATGGATATCCCGGTTGATTACACGTCCACGCTCGCCAACTCTCTGGACAATTTCACGTTCCAGAATGCGGCGTATGGACAGTTCACGGGCGTTGTTTGCTACCGCCCGCTGGAAACCATGCTGTTCCAATACTAAAATAGTATTTCGGGATCAAATCTGAAGGTGACTGCCGGTCAGGGAATAGGCCCTGACCGGCTTTTTATTTGCGGGCACCACTGTTACCATCGCCCCCATGAAACCCAATTCTTTGCTTTCCGATTACAAATTAGATGTGATTCGGGAACTTGCGGAATCGACGCGTCAATTAGCCGGGGACGCTGCCGAGGTTGGGGTGTACCAGGGTGGCAGTGCGCATCTGATTGCGTCCA
>Ga0134128_10009485_pt1 | contig 11680 bp, 12 predicted proteins | sample KB31754_FD_96462 | JGI IMG/M metagenome (GOLD analysis project Ga0134128, IMG submission 96462) | Terrestrial soil microbial communities with excess Nitrogen fertilizer from Kellogg Biological Station, Michigan, USA - KB3-175-4 | ecosystem: Environmental > Terrestrial > Soil > Unclassified ...
ACCTTCGGTGATGGAATTGCTGGACCGCACCGCCGTCTCCTATGGCCTGGTTCTCACCAAGGCTGACGCGCTCAAGAAAGACGGGCAGGACGCCGCCCTCGCCGCCGCAGCCCAGGAAGCACGGAAACACACCGCCGCCTTGCAGGAAATTCACCTGACCTCATCGAACACCGGCCAGGGAATACCGGCGCTAAGGAACAGCATCGCTGCTCTGGCCGCCGCTTGAGGGCAGAGAGCAGGACCAGTATAAGGCGCCGGTTTCCGGGATTCATCCCAAGATGGCGGACGAGAGCGAAGAGAAAAATCTCAGGCTGATGGCGCGCTGGCGCCAGACCGGCCGCGTCCTGGTCGAAGCCCTGCCTTTCATCCTCAAATACGACCAGAAGACCATCGTGGTGAAATATGGCGGCAACGCCATGACCGGCCTGGCGACCTCCGATTTCAGCCAGGATATCGTCCTGATGAAACAGACCGGCATCGATCCCGTGGTGGTGCATGGCGGCGGTCCCCAGATCGGCGCCATGCTGAAGAAGCTGGACATTCAATCGAGCTTCATCGACGGCTTGCGCGTCACCGACAAGGCGGCGGTGGAAGTGGTCGAGATGGTGCTGACCGGCTCGATCAACAAGCAGATCGTCACCTCCATCAACGCGGCAGGCGGGCGTGCAGTGGGCCTTTCCGGCAAGGACGGCAATCTGGTCATGGCCAGAAAGCTTGAGTTGGAGAAGACCGATGCCGCCACCGGACAGACAATGGTCCGGGACCTGGGCTTTGTCGGCGAACCGCAAAGCGTCAATCCCGAAGTGCTTCACACCATGTTGAAGTCCGAGATCATTCCCGTGATCGCGCCCATCGGCGTGGGTCCCAAAGGCGAAACCTACAACATCAATGCCGATACGGTGGCCGGCGCGGTAGCCGGCGCGGTCAAGGCCGAGCGTTTGATCCTGCTCACCGATGTGGAAGGCGTGCTGGACCAGGAAAAGAAATTGATCTCGCGCCTTACCGCCAGCGAGGCCCGCGCCTTGATCGCCAACGGCACCATTTCCGGCGGCATGATCCCCAAGATCAAGACCGCCGTCGCCGCGGTGGAATCCGGCGTGCGCGCCGCGGTCATCCTCGATGGGCGCATTCCCCATGTGCTCCTGCTCGAATTGTTCACCGAGCATGGCGCGGGAACGCTGATCACTGCCGGATGAAGCGCCAATGGGCATGGCTGGTGGTGCTGGCGCTGATGGCGTTCGCTTCGCCTGCCCAGGCCGCGCTCAAGCTTTGCAACCGCACCAGCTACATTCTCTATGCCGCCACCTCTTCGGTGGTGAGCCCCGGCTCGGCCACCCATGGCTGGGTCCGCATCGCGCCCGGCGATTGCCAGACCGCGCTGCCCGAAAAACTCACCGCGCAGAGTTATCTGGTCTATGCCCGCTCGTCGCTGGCCTATTCGGGGCCGCAGCGCGCCTGGGGCGGAAATTTCCCTTCCTGTGTGCAGGAAGGCGATTTTACTCTGCATCAGAACGTCACCGCGCCCTATTGCACCGGCGGCACTCTCTTCGCGGTGCCGTTTGCGGCCATCGATACCCACAACAAACCCGATTGGACCATGACCTTCGACGAGCAGCCAGCCTTTCCCACTTTGGAGGCGGCGCAACTGGCAGGCGTCAAACGCCTCCTCAAGGAAAATGGCTACCGGATTGGCGCGATCGACGCCAAGCCCGGCAAACCGACCGAGACCGCGCTCAATGATTTCCGCAAGAAGATGCATTTCCCCGACCGGGCGGGAAATGCCGAATTGTTCGCGGGTCTGGAAAGCCAGGCGGAAAAGCGCGGCGGCGCGCCCCAAGGCTATACGGTCTGCAATGACGACAAGAGCGATGTGGCCGTCGCCATCGCGGAAATGGCAGGCGGCGTAGTGAGCCGCGGCTGGTGGCGGGTCGCAGGTGGCGCCTGCGCGCGCCTGATCACCGCGCCGCTGAAGGAATCGTCGGTCTGGTTGCTGGTGGACCGGCCGGGTGGTCCCACCCTGGTTTCAGGGCCCGATCAATTCTGCATCGCCACCCAGCAATTCGAGATCAAGGGGCGGGCGCAATGCCGCCAGCATGGCTATGCCCAGGCCGGCTTTGCCCGCACATCGACGGCCGGCGTGGCCGGGCGCGTCATCCATGTCAACGCGAGCGGGATTGCCTCTCAGGCAGCGACGTCGAAATAGGAGAGATGCCAGCGCATCTCTTCCTTGCTGAGCGGAAAATGGACGCCGCCGCGGGCCGGCAGCAACTCATGGCCGGGGAGCTTCATCACCGAGGTCTGGATGCGGAACGCCGTGCGCATGCTGAGATGGGCATGCCACACCAGAGCCACCAGCGGCTTGGCGCTGTGCTGGCCCATGATCTTGCGCACGGTGGATTCCGGCACCCGCGAGAGTTCCGCCAGGGCCAGGATCACCGTTTCGCGCCGTCCCGCCAGCGCCGCGTTCTCGACAAAGGAATCGTCCAGCGCGCGCGCTTCCTTGGCCTTGGCCACCGCCTGGGCGGCGCCTTCGGCCTCGGCCTTTGGCGGCTGATCCTGTTCCAGGCGCGCTTTCAGCCGCTTGGCGAGATGGGTCTGGGTCTCCGGGCTCAGATCTTCCCGCTTTGACAGCAATTCGATCAGGGCCGCGCCCACGAAATTGGCGATGCGGCGAATGGCGCGGGCCGAAAGGTCGGCACGCAGCACCAAGGGCTCATGCCAACTGTCGAACTGCTCGGCTTCCTCGACGATGCGGTCCATCGTCTCCTTGCGGATCTTGGCGTCGCCATTGACCAGGAGCGCCGCCACCGCCGGCACGTCCAGCGATTGCACCAGCGCGTCGCTCACCTTGTCACTCAAGGGCTTTCTGCGCCCGATGGCGGAGAGGGCTTTCTGCACCTTGCCGGCGGCGATCACTTCGATCAGGTCGGCGTCGGAGAGCAGCGGCGAATATTCCAGGATCGGCGTGGCTACGATCTCCTCCAGGTCATGCGCCAGGCGAAGCGCGACGTCGTGGGGGATGCAGTCCATATGCTTGATTTCTTCGGCCAGGATGGAGCGCACCTTGACGGCGCTGTCCTTGGCCAGGACTTCCAGTGTGGCGATGGTGAGCGCCACCGTCTCTTCGTTCTCGCGCGCTTCCAGCCCGGGCATCAGCCGGGCGATCTTGACCGCCAGTTCGGCGCGCACATCTTCGGCCGCGTCGTCGGCCAGGACCCGGTTGACATGGGCGGGAACCGCCTTGTTGCCGGCGACGGCCTGGCGGGTTTTTGACGCACCATGTTCGGCCAGATATTCGAACAAGGCTTCGCCCAGATCGGCGTCACGAATGGCGGCATCGTCGTGCCCGCGGGCACGTTCTTCTAGAATCTTCAGTGCGGCGCGCGGGTCAAGGCGCTTCACCTCCGCCTTTTGCGAGGTCGCGCCGCTCAAAGCTTTTTGCATTTGTCGGTCTCCCGCGCCGATTGTCGTGGGAGATGCCTTTAAGGACCCTAAACAGCCATGGTTAACGCAGCTTGCGTGATCGCGGGCTCAAGGCCATGGTTCGCATATGAATCAAATATCGCCATCCGCGACGCCCGTAAAAGCTGCCGATTTTGCGCATGTGCGGGACTGGATATTTGATCTGGATAATACGCTTTACCATGCCGACAATGGCGTCTTCGCCCAGATCGACGGCCGGATGACATCTTTCGTGGCCGAGCTTCTCTCGCTGGATCGTGACAGCGCGCGGGCCGTGCAGAAACAGCTCTACCGCGATCATGGCACCACGCTCGCGGGCCTGATTGCCGTCCATCGCATCGATCCCGAGCCCTATCTGGCTTTCGTGCATGATCTGGATCTGTCGGACCTCCATCCCGATCCCTTGATGGGCGAGGCCTTGGCGCGGCTCAAAGGGCGGCGGTTCGTTTTCACCAATGGTTGCCGCAACCATGCCGCCCGAATTCTGGAACGGCTGGGCATGCGCCACCTGTTCGACCAGATCTGGGACATCCGCACCATCGGTTTTGTCCCCAAGCCGGGGCGGCGAGCCTATGACGCGGTGGTGGCCCAAGCGGGCCTCGACCCTGCCGCCGCCGCCATGTTCGACGATATCGCCCGCAATCTGGTGGTGCCGCACGAGATGGGCATGACCACGGTCTGGCTCAATTGCCAAAGCGACTGGTCCAGGCAGGGACCCGATTTTCCGGTTGCGTCAGCCACGCATATCGACCATGAAATTCGCGACCTGAGTGATTTTCTCAACCGCATCGGGACTTGAAATGAACACTGAGTTGGCGCGGGCGATCGAAAGCGCCTGGGACGGACGCGATAATCTTGGCCCGGCCACCAAGGGTGAGGCGCGCGACGCCGTGGAAGCCGTGCTGGAAGGCCTGGACAATGGCTCGTTCCGCGTCGCCGAAAAGAAGGACGGCGAATGGATCGTCCATCAATGGCTGAAGAAGGCGGTACTGCTGTCCTTCCGCCTCAATGACATGAAGATCATTTCCGGCGCGCCGGGCGAAGCGGTGTGGTGGGACAAGGTCGACTCGAAATTCCTGGGCTGGGACGAAGCCCATTTCCGCACCGCCGGTTTCCGCGCCGTGCCGGGTGCGATCGTGCGCCGCTCGGCTTTCATCGCCAAGGGTGTGGTCTTGATGCCCAGCTTCGTCAATGTGGGCGCACGGGTGGGCGAAGCGACCATGATCGATACCTGGGCGACGGTGGGGTCCTGCGCGCAAGTCGGGACGCATTGTCATATCTCCGGCGGGGCGGGATTGGGCGGCGTGCTGGAGCCGCTCCAGGCGGGGCCCACCATCATCGAAGACAATTGCTTCATCGGCGCCCGTGCCGAAGTGGCCGAAGGCGTGATTGTGGGCGAAGGCAGCGTGCTCTCGATGGGTGTCTTCCTGTCCGGTTCGACCAAGATCGTGGACCGCACCAGTGGGGAAATCTTCATGGGCAAGGTGCCGCCCTATTCGGTGGTGGTGCCGGGTGCGTTGCCGTCAGGGACTGGCCGCAGCGAAGACGGAGGCCAAAATAAAAACTCCCCGTCGCTCTATTGTGCCGTGATCGTCAAGCGGGTGGACGAGAAGACCCGCGCCAAGACTTCCATCAACGAATTGCTGCGCACCGGATGATTGACCCGGTCGCCCTCGCCCAGGATTTGATCCGCTGCCGTTCGGTGACGCCAGCCGATGGTGGCGCGCTGGACGTGCTGGAGGCGGCGCTGCAATCTTTGGGCTTCTTCTGCCACCGTTTGCGTTTCGAAGAGAAGGGCACACCCGTGGTAGAGAATCTCTATGCGCGACTGGGCACGCAAGCGCCGCATTTCTGTTTTGCCGGCCATAGCGACGTGGTGCCGCCGGGCGAAGGCTGGGCGCGCGATCCTTTCTCGCCCATCATTATGGACGAGGTTCTCTATGGCCGGGGCGCCGCCGACATGAAATCGGCGCTGGCAGCGTTTGTCGCCGCCGCCGCGCGCCTGCTCCAGAATGGCCCGCCCAAGGGCTCGGTCAGTCTTTTGATCACGGGCGACGAGGAAGGCCCCGCCATCAACGGCACAGCCAAATTGATGGCCTGGCTGGAAGCGCGCGGCGAGCGCATCGATCATTGTGTGGTGGGCGAACCCACCAGCGTGGCTCATGCCGGCGACACCTTGAAAATCGGCCGGCGCGGCTCGATCAATTTCCAGGTGACCGTGCGAGGTAGCCAGGGCCATGTGGGTTATCCGCAAAAAGCGGTCAATCCGATTCCCGCGCTGGCGTCGCTGGTGACCCAGTTGAGCGCCCAGCCTCTGGACAAGGGCAATGCCCATTTCGATCCTTCGACCTTGGCCTTCACCAGCATGGATGTGGGAAATCCCGCCACCAATGTGATTCCCGCCGAGGCGCGCGCCGCCTTTAATATCCGTTTCAATGACAAGCACACGCCGGAAAGTCTGTTGGGTTGGGCGATCGACCGGGCGGATCGCATCGCCAAGGAAACCGGCACCACCATCGATTTCCGCCAGTCGGTGAGCGGCACGTCTTTCCTCACCCAGCCAGGCAAATTCACCCAATTGGTGAGCGACACGGTGGCCCGCGTCACCGGCCAGGCGCCGGTCTTTTCCACCAGCGGCGGCATTTCCGACGCGCGCTTCATCAAGGATCATTGTCCAGTGATCGAACTGGGATTGGTGGGCGCCACCATGCACAAGACTGACGAATGCGTGGCCTTGAGTGAGATCGCCAGACTTACTGACATCTATGCGCAATTGCTGGCGGACTATTTTGCGAAACCGCCGGTGTAAGGCTCAGTAATCTACCTTCATCAGGCAAAGTCCGTCCGAAGGTGCGACGGGACCGCAGCGGCTACGGTCGCGGGCTGCCAAGGCATCCGCCAGATCGCGCGCGCGCCATTTGCCTTCGCCGACCAGCTTCAAGCTGCCGACAAAAGAGCGGACCTGATGATGCAGGAAAGAGCGCGCCATGGCCGTGACATGAATCTCCTCGCCCCGCTGCGATACGGCCAGCCAGTCGAGAGTCTTGACCGGTGACTTCGCCTGACATTCGGCAGCGCGGAAGGTGGTGAAGTCGTGCTGGCCCACCAGCGCCTGCGCCGCCTTGTGCATGGCGGCATGGTCCAGCGGCGCGCTCACATGCCAGACAAAGCCCTGGTCGATCGCGGGCGGGCTGCGGCGATTGAGGATGCGATAGAGATAATGCCGTTTGATGGCGGAAAAGCGGGCGTGGAAATCATCCGCCGCGACATTGGCCTCCAGCACCACCACGGGCGCCGGCCTGAGAAAATGATTGAGGGCGTCGCGCACCTTGTCTGGCGGAAAATCCCTTTCCAGGTCGAAATGCGCCACCTGGCCCTTGGCATGGACGCCGGCATCGGTGCGGCCCGCGCCCGTCACCGTGACGCGCAGGCTCGAAAATTTCTCGATCGCCTCTTCCAGTGCGCCTTGCACCGAAGGACCATTGTCTTGGCGCTGCCAGCCGACAAAGGGCCGGCCGTCATATTCCAAGATGAGACGATAGCGCGGCATCAGTTGAAACGCGTGCCTTTGGGAAGCGCAAAGCCTTTGAGCAATTCCTCGGCCGCCATCACTTTGCCCCCGGAGCGCTGCACTCTGACCAATCGAAGCGCGCCTTCGCCGCAGGCGACCGTAAGACCGCCGTCGATCAGTTCGCCGGCTGGGCCTTTGCCGTCCACGGGCTCGGCATAGAGAATCTTCAGCCGCTCGCCCTCGATTTCACCGAAGGCGCCAGGTGACGGCGAAAGCCCCCGGACCAGGCAATCGATCTCGCCCGCGCTTTTCGACCAGTCGATGCGGGCTTCCTCCTTGTTGATCTTCTTGGCGTAAGTGACGCCCCGCTCGGTCTGGGGCTCGGCCCTGATCGCGCCGCGCTCCAGCGCACTCATCGCCCGCACCATCAAATCGGCGCCCAACCGCGCCAGGCCGTCCTTCAGCTCGCCCGCGGTCTGTCGCCCGATCGCCACCTTTTCAGCCATCAGCACCGCGCCGGTGTCCAGTCCCTCGTCCATCCGCATCACCATCACACCGGTCTCAGTATCGCCCGCCATCACGGCGCGCTGGATAGGGGCGGCGCCCCGCCAGCGCGGCAACAGCGAGGCATGAAGATTGAAACAGCCCAGCATGGGCGCTTCCAGAATCGGTTTGGGCAAAATCAGGCCATAGGCCACCACCACCGCCGCATCCAGTTCCAGCGCCGCGAAGGCCTGTTGCTCATCCGCGCCTTTCAGGGAATCGGGTGTGCGGACGTGAAGCCCTGCCGTTTCCGCGAAGCGATGGACCGCGCTTTTCTCGAGCGACAGACCACGGCCTTTGGGACGGGGCGGCTGGGAATAGACGGCGGCGATCTCATGCCCCTGGGCGATCAGTTCGGCCAAAGTGGGCACCGCGAAATCCGGCGTGCCCAGAAAGGCCAGGCGCAGGGTCATCGCGGCTCACCCTTCGACAAGCTCAGGGTGAGGACAGAAGAGAACTCCTCATGCTGAGCCTGTCGAAGCATGAGACCATCAACTCGCCAGCTTCTTGGCTTTGGCGAGCTTCTTCAGCGCCATGCCGCGCTTCAGCCGCGAGAGATGATCGATGAACAGCACGCCCTCAAGATGGTCCATCTCATGCTGCAGGCAGGTGGCCAACATGCCGTCGGCTTCCATCTCCACCCGTTTGCCGTCGAGATCAAGATATTCGGCGCGGATCCGGGCCGGCCGTTCCACGTCGTCCCAGATTTCCGGCACCGACAAGCAGCCTTCCTCGAAAGTGGCCATCTCATCCGACGCCCAGAGGATTTTGGGATTGATGAAGACGCGCCAATTCTTCTTGCCGTCCTTCTGGTCCAGATCCATCACGATCACCCGCTTGGGAACGCCGATTTGAACCGCGGCCAGGCCGATGCCGTCGGCGGCATACATGCTGTCGGCCATGTCTTCCGCCAGCTTGCGAATCTCGGCATCCACCTTCTCGACGTCGGTGGAGACGGCTTTCAGCCCCGGATCGGGCGCGATAAGGATAGGACGGATGGCCATGGCCGTGAGATAGGCGAGGCCAGGGTAAGGGTCAAGAAGCGCATGGAATTTGCCATTTTTGTGCTGGGAATCGCGGTGGTCGTAGCGGCCCTGATTCTGGCCTTCGCGCCGGGACGCAAGGTCAAGCCCGATCCCCGGCTGGATGCCGTGCTTTCCGGCCAGGGATCCATCGAAGGCCGGTTCCGTTCCACGCTGGAATCGCAGGCGCAGCTTCAGCGCCACCTCGCGGAACGGTTTGAAGCATTGGACAAGCGGCTGGGCGAAAGCCTGAGCGACAGCGCCGCCAAGACCGCTGCCACAATTGCCGGGATCGGTGAGCGGCTCACCGTGATCGACGAAGCGCAGAAGAATATCTCGGAGCTTTCGGGTCAGGTCGTGACCTTGCAGCAGATTCTGGCCAACAAGCAGGCGCGCGGCCTTTTTGCCCAGACCCAGATGGAAGAAATCGTGCGCGACGGCCTGCCACCCAGCCTCTATGACTTCCAGTTCACCCTCACCAATCGCAACCGGCCCGATTGCGTGATCCGCATTCCCGGCAACAAGGCGCTTCTGGTGATCGACGCCAAGTTCCCCCTGGAATGCTTCGAATTGGTGCGGCGCGCCACCACCGACGACGAGAAGAAGGCGGCGGCGGCTCGCGTGCGCACCGACGTGACCAAGCATGTGAGCGACATTGCCACCAAATATCTGATCCCCGGTGAAACGCAGACGCCCGCCATCATGTTCGTGCCGTCGGAATCCATCTATGCAGAGCTGCATGACAGTTTCAGCGATGTGCTTCAGAAGGCGCATCGCGCCCAGGTGATGGTGGTGTCGCCCAACATCCTGATGCTGGCGATCAACACCATGCAGACGGTGATGAAGGATGTCCGCATGCGCGAGCAGGCCGATTTGATCCGCAAGGAAGTGGGTGTGCTGGTGGGCGATGTGAAGCGCTTAGGCGACCGGGTGGCCAATCTTCAGCGCCATTTCAGCCAGACAGAGGCCGACCTGAAGGACATCACGGTCTCCACCGACAAGATCGTGGCCCGGGGCGAGCGGATCGAAAAGGTGGAATTGTCGCCGCCCGACGCGAAAACGCTTCTGAGCTAAAGAGCTCGTCTGGCTTTGAAGGCGGCGCTGAGGGTGCCTTCGTCCAGGTAATCGAGTTCGCCGCCCACCGGCATGCCATGGGCCAGGCGCGTGACTTTGAGGTCGCCCAGCAAATCCATCAGATAGTGCGCCGTGGTCTGGCCTTCGACCGTCGCGTTCATCGCCAGCACCACTTCCTCGACCGCGCCGTCTTTCACCCGCGCGAGCAGCGAGGCGATATTGAGCCGCTCCGGGGTCACGCCGTCCAGCGCCGACAGCGCCCCGCCCAGGACATGATAACGGCCGCGGAACACGCTGGCCCGCTCCAGCGCCCAGAGATCGGCCACATCTTCCACCACGCAGATCACATGCGGATCGCGGCGACCGTCGCGGCAGATGGCGCAGGGCGACTGGCTGTCGAGATTGCCGCAGATTTCACATGACCGGGTCGCCGCGGCAGCTTCAGTCATCGCCGCCGCCAAAGGCTCGAGCAACAGGTCGCGCTTCTTGAGCAGCACCAAGGCGGCGCGGCGGGCCGAACGCGGACCCAGCCCCGGCAGTTTGGCCAAAAGCTGGATCAACCGCTCGATTTCAGAACCGCCAGCCATCAGGCGGCACCGTACCCATTGCTCGAGATCCCCTTTCCTCGCGGCTGCGCCACTCGGCCTAAGGGTGACCACACTCGGTTCATTCATCCATCTCCGGCTGCGGGAGCGGCGCATCCTCGTGTGTCACGTCGCGCACCGCCGCGATCTCCGCACCCGGGAAACGGTCCAGCACCGCGCGCACCACCGGCGCTTGCATCACGCTTTCGATGCGCGCGGCCTTGGCGTTCTTTTTTGCTTCCGCCAGGGTGGGCTGGCCCGGCTCATTGGAAATCGAGACGGTCCAGCGCGCACCGGTCCAGTCCCGCAATTTCTGCTGCAGATCGCCGGCGAGACTGCGTGGCGCGCGCGGGGAAGGACGGAATTCCAGCCTTCCGGCTTCCAGCTTCACCAGATGCATGTCGTTTTCGATATGCACTTTCAAAACCGGCGCACCGTTTTTCTGCGCCAGCAACGCGATGTCTTCGAGGGCGCGCAAGGTCGGCGCGTTTTCGGCGGCGGGCGCAGGCACCATGTTCAATGCGGGCGCGCCTTTGGGTGCGGACGCCATCGGCGCGCGAGACGATGCGGCGCTTGTCGGCGCCTGTGTACGAACGGGCGTGGCATTGCCATCCATCAGGTCTTTCACCAGCCGGTCGGTGGGTGGCAATTCCGCCGCATAGGCGAGCCGGATCAGCGCCATCTCACAGGCTGAGATCGGCCTCACCGCATCGCGCACTTCGAACAGGCCCTTGAGCAGCATCTGCCAGGCGCGCGTGAGCTAAGAGACTTGCAATTTCGCCGCCAGGTCGGCCGCGCGCCTGGCTTCGCTGGAGGCGCCGTCGAAAAACCCTTGCGCGGCCGGCGCCACTTTCAGGCGGGTGAGAAAATGGGTTACCTCCAAAAGATCCTGCATCACCGCCAGAGGATCGGCGCCGGAACCATAAAGCGCGCCCAGATCGTTTAAGGCGGCGGGCACGTCGCCGCCCATCACTTTCTCGAACAAGTCCAGCACCCGGCCGCGATCGGCCAGGCCCAGCATCTCGCGCATGGTCTCGGCGCTGATGGCGCCTTTCTCGTTATGGGCAATGGCCTGGTCGAGCAGCGACAAGGCATCGCGGGCCGAACCTTCCGCGGCGCGGGAGATCAAGGCCAGCGCGCCCTCCTCGATCTGGACATTCTCCTTGGCGGCGATCTGGCCCAGATACTGCGCCAGCTCGCCCGCCTCAATGCGCCGCAGGTCGAAACGCTGGCAGCGCGACAAGACCGTCACCGGGACTTTGCGGATTTCGGTGGTGGCGAAAATGAATTTCACATGGGGCGGCGGCTCTTCCAGCGTCTTGAGGATGGCGTTGAAAACCGGCTTGGACAGCATATGCACTTCGTCCAGGATATAGACCTTGTAGCGCGACGAAGCGGGGGCATAACGCACCGCTTCGATGATCTGGCGCACTTCATCCACGCCATTGTTGGAGGCGGCGTCCATCTCCTGGACATCGACATTG
>Ga0134128_10009490_pt1 | contig 11678 bp, 6 predicted proteins | sample KB31754_FD_96462 | JGI IMG/M metagenome (GOLD analysis project Ga0134128, IMG submission 96462) | Terrestrial soil microbial communities with excess Nitrogen fertilizer from Kellogg Biological Station, Michigan, USA - KB3-175-4 | ecosystem: Environmental > Terrestrial > Soil > Unclassified ...
AGCATGTCCATACTGCGCAAGACCCTCGGCGATCGAATTGATCAACAGTTTATTGAAACCGTACCGCGTCGCGGATATCGCTTTGTTGCAGACGTGACTGAGGTGCCCCTTGATCTGACCGCAGTCAGGGGAAGCGGCCCACTGACGTTGTCGACAGCAGTAGTTCAAGAGGAGCTGATCGATTCGCTTGCGGTCATCCCGATGGAGAGCCCGGGCGACGATCCGAACGTTGAATATCTCTCAGACGGCATTACTGAAAGCATCATCAACATGCTGTCGCGAATTCCCAAGCTTCGCGTTCTGGCATGTAGCACGGTTTTTCGTTTCAAACGGAAAAATGTCGACCCTCAGGAAGTTGGAGTTCAGCTCAATGTTCGAGCTGTGATGATGATTCGCGTTTTACGACTCGGCGAAAAACTAATCATTAGAAGTGAACTGGTTAAGGTCTCCGATGGCTCGCAGCTTTGGGGCGAGCAATACAATCGCACTCCGTCAGACATTCTTGCGATTCAGGACGAGATTGCGAAAGCGATTACCGAAAATCTCAAGTTCACCTTGAGCAGTCACGACCAGGTGCGCCTCACTGAAAAAGCGACGGCCAACATTGAAGCCTACAATCTCTATTTGAGAGGCCGCTACTTCTGGAACAAATACAGTAAAGAGTGGGTGATGAAAGCGATCGACGCATTCAAAGAAGCGATCTTGATTGACTCTCACTACGCCCTCGCTTACTGCGGAATGGCGGACGCTTATTTCCGGTTGTCAAACGTTTACTTTCCGCCGGCTGAAGTTCTTCCGAAAGCGAAGGACGCGGCTCTCAAAGCTGTTGAAATTGACGAAAATCTCGCGGAGGCTCATTCGTCGTTAGGCCTGGTCAAGGTCTACTACGATCACGATTGGGTCGGCGCTGAAATCGAGTTGAGAAAAGCGCTCAAGTTGAATCCGCAGCTACTCTCGGCTCATCAGCGGTTAGGGTCGTATTTGACGTTCATGGGTCGCTATGAAGAGTCGATACGTTACTACGAGAGTGCTCTCCAGTTTGACCCGTTCTCGCTTCAGGTAAACATGAATCTCGCTACCACCTATTTCCTGAGAGGTGAGTACGAGAGGTCGCTCAGGCATTCGGCAAAGACGATCGAGCTTGAACCGAATTACATGCCGATCCATTTCCTGATGGGTTGTAACTATATCGAGCTGAACCGGTTGTCAGAGGCGATTGAGGAGTTTCAGGTTATTTACAAGCTGGATGAAGAGGCGTATCTGGCGCTGGGTTTCATGGGTTACGCGCACGCGCTCGCAGGGCAGCGCGCCGAGGCTGAGACGCTCCTCAACATTCTCGAGGAGATTTCACAGAGAAAATATGTCTCGCCGTACAGCATGCTTGTAATCCACCTCGCACTCGGACCGCGCGATCGGGTGTTTGAAATCCTCGAGCAGCTCTACGAGGAGCGCAATGACTGGCTGGTTTGGCTCAAAGTCAGCCCCGAACTCAAAGGCCTCCGCGACGACCACCGATTCAAGAACCTACTGCGCCGCATCGGCTTCCCCGAATAAACTCCCCCACACCAAACAGCACCAAATTTGATTGTTTAAGGCAGCCAATAGGGCCAAAGGCGCGACATATGATACCCAGGGCAAGCGCGAAGCGCGTCGCCTCCATCAAACAGCGCGAACGGCGCAACATATGATAGCCAGGGGCAAGCGCGAAGCGCGTCGCCTCCATCAAACAGCGCCAAAGGCGCGACATATGATAGCCAGGGGCAAGCGTGAAGCGCGTCGCCTCCATCAAACAGCGCCAAAGGCGCGACATATGATAGCCAGGGGCAAGCGTGAAGCGCGTCGCCCCTGGTTAAGTACCAAACGCGTGGTTGAGGCCTGAAGGGCCGAAATAACTCCACAATATTACAGCCTTTGAAAGGCGTAATTCCGCGGCATCTATTTCGGCCCTTCAGGCCTCAACGCGCTTTGAGGGTACTTGACCCAGGGGCGACGCGCTCGCTTCGCTCGCGCTTGCCCCTGGCTATCATATGTCGCGCCTTTGGCGCTGTTTGAGGTAGGCGACCCGCTCACGTCGCTCGCTCCTGGCTATCATATGTCGCGCCTTTGGCGCTGTTTGATGCAGGCGACGCGCTCGCTTCGCTCGCGCTTGCCATAACGATCATGTCGCGCCTTTGGCGCTGTTTGATGTAGGCGACGCGCTTGCTTCGCTCGCGCTTGCCATACGATCATGTCGCGCCTTTGGCGCTGTTCTTGAGGCATCTTGCCGCGTGCAATCCTTAACGTCCTACCTTAGCAAACTCTTAGCATTTATTTAGGAACCGGTTAAAGACCCCCAGCCAACTTGGGTCTAATCTCCACCATGACGCTGTCCTGGAAAATTGAATTTGGACACATCGAAAAAAGCCATGGAACAGAGAAACTTATTACTACTGGAATTCGAGGGGGGCGGGGAGTTAGGAAGAACCCTGAACAGGATCCTCAACTCGTGTCCCGATCCGGATTTCACCCTGATCTGCCATACCTGCCGAGGCTTGTCCGATAGCGACGATGAGTTGACCCACATCATTCACAGGGAAAACCCGTTGCTGATTGTCCTTGCCCTGCCTCGCGTTCCATTGAGTTGCCTGGATTCACTCTTTCAAATCCTGGGACCGGCAGCATCGTCCAGCCTGATCGTTGTCGCAGTCGACGCCGATCAGGAAGAGATGCTCGAACTCGTAAGACCCGGAATCGCTGACTTCATCGTTTCTCCACTAAGAGACTCGGAAGTTCTCGTGCGAGTCCGGCGACTGTTGAGCCAGTCGTCTCAAACGCGTAAGACCCAGCAAGGTCTGACTGAAAAATTCGCGTTGCAGCAGCAACTTATTGGTCAGAGCCCGGTGTTCCTCGCTGAGACAAGCAAGATTCCGGTAATCGCAAGGTCTGATATATCAGTGCTGATCGCGGGGGAAACGGGAACAGGAAAAGAAGTAGTTGGACGGTCCATTCACTATCTCAGCCCGCGAGCCGGCAAGCCTTTCGTTCCGATCAACTGCGGAGCGATTCCGATAGAGCTACTCGAGAATGAATTGTTTGGTCACGATCGAGGTGCATACACCGGAGCGTCGGGCTCGCGTCCCGGCTTGATTCAAGAAGCTGATAAGGGAACGCTTTTCTTGGATGAAGTCGATAGCTTGCCACTTCTGGCCCAGGTCAAACTGCTGCGCTTTCTTCAGAGCAAAGAGTACAGGCCACTCGGCAGCACGAAGGAACTAAAAGGTGACGTGCGAATCATTGCTGCCTCCAATGCAAATTTGCAACAAGCTGTGGCCACCGGAACTCTTCGAAGAGATCTCTACTATCGATTGAATGTTGTTCCGATCGTCCTGCCGCCGCTGCGTGAGCGATCGCACGACATCATCCTTTTAGCTCGCCACTTTCTCGCTGAATACGCGTCCAGGCTGAACAGTTCGGTAGTCGATTTCTCACCGGAGGCAGAGCGCAAACTGCTGCTCTACAGTTGGCCCGGCAACGTGCGTGAGTTGGAACATGTGATTGAGCGCGTGGTTGTTCTATGCAATCAGAAGATTATTCACGAAGATCAAATAACGTTCTCGAATGAAAACGATCAAGTGTCTCAACTGTCATTCCAGGAGATGAAAGCAAACGTAATCTCCCAGTTCGAGACGAACTATATCCAGAACCTTCTCATTGCTTACAAAGGAAACATATCCAAGGCCGCGCAGGCGGCGCAAAAAGAGCGGCGCACGTTTTGGGAACTGGTGCGCAAACACAAAATCGACGTTCAAAAGTTCAAAGTAGCCGGCATCGGTGAGTCGGGCAATACGCGCGCTCAAGCTGGTTAACTTTGCCATAGCAGTAAGTTTATGAAACTCAAGATCATTAGTTCAGTGCAGTGCGACGGGTCGGGCAGAAAGGCCCACATCATCAACGGATTTATATGCGAATTCCTGAATGATCCCGTTGCACGGGGAATGCATAAAGGGAAGCTGAGGAGACCGTGAAACTAGATCAGAAAGAACAACAGCGGGAGATTTGTAAGTACATCCTCGCTTATCTCTCTGACAATCCCGACGCAGGCGACACCTTCGATGGAATTGCGGAATGGTGGTTGCTGTCCCAACAGATAAAGTTCGAAACCCGAAACGTTTCTGAAGCAGTAGCCCGGCTCGTTTCTGAAGGACTTATCGAAGAGCATCAGGAAGCCGATACACGCAAGACATATCGAATCAACAAGACCAGAGCACGAGAGATTCGAAACATGCTCCGGCAAGCTCAACGGTCGAACGATCAGTAGTTTTGAAAATTTGCAGGTGACCAACTTCTGCGCACAACGGCTCGGTCACATGAGGGGTTAAAGGTAAGGGCGCGATTGAAGTCCAAAATGTTGACTTAAAGAGCTATTCGCTCGAGCGCCCTCCTTTACCTGCTCATTTTATCTTGAGCTTGTGCGGTGTTTGAACAGGACCACCTGGGTTCGGTAGCCCCGGTGAAAGTTTTCGAAGGTTGAAAACAGGGAGGCTCAGATGAGTTTAGCAATTTCTGACGAACAGCCTCATTGGTATGCAGTTCGGACCAAGCCGAAGGAAGAAGACCGAGCTGATTTCAACTTACAGGCCTATCGGGTCAAGACCTTTGCGCCGAAGTTAAAGCAGCTCAGCACTTCAAAGCATGGCGGCCGGCGGTACACAATCAAACATCTATTTCCTCCATACATCTTCGCCTACTTCAACGCCGAGACTCAGCTTCATAACGTCAATTACACCAGGGGCGTGCAGCACGTAGTCAGCTTTGCTAACAACCCCGTTTGGATCAGTGATGACGTAATCGATCTCATCAAGTCAAAAGTCGGCGATGACGGATTGGTTTGTCTCCATGAAGAACTTAAACCTGGAGACGAGGTGAGGATTACTTCGGGTCCGCTTCAGAGTCTCGTCGGAGTATTCAAGCGGCATATGAGCGACAAAGAGCGAGTAGAAATACTCCTCAACACGATTAATTATCAGAGCCATCTGCTCATCGATAGAGAGATGGTTGAGAAGATCCACTAGGTCCATATTTGCACACACTGCATTTTAGTGTGTGCAAACATTCGGTTTTTCAATTCAGCGGAGTAGATCAAAAACTCCAAGTGCGGTAGCTCTACCCGGCTGACGGAAAAATGGTAACGGGAAAATGATAGACACATCCTTATTAGATAGACCAACTCCAATAACTCCCCGAGCGAGTTTTGCGTTTGGATTAATAACGTTCTTGTTCGTTGTGTTACTCGCAATCGCCGGCGTTCAGCAATTGAGCCTGACGAACGTTGCGCATGTGAGTGCACCGCCGACGGAGTTCTCATCTGCTCGGGCGATGAAACACATTGAAGCGATTGCGAAGAGTCCGCACCCGATTGGTTCGGCGAGCCATGCGGAAGTGCGTGATTATATTCTCGGCAACTTAACTGAGATGGGGCTCAGTCCCACCGTGCAGAAGGTTCCGGTAGTCAGTCAAAAACCAAACTCCGCCATCGCTGCCGGCACCGTTGAGAATATCGTCGCGAAGCTGGACGGAACAAACAGCCAGCAAGCGATCATGCTCGTGAGCCACTACGATTCAGTGCCCACCAGCTTCGGAGCGAATGATGACGGTTTCGGAGTTTCCGTTATGCTCGAGACGTTGCGCGCACTTAAAACGCGAGGGCAGTTGCGCAATGACGTGATCTTTCTTTTCAGCGATGGTGAAGAGGTGGGACTTCTCGGTGCGAAGGCCTTCGTGGATCAACATCCCTGGGCACGGAACGTCGGCCTGGTCCTTAATTTTGACTCTCGAGGAAACAGCGGCCCGGTCATCATGTTTGAGACCAGCCCAAACAATCAGGATTTGATTTACGAGTTTGCCAAAGCAGTGCCCAGACCGGTGGCTAATTCGCTGTCGGACGAAATCTACAGACGTCTTCCCAACAGCACGGACCTGAATGTTTTCAAAGCGGCCGGAATGCCCGGGTTTAACTTTGCATATATAAAAGGAGTCAATCACCACCACACGGCCCTGGATACCGTGCAGGGAGTTGATGAGAGCAGCATTCAGCATGGCGGCTCGTATGCGCTGGCTCTGACAACTCACTTTGGTAATGTGGCTTCAATAACTCAAACCAAAGGTGACGCTGTTTATTTCGACGTACTCGGCAGAGCGTTTGTTCATTACTCCGAGCGCTGGGTGCTGCCGCTGTTTGTGTTCGTGGGCCTCGTGCTTGCCGGAACTGCTGTCGCAGGTTTCAAGAGAGGACGTTTGAGGATCGGTGGAGTGGGCCTCGGGTTGGTTGCTTTCGTCAGCACCTTGATAACCGCTGGGGTGGCCGGCGCAGGACTCTCGCAATTGATGCAACTGCTCTATGGGGAACGGACGTCGGTCCTGCAAAACAACTCGTATCACAGCCAATTCTACTTCATCAGCTTCGTCGCGCTGACCCTCGCTCTAGCATCCAGCCTTTACCTGCTCGTATTTAAAAAGGTGTCCGTTGTGGACTTGACGATGGGCGCGCTGCTCGGGTTCTTTATCTTGTCGGTTCCGGTAAATTGGTTTCTGCCCGGCGCTAGTTATCTTTTCGTATGGTCGCTACTGTTCAGTACGATTGCACTCGCAACAATCTTCATCTCTCGCCGTCAAAACACGATCTCAATCAAACAGACTGTTGTGTTTCTGGCTTGTGCGATTCCGGGAATCCTGCTCTTTGTTCCCGTGATTTACCTCCTTTACACCGCCGTGACTTTGGCGGCTGCCGCGATATTGATGATGATGATAGCCCTTCTGCTCGCGACGCTGATTCCGCATTTGCGGTTAATGTCCACTTCGCGAACGTGGCTGGTTCCAACTCTTTCTGCACTTGTCGCTGCGGGTTTCTTTGCAGCCGGCATCCTGACGCCTCTGTATCGCCAGGACCAGCCGAAGTCCAACAACATTTTTTATGTGTTGAATGCCGATTCGGGAAAAGCTATCTGGGCCAGTGAGGATTCAGGGCCGGACGAATGGACGTCGCAGTTTTTTCCTCCTCAACCGGAACGAGGACCGATGAGTGAATATATCCCAATAGGATATGACGGTTTCTTAAAGTCTGCGGCGCCTGAAGTCTCGTTGCCCGCGCCGCAAATCGTGCTTGTGAGTGAATCCAAGAATGATGACGGCCGAACAATCACATTGCGCGTCACTTCACCTCGTCAGGCGCCATCCATTTCTTTATCGGTAGTAGGTCCGGGAGCGCAGATCATCAGTTCTGAGATCGCGGGGAAGAACATCGCGAGCGGTGCACGCGAGCGTTGGGCGCTGAACTACTTCGCGCTGCCGCAGGATGGAGTTGAGATCAGCCTGCATACGAAATCAGCCGCTGCCGTAAAGATCAGAGCTGTGGACCAGTCTTACGCACTGCCAGTCATCCCGGATCATCCGTTCACAGCCAGACCGAATTTCCTTATCCCCAAACCCTTCACCTACAGCGACGCAACCCTGGTCAGTAAGACCTATACCTTTTAACTCACGAGCACAGTTGGACGAAGTCAGTACCGTAACGCGATAGCGTCGGGTCTGTCGCGCAAAATAAATCATTAATGAATTTGAAAACGGGCACGTGCGACCCGACGCTACCGCGTTTCGGTACTGACCTCGTCCAACTGTGATTCGCGATTCTTAACTACCAACCACACCAAACGAGGACTAAAGATGAGTGAACAAACCGTCAAGATTTATGGAAAGGATAACTGTCCGTTCTGCGACAGAGCGATTGCGGACTACAACCGGCGCGGATACGCCGTCCAATATTTGAACGTCAAAAAAGACAACAATCTCCTGAACGAAATGCTGGTTCATTCGAACGGGCAACGAAGAGTGCCGACGATCATTGAAAACGGTCACGTCACTGTCGGCTTCGGGGGCGCTTGCACAGTTTAGTCACAACAATCACAGCAGAAAGGAAACATGAATGAGAGAAGAAAAAGAAGACAACACCGTGTACAAGGCGGTCGTCAATCACGAAGAACAGTATTCAATCTGGCCGGCCGATCGTGACAACGCACTAGGTTGGAGAGACGCCGGAAAGACTGGTACCAAGGCGGAAGTCCTGGCCTTCATCGGTGAAGTCTGGACTGACATGAGGCCGCTAAGCCTACGAAAAAGTATGGAGGCTGCGGCAAACGCAAACTGATTTATGAGAAAAGGACATAGGTCAGAAAACAAGGCAACGAACATGACTAGCCAGATCAAACCAATCCTGGAAACGGGTTTTCAACCAGCCCATCTGGTTGACGTGTTGCGCTGGCGAGCCATCAACCAGCCGGACCGTCTGGCTTATACCTTTATCACCGACGGCGAAACAGAAGAGGCCAGGCTAACTTATCAACAACTGGACCAGAGGTCTCAGGCGATCGCAGCCTGGCTTCAGTCTGTCAGCGAGCCCGGTGAGCGTGTTTTGATTCTGTATCCTCCGGGTTTGGATTACCTCGCAGGTTTCTTCGGCTGTCTTTACGCCGGCGTGGTTGCCGTTCCCGTTTATCCTCCTCGGCGAAATCGCAACATGGAACGCATCGTGGCCATCGCCGAGAGTGCTCAACCAACCGTGCTTCTCACTACAGGACCAACTTTTTCGGCGGTGCAATCCTTCTGTGGCGAGCATGAAAGACTTCGAAGCGTGCGCTGTGTAGATACCGGCAGTCTCGTCAACGAGACACACGATGATTGGCGAGAACCGGATATCAACCAGAGCACGCTGGCGTTTTTACAGTACACGTCCGGCTCGACCGGTAGTCCGAAAGGCGTGATGTTGAGTCACGGCAATCTGCTTCACAATTCAACTCTCCTTCGTGACGCATTCGAATACAGCTCGAACAGCCACTGCGTGAGTTGGCTGCCCATCTACCACGACATGGGCCTGATTGGCGGTGTGCTGCAACCGTTGTTTGGTGGTTATCCGTGCACCTTGATGGCTCCTGCTTCTTTCCTTCGCAGTCCGGTGAGTTGGCTCAAGACTATATCGCGGCATCAAGGCGTTATCAGTGGTGGACCAAACTTCGCTTATCGATTGTGCGTGGACAAAATCAGTCCTGAAGATCGAGCTGAACTCGACCTGAGTGGTTGGAGCGTGGCGTTCAATGGCGCCGAGCCGATTCATCACGAGACGCTAAGACAGTTTACTTCCACGTTTGCGCCGCACGGTTTTCGACAGGAAGCTTTCTACTCGTGTTATGGACTCGCGGAGTCAACACTGATTGTCAGTGGCGGCCAGCGAGATTCTGCTCCGGTCGTCAAGAACGTCGCAGCGAAGGCGCTCGAACACAAAGAGTGGATCGAGAGTTCAAACGGCGACGGACGAGCGCTCGTGAGTTGCGGCAAGGTCCTGCCGGGCCAGGATGTCATGGTAGTCAATCCGGAGTCGCAGGTCAGATGCGGAGCGAATGAAGTGGGCGAGATTTGGGTTTCCAGCCAAAGCGTCGGCAAGGGTTACTGGAATTCACCACAGCATACCGAAGAGATTTTTCAGGCGCGTCTGTCGGATACCGGATTGGGACCTTTTCTACGCACTGGAGATTTAGGAATCCTCCAGGATGGGGAGCTATTCGTCGTAGGCCGGCTGAAAGACTTGATCATCATTCGCGGCCTCAACCATTATCCGCAGGACATCGAGTTTACAGTGCAACAATGCAGCACTGCGTTGCGGCCAACCTGTGGCGCCGCGTTTTCGATCGATGTAGCCGGCGAAGAGCGGCTCGTGGTGGTCCATGAAGTTGCGCGCCGGAGCGACGCAGACCCGGACAGCGTCATCGAAACGATTCGCCAGGACGTCGCGGAAAAACACAGCCTCCAAGTCTACGCGGTCGTCTTAGTCAAGCCGCAAGCTATTCCTAAAACCTCGAGTGGCAAGATTCGACGGAGTGCATGTCGCACAGCGTTCCTGAACGGCGAGCTGCACGTTGTGAGCGAGTGGCGCGAGATACAGGACAATGAAACACCGTTGCCGCTGCTCGATTCGGCGCCGGAGAGTAAAGAAGTCGTCGAAACGTGGTTGGCTTCACATCTTGCTCATCAACTGAAAGTTCCGGTTCAAAAGATCGACGTTCGCCAGCCAATCATTCGATATGGATTGGACTCGCTTAAAGCTATCGAACTCGTGCATACGATTGAAGCGAAGGTGGGCGTCAATTTGACCATGACGAGTTTGCTTCAAAGTCCGAGTGTCTCGGAGCTCGCGTCTGAAATATTCACGCAGCTAACGGCCGGGAGTCAGGACGCATATGCCGCTCCGACCCACGTGCCGGCAGTGAGGTATCCACTCTCGCAAGGCCAGCAGGCGCTCTGGTTCCTCAATCGCTTAGCACCGGAGAGCAGTGCCTACAACATCTCGGGCGCGCTCTCTATTAAAGGAGAGTTGGATGTCGGAGCATTGCACGGCGCTCTCCAGTCCCTGGTGGACCGTCATCCATCCTTGCGAACTTCTTTCATCGCTTCGCAGGAAGAACTGTTTCAGCAGGTGCGCGATCAGGAGGAAGTCGATTTTGTCGTCGAAGATGCGTGCGCATGGAGCGAGGAAGATCTCAATCGACGCTTGACCGAAGAGAGCAGTTGCGCGTTTTCACTCGAAACCGGTCCGCTCTTTCGCGTGCGCTTATTTATCAGGCCAGGTGAGGACATCCTCCTGCTGGTAATGCACCACATCATTTCTGACCAGTGGTCCACTGCCGTGCTCACAAGGGAACTGAGCCTCTTGTATCACGCTGAGCTCGACAACGAATCGTCATCTTTGCCCACACCGAGTTTGCAGTATGCCGACTATGTTCGTTGGGAATCGGAAATGTTGTCGGGCGCGGAAGGTGAACGGCTTTGGAGTTACTGGCAAAAGCAATTGGCAGGCGAGTTGCCCACTCTCAACTTGCGCACGGACCGAACCCGTCCGGCAGTGCAAACTCATCAAGGCGCTGTGTTGCAATTCGAGCTGAGCGCGGAGACGACCGAACGACTCAGAGCTCTCGCGCAGTCGCGGATGGCGACGCCTTACATGGTCCTGATGGCCGCGTTCGAATTACTACTTCATCGCCACACGGGCCAGACTGATCTTCTCATTGGTTCTCCAACAGCCGGTCGAAGATGGGCTGAAGTTACGGATACCGTCGGATACTTCGTCAACCCGGTCGTGATTCGTGGAGATCTTTCGAAGGACCAAACGTTCAACCAGTTCCTGGACGAGGTACGCCAAACAGTTCTGGACGCTTTCGAGCATCAGGCGTATCCCTTCCCACTCCTCGTTGAGCGTCTGCAACCCGAAAGAAGTTTGAGTCGAGAGCCGATATTCCAGGCCTTCTTCATTTTCGACCACGAACCCGCGGTACCGCCGCAGCTTCACGGCGTGACGATTAACGCCGTCGACATCGACACGCACGTGGTCCAGTTTGATCTTGAATTGCGATTGACTGATATGGGCCGCGAGTTGAAGGGCACGTTTGCGTACAGCACCGATCTCTTCCAGCAGCCAACGATCAGCCGCATGATGGCCCACTTTGAAAACTTACTCGAGTCTCTGCTTGCTGATCCCGAGCGTCGCCTCTCTGAAGTGACAGTTTTAAGCGATGCGGAACGCCGGCAGGTGTTGGTTGAATGGAACGATACTGACAGGCAATACCAGCGCGGCCGATGTCTACACCATCTCTTTGAAG
>Ga0134128_10009491_pt1 | contig 11678 bp, 10 predicted proteins | sample KB31754_FD_96462 | JGI IMG/M metagenome (GOLD analysis project Ga0134128, IMG submission 96462) | Terrestrial soil microbial communities with excess Nitrogen fertilizer from Kellogg Biological Station, Michigan, USA - KB3-175-4 | ecosystem: Environmental > Terrestrial > Soil > Unclassified ...
ACAAGAACATCCGTGTCCATTCAGGCCTCCCTGCGGCGGAGGGTTCGAGTCTCGTCGGCTCCGCCTTTCATTGCCCTTAGCTGCTCAAGATATTTTTCCGCACTCTCCAGGTCGTTTGACACGGCTATTTCTTCCTCCTCACCATTCCAATCGATATTTGCTTGCTCAATGCGGTCGAGAATGGGATTGCTGCGAACGCCGCCGAAATAGTCCCAGGCCCACTCGATCATGGCCTCGATCTTTGCCCGGGTGTTAGTCAGCAGTAGGACATGCACACCAAGCCATGCAACAAAGGCAACTACCCCATGAAGTTGGCGACGCTGCACGCCAACCTCGGACACTGCCGAGTTCCGCCCGATCATCGCCATAATCCCCTTATCGAAGTAACGGAAGGGTTTTCTCGATTGGCCTGCGGCATCCAATGCGATATTCCTGGCGCACCACTTGCCGCACTGCTCTGCAACGGATGCGAGCTGAGGCAGTGGCTTGCCATCCACGCCCGCGATATTCGCGAAATCCCCCAAGGCATAGACACCCTCGAAGCCCTTCACTGTGAGGTCCGGTTGAACATCAATGCGGCCACCCGGACCGAGCTGGACATTCAAATTGGTGGACAATGTCGCTGCCTTCAGGCCTCCAGCCCAGATGACGGTTCGAGTCTTGATCCTGGTTCCGTCTGAAAGCAACACATGACCGGGACCTACTTCCCGTACAGAAGTACCCAGTCGGAGTTGTACGCCGCGCTGCACCAGAGCTTTGGCAGCGTAAGAGCGAGATCTCTCCGAGAACGCCTTCAGCACGGCGTCGCCATGATCCACCAGGATAATTTGCGCTTGACCGGCTGCAAGGTTCCTGAATCTCCGTTCCTTCTGCAGCACTTGAGCCGCGTCTCCAAATGCTCCCGCCATTTCGGCTCCAGTGGGGCCCGCTCCCACGATGACGAAATTGAGTGCACCTTTGTCGACCAGCGAGGGGTCGCGATCAGCGGATTCCAGAACAGCTATGATCCGCGAACGCAGAACTTCGGCGTCACGAAGTGAATAAAGCGGATAGCCGTACTTGTCTGCTCCCGGCGTACCGAAGAAGTTTGCCTGCGATCCTGCCGCTAGCACCAGAAAGTCGCCCTGATACTTTTGTCCTTCCGCGGTTGCAGCCGTGCGGGTGTTGAGATCGACAGAGACAACCTCGACCATTTTCACATCCACGTTGGACTGACGCCGGAAGATGATTCGCAAATTAAAAGCCACATTGCTTGGCGCCAGTGCAGCGGTGGCAACCTGGTAGAGCAAGGGCTGGAACTGCAGATGGTTGTTTTTGTCAATCAACGTGATGTGTAGATCCTTGGAACGAGCTAGCTCGCGGGCGCAGCTTAGCCCGGCAAAACCACTGCCGACGATCACTACGTGTTTCACAGTTTTCACCTCTAAATAGAAAGCGGCTGTGACGGGGGCGCTCGGTCACTCCTGTCCTATGTTGGTGATGCCTATGCAGCGACAATCCTGCTCAGGCATCCCGACGCAGACGGCAGTGTTCAGCGGGGGAGAGCTCCAAAAATCTTAAGAACTGGGCGCCGAGACAGGCGGAGAATGGATCAGGACCGTAGTGCCAGAGTGCGGCTCAAGGTGGAGACGGTTATCGGTGATAAACAAGCGACCTGTTCTGGGAATCAGGACAGGATCTGCGGCGACAGCAAGTGCTTTGATTGAAAAGGCTCCGAACTGTCGCCTGGGCACCACTCTCTTGCATCGGGCTGCATTTATAGATTGATTCTCTGGGCGAATCAACTGCTTCTGAAATAAATCATCATCGGGGGAAACAGCGGAGAAGGTGAGAGCGACAATACCCATTCCGCCAAGCACGTTGGCCCAGCCGCGACTCAGGGGGCGAGTTGAGCGAGAAGAGATCCAGAAGGCAAATACCACCACGCCCAGCAGCAGACCGCAAAGATTTGCGAGTGGCGCCATGCGACGAATCTCTGAATTACCTCATTTCAATGGCAGCCTGCGAGGTCGCAAAAGCCTATGCCGAGTGAAGGGTTCAAGTCAAGGCGGACTAGGGAACAGTGTCATACCACATTAGAAATGTCCCCGGTTTGTCCACAATAGAAATGTCCCCTGGTTGTAATTTCACCATACCGAAGAAAAAGCTGGCGTCATCATGTCCTGAAATCTTCTTTGCCGCCACGGATGAAGCTTGGCGGAGCTCGGTTTTGGGGATGGGGGCGCGGGGGAAGGAGCAGCGCCCCTTTCCTCGCTCCTCGCTGTAGAAGCGCGATGGACTTCGCGAAACCGCTCGAATTTTTCGGCGCGGCCCATGGCGTTGTGGCTTGGCAGTGTGCAATCCCGAAACTTTTCTTCACTCGCTCACAAATCAGGTTCACCGGCTCGCGCTGTGCATAGGCATCACTGCTTCACATGCTGGTCGAGAAACTCAAATACGTCCGATTCCCACGCGGGGATATTTTCGTACAAGTTGTTGTGCCCGTCGTCTGGCGTTAGGCCAACTGGAGGATAGATTTTAAGAACGTAAGGTTTGTGCAATCGCTTGAGTTCTGCCGCCAAAGCACTCCCCGCGGTGGTGCCGAAGTCGTTTTCCGCATGGGTGAGCATGACCGCTGCATTCGTGTTGTGGATGGCACTTATCAATCGTTCGCGTAACTCCGGCGAGCGTTCCCATGAACCCGCAGCTGCGGCAAACGTGATGGCCGCACGAACTGTCTTGTCGCGTTCCGCAGCCAGAAGTGTTAGTTGTCCTCCGAACGAATTGCCAGCTACCGCGATCCGATGAGAATCGATTTCTGGCATGGTCTTCAAGAAGGCCAATGCCGCCATTACGTCGTCGAGTTGGTCAGTGGTAAGCAGAACAAACTGCAAATGCTGACGAGCCTCTTTTCCCCTCGACTCCTCTTCGCGACGTAGCACATCCTGCATAAATGGTGCTTGGCTGGCAGATGGACCATGTCCACGGCGAAAAGGATACAGAAATGCATACCCGTGCTTGATGAAAAAAGGTGCCAATACATTGGCCGATTGGGTAATCGGCATCCCTGCCGTGTGGTCCGGGTCGGCACCGCCCGAACCGTGGTTGAACAACACCGCCGGAAAGGGGCCGCTGCCAGCTGGTTTCCACAAATACGCTTTCAGGTGAAGCTTTCCACTAGCAAACTCCACCGTTTGCGGAACCAACGACTGCGTGACTTGGCCTTGAGCGGATAGCGAGAGCAGCAGAAAGGGCGCAAGCCAGACCGGGATTCTCATGGTGTTCGCACCGTCCGGTGCATCAATATACCGCGCCGTGGTAAGGCCGACCATCCAGAGGCATCCACCTGTCCGGGAAGTACGCGTGAGGGTGTTTACGGCGGGACTTCGCCAGGCAGTTCGGGCGCTGAGGGGTCGGGCGTCACCGGTCGCCCATGAGGCAGGGTGACACCATCTTGCAGCAGCAAGGCTTCGTAGACGGGGACGCTCCGCCAATGCCGTGCCAACCCGTACGCGCTCATATTGGCAATCATGAGCGGAAGAATCAGGCCGTAACTGCCGGTCATTTCAAAGATGATCAATACCGAAGTCATGGGAGCGCGAATGATTCCTGCAAAGACTGCCCCCATGCCCACCAGCGCAAACGCGCCGATGGAATCACTTGAATGATGAAGGACTGTGACGTCTACATAGCCGACAGCGCCGCCCAACATTCCACCGATGAACAACGAAGGCGCAAAAATTCCGCCCACTCCGCCGCTGCTGTAGGAGCACACCGTAGCCGCCAGTTTCAGCAGGCAGAGCGCGAGCATTACTTTCACTGAAAGCGACCCGGCCAGTGCCTGCGACAGCGTTTTGTACCCACCGCCAGTGATGCCATTTTGTTTCAGTGAGAGGAGAGCCACAACGGCCAGCCCACCTGTCAGTGCGCCGCCTAGCGCCGGATGCACCCACTTGGGCACTGAGGTGAAGTTCTTGAAGCGACTACGAAGTCCAAGCAGCGCGTCCGTGAAGGTCACGGCTGCCGTGGCCGAAAGTACTCCCAGCACGGCAAACCAAACGAGGGAGCTAGCGTGTCCCGAAGAAAATTGGCGCTGGATCTCGAATACCGGATGCTGGCCCAGAATGCCGCGCTCCACGGCAGCGGCGATTGCAGCGGCCACGATCACGCCGGAAAGCATAGTTTGATCGAGGTCGCCGATGATCTCTTCGAGCGTAAAGGTGACGGCGGCAATGGGAGCATTGAATGCCGCGGCAATGCCGGCTGCGACGCCCACCGAAGCCATTCGGCGTTGGCTTTGACGTGATAGGGAAAAGGCCCGGGCCAAGAAACTTGAGATTCCGGCGCAAATCTGTACGGTCGGCCCTTCACGCCCTAACGATCCGCCACTGCCGATCTGCACGATCCCGAGAACGAACTTGCCGACAGCGTCGCGAAAGGGCACGTGTCCAGCGTGCAGCGCGTAGGCAACCTTCACTTGCGGAACGCCGCTGCCGACGGCACCCGGCACCCAATAGTACAGGGCAAGGCCGACCAGCAAACCGCCGACAGCCGGCGTCAGAATAGCGAGATAGATCCAAGTAGGAAAAGGAGCGGCCAGCGCCCGGTTGATCAGTAGATCTTCCGCCTTACCGATACCGACGTGAAAGCAAACCGCTGCCAGGCCGCATAGACCGCCGCTCAAGATGGTGAGCAGCAAAAGTCGCTGACGTTCGGTCGGGGTAAGACGAAGGAGAAGAAGATTAAGCTTTTCTCGAATGAAAGCGAGGCTAGCCTTTGCGGGTGGCGGCAAGCATTCTCCTTACAAAAAGCGCAGCTAACAATATAGCTGGAAAAATAGAGCCAGCATGACGGAGTCGAAACCGTTGCGACAGAGCCGGAGATCCGAGGCCAGCACTGTCGCCGACCGGACTTCCCGAGCCACGAACTGAGAGCGAGATCATGAACTCTCTATCAGATGCTGTAGGTTGAGAGTTTGAGATTTGATGACGGCAGAATCGTTGAAGAATTCCCTTTGGGGCAAAGCGCATGGGCACACCCCCTAAGTGCCCACCCTGGTCGCAGCGCGCGCAGTCGTGTGCAATTCTGTCCTGATCCCCTGCGAGACACGTCGGCGGTAAGTGCACTGCTAACTTCCGTCATGACCCTTGACACGGCTCTATATTTCTGCAAGTATCGAAATATGTCAGCGACTCATTCTAAAAAGTCCATCGAGCAAGTCGCCAAATATGCCGACATGTTCTCGGCGATGGGGACCGAACCTCGCCTTCGAATCATGCAACTCCTCCTGTCCGCCCATCCCGATGGGCTCGTTGTCGGGGAAATACAGGAAGAACTCGACATTCCCAACTCAACGTTGTCGCACCATTTGGATAAGCTCAGGAACGAAGAGTTGGTGCAGGTACGCCGCGAGAGCACGTTCCTTCACTACACAGCCAACACTGAGGCGCTTCAGGAATTGCTCCAGTTCTTGTACGCCGAATGTTGCACGCGCAATAAGGCTGTCAAGCCAGAGCAAATCGTTCAGATCTGTAGATAAAGGGGAACAACATGAACAGCGCGAATATAAAGGAAGTGGTCAAGGAAAAGTACGGAGAAGCGGCTCTTCGCGTGAAGAACGGTGGCAGTTCGTGCTGTGGGGCTGCTTCGAGCATTGGCAGTTGCGATCCAATTACCTCCAACCTCTACGACAGCTCACAAGCCGGGCAGATTCCTGAGGAAGCTTTGCTTGCGTCGCTGGGGTGCGGCAATCCAACCTCGTTGGCAAAACTGAGTACTGGTGAAATCGTCCTCGATCTCGGCTCGGGTGGCGGCATTGACGTTCTGCTCTCGGCCAAACGGGTTGGCCCGACGGGCAAAGCCTACGGTCTCGACATGACCGATGAAATGCTGGCCCTGGCTAATGAAAACAAGCGAAAAGCGGGGATTGAAAATGTCGAATTCCTGAAAGGAGAAATTGAGCACATTCCGCTGCCCGACAACTCGGTTGATGTGATTATTTCCAACTGCGTCATCAATCTCTCTGCAGACAAGGACCTAGTTGTGCGTGAAGCCTTCCGAGTCCTGAAGCCAGGAGGACGCTTCGCGGTGTCCGACGTTGTCACACGCGGCGAGATGCTCCCTGAGATTCGGAAGAATGTGCTGCTGTGGGTCGGCTGCGTTGCGGGGGCACTGGAAGAGAACGACTATCGCAGCAAACTGGCGTCGGCTGGATTCGAACAAATCGATCTCGAACCGACGCGGGTATACCACATCGAAGACGCCCGTGAATTTCTTGCAGGCCAAGACATTGATGTTGATGCAATTGCGCCGCAAGTGGACGGCAAGTTCATAAGCGCTTTCATACGCGCCGTGAAGCCGCAACAACCCTGCTGCGGGCCAACCTGCTGCGACTGAGAAGATGGCAATGCCAGAACACTTCAACGTGTTGTTCCTGTGTACCGGAAATTCGGCTCGTTCAATCATGGCCGAGGCAATCATGAACCACAAGGGGCGACCGAACTTCACTGCCTACAGTGCTGGCAGCCATCCATCCGGCGCGGTTCGACCGGAAGCACTGAGGCAGCTCGAAGCCGCACGGCTTCCGACCAGCGGACTAAGAAGCAAGAATTGGGAAGAGTTTTCGAAGCCAAACGCTTTCAAGCTGGATTTCGTTTTTACGGTTTGTGACAACGCAGCCAACGAAGCATGCCCGTTGTGGCCGGGTCAGCCGATGACCGCCCACTGGGGCGTTCCCGATCCCGCTGCGGTGCAGGGGACGAAGGAGCAAATAGAGAAGGCCTTTCGCGACGCTTTCTTCATGCTCGACCGTCGAATCAGTTTGTTCTTGTGCCTTCCCCTCACCAGTCTCGACCGCCTTGCGGTCAAGAAAGAAATTGACAAGATCGGACAGCAATGAAATTCAGCCTTCGATCCCGCGTCGTGGCCGAGTTCCTGGGAACAGGATTCCTCGTCGCCGCTGTGGTCGGCTCAGGCATCATGGGTGAACGCTTGGCAGGCGGCAATATTGCGGTCACATTGTTAGCCAACACGATCTCAACTGGAGCCGCACTGCTTGCGCTCATTCTGACGTTTGGACCTGTCTCTGGCGCACATTTCAATCCGGCGGTGACTCTGGTCGATGCTGTAGAACACGGAATTCCTTGGCCGGAAGTCCCTCTCTATATTGCCGGACAGTGCTCGGGTGGAATTGTTGGAACGCTTGTCGCCCACTTGATGTTCGGCCTGCGCTGGTTTTCGCTGTCCACACACCCACGGCATGGCTGGGCCCTCGTGTTCAGCGAATTCGTGGCAACCTTCGGACTGTTATCGGTGATCTGGGGATGCTCCCGATTGCGGTCAAATGTGACACCATTCGCTGTTGCCAGCTACATCACTGCGGCGTACTGGTTCACTTCGTCTACTTCCTTCGCAAATCCTGCCGTCACGATCGCCAGAACACTATCGGACACCTTCACCGGGATTGCACCGGCGGGCGTTCTGCCTTTTGTCATCGCACAGCTAGTGGGTGCGTTCTCTGCAACTCTGCTGTTCCGTTGGCTGGTGCCGAACTTGCCTGCCTATGCTAGCCAAGTGGTGGTGCCCCACACTGAGTTGGCAACCCCCTCGGCGCACCCCGAGGCGAATTCCTCACACTCCGGTACAATTTAGGAAGCATCGAGAGCGGCCCGGGCATGCCCCGGCTCCCCAACCGAGCGCAACGCGCCACGGTGGTACAGCCTCCCCAGGCTGGATACGGCCCCAATCCGGTGCCCCCGTTGACGTACACGGCGTATAATTCAGCACTGGATCATGATGACCCCGCGTTATGCCTTGGTGGCCTACGTAAAAAATCCTGTCGGGGAATTTGTCGAGCGCCTCCGCCGTCAGTTGCATCCCGAACTGCCCCACCTGGCCGCTCATCTGACCGTGCTCCCGCCACGCCTGCTGCAAGGAACTGAAAGCTCGGCGGTGGAGACCCTGGCAGACGTGTGCAGCCAGGTTGCGCCTTTTACAGTCACCCTGGGGGATGTCGAGACTTTCTTCCCGCGCACGCCCACGGTTTTCATCCGTGTGGCCGAGGCGTCCTACCGGATGCGCGAACTTCACGACCGGCTCAACGCCAAGGCCCTGGGTGCCCAGGAAGAGTGGCCCTACATGCCTCATCTGACGATCGCGAAAATGAGCGACGAATCCCAGGCACAGCGGGCTTTTCGCGTGGCCCACGAACGTTGGGCCCACTTCGAAGGCAGTCGTGAAATTCTGGTGAGCGAGCTGACTTTCGTGCGTGAGGAAGAGGCGAATTGCTGGGTGGATCTTGCCGGAGTCCCGCTCGGCGGCCAACTGGTTCCGTAGGGCGAGCGTCGGACAGAGGGCGGGCGTAAAGAAGAATCATTCACGGATTTCACCGAAAGATCATCCCACTGGTTCGCGGCCTCCGAGGGCCGAAGTCCGAGGTCTAACGGGCAGAATTGCTCCTCCGAAGTACATGGCCTTCCCGTCTATTGCCAACCTCTCTATCTGGGCGTACATAAGATGTGGGGTTGCTGCGTAAGGCCGCTGCCCGCGCGGGTTTTCGGACACTCAGGCCAGGAGGCTTATGCAGACAGGAGTTTACGGGTCAGGCTATCTTGGGACGATCGTTTCAGCCTGTCTGGCGGATTTCGGAACTCCCGTAACCTGCTGCCATCCCGATAGTTCTCGCATGGTCGAAATGGCACAGGGCAACGTGCCCTTCTTTGAAAAGAACCTCACGGAAGTAATCAAGCGTAACGTCCGCTCCGGCCGCTTGGCCTACTCCACCGACATGGAATCTTTTGCTCGAAAAGCCCAGGTGATTTTTTTGGCGGAGGACACGCCGCAGCACCTGGCCGATCTAGCCGTTCGGATCGCTCGGCTGGCACCCAAGCCTCCCATTCTTTCCATCATGACGCCGGTCTCGGTAGGGACCGCTACCAGCGTGGAGAAGCGGTTGAAAGACGCCGGCCTCAAAGCGACCATCGTTTCGCAACCTGTGTTTCTTACTCCGGGCTGCGCGGTGGAAGATTTCAACTGGCCTGACCGGATCATCCTGGGCACGGCCGCCAACGACGCCGTGCTAGCGCTGAAACAGATTCTTCATCCGCTGGTGATGCGGGGAGTTCCCGTGATCGTAACCAATCACGAAACCGCGGAGCTGGTGCGGGAATCGGCTACCGCGTTCGTCGCCACAAAGATTTCTTTTATCAACGAGCTTTCGAGTTTGTGCGAGCACGTGAACGCCGACGCGGTCAGCCTGGCCATGGCGCTCGGGCTCGACAAGAAGATCGCTCCTCGCTGCCTGCAGCCGGGAGCCGGCATGGGCGGAATTTTCGCCGAGTCTGATATGGAGTCGCTCGCCGAGCTGGCTCGCGGCAAGGGAGTCTCGCTCAAAGTACTGAGCGCGGCGCGGGAAGTGAATCTCAGTCTGGCTGATCGCATCGTCGACAAGATTTCGACCATCGTGAAGTCAGTGCAGAACAAAGACGTTGGCATCCTCGGCCTGGCCTTCAAACCCAACACCAACTCGGTGGCCGGATCGTCCTCGCTGCGACTGGCGCAGAATCTGGTGGCGCGGGGCGCCCGCGTCCGTGCCTACGATCCGGTCGCCATCCCGGAAGCACGCATGGAACTGAATGGCACCGTGCACTATTGCGAAACGCCTTACGCGGCGTGCGAGGGCATGGACGCGCTGGTCGTCGGCACGGGCTGGCCCGAGTTCCGCGGCCTCGATTTCGATCGCATCAAGCACCTGTTGAAGCGCCCCGTGATCGTAGACACGAAGAACCTTCTCGACTCCACCCGCCTGCGCGCCATGGGATTCCAGTACGTAGGCGTAGGCCGCCACTAAATTCCGCCGCCACACGCCCTTCTCCGCACTTCTGACAGCTCTCACCCCAGTTGCTATAATCGCTTAGGAAACGGTGGGAGTAGCTCAATTGGTAGAGCACCGGACTGTGGCTCCGGACGTTGCGGGTTCAATCCCCGTCTCCCACCCCAAACGCTTCAACCGCTAGCTCCTCGGAAATTTCGCACTCCCGGTCAGGAGGTTTAGCTTTCGTCTATGGAAAGCACTCTTGATACAGTCCCAGCACCAGCAGTTCAGATCAGCGACCGGAATTTTCGCTTTGGCAACTTGGGGCGAGCATAAAAACCTGCATGCTCGATCGGACCATATCGCACTATCGTATTGTCGCCAAGATCGGCGCCGGTGGTATGGGCGTCGTGTACCGCGCTCACGACGAACAACTGGAGCGCGATGTTGCGCTGAAAGTGTTGAATCCGGGAACCCTGGCGAATGAACCCTCGCGCCAGCGCTTTCGCCGCGAGGCGCTGGCGCTCGGCAAGCTGAACCATCCGAATATTGAGACAGTCTACGAGTTTGGCTGCGAAGACGGAATTGATTTCCTGGTGATGGAACTGATCACCGGCGTCGCGCTCCACTACAAACTGGCAGGCGGGGCCCTGCCCGAGAAAGAGGTCCTCCGTCTGGGCGCGCAGCTGGCCGATGGCCTGGAAGCAGCCCATGCGCAGGGGATCATTCATCGTGACCTCAAGCCGGGCAACCTGCACATCACGAGGGACGATCGCTTGAAGATCCTGGATTTTGGCCTGGCCCAGTGGATACCGACGGGCGACCAGGACAACCTGGCCCTCACCGTAAGCAAGGTGCACGACGTCATGGGCACTCTGCCCTACATGGCTCCGGAGCAACTGCGCGGGCAGCGGGCCGACCGGCGTACCGACATCTATGCCGCGGGCGCGGTGCTCTACGAGATGGCCACCGGCAAGCGGCCGCACCTGCAAACCTCGGGGCCGCAGCTCATCTCAGCCATTCTGGAGCGCCCGCTGACTGCGCCCAGCTTGCACAACCCGCAGATCACGCCGGCCCTCGACAGCATCATTGTCAAAGCACTCGACAAAGATCCTAATCGCCGTTATCAATCGGCGCGTGAACTACAGATTGATCTCGACCGTTTGAGCAGTGGCCTGACCCCGGTCGTGCGGCGTCACAATCGAAGGCGCGGATTATTCGCGGCAATCGCGGCGGCTGTGGTGATCTCCGCTGTAATGCTGCTCGCCCTCGATGTGGGCGGCATTCGCACCCGGCTGTTCCCTCCTGCAAAGCAGGGCCAATCCGTGGCAACCAGCGGTTCGACAATGGTGGCTCCAACAATCAAGGCGCGGCGTTCCGTCGCCGTTCTGGGTTTCAAAAACCTGTCGGGCAAGCCGGACGAAGCCTGGATTTCGACAGCGCTAGCAGAGATGTTGAGCACAGAACTGGCTGCTGGAGAACAAGTGCGGACGATCCCCGGAGAAAACGTCGCGCGCATGAAGGCCGACCTGGCGCTGGCGGACGCGGACAGCTTCGGCAAGGATTCGCTGGCGAAAATTCGTAATCATCTGGGCACCGATCTCGTGGTCGTAGGTTCCTACCTGTCGATGGGCAAGACCGGAGGGGGCAAGATCCGGCTCGATTTTCGCCTGCAGGACGCAGTCGCCGGCGAGACCATCGCTTCGGTTTCGGAGACCGGCACGGAAAACGAACTTCTCGATCTGGTTTCACGCAGCGGAACTGAGATCCGCCGCAAACTGGGCATCGGACAAGTATCAGACTCTGATACTTCCGGAATACGCGCTTCCCTTCCCAGCAATGGAGAGGCAGCACGGCTCTACTCCGAAGGATTGGCCCAGTTGCAGGT
>Ga0134128_10009494_pt1 | contig 11677 bp, 11 predicted proteins | sample KB31754_FD_96462 | JGI IMG/M metagenome (GOLD analysis project Ga0134128, IMG submission 96462) | Terrestrial soil microbial communities with excess Nitrogen fertilizer from Kellogg Biological Station, Michigan, USA - KB3-175-4 | ecosystem: Environmental > Terrestrial > Soil > Unclassified ...
CGGTCTAGCGCCGCAGGTCAGCTTCCATCGTGGCTTTGCCACGCTCTCAGCTCAGCGGCTCCCGGAGCCACCACTGCCCAGGGCCGGGCCCCATCGAGGAGGCTGCCTTTCAGCGAAGTACCGTTCAGCGCCTTGCGCGTGAGTTCGATCGTGTCCAGATTCTGTAGCAGCAGGAGGAACACCAGCTGCGTTGCCCTGGTGTCCGATCCGCCAGCGGTCTGTGCCCAGGCCGAGGCGGGGGTGGCATTGGCGAGCCACTGGTGCAGGCGAGCCAGCTCGCGCCACCGCCGGGCCTCTCCGGTCGTGATGCTCAGATCCGAGACCAGGTCGTTGACTTCCACGCCACCGAGCTGCTCAGCATTGTGGACACCCCGCAGCTCGAGCGCGTCCCGGTGCGAGGCAAACGGGGACAGCGCCAGGAAATCCGAAGTAACTGGATCCCCCACCAGGCCCTTGAATCGAGCAACCAGCCCATATGCCGGATCCCCGATGACAGCCGTCGGGCTGCCAAGAGTCGCGGCAACCGCATCGACCTCCTGGAGCTCGCTCAGCGAAGGATCCGTTCGTGCCCAGGTCCGCAGGCTCAGCTGTATGACCGCGATCTCAAGATTATCCAGAGCCTCGGCGTACTCATCAGCTTTCTTGGGCCCGGTGGGAAGGCGCCTGGCAAGCGCACACGCGTGCTCGTATCGAGCAAGGAAGGTCAGGTCCACATCGCCAGGGAGGTCGGATTTCACTCCCGGAATCTCCCTGGGGACGTGTCGGCGACCCCATTCTGTCTCAATAGCCTCACCGGCAAAGTTAACCGCGGCATACATGCTTCGCCGCAACTCGGGCCGCTTCTTCTTAGGTTCACTTCTATTCCAGTATTCCAGTAGGCTCTGGACTTGCTTGGTAGCCGTGCCCATGGCACAGTCCGCCTCGGCCGTGCCATCACTCCGGTCGAGTGACGTGACGTAATTTCCGCACGCGACCAGGAGGTTGAACCTCACTCGCAGTTCAAGAGGACTTGCCCGCTGCCCGATCTTGTCGGCGCCGCCGCTGCCTGGAACTTTCTCAAGCAATTCTTTGAACTTGCGGGCGAACTTGAGATGGTCGGCGCTGCTGACTGCTGTGCTGTAGCGTGAGTTCAGCAGTGCGAGCTGGGCGGCGTTATTCTCGCTGTCGTCGGCAATGGCCCGCTCCAGCAGCGCACGCCGTTGCTCGTCGCTCAGCTTGCACAGCGGATCCGAGGCGATGACTTGCAGAGCCACACTGCGCCACCGGGTGGCACCGGACAGCCCCAGTTCTAGGTGGTGGTAGCGCTTGGACATGGCGAGCAAGACGAAAGCGGCTGCGGCTGTCCGCAGTTCGGCGGTCCAGTCGGGTCCCGAATCGGCGGACTTTGCGGTCGCACCTGGGCTCTGGGCGGGCAGTCCCAGCGCACTGGCTCGGATGACGGTCGCCTCGACGACCTTCCCGTTCCGCCGGATGGACACGATGACGCTGCCGTCGAACTGCTCAACCACGTCGACACGCCACGGGGTCGCCGGGGTGAACAGCGAGACGAACAACGCGGCCAGCTTGGCCAGGTTGCCCTGCGGGATCAGGTTCAGGGCGCCCGAGGGCAGCGTGTCGACGTCCGTCTGCTGAGTTATCAGGATCCCGCTGGGGCCGGCGGAGCCCATGGCATAGAGCCGCGCCCTCACGAAGGCGCCCAGGCCCGCGTCATCACTGCCGTCCTTGTCATGTCCCTGAATCAGCATGCCGATCGAGATCCCGCGTACGCGGCCGGCGATGGCAATTCCTGCTATCGCCAGCAACGCTGCGTAAATCAGCGAGCTGAATTGCCCATCAAGATGGCGCCAATACGAGCGGGCCGCAGGCCAATTCATGACGCCGGAAAGCCATATGATGAAAGATGCGCCAGCCAGCAGCGAGATAGCCGAAAGCGACAGCGACATTGAGTCACGGAGTAGTGTCCGGTCACGGCCGACAAATATATACAATATGGATATGACGGCAACGGCGAGTGCCGTAAATCCGATCGCGACCCCGGCGGACCATGGTATCGGGCGCACATGGCGAGAGACAGTATACACAATGGCGCCTTCGACCGCCGAGAATAAAAGGCAAACGACCCCAAACCAGTAGGTCGTCCGCAGGGCCCCCTTCGGCAACGGGCGTGCCGACTTCATGCCGGGCGTCTTCTTATGAACGAGTGCCGGGGTGAGCAGCACTGATAACGTGAGCAGGACCGCCAGAATGATCAACGTTGGCGTGCCGAAGTTAACGACAGGATGAACCCAGTCCTTATAAAAGGAATTCCAGTCCTTCGAGACATGCCCAGAAACATAGACCACATGCTTGCTCCGAGCCGATGGCGATGAGCTCGGATCACCAGCGCCCTCAAGACGGCCACGGAAAGCAGCAGCCAGCAATGTGTTCATATTCCCCTCCCCCAGGGGTCACTGTACCGTTACCTCAGGCCGGGCGGGAAGGGCGCCACATCGTGGTCACGATCTGGCCGGCCGGCATCACGATGTCCTCTCGGCTCGAACCCAACGCTCTGGTATCGCTTGTCGTTGGCCGGATTCGTGGACTCCAGGTACGCCGGAGCACCCAGGGCGTCGACGCGGCTCAGGGTCGCGGCCAGCAGCCTCATGCCGAGGCCCCGCCCGCGGTGCGCGGTGTGGGTGCCGATGATGGTGAGAGCCGCTGCGCTTTCTGGGCGTCCAGGCGATTATCCCGGTCGCCGCCATCGTGGCGGTGGTCGACATCGTGGTCACCGCGGTCGGCGCCACGCACCCCCAGGAGGCGGGGCTACCGCTCGATACGCAACGTGCTCATCGCCGTCGGCGTGCTGCTGATCTCCCTGGTGCCGTACGTGATCCGCCGGGTCGGCGAGGACCACCAGCGCCTCGTCCTGCGCGAGCCCGACGCTCCGGCCCCGGAGCCCGACGCCCAGCCCGCCTGACCGCGCCCCCGGCGGGAACGCGCCCCGCCGGGGACACGTAGGGTCACGGTGATGAAGATCGGATTGTTCGCGATCAACTACGGAACCTGCGCCGACCCCGACACGGCCGTGCGAGTCGCCCAGCATGCTGAGTCCGCCGGCTTCGAGTCCGTGTGGACCGGTGAGCACCTCGTTCTGCCCGACCCGGCTCCGCGCGGCTTCTCGATGCCGCCCACCCTGCCCCTGCTCGACACCATCGTCGCGCTGACCCTGGTCGCCGCCCACACCGACGCGATCAAGGTGGCCAGCGGCATCATCGTGCTGCCGCTGCGCAACCCGGTCGTCCTGGCCAAGGAACTGGCCAGCGTGGACGTGGTGTCGAACGGGCGGCTGATCGCCGGGGTCGCGGCCGGATACGTCGAGGCCGAGTTCGCCGCCGCCAACGTGCCGATGGCCGAGCGCGGCGCGCGGATGGAGGACTACATCCGCGCGCTGCGCGCCCTGTGGTCAATGGACCGCCCCAGCTATCAGGGCCAATTCGTCTCGTTCAGCGGCATCGACACCCATCCCCGGCCGCGGCAGCGGCCCGCTCCGCCGATCGTGATCGGCGGGGAGGCACCCGCGGCCCTGCGCCGCGCCGTGACCATGGCCGAGGGCTGGTACGGGTTCGGCCTGGACGTGGAGACGATCCGCCGTCACGTGGAGGCGCTGCGGAGGCTGGGCCACGAGCATGAGCGACCGGCCGAGCTGGGCCGGCTGGAACTCACGGTCACCCCGCTAGGCCCGGTGGACCGGGCGCTCGCGGAGCAGTACGCCGAACTCGGCGTCGACCGGCTCGTGCTCCTCCCGCACTCCGACACCGACCGCATGCACCGCCATGCACCGGCTCCCCTGGACCGCATCCTGCGCACCATCGACACCGCCGCCGAGCAGATCGTCACTCTCTGAGGGACCTCCCGTCCGGGCCGCGTCACGCGCCCGGCGGCAGGCGCGCGATGAGTTCGTCGCGGAACTCGGCCGAGGTGGCCGTGCCGCCCAGGTCGGCGGTCAGGACGCCGTCGGCCACGGTGGCCCGGATGGCGTCGTGGATCCACCCGGCCTCGCGGCCGTAGCCCAGGTGCTCGAGCAGCATGGCGGCGCTGGCGATGGCGCCGATCGGGTTGGCGATGCCCTGGCCGGAGATGTCGGGGGCCGAGCCGTGCACCGGCTCGAACATGCTGGGCGCGCGGCGCTGCGGGCTGAGGTTGGCGCTGCAGCCCAGGCCCAGGCTGCCGGACAGGGCGCTGCCCAGGTCGGACAGGATGTCGGCGTGCAGGTTGGAGGCGACGACGACGGACAGGCTCGCCGGCTGGAGCACCATGCGCGCGGCCATGGCGTCGACCAGGCAGCGGTCGGTGGACACGCCGGGGTAGTCACGGGCGACGCGGTCGAAGACCTCGTCCCACAGCACCATGCCGAACCGCTGGGCGTTGCTCTTGGTGACGCTGGTGACATGCCGCTCGGGACGGGCCCGGGCCAGCTCGAAGGCGTAGCGGATGATCCGCTCGCAGCCGACCTCGGTGAACAGGGCCGTCTCCAGCGCGACCTCGCCGCCCTGGCCGCGGGCGCTCAGGTTGCGCCCGCCCACGCCAGCGTACTCGCCCTCGCTGTTCTCTCGCACCACGACCCAGCTGGTGCCGGTCAGCGCGGGATCGCGCAGCGGCCCGCGGACGCCAGGCAGGAAGGTGACCGGCCGGACGTTGGCCCACAGGTCCAGGCCCTGGCAGATGGCCAGCCGCAGGCCCCACAGGCTGACGTGGTCGGGCACGCTGGGCCAGCCGACCGCGCCGAAGTAGATGGCGTCGAAGCCGCGCAGCTCGTCGAGGCCGTCCTCGGCCATCATCCGGCCGTGCTTGAGGTAGTAGTCGCAGCCCCAGGGAAACTCGGTCCACCGGACCCGGAAGGCGCCGGACCGCTCGGCGACCGCGTCCACCACCGCCCTCCCGGCGGCCAGGACCTCGTGGCCGATCCCGTCGGCGGGTATCACGGCGATGGCCAGCTCCGGCATCGGCGCGTCCTCCTCAATGGTCGGTTCCCCGTTCCCGAATTTACCTGTTTGGGCTGTTCACGAGCTCTTAGGTAGAGGCACTATGTCGGTGACCGATGAGCAGCCATTCCCTTGTGGCCGGGGAGGCGTGATGAGGCGCTGGATAGCAGGCTCCGCCACTGTGCTGGCCGCGACCGCCGGACTGGCCGCGACCGCCGGACTGGCCGCGACCGGGCCCGCCATGGCCAGCAGTACGTCCTGGTCCCAGGTGCTGCAGGTGAATCGGGCCGGGAGCTTCACGCAGATCGCCGCCATCAGCAAGGCCGACGTCTGGGCGGTGGGCGACCTGTGGGACAGCAAGGGCAACGCCATTTACCAGCCGCTCATCCGGCACTATGCCGGCGGCGAAGGCTGGAGCACCGTCACTATCCCCGGTGCCCCTAGGTTCTCCTCCGACCAGGTGACGGCGTCGGCGGCGAACGACGTCTGGGTCGTCGGGCTCACACCAGGCACGGTGGCCCACTCCATGGCCTACCGGTTCGACGGCTCGCGCTGGCACAAGATCCCGGTGCCGGCCAAGACCTACCTGCAGGGCACCCTCGCGCTCGGCCCGGACAACGTGTGGGCGTTTGGCTCCTCGGCCACCATCTTCGCGCCGGGCAGCAGCGTCTCGGCCTCCGTCTTCCACTGGAACGGTGCCCGGTGGCGGGGCTACAACCTGGCTAACGGCAACCTGATGCCCGAGTCGATATCGGCGTCAGGGACGCGCAACGTCTGGATCGCGGGCTCGGTGTGGACCCATTCGGCGTACCGGGCGGAGGCTTTCCGCTGGAACGGCAGCGCCTGGCACAACTCCGGCCTGCCGCGGGTGCTGACCGACGAGCCCGGCGTCTCGGCCATCTCCCCGGCCAACGTCTGGGTCGGCTGGGACACGCAGACCGCATCCCGCTCCCTGCACTGGAACGGCCACCGCTGGCTGCCCCAGTCCGTCCCGGACAACCTCATCGCCAACACCAGCAACGTCGTGCCTGACGGGCAGGGCGGCTACTGGTTCGGCGGGTTCGCGATACTGGCCGGCGGCGCCTGGACCAGCGTGCCGTGGATCGGCGTCACCGGCGGCGCCGGACCCGTGTACCGCATTCCGGGCACCGAGTCCTTCCTGCAGCCGGCCACCGTGAAGAACTCCGGCTCCGCCATCCAGCGCCCGACCATCTACCGCTACGACCTCTAGGGCTGACGACCTCTAGGCCGTCCGGAGCGCCTCCTGCGGGAAGCCGCCGGGGTGCGCGCAGGCCAGCGCGGCGTGGAGCGCGGCGGCGGTCATGGCCTGATCCACGTCGGCGCCGCCGAGCCGGGCGTGCAGGAAGGCGGCGGCGTAGCTGTCCCCCGCGCCGGTGGTGTCGACGACGTCGGCCGGGGCCGCCGCGGCCTGCCACCAGTGCCGCCCATCGAACGCGAGGCTGCCCTCGGCGCCGCGGGTGACCACGGCCAGGCGGGCGCCGGCGGCGATGGCCTCGGCGGCCAGGTCGCGGGGCGGGCGGCCGGCCGCCTCCTGGGAGCAGAACGCGATGTCGAGGTGGGTCAGGCGGCCGGGCGGCCGGCTGACCCCGCAGTCCTGGCTGACCAGCACGCCGCGGGCGGCCAGGTACCGGCGGACGGGCTCGGCGTCCGGAAGCAGCCCCAGGTGCGCGGCGCCGCAGGCGGCGGCCTCCTCGAGGGCGACGGCGGTCGGGACGTAGTCGTCGCAGACGGCGAAGTCCTCGTGCTCGAAGTGGCGCACGCCGTCGGCGTCGACCCGGATGGTCGAGGTGGAGGTGTGACCGGGCAGCACGACCAGGCCGACGGTGTCCACGCCCCGCGCGGCCAGGGCCTGGCGGATGCGCTGCCCGGCCGGGTCGGCGCCCACGGCGCCGAAGTACCTGGCCGGGCGGCCGAGCCGGGTGAGCTGGACGGCCACGTTGACGGCGTTGCCGCCGACGAAGCTGTGGCTGTCGGCCCCGGTATACATGTCGATCGTGTTATCGCCGATCGCGGCGACTGGCACCAGCGCCATGACGCCGCTCAGTACTCGATCCGCTTGTAATAGCGCCGAGTGGTCAGCGGGTGATCGGTGATCACCTCGAGATGAGCGTTGACCCGCTCGAGCACGGTGGCCAGGATCACCGGCGAGATCAGCGCGCGCACGGCGGCCGGGATGCCGGGCAGGTCGTAGCTGGCCGCGTCGAGGACGGTGAGCTGGCCGCCGTGCCGGGGCACGAACGCCTCCACCCGCTCGGCCAGCGGCCGAGCCGGGTCCTCGCCCTTGAGCAGCAGCACGCTCACGCCCTCCTCGATCAGCTCCAGGGTGCCGTGGAAGAAGTCGGCCGCGTGCACCGGCCGGGTGCGGATCCACTGCATCTCCTCCAGGATGCACATGCCGTAGTAGAACGCCTCGGCCCAGGTCGACCCGGCCCCGGTCACGATGTGGTATGGCTGCGCCGCGATGGTGCCGGCGATCTGCGCGGCCCGCTCCTCGGCCGCCTGCTTGACGCCGACCAGCAGCTGCGGCAGCTGCCGGAGTGCGGCCAGGGTGGCGTCCCACTCGGCGCACTCGCCGCGCTGGCGCATGATGGCCAGGGCGATGATCAGCGACTGGAGGTAGAAGGACTCGCTGGAGGTGTCGTCGGCGGCCTCGTTGCTGAAGTTGAAGTCGGCCTTGCCCGCCAGCGGCGAGTCCGGGCGGCCGGTCAGGGTCAGCACGGTCGCCCCGGCCTGCTTGGCGTACTCCAGCACGGCCAGGCTCTCGGCCGTGCTGCCGGACAGCGACGGGATCACCACCAGGGAGCGCGGCCCGAGGTGGGCCGAGCCCAGCTGGGTGATCTCGGCCGCCCAGTCGGTGAAGACGCCGAATCGGGACCGGGCCTGGAGCAGCCGCGCGGCCGGGTACATCAGGATGCCGGCCCCGCCCGAGCCCAGGAAGAACACGTTCTCCGCGCCGCCGGTCAGGCAGCGGTCCACCGCATCGCGCAGGCCCTCGGCCAGGCCCACCGCGCTGGACTGGATCCGCACGAAGCGGGCCTCGTCGAAGTTGAGCATTTTGGTGATCCTCCCTGGTCAGGATGCAGCGGACGACTGAGCGGCGGACGACTGAGCGGCCGGGTCCTGGCTGGCCGGTGGCTGGTAGGTCATCCCTAGGTGCGCCCCGCCGCTGACGGTCAGCATGGACCCGGTCATGTACCTGCTGTCGTCGCCGAGCAGGAAGGCGACGCTGTCCGCGATGTCCTGCGGCTCGGCCACCCGGCCCAGCGGCGTGCTGGCCTCGTAGCCGGCGAAGACCTCGGCCGGGGTGGTGCCCAGCGCGGCCGCCTCCCAGGCCAGCTCGCGCTGCTGCATGGGGGTGCGCACATACATGGGGCAGACGCCGTTGATGCGGATGCCGCGCACCGCGAGCTCCGGCGTGACCGACTCGATCAGCCCGGTGACGGCGAACTTGGACGCGCAGTAGGCCGACAGCAGCGGCGCGCCGCGCAGGCCGCCGCACGAGTCCACGACCGCGATCGCCCCGCCGTCTTCCATGAGCGGGACCAGCGAGCGCAGGCAGTTGAACACCCCAAAGGCGTTGACCCGGAACTGGAAGTCCCAGTCCTCGTCGGTGGTCTCGGTCAGCAGCGCCATCCGGGACACCCCGGCCGCGAGCACGACCTTGCTCACCGGCCCGTGCTGTGCGACCTCCGACAATGCCGCGGCGGCGGCCCGCACCGACTCGGTGCTCCCCACGTCGACCGGGGGCGATCCGGCGATGTCCCAGCCGACCACCTCGGAGCCGGGGAACCGGTCCGCGACGGTCCGCGCGATCGCCGACCCGATGCCGCTGGCATGCCCGGTCACTACGACAAGACTCATCCTCACTCCACCCATATCCCCAGTCCGACAGCAAGCCTAGATGTCTGACATCTGGCAACGTAGGCGGCCTATGACGGTTCGGTCAAGACAAACCATGAGGATTAAGTAAGGCCCATACCTTGACGTCAGATCGTCACTCCCGCACTATACAGACAACTCAAGTCACATGTCAGACATGTGCGGCCGGACTAGGCTGTCACGGCGGTCGCTGGGAGGCACTATGGCATCGGATGGTAGCGGAGGCGGGCGGGCTCACGGCGCGGCCCAGCCCCGGCTGCGCCGCAACCTGGGCTCGTGGCAGGTCCTCGCGGTATCCCTGGGCGTCACCGGGCTGAGCCTGTCGGCCAACATCAACCCGCAGGGCGCGGTGCCCAGCGTGGGCCGGGCCATCCCGCTGGCCTTCGCCATCTCGTTCGTCGCGGTGCTGCTGCTGTCCTACAGCTTCGTCAAGCTCAGCCAGCACTTCAACACGGCCGGCTCGGTATTCGGCTTCGTCGGTGCGACGCTCGGCGCCAGGGCCGGCGCGGTGGCGGGCTGGTGCCTGCTCGGCGGCTACCTGATCTTCGGCGCAGGCAGCTGCTACGGCGCGGCGGTGTTCTTCAACTCGCTGCTGCAGAACATGGGAGTGACCACGGTCCCGCAGTGGGTCCCCTTCGTGGTCACGCTGGTGCTGCTGGCCGTGGCCACCCTGGGCACGGTGATCCCGGCCAAGGGCGGCACCAACGTCATGCTGATCGCCGAGGCCTGCACGGTCGCGCTGATCCTCATCATCAGCATCGTCGTGCTGGCCAAGATCACCTCGCACAGCGCCCCCGGCGGCCAGCACTTCACCTTGTCGGTGTTCTCCCCGGCCCACGGGACCAGCAGCTCCAGCCTGTTCTTCGGGGCGGTCTACGGGATCTTGGCCTTCATCGGGTTCGAGGGCGCGGCGACGATGGGCGAGGAGGCTCGCGAGCCGCGCCGGGCCATCCCGCGGGCCATCTTCGGCACCGTGCTGATCGCGGGCGTGTTCTACGTGGTCACGGCCGCGGTCGAGGTGATGGGCTTCGGCACCGGGACGGGCGGGCTGACCCGCTTCCACGACTCGAGCTCGCTGTACGGGACGCTCGGCGCCAGTTACATCTCCCCCTGGGTGGGCGACGTGGTCACCATCGGCACCATGGTGTCGGCGTTCGCGGGCGCGATCGGCTGCGTGGTCGGCGCCAGCCGCCTGATCTACGCCATGGCCCGTGCGGCCCAGCCGGAGGGCGCGGCCGACGGCCGGCTGCTGCGGGTGTCCGCCCGGTTCGGCACCCCGACCGGCGCCATCTGGGCCGGCTTCATCGTCATGGTGATCTCGGTGGTGGCGCTCGGCTTCGTGTTCCGCCAGCCGATCCTCAGCGCATGGAGCTGGACCGGCTTCGTGGGCACGCTGATCGTGCTGGCCGCCTACATCCTGGCCACCATCGGCGCCGGCGTGATGCTGTGGCGGACCCGCACCGTGCCGGTCTGGCAGGTGGCCATCCCGGTGGTCACGCTGCTGGTGCTCGGCTACACCATCTACCGCAACCTGGTCCCCTACCCCAGCGGGCCGACCTTCTGGCTGCCGATCACCGCCGCCATCTGGATCGTGATCTCGCTCATCGTGCTGGTCGCCCGGCCGGCGCTGGCTCAGCGCATCGGCGCGGAGCTGGCCAGCGAGGACGGCCTGACGACCGCTCAGCCGGCGGCGCCGGTGTCGGTGGCGATCGCGGACGGAGAGTGAGGCGTCCCGGCGGCTAGACTGAAGATCATCAGCTGTCTAGCCGCCGGGAACCGCCATGTCTGACGCCAGGACCATGTCGGCGCAGGTCCGCGACCAGCTGCTGGAGCTGTTCCGGACCCGGGAGCTGACGGCCGGCGACCGGGTCCCGACCGAGGCCGAGATCGCCGAGCTGTGCAGCGTCGGGCGCAGCACGGCCCGCGAGGCGCTCAAGCTGCTGGAGCAGGACGGGCTGGTGCTGGCCGAGCGAGGCCGCGGCCGGTTCCTGTCCTCGCTGGCGACCCTGCAGGTGGAGCGGCCGATCACCCGGTTCGAGTCGACCACCAGCATGCTGGACTCGCTGGGCTACACCGACGCCAAGACCCTGGTCCTGTCGGTCACCGAGGCCACGCCCGACGCGGCCGAGCGCGACGCGCTCGGCCTGACCGGGACCGACCAGGTCATCCGGCTGGAGCGGCTGCGCAGCCGGGACGACGAGCCGCTGATGTACAGCGTCGAGACCATGCCCCGCGACTGCATCCCCGGCCCGGTCAAGCACGTCAACTGGGCCGGGTCGCTGACCGACCTGATGGCCGCGCAGGGCCACCTGATGGTCTCCTCGGCGGCCCGGATCCAGGCCGAGGACCTGCCCGCCGACGTCCAGCAGCGCTACCAGCTCGGCGGCTACGGCCCGTGGCTGCTGATCACCGAGACGGTCGTGACCACCACCGGCCGGCCGGTGCTGCGGTCGCAGGACTACCACCGCGGCAGCCTGTTCGCCTTCCACGTCCTGCGCCGCTAGCGGACCGGGGTCACCACCCACGCAGGCCCCGGCTCAACCCCGCTTCTTGCTGTTATCAGCGATCATGCTGTCGGCCTAGCTCCACTTCTTGCTGTTATCAGCGGCCGGCCTTGATGCGGCCGACCTGATTCCGGGTTGCGGCCGGTCCGGAAAAGCAGCCAACGACGTGGTTGTTACAGCCACGTCGCTCCAGCGACGTGGCTGTAACAACCACGTCGTTCGGCGAGCCGCAGTCGGCGCGGCCCAGCTCTACTTCTTGCTGTTATCAGCGCTCCTGGCGGATCAGGGAGGCCGCGCGCTCGGCGGTGAGCA